>Ga0268279_1000138_pt1 | contig 55150 bp, 66 predicted proteins | sample saktaG_6_FD_190142 | JGI IMG/M metagenome (GOLD analysis project Ga0268279, IMG submission 190142) | Saline water microbial communities from Sakinaw Lake, British Columbia, Canada - sak_2010_1_5_80m | ecosystem: Environmental > Aquatic > Non-marine Saline and Alkaline > Saline ...
GCGCCGTAATGCGAAACCGCTCGGTGCAATTCATTTTCACCAGAGGCGCCTCAATAACCATCTTAAACTCAACTCCCTTGAAATAGTCTTCAAACGGTTTTTCGTTGACCGAAAAAACCTTATCGCCCTTGGTATACAAACGCACGCGCGCCGTCGCGGTCTTGCGCCGGCCCACTGCTTCATAGTATTTATCGGCTTTCTTTTTGCCCGCGGCATCAGCTTCCACGCCAACGGCAACCACCGGTTTTTCTGCCGGAGTTTTGGCCGCTACTGTTTTCTTGGCAACCACCGGTTTTTCTGCCGGAGTTTTGGCCGCTACTGTTTTCTTGGCAACCACCGGTTTTACCGCCGGGGTTTTTTCTTTTTGTTCTTCTTTGGTTTCTACCATATTATTGCTTTACGGTTAATCTTTTTATCATCCGATCGCGCAATTTGTTTGTCGGAAGCATGCGGTACACCGCGCGACGCAAAACTTCATCGGGCCTTTCGTTCATCATCCGGCCCATTGTTTTTTCTTTCAACCCGCCCATATAACCGCTGTAGCGGTAATATTTTTCCTGTTCAAGTTTTTTGCCGGTGATCTTGATATTTTTGAAATTCTTAACCACCACAAAATCGCCCGCGTCAACATGCTTGGCAAATCCGGGTTTGTCTTTTCCGCGCAAAAGCGTTGCCACACGGGCAGACAACTTTCCCAACGCAATGTCGGCGGCATCAATTGTATGAGTTTCTCTTTCCATATTTTAGGATTTAGATTCTTCTTGTTTGTTTTCTTTAACTTTTTTGCTTTCTTTTTCCGCGGCCTTGGAAAGTTTTTCTGATTTTTTAGAAGGCTTTTTTGATTTCTTTTCCTTGCTTTCAACAATCTTTTCATCCGCGGGCCGGTCCAACAATTCAACCACAGCCATCGGCGCGCCATCGTGGATGCGCGGACCGATTTTAATCACGCGCGTATAACCGCCAACGCGATCTTTGAAACGAGGCCCGATCAAAGCAATCAATTTCTGGCCGGCGCGAACCGGCAACGCTTTAGCCAAAGCTTTGCGGGCCGCCAGATCATTTTTCTTGGCCTTGGTAATTAATCTTTCCACCAGCGCCGCGGCTTGCCGTGCGCGAACTTTGGTGGTCTTTATCCTTTCTTGGATAATCAAATTGGCCGCAAGCGCCCGCATAAACGCCCTCCTTTGATCGGTTTTCCGGCTGAATTTTTTGCCCTTGATTCTCTTGTACATATAATAAATTATGATTCAAACGCTTGCCTAAACATCTCAAAATGGCCCACCAATATCTCGGACGCCCGCGAGAACGCGGTTTCCGGAGTGATTGTGCCATCGGTTTCAATCTCAAAAATCACTTTATCAAAATCCGTGCGATCGCCAACGCGCATATTTTGCGCTTTGAACCCAACTTTCTTAACCGGCGTAAATATCGCATCCATCATAATCGCGCCAACTTCCAATTTGGTTTTTCCCTCGCGCATCTCTTTGGAAAGATAACCAGTGCCTTTTTCAACTTTGATTTCCATTTCCAGCTTAGCGGTTTTTGACGTGAGATTGGCAATACGTGCTTCGGGGTTGGCCAATTCAAGCTGGCTGGGAATTTCCAAATCCGCGGCAGTGATCTCTTTTTCACCCTTGGCCTTCAAAACACAAACTTGCGGTTCATCGCCGTTTACCTTAAACCTCAACTGGCGGATGTTAATCATTAATGTAATCGCGTCTTCGGCCACCCCCGCAATGGTGGAAAACTCATGCGGCACGCCCTTAACATTGATTTGAGTCACCGCCGCGCCTTCAAGAGAAGAAAGCATCACGCGACGCAAAGCGTTGCCCACGGTAACTCCGTAGCCCGGATAAAGAGCCTCAATTTCAATTAAGGCATAATTCCCTTTTCTTTCAACTACTTTTGGCGCAAGAGGTAATGGTATCATAAACTTTTACCGTGAATCCTCGAACTCTCCCCCGCCGCGGCGGGAGGCGCCCAGGAAACCAACGGAAATTAAAATTATTTAGCGTAAAATTCAAACACTGATCCGATTTCCGCGGGAGGCATCACTTCTTCCAAAGTTACATCGCCGGATCTTTTGCCTTCCATTTTTTCCGGATCAAGCGCAAGCCACGCAGGCGCTTTGTGAGACTTCAAATCAGCTTTCAAACGCGTGAAATAGGTGTTGCCGGCCTTGCGGGAAGCCACTGTTACCACATCCCCCTTGGCAATTTGGCGCGATGGTAAATTTGTCGGCTTGCCGTTGACCAGAAAACTTTTATGGCTCACCAACTGCCGCGCCGCCAAGCGGGAAGGAGCAAAACCCAGCCTGAAAACCACATTATCCAAACGGCTCTCCAATAAGCTCACCAGTGCCAAAGGCAAATCGGTAATAGTCCTTTTTTTGGAAATAACCGCTTTTACATAGTTTTTGAATTGCTGTTCGCGCAAATTATACCACGCTTTCATACGTTGCTTTTCGCGCAGTTCACGACCAAATTCCGACAGAGTTCGCGTGCGACGCTTGCCCTTCTTTCCGGGAGCGGTCGGTCGGCGCACCATCGCGCATTTCTGATTATAGCAACGAGCGCCTTTGAGAAACAACTTCGCGCCCGCCCGCCGGCAAATTTTGCATTTAATATTGGTTTCCATTATAACAAATTTAAAATTTTTGATTTTTTAGACTCTTCTCGGCTTGCGAGGCTTGCACCCGTTGTGCGGTATAGGCGTAACGTCTTTGATTGCGGCAACATCAATGCCACGCGCCACCAATGATCTAACTGCCGAATCCCGGCCCGAGCCAACGCCTTTAACCAAGACTTTCACTCTTTCCACTGAAAACTTTTTAATAATTTCAGCCACCGCCTCGGCCACCTTGGAAGCCGCGAACGGCGTGCCTTTCTTGGTTCCCTTAAAACCGATGCTTCCCGCTGATTTCCAGCACAAAACATTTCCACTTTCATCAGCAAACGAAATAATCGTGTTGTTGTAGGTTGAAGAGACAAAAACCTTGCCCTGGCGCGACCGCGCCGGATTTTTCACCGTGTATTCCTTTTTCACCTTGGCTTCAACGGCGTCTCTCTCTTTTAACAAATCCTCTTTATTTTGAACGGCAACATGCTTCTTACCCATTGTATTTAATAAAAATTAAGCACTAATCTCTAAATCCTAAACAAATTAACAAATTCAAAATAATAAATTCAAAAGTTAAATATGTATTTTGCTTGAAATTCAAGATTTTGGATTTTAGATTTGTTTAGAACTTGTAATTTGGAATTTTCCAATCTTTAATCGGCGATTATGTCGGAGATGCGGCCGGCTTTCTGCCCGACCCCACGGTTTTGCGCACATTTCCGCGCACGGTGCGAGTGTTGGTTTTCGTCCGCTGGCCTCTCACCGGCAGATTGCGCGAATGGCGCATCCCGCGCCAAGAAACGATGTCTTTCAAACGCTTAACATTCATCATCACTTCGCGCTTCAAATCTCCCTCAACATGATAGCGCTTTTTGATGGTCTCTTCAATCAATTTCATCTGTTCGGGGGATAAATCTTTGGCTTTCACCGAACTGTCAATCTTGGCTTCTTTGAGCACAACTTTGGCCGACGGTCTTCCAATCCCATAAATATATCCCAACGCAATCCCTATTTGTTTGTTATCCGGTATGTTAACACCGATTATTCTGGGCATATTACAAATTAAAAATTTAAAGTGAAAAACACAAAGCAAGAATACGCGATCGCATTTTTGCTTTGCGTTTTGCGCTTTTGATTTCACGCCTCCTACCCCTGCCTTTGTTTATGTTTGGGATTTTTTTTGCAAATAACATAAACGCGGCGCGATCTCTTCACGATTTGGCAATCCTTGCAAATTTTTTTCACAGATGCTCTCACCTTCATATTTTATGTTTTACGGTTTCTTTAATTTAAAACTTTTTATGGCCAATTTTCGCGGTCAACTAATTATTCGGCTTGCCCCGATAAACAATCCGGCCGCGGGCGTTGTCGTAAGGACTCATTTCCACGGTTACCGTATCACCGGGCAGAATTTTGATGCGAAACATTCGCAACTTGCCCGCCAAATGGCAAAGCACTTCCCTGCCATCAGAAAGCTTGACGCGAAAATGCGCGTCCGGTAACGATTCAAAAACTTGTCCTTGAAATCTGGGTGTTTTTTGTTTTGACATTGGCACAATTTAAAAGTCTATCAAATAACAAGATAAAAGTCAATCCCTCACTCAAGAATGGTTTTTATTTCAATCCTATCCAAGTCGCGAGGCACGCTAAACCGCCACGGTGGCGACAGCCGAACTTCAACTTGCTTGGTTCCGGGCTGGTTCATCAAAAATAATTCGGCTTCTTCGGCCTTTTTTTCCGACAGGCCCTTTTTCAAATTTTCCGGAATCATCCCCAAATAAACCATTGCGCGCATGGACAAATCCAAAGACAGCATACTCCCCGCCTCGTCAACGCCCGCATAAGAAGATTCAAAATTCAAACTGTTTTCATCAATTAAGCTCCCTTCGGCCAATTTGCTCAAAACAAATTCCTTTCCCAAAACATCAAGGTCGGATTTTTTATACGCAACCACCGAAGCTTTGGCATTGATTTGTCCGCCGATTCTGGCAATGTTGTCGCCAACTTTGGCGGCGATTTCGGGATCGCCCAATTCAAATTTTATCGCGCTTTCATCGGCAATCTCCAAGCCTTGTTCTTTGGCCTTTGCAACTAATTCTTTTTTTATTTCTTCTTTGGCTCGATTTTCAATCTCGGTCTTTGCGTTTTTTAGATCCTCCTGGGTAACTTCGGGAGCGCTGTCAAGCGAACCGCCGGTGAACTTTTCAAAAGATTGAGCATAGACAAAAGTGTATTGCGCCGTGCCCGCCAATCCCGGAACGGAAAAAACGGAAGGCTCAATGTTGTATTTTTCGCCGGCGCCATCGGCAACAACTTGCGCCACCGCCGAAGATTTGGCCGGCAAGACAATGCTTTCCGTTGTTCTAAACCAAGGTGATTCATCTCCCTCCAATGCCGGTTGAAATTTTTCCAGCGGCGCTTGCAAACGGGTATTTTTAACCAGCGTTTGCGGATTGGTGTAATTATTGAAAATTTTTACCGCTCCCCGCGCCCTTCCCTGCGCGCTTTTCGTGCCGGTGGCCGGCGCGTCTCCGGCAACAATTTTTTCCGCGGTAATCGTAAATCCGGGAATCGTGCCTCGCGCCAGATCAATCTGGCCGACGGACAAATCAATGGCAACCCGCGTCTCGTGGCTCAAAACCGAAGTTTCCGGCCAAATTTTAATCACTGCCTGGGCAAATTTGGCATCCCAAAAATACATTCCCGCCAAAATCACGGCAATAAAAACGCCTATTTTCAATGGCAACCCCTTGAAAAATCCTCCCCCCTCGGGTTTGAAAATTTCCTCCCGCTCTTGTTCTCTCTCATAATTTTTATTATTAAAAACAATTTTGGGCTTTACCTCTTGTTCCGCCAGCGGAATCTGCGCCAAGAAAGGCATTCCCGGCTCGGGATCCGGCGCGGGTGACGGCAAGGGCATTCCCATCGCCCGGCCTTCCGGCTTTTGGCGCGGCGGAATAATATCAATTACTTTTTTAACCATATTAAAAAAAAATAAATTACTTGAATCTCCACAATGTCTATTATAGCAAACAATTGCCGGCGCGGGCAAACCCGGAATTTTAATTTTGATTTTTTAGGTGTACTTGTCCGCGATCGCCGAAGCCGCAAACGAAAACGGTTTAATCATCGGCTCAAACCCATTCCCGCGGATCAACCCCGTCACCTCGCGTATCATTTCGCGCGTGGCGCCGCGCTCCCCCACGTCGGCGTGAATGTAGGAAAAATCCCATTTCAAATTGTCGGGCATCAAAAGTTTGCGCAATTCCAACGTCTCGCGCAAAACCAGCGCCAGCTCGCAAGAGAGCAAGACTTCCTGCAAAATCCTCTGTTTGAAATTATAAAATTTGCGCTTTCCGTAATTGATTTTTTTCAAAAAAAACCGGCCGCCGCCGCCAATCCGGCGGGCCACAATCGTGGCCGGAAAATGCGGCTGTTCCAAAGACGCCGAATCACACCCCACCACGATTTCATATTCCTTTTGCGGCTGCTCTTCCATATACGCGAAAATTTCCTTGATGGTGTCGTCAAAGCTCAAATCGCCTTTGGTGGGATTGAAAAAAAATCCGTCCCTGAAATTGTTGTCTGAATTATATTCTTCCATCTTATTTTTCCGCCTTCATTTTTTCGCTTTTCGTTTTTCGCCTTAAACTTTACGCTTTAAACCTTACGCTTTCCACCCCCTCATTCTACCACCCCCGCCCAGAATTTCAACCTCCTCGTATAAAAAAACAGAGAGAATTGAAATCTCTCAAATATCCGCTGGACATTCATAGTAACTCTGCATCGGCAACGGCCCTACAAAATAGAAAGCTCCGCCTTGATGTATGGAAAACATAATATCCAATTCACAACCAGAATTGTTACATCTGCAGAAATAACGGCCGTTGGCATCTCGCCATTCGGACATATTATGCCCGAGTTTTTTAAATTTTGCCGTTATTCTTGCCATCCTTTCTTCTTGCGTCCCTGGATCTTCAATCGTGCAAAGTATCCACGGACCGCCCGACCCCCAATCTTGTCCAAATTCGAGATGCCAGCCTTTATCTTTGTATTTTGCCGTTATTTTTTCTTGAACAATTGCGGGAATTCCCCCGCCAATTTGAAAAATAACGACAACCTGCCGATGGTTATAAGACGGATGGTCGGGATCAATAAAAGGACTCTGCAAAAGCAAGTGTCCGTCAATCATCATCTTTAATCCCTTGATAATATCCGCTTCACAAACTTGCGCTTCCAAATCCATTCTCAATAATCTCCTGTGAATTTTCTGCCCTTAAAATACACCAAAAAAAATACTGTCAACCCCGCAACGAAAAACATTCCGACATTCTGCAGAACGTTGGAATGTCCGCTAACCGCATCCAGGACAAAACTATTCTGGTATTCTGCAGAATATTGGAATAGTTAATATATATTTTTGTTGAAATTTGATTCAACAGCAGAAATTGCTTAACCTTTTGCTACTTCAATGATGGCGGCAAATTCTTTGGGGTCAAGGGACGCGCCGCCCGCCAGCAGGCCGTCATAGCCGGCTTCCCGCAGATAGGACGCGGTATTTTTGGAACTTACCGATCCGCCGTAAAGCAGGGGGATTTTTTCATTGGTAATGTTTTTGACAAATCGGCTTATCACCGCGGCCTCGTCGGAATCGCATGCCTGCCCCGTGCCAATGGCCCACACCGGCTCATAGGCAATCATCACCGGCGCGGAATTCAAGTCAACATCTTTGAGCCCCTCCCGAATCTGCGCCTCCACAATATCGGTGATTTGCCCATCAATACGCTGTTCACGCGTTTCGCCGCAGCAAAATATCGGCGCAAGGCCCGCCGCCAGCGCGGCTTTGATTTTTTTATTGATCGCTCCATCGGTTTCTCCAAAAATATGCCTCCTTTCGGAATGCCCGATAATCACATAGTTGCAGCCGGAATTTTTCAATTGTGTTGGCGAAATTTCACCGGTGAACGCGCCCGCGTTTTCCCAATGGCAGTTTTGCCCGCCCAAAGCAACCGCGCTCTTCAAAACTTCTTTTGCCAATTCCAAATAGCAAGCCGGCGGACAAAGCGCAACTTTGGTTTTTGAACTTTTTTTGATCCCCTTTTGATAGCCCAAAAGAATCTTTTTGGCTTCAATTTTGTTTTCCGGATTGCACTTCCAATTGCCAATGATGTATTTCATAGATTTTTTATAATTTCATTTTAATTTTAAACGTTCCAGCGAATTTATCAACAATCGGGAGGTTTTGGCATCAGCCCCTTGGACTTCCCCGATCTGCGCGATCAGCGAATCAATCCGTTCATTGGCCGCCCGCGCCAACGCCAAGGATGATTTGCCACTTTCCTTGTTTTTGTTTTTTTGCCAAACCGCCAGCAAACTTTTTATGCTTCGCAAAGCACCTCCCCAAATTTTGCTTTGCGGCTTTTTTATCAATCCTTGATCAACATAGCGATCAAAGTCTTCTGTCAGTTCATCAACGCTCAAATTGTCATCTTGCGAGAATGTTTGGTCAATCGGGCCGTTGCCCCCGGCGTTAATTTTTAGAATTGTTTCTTGATCGCCAATTTCCAAGATTCCCCGTGTTTCAAACCCAACCGGAATGTTGCCAAAAACCCGCGGCGTTTGAAGAATATCATTTTTGACCGCTTGCGTTGTGAGAGTGAAAAGCCCATCGCCGGTTCCCTGCAAATCAATTTGGTATTGCTCGCCGGTATCCTGGGGCAAATAGACAAACTTTTTTGCGCCGTCAATTTCAAATGCCGCGCCCGGAATTTCGTTTTTGGGGCCGATGCCGGCAACATCCTCAATGATGTTGCCAAACTGATCGGTGATCTTTATCGCCAGCGGACTTTCAATTTTGATGGCCGTTCCCCAAAGCCGGCACAAGTTGTTGTCCGCCAGCAATTGCACCCGAGCAACAATCTTTCCGTTTGGAACCGCAATGTTGTTGCCCGAAATAATGCCAACTATTTTTTGGCGTATGCCGTCAAAGCTGGGCATTTGGCCGTGCTTGACGGCCGGCGCGTACAAAGTGTTTGCATCGCTTGCCAGCCGGCGATTGGCCGACTCAAACGGAACGGTGTCATCACCGTTGGCAATGTCAAAAAAATCATAATGGTTGTGAGTGCCGTCAGGGTTAACCCAATCCTGCAGATTGGAAAAGGTTGCCGATTTGCAACCAACAATATTGTAGGAATCAATTTCCTTGGCCAAAAAATCTTCCGCGAGCATTGCATCAAACTCGGAATGAAAATCAATCGCGTTTTGAGTTGCCGCGCCGTTCAGTCCCACGCCGGCCAAATATATCCGTGTTTGGACATAATCCTGCTCGTTTGTTTGGTTGATGCCAAAAACCGTCGTGGGCTTGACCTTACTCAACCACGCGCCTTTGGCGGAAAAATACGCCTGGCTGGGCAATAAATCATAGGCCGCGGGCATATTTTGGGAAATTTTTTTCAATTCCTGCGGGTTGAGACCGAACACGCCAAAATCAGTGCCGTGAATCAGCGCCCGGCCGGCAAGCGGCGCGCCCAAATTGGGCACGCCCACAAACACCAGTTTGTTGATCTTGGGTTCCGAAATTTGTGCAACATATTTTTTGACGATCAACCCGCCCAAACTGTGGGCGATCACATCAACTTTGCCCATGGGCGAAATTGCCGCCAATTGCCCAATCCTTTCTGCCAACAAATCACTGTTGGTGATATCACGCTGGCTGGTATTTTCCGGTTTTGGATAGACCCCGCTGGCGCCATAGCGCCAATCATAGGGAAAAGTGTAGAAAGTTTGCTCGCCGCTGTCCTCATTGACATCATACCCCTGCCCCGCAAACTCATCCATCAACCCTTGCGAGTAATCATAATCCCAATAAAATGGGATAATCTTTGTCTTTATAACTTGTCCCAATGATAAAGCATCGTTATATGGCGTTAAATCGTTTTGAAAAGAAAGATCGTCTAAAAAATCATCAGGTGTTGACCAAAAAACTTTTTCCAAATCTAGCCATAAGAGATCTTCATTGTTTCTAATTTCCGTGCTTAATAATCCCGGCACAAACAAAACCGGCGTTCTTGATAGAATTTTCACTTCCGGCGCGGGATCAAAAAATTCCTCCGGCGGCGCGATCAGATCAATCACAACAACTTCGTCGGCACGACAAACTGCCGCCTCGTTGGGCAAGCGTAAATCAACCTCCGAGGCATCAAACAAATCATCGGGCGGCGGGGCCAAATCAATGGTCATCTTTTCATCCGCGCGACAAATCACCGCCTCGTTGGGCAAGCGTAAGTCAACCTCCGAGGCATCAAACAAATCACTTGGCGGCGCGACTAAATTAATCGTGGTGGTGGCATCCGCATCCTCAATCACAATTTCCGGCAGTTCTTGCGCAAAAGAGTATGCACATAAACACATTGCAATAAACAAAAATGGGATAATTTCAAATCCGGATTTCATTAATTTATTTTTATGGCAAGTTTCCAAAACTCATAACAAACATTACATAACAAAAAGCAATAGACAATAACAACCCCAGAAGAATCAATAAAAAGTATTTTAATAATTTATTTTTTGGATGATAAAAATTAATAATATAAATAAAACTTCCCAAAATTCCAATAAATTCAACTAAATAAATAAATTTGGCAAGATTAGCCGACTGGGGAATTACCAATAAATTAAAACTTAAAATACCACCCTTAACGCTATTGCCCAATACCCAATAATAAACAGCCTTACCCACTGTCCCTGTCCACAAGATTTCCGGGATTAAAAACATTGCGCCAAAAATTACCAGCCAAATTTTTTGCTTTTTCGTCATATTATTTTGTTATTTTATTATTTATTTTATCGCACAAACTCTCGCCGGGAGGCAAATTTGTGGAGGTTTGACCTCAAGAATTCGCGTTTGAGGTGAAACCTCAACGAATTCGCGGCGGATGATAACGCAAACGTTGGCGCCAAACCTCGGAATACCTTTTTTGTTATTTTTTTATTTTTCATTCTATATTTTTTGCCATAGCTAAATTTATATAATGTCGTCAATTTATTTGCTGATCGCGTTACTGTTTGCGCTTTCAGCCAAATCTAAAAACAACGCCTCAAACCCGGACGTATTCACCCAATAATTTTGCGGATTGGCACGCAGGCATTTGGCCAATTCTTTTCTTTGCGCGGTTATTTTATCGCCACCACCGCTACCGCCCAGAAAGATATTAGAATATTTTCCATCAAAAAAAGCAACATAGGAAATTCCGTTCTTTTCTTTCAAGCCAATTATCTCAATCAACTCGGAAATCTGCTTATCCTGGGCGCCGCCCGAAGTATTCAAATGTTTCGCTTCACAAATAAAAATTTTGTTTTGGGCTTTAATAATTAAATCCAATGTTTTATTTTGTTTTTTAGTTTTAATTTTAATTCCCAAATTTTTGCGCACACTTTTCAAATTAATCCTTTTAGAAAATTTCATTACAACACATTTTTTGATTTTAAAATCATTCCAATCAAAAACCTCCTCAAACCCCAATTTCTCAAGAATTTTAACAAGCTTTTTTTCTCCGCTTTTGCCTTTCTTGCTTGATGAATTTTTATCAATCAGCGCCTGCACCCATTCTTCAGGAACAGCCTCATTCAAAATTCTTTTCGCGAAATATTTTTCAGCAATTTTCTCTAATAATCCAATTTCATTTTTCGCATCGGCGATAATATTGTCACAAGCATTAACAAAACAAGCAAATTCCGAACAGTTGGAATGCTTGCCGATTATTTTTGAAAGCTGGCCAAAATACCTATCAATCACTTCACGTTTTTCATTGCTTTTAACCAAAGTGCGAATAGTGATTAATATACTTTTAATCTCTTTTGCGTTTTGAATATATTTATCCAAATCAGGATGTCTTTCATCAAAAACATAAGCGTCATCCAATAATTGCTCCGGATTATTCTTTGATATTTCAAAATAGTGAAGATTGGTTTTCATATTTTTGAGAGTAGATCAGATTCAAAAGCCTGTAAGCTAAATCAAACGACATTCTTTTGCGATTATTGTCCCTGAAATTTGTTAAGAAAAACGAAAAGTATTTTTCTCGGTTCAACTGAAGGCTTTCATTGAAAAATTCCATCAGATCAAGTTGCTCTTTAACAGAAACATCCTTTTGAAAAAGCAGGTGTGCCATATTCCGCGAAGTGCTTTTCCCGACCAGACCGGCAATATTATACTTCCTAATATCTTCAAGTTGGATTTTTTTACCGTTTTTGCTGTCAATCGCGCGCAAAAATAAGATATTTTTATCAAGCAGATTTTTAATATCATGATTTGTTTTAAAAACTTTTTTGTTTTTAATATTTTCCAATGCCATTGGGACTTCACAATCTCCGGCATCAATATCATTTTCAGTTAATCGAGAAATTCCCAATTTATTTTTAGTTTCTTTTATTCTACCGATAAACTCTCCCCCGAATTGCCAGCCAAATTTTTTTTCAAATGTTAGCTTGATTTTTTTATTTTCAGGATAAATCACCGCGTCAACGATATTTTTTGGCAATCCCTGATTCCTTGTAAAATAAAAAGCGATAACGTTATAGGTGGTATCGTCAAAAACTTGCCGCAAAAAGATATTTAATTTCACAATTTGGAATTTTTCAAAAAACAAATCTCTTGCCTTTTGCGAGTTTTGCGCGCATAAAAAATTCAAGGGCACAATAATTATCCCTTCGTGGCAGTTCAATATGGATTTAATTGAAACTTGATACAAGTCTTCAAAAATAGCATTTTCGCCGGAAAAAAATTTTTGTTTAATTTCGCGCGATGCCTTGTTTTTATGCAAATAAGGAGGATTGGTACAAACAAATTCATAATTTCGCGGTGCATTAATAGAGTCATTATAAAACACTTTTTTACCATCAACATAATCTTGATCACAATCAAAACCCGTTGCACTTTTGGCTCCGTTGCCTTCAACCCAGTTTAATAATTCACAATTGCCGGCAAACGGATCAACCACCCTTTTCCCCGCGACAAAACCTCCCAATCCTTGCAAAATATAATTGGAGTTGGTAGTAAAAAACTGCCCCAAACTCTTTTTTTTAATGGCAAAATCAGTATCCATTCAATTTGATAACCGCTATGATTTCATTTTAGCAAAAGCAAGCAAAAATCGTAAATAAATATATGTTTTACCTGTCTCTTGAAAGCCGCCAATCTCGGCACATAATTGATTACGTAATCAATTACGTAATCCGGTAATTAACATCAACGCTATTGTTCGCGCAGGTAGGCGGCGACAGTTTCGGGTTCAATGGTGGAAATTTCAATCTTGGTGCCCATTTCAAATCCGGCCATAATCGCGGTTTTGGGCACGATCGTCAAATGCCAGTGATAATAGGAATAATCTTTTTTGTCGCAAGGCGCGGTGTGCAGATAGAAATTATAGGCCGGGTCGCCCAAGGCTTTGTATAGCTTTTTAATCGCCATCGCCAATATCTGGGTGAGGCTTTTTCTTTGCGCCAGATCAATATCTTCAAACCGCGGCGAGTGGAATTTGGGAGCGATGATCACCTTAAATGCCGACTTGGAAGCAAACGGACAAAACGCGGCAAAATCCGCGTTCTCGTAAACCAAGCGGGCGCGATCTTTTAATTCAAACTCATTCATCGCGCAGGAAAGGCATTTTTTATGCGCGCGCCAGTATTTTTTTGAATTTTCCAGCTCGCCAAGCAAATCAACGTCAATCAGCGGGCTGGTGATGATCTGCGAATGAGGATGTGATTGAGACGCACCGACCTCAACCCCATGATTGTGAAAAATTGAGATATATTCCACAAATTTGGATTTTTTCAATTCCAAATAACGCAATTGATACGCGGTGATAATCTCCTCCACTTGAGGCAAATCCATCAAGCCGATGTGCAAATCATGATCGCGCGGAATCACCAATTCGCAAAATCCAACCGCGTCAACCGAGCGATAAACCGGGCCGATATTATGCTTGCAAACTTTAGCGCCGGAGGGGGCGCAAAACGCCGGAAACTTGTTGGGAATCACCGCCAGCGTCCAATTGCTTGGCAACATTTGATCCGCGGCAATCTTGCCGCCGGAAAACGCCAAAAGCGGGCCGGATTGGACGGTCAAATTGCAAAACGGACATTTTGCCAAATCCATCTTGACAATCTCTCTTTGCCGTTTGTAGGCTTCGGGAGGTTTGCCGCGCCCGGGCGCGATCACCACCCAATCTTTGGAAGCAACATCATAGCGCAATTGCGACGGACAGCATTTATTTTGTTCTTGTTCCATAAATTCCTTTGATTTTATTGGCGCGAACGCGCAAAAGGTCAAGAAACATTTTAAACATTGATGAAATTTCCACCGTGTGGCGCGCGTCGCTTTTCCAGACAACGCCAACTTCGGCAACGCGATATCCTTTCATTTTTGCCAGCATCAAAATTTCGGCATCAAACACAAAGCCGTCAATTTTGCAAAGCGGTAAAATTTGGACAGCCACAGGCGCGGTAATCGTCTTAAACCCGCATTGAGTGTCGCGAATACCCCAAGTGCCGGCCAAAATATCAGCAAGCACGCGATAGCCCCATCCCATAAATTGGCGAAACAATGGTTGCGATAAAGCAATTTTGGCACCGAGCGCGTGGCGCGACCCAATCACAATCCCATAGTTTTCTTTAAAATATGGCAACAATTTTTCAATTTCTTCAATCGGCGCGGAATTATCCGAATCCATAAACAGCCGAACACGACCTTTTGCCGCCATCAATCCTTGGCGAACAACGAAACCTTTGCCCCGATTTTTTTGATTGTCAATTAGTTTCAATCTGGCCACCTTGCCAATCAGCCCCTCCGCGATTTGCGCGGTTTTATCCTTGGAGCCGTCATTAACTACAATAATTTCATAAGAATAGGCCTGATTTTTTAAATAATCGCCAACAGCAGTCAATGTTTGCGCCAAGCGCCATTCTTCGTTATAAGCCGGAATAATCACCGAAAGATAGACCTCTTTGCCGTCCCGCAGGCGATTGCCGTTATTGGCGCGCGCGTTATTTCTGAAACGATGATTGGTTTGGCGGCGCGGGCGATTGCCGATTCTGCCGCCTTCATTGTTTCCGTTATTTCTTATTGCCATTTTTCGTTTTTATGGGTCTGTTGCCAAATCGCTAGCAAACCCATTATTATTTAATTTACCACAAAAACAATCTCCAAACAAAAACCGCGATGGTTCGCAAAAGCAAAACTTTTGCGAACCATCGCCGCAACCGGTTATCCCGTGTTATTCGCCATCAATTTCATTTTCTGCTTCCGGCAATTGGGTTAATGCGCGACAACCGTCGGGAAAAACCGCCAGAGTGTGTTCCCAATGAACGGCAACGCTACCGTCTTTGATTTTGTAGGTTTGTTTGTCGCGCGCCAAAATAATCTCCGGATCGCCGGCGGTGATCATCGGCTCAATACAAAACGTCATTCCGGCTTTTATCACCGGCCCCTTGTGTCGCTTGCCATAATTCAAAATTTGGGGATCTTCGTGCAATTTTTTGCCAATGCCGTGGCCGCACAAATCGCGCACAACATGGAACCCTTGGCTTTCAACATAACGCTCAATAGTATTGCCCACATCGCCGAAAGTATTCCCCTGACGGGCCTTCTTGATGCCGTATTTCAATGATTTTCTAACCGCCTTTATCATCCGGCGCAATTCCGGAGCAACTTCTCCCACCGCGACAGTAGCGGCCATATCAGTATGAAACCCCTTATAAATCATCCCCGCGTCCAAACTCACGACATCGCCGTCTTTGATGATTCTTTTTTTTGAAGGCACCCCGTGAACCACTTCATCGTTAATGGAAACACAGATCACCGCCGGATAACCGCCCTCGCCCAAAAAAGACGGCTTGCCACCGGCTTTGGCGATCATATCCGTGGCCAAATCATCCAGTTCCCAGGTAGATACTCCAGGCTTCGTTTCTTGCTTTAACTTTTCAAGAATCAAAGCTAAATGCTGACCACCCTCGGCCATAATTTCAATTTCTTCAGAGGTTTTAATCGTAATCATTGAATTTGTTAAAACTGCCCCCGCCAAGGCGGGGGCAGTAAAATTTACACTTCATAAACTTTGAAACACGGACCCAGCGCGGCAATAATATCGTCAAAAACACTTTCCACATACTGATTGGCGTTAATCTTTTTTAGATTATATCCTGTTTTGCGATAATAATTTTCCAAGGGCGCGGCAGTTTCTTCATATTCAGCCAAACGCACCTTGATGGTGGAAACATTGTCCAAATCCCGGTGCATCAAGCGCGAGCCGTCAAGCGGACAGCGCTTTAAATCAGCGTTTTCCGGAATATAAAGTATGGAATGACGCATTAATTCGCAAATCCGGCGGTTGCTGTTGCGAAAAATGGTCTGATCTTGCGGTAAATCAAGAAAAAAAATGTGGATATTTTCTTTGCCGTATAATTTTTCCAAAACCGGCATTTCAATTTCGGCCTCAGCCATTGATCTTGGAGAGCCCGATAAAATCAGCGATTTGCCCAGCTCGTAGATTTCGGCAATCCGCTTGTTCATCAAAAAGGCTGTGAATTCCACCGAACATAAAACTCCCTTCTTCCTTTTGGCGTGTTCTTCGTCCACAGAATATTGCTTGCCGTCAATCTGAATATGAGCGCCAGGCTTGGCATTTTTGAATTTTTCTTCCAAGATCCGGCTGGTATCCAGATTATAAAAATAGAATTTGGAAGCCAGCAATTCGGATTGAGTCCCCTTACCTGCTCCCGGAGGGCCAAAAAGTAAAATTGCTTTTTGAACTTGATTGCCGTTGAGATTTTTTAAAATCGCTTTGTTAAAAAGTTTCATATTCGCGCATTTGAAGTTGTGCTTTGATTTGACGCACTGTTTCCAAGATAACGCTTACCGCGATCAAAAGCGATGTGCCGCCGATCAAGAAGGAAAATGCGTTAACGCCGGTGAACGGCCCGATAATTTGCGGCATTATCGCAATGAGCCCCAAAAATACCGCGCCCAATAATAAAACTCTGTTTAGAATATAGCGCAGAAAATTGGCAGTGGGATGTCCCGGGCGAATACCGGGCACAAATCCTCCCATCTTTTGCAAATTATTTGAAATTTGCTTGGGGTCAAAAGTTACCGCGGTGTAAAAATAAGTGAACATCACCACCAAAGCAAAATAAGAAATCATATAGAACGCGCTATCAGTGGCAAAAAGACTGATTGTTGTCTGTGCCACGCTTCCGACCCAGCCGCCAGCCGATTCAAAAAATTGAGCCACCATCGCCGGAAAAATTAGAATTGAAAGCGCGAAAATAATTGGAATCACCCCCGCCGGATTGATATTCAAGGGCAAGTAAGTGGAAACTCCTCCTGCCATTTTCGTTCCCCGCACGCGCTTGGCATAGGATACGGGAATGTTCCGCCGCGCTTCATTAACCAGCACCACCGCGGCCACCATCGCAATCGCCATCGCGAAAAACGCAATATAGCCGGGAGCCATTGAAGAATCATAAACTTCAATCATTTGCCTGATATTGCGAGGAAAATCCGCCATAATACCGGCGAAAATCAACAAAGATACGCCATTGCCAATACCTCTTTCGGTTACCAATTCTCCAACCCACATTAACAACATCGCACCGGCCGCAATCATAAACAGCGCGGCAATCATTTCCAAAACGGAAGAAAAACGCAAAATGTTGGCGCTTGGACCACTCAACAAAGAAATCATCGCCCACCCCTGAAGCATCGCCAGCGGCACAGTGGCAATGCGCGCGTATTGGTTGAATTTCGCCCGTCCGGCCTCGCCTTCTTCTTTATACATTTTTTCCAACGCCGGAAAAATCATCGTCAGCAACTGAAAAATAATAATCGCGGTGATATACGGACCAAGCCCAAGCATCACAATGGAAAAACGATCCAGCGAACCGCCGGTGAACGCGCCCAACAATTGAAATATTTGAAAATCACCGAAAAATCGCGCCAGCTGTTCGGAGTCAATCCCCGTGATCGGGATATTGGCCATCAGGCGAAAAACCGCAAAAGCGCCCAGCACAAATAAAATTTTTTCGCGAAGCTCTTTAATCCTGAAAACTTGAATAACTGTTTGATACCACATTGAATTTAAATTCCAAATTCTAAATCCCAAATCTCAAATAAATTCAAAAATCAAATTTTCAAATCCAAAACGGAAAGATTTTTGTTTTAATTTTTGAATTTTGATTTTTGATTTTGTTTGGGATTTGAGATTTGGTTCTTGGGATTTTTATTTTATGGTTCCGCCGGCTTTCTCAATCTTTTCTTTGGCAGACGCGGAAACTTCACACCCGCAAAGATTTAAATTTTTAGAAATAATGCCTTTGCCCAATATCTTCACTTTTGGATATTTGCCGCCAACACGGCAAACAATATCTTTTTCAACCAAAACCCGAGGGCTGATTGTTTCCCCTTTTCCAAATTTGGCTTCCAATATTCCAACGTTCACAATCTCCGGTGCAAAACCCACGGGGTTGTTTTTATAACCCCTCAATTTGGGATAGCGTTTCAAAACCTCTCGCACGATCGGGCAAAATTTTCTTCCGGCGCGGGCAGTCTGCCCCTTGCCTCCATGGCCGGAATAGGTTCCCCGTTTGCCGCCGCGGCCAATGCGTTTCCTGATTTTGACCGAAGCTGTCTTGGTTAATTGATGTATCTGCATAAAAATAGTTAATTTCAATATCTGGTTTATTGGACGGCCGGGATTTCTTTTTCTTCCGATTTTTCAACCTTCTCCGTTTGCGCGCCATCAACGCTTTTTGCCGATTGCATCTGCAAATATTCAAACGCTTTCATTGTCGCGCGCGCGTTATTCAGCTTGTTTTTTGTGGTTCCCAGCACTTTTGAAGAAATATCCTTAATCCCCGCCAGCTGGCAAAGCAAGCGCACCACGCCACCGGCCATCAACCCCCGCCCTTTGCGCTGAGGTTTGACAATCACTCGCGCCGGACCAACTTTGGCAATTACTTCGTGCGAAATGGTTCCTTTAACCACGGGAACCGTAATCATATTTTTTTTGGATTGCGCGGTAGCTTTTTCAACCGCTTGCGCCACATCCGACCCCGAAGCCACCCCCAATCCAACCTTCCCCGCTTTATCGCCGCTAACTATGATGGCGCGGAAACGCAAACGGCGTCCGCCGGCGCGCGTGTGTGAAACTCGCGACAAATCCAGCAATTTGGAATCAAAATTATCTTTTTTGCGGCCATCATCGCGACGACCAAAACCGCCGCGGCCGCGGCCTCCAAAACGGCTGTCGCCTCTCGGTCTTGAAAATCCGCCCGGTCCTCCAAAACCCGATCTTTTGCGATCAGCGCCCGGAACTGTCGGCGTTGCCGCGCTTCTGTTTTGAGTTGTTTGCGTTGTTTTTGGTGCCTCCATAAAATAATCTTAAAGTGTAAAGCGAAAAGTATAAAGCAAGAATGCGGATTCGTATTTTTGCTTTTAGCTTTGCGCTTTTAGCTTTGCGCTTTTAAAATTCAAGTCCGCCTTGCCGCGCGCCGTCAGCCAAACTTTTCACACGTCCATGATAACGATATCCGCCGCGATCAAAAACCGCGCCAGTGATCTTTAATTGTTGCGCTTTTTTTGCTATTTCCAGCCCAACCGCGAAGGCCAAAGCGCATTTTGACGACAAGCCGTCTTTTGCTTCAGTCGTTCCGGCGGCAATTTTCAAATCATCGCAAGCCGCCAAAGTGGCACCTTTTTTATCATCAATCAATTGAACGGAAATATGCTTGTTGGAACGAAAAACGCACAATCTGGGCCGCAACGCCACTCCCGCCACCTTGGCGCGCACGCGACGGTGCCGGTCATCCCTTCTTTTCAATTTATGTTGTGTTTTGTTACTAGTGCTCATCTTGAAATCTTAAAGTGTGAAGCGGAAAGTGTGAAACAAAAATGCGGATTCGTATTTTTGCTTTTAACTTTGCGCTTTTAACTTTGCGCTTTTTTATTTGGCGGCCCCGGCAGCTTTCTTGCCCACCTTCCGGCGCACTTTTTCACCGACATAGCGAATACCTTTGCCCTTATAGGGTTCCGGCGGACGCACTCGGCGGATCTGCGCGGCAACTTTTCCCACTGATTCCTTATTACACCCGGAAACAGTAATAATATTTTTTTCCACTTTAAAAGAAATATCCTCGGGTTTGGCGATGGCAACCGGATTAGTGAACCCCATATTCAAAACCAAATTATCTCCTTCAAGAACCGCGCGATAACCAATGCCCTCAATCTGCAACTGCTTGGCAAAGCCATTGCTTGTTCCCTCAATCATATTCGCCAGATGCATTCTCACCGTGCCCCACATCGCGCGCGCGAATTTGCTTTCGTTTTTGGGCAAAACTTTCAGCAAGCCATCTTCTTTGATAACCGAAACCTGCGATCCGAAATCGCGAGCCAGCTCGCCTTTCACGCCCTTCACCTTCACCAGCGATTCATCAATTTCCACTTGGATTCCCGCGGGAATTATAATCGGTTTTTTGCCTATTCTGCTCATGTTTCAAATTTAAAATTTAAATATCAAAAATTTTGATTCTTGATTTTTCAATTTTGATTTTTTATATTACCAAATCTCGCAAAGCATTTCACCGCCGATATTCTGTTTCTTCGCGTCGTATTCAGTCATCAGCCCCTTTGAAGTTGAAATAATGCCAATACCGCGCCCTTGCTTAACTCTTTTGATATTGCTTGCCGCCACATAAATCCTTTGTCCGGACTTGGAAACTTTTTTGCACCCGGCCACCGCCGGAATTTTATCGGTGTATTTCAGCGTAATCTCCAAACAAAGCCTGGTTTTAGCGCTTTTCTTTACCTTGCGGCTTCTTTTTTCCGCCCCCGCGACAAAACCCCTTCTTTCAAGAATCTTGGCGATGTCGTAATTCAAACGCGAATAAGGGACGGCCACCATCGGTTTTGCCACCGCTTGGGCGTTGCGAATCACGGTTAACATATTTGCGACTGTATCCATAATTAAATTAATTTCTAAATTCTAATTTTCAAATTCTAAACAAATTAAAAATTCAAATTTCAAAACTTTAACACTGCGTTTTGTTTTTAATTTTTGATTTTGGATTTTGAATTTATTTAGAATTTGATATTTAGTGCTTTGATTTTTAAAACATTACCAGCTGCTCTTTGACACGCCGGGGATCAACCCTTGGTTAGCCGCCTCACGAAAACAAATGCGGCACAAACCAAATTTTCTCATATACCCGTGTTTTCGTCCACAACGAAAGCATCTCCGCACCACCCGGCATTTGAATTTGGGTGTTCTTTTTGATTTTGCAATTTGTGCTTTTGTAGCCATGTTTCAAATTTAAAGTTTAAATATCCGCGCATAAAACGCAGATTTTTCAATTTTGATTTTTTTGGATGGGAAACCCCAGCAACTTAAACATTTCCAATCCTTCTTCCCGGGAACGCGCGGTAGTCGTGATCGTAACTTCAAAGCTGAAAATAAAATTGATTTTTTCGGGCGAAACTTCCGGAAACGCAATATGTTCTTTTATTCCAAAAGTCAAATTTCCATCTTGATCAACTCCTCTGGCCGGAATTCCCTGAAAATCACGGGAACGAGGCAACGCCACAAAAATCGTTCTCTCCAAAAAATCATACATACGGGCGCGGCGCAAGGTGATTTTGGCGCCGATGTTTTGGCCTTCGCGAATCTTGAAACCGGCAATTGATTTGCGCGCCTTGGTTACCACCGCGAGCTGTCCGCAAATTTGAGTTAAATCCCGCGCCACCGCTTCTTGTATTTTTCTTTGCTCATCTTTGGTCTTTCCTGAAATCATTCGTCCAAAACCGCAATTAACCGTCGCCTTTTCAATTCGAGGCGCTTGATTCTGATTGCGATAGCCAAACTGTTTCATCAATTCCGCCACCGTCTCTTTTTTATATTTTTCGTATAAAGAAGCCATATAAAAACTTAAAGTATAAAGTGTAAAGAGTAAAGCAGGAATACGAATTCGTATTTTTGCTTTGCGCTTTGCGCTTTTAGTTTTGCGCTTTTTAGATTTCCGCCGAACATTTCTTGCAAACGCGCACCGATTTCGTTTGGCCGGTTTTTTCACCTTCCATCGCCCTGTAACCCACTCGCGTGGGCTTGCCGCATTTGGAACACAGCAACTTCACGTTTGATACATCAATCGGCTTGGAAAAGGAAACAATCTGCCCTTTTTGCCCTTGCTGGCGGGGCCGCTGGCTTTTTTTGACGATATTAACGCCTTCCACCACAACACGGCCAAACTTGGGTAAAGATTTTAACACTTTTCCCGTTTTCGCGCGGTCTTTTCCGGATATTATTAACACATTGTCGCCTTTAATAATCTTCATAAAAACTTAAAGTGTAAAGTGTAAAGAGTAAAGCAGGAATACGAATTCGTATTTTTGCTTTGCGCTTTGCGCTTTTAGTTTTGCGCTTTTAAACCAGCTCTTTGGCTATCGCCGCAATCTTATCATAACCCTTCACTTTCAATTCTTTTGCCACCGGCCCAAAAATACGGCCGCCTTTGGGCTCTTTGCTTTTGCCTTCCAAAATCACACAGGCATTATCATCAAAACGCACATAAGTGCCGTCGGAACGCTTGTATTCCTTTCTTTGCCGGACAATCACCGCGCGCACTTTATCGTGTTTTTTAACTCCTTTTCGCGGCTCAGCCTCTTTCACCGCGCCCATTATCACATCCCCCACTGCCGCATACCTGCGTCTCGTTCCGCCGGCAACATGAAAACACTGAACGATCTTGCCGCCACTGTTATCCGCCACCTTTAACATTGTCCTCAATTGAATCATATTTTGAGTTTGAATCTAAAATTTCAAAAATCGCCGCAACTTTTTTTATATACTATAAATCGCAAAAAAATGCAATGCCGCCGCCTTATTCTTCCTTATCTTGGTCTTGATCTCCCTCTTTTTTCCCTTTCTTGTTTTTGCTTTCTTTGTCTTTGACCTCCGCGGCAACAACCTCTTTAACCACCTTCCAGCGTTTATCCGCCGAGATCGGACGGCACTCCTCAATCACCACCACATCGCCAATCTTGTACTCGCCTTTTTCGTCATGAGCTTTGTATTTTTTGCTCACTTTATAACGCCGGCGGTATTTGGGATGCTCTTTAAGCCGCTCCACCAAAACCACAACGGTTTTATCCATTTTGTCAGAAACTATTTTTCCTGTTAATTGATGCTTCATAATAAACTTAAAGCGTAAAGCAGGAATACGGATTCGTATTTTTGCTTTGCGCTTTGCGCTTTTAGTTTTTCGCTTTTTAACTTTCTCTTTGCAAAGTTTTAATACGTGCGATATCAAGCTTGGTTTGGCGGATTTCTTTCAAATTTTTCACTTTTCCGCCCGCCAAATCAAATTTCAAACCGGCCAGCTTGGTCAGCCGCTCTTCCAATAATTGATTTAACTCCTGATTATTTTTTTGGCGTAATTCCGATGTTTTCATCAATGTTGCGTTATTTTATTCAAAACTCTTTCTTCACAAATTTAACCCTGATTGGCAATTTATCACCGGCTTTTTCAAGCGCTTGGCGTGCCAAATCTTCTTTGATGCCATCCAATTCATACATTATCCGGCCGGGCTTCACCACAAACGCGTAGTGATCAACTCCACCCTTGCCACCGCCCAGAGGCACTTCTTCCCCCTTGCTGGTCACCGGTTTGTCCGGAAAAATCCGAATCCACATCTTTCCTCCTTTTTTCAAGTACCTCAGAATCGCACGACGCGCCGCTTCAATTTGGCGAGAAGTTATCCATTTTTCCTCCATCGCTTTCAGTCCAAAACTGCCATAATTCAATTCCGCGCCACGATAAGAAAGACCGACGCCTCTTCGGCGGCCTTTCTGCCATTTGCGATGTTTTATTTTTTTCGGCATCAATAAAGACATATTCCAAATTTAAAGTTAAAAAATCAAAGTTTAAAGTTTTGGTATTGAAATTTTTTCAAAAATTTCAACGATATATATATAATAATTCCTTAATTTTAATTTTTGATTTTTCAATTTTGATTTTTTATACCTTGTCCCCTTTATAAACCCAAACTTTGATTCCAATTACGCCATAAGTGCAATGAGCTTCGGTGATCGCGTAATCAATGTCGGCCCTGATGGTTTGCCTCGGTAAACGCCCCTTGGCCAACCATGCCGTCCGCGCAATTTCCACGCCGTTCAGCCTTCCGGAAACCTGCACCCGCACGCCCTGAACCTCTCGCGATGCCATCGCCTTTTCCATCACTTGCTTTATAACTTTTAAGTATGGCATTCTTCTTTCTATCTGCGACGCGACAGATTGCCCGATATAGGACGAAGACGCCCAAGGATTGGCAATTTCCCTTACCTCAACCCGCAAATCGGCATTATCTTTTTTTTGTGTGCTTTTCCCAATAATTATTTTCTGCAATTTCTTGCGCAACTCTTCAATCCCCTGTCCCTGCCGACCGATAATCAGCCCCGGCCGAACGCAAGAAATCGCCACGCTGATTTTGCCGGGAAACCGCTCAATCTCCACCTCGGAAATACCGATACTCGCCAAACGGCGGTGAAGAAACTCCCTTATCATAAAATCTTCTTCCAACAGCTTGGAAAAATTCTTTTCATAGTATCCGCGGGAATACCATCCGGAAACGTCTTTTATTCTAAATGCTTTTGGGTGAACCTTGTGTGCCATGTTTCAATTTAAAAATTATTCACTTTCAAAAATTTACTTTTTTCCTAATTATCCTCTTTGTCTTCTTTTTTGTCTTCTTTTGCGGCTTTCAGCTTATCGCTCCGTTTCTTTGTTTCTTTTTGTTCCAATGTAAGAGTAATGTGGGAAGTCCGTTTTTGAATCTTATCAGCCCTTCCACGCGAACGAGGGAAAACTCTTTCTTGCATCGGCCCGTCATCAACCGTCAATTTGGCAATATAGAAATCTCCGGGATCAAGTTTGTAAGTATTTTTGGCGGCCGCCATCGCCGACCGCAATAATTTCAACAACGGCAAGCTGGCTTTTTTGGGAGTAAATCTCAAAAGCGCCTCAGCCTCGCCTGTTGTTTTATACCTCACCAAATCCGCCACCAAACGCGTTTTCCGAGCGGTGATTTTCAATTGTCTCAATTTAACCGTGATTGACATAATAAAAACTTAAAGTGTAAAGCGAAGAGTGTAAAGCGAAAATACGAAATCCGCATTTTGGCTTTGCGCTTTGCGCTTTTGGCTTTGCGCTATTTTTTTGCCCCTGCTTGCTTGGCTTCCAATTCTTTCTGCATTTTGCCTCCGTGGCGATGGAACTTGGTCGTCGGCGAAAACTCTCCCAGCTTGTGCCCCACCATATCTTCATTGGGCTTGACCGTGATAAATTCCTTGCCGTTATGCACCGCGAAAACCATTCCGATCATCTCGGGAACAATCGTGCTTCGGCGCGACCAAGTCTTAATGACGACACTACCGCCTTTTTTGACTTTTTCCATTAACTTTTCGTCCACGAAAGGACCTTTTTTTAAACTCCGAGCCATATTTCAAATAAATTCTAATTTCTAATTTCCAAATCCCAAACAAATTCAAAACTCAAATTTCCAAATTCAAAACAGAGAATATGAACTACTTTGAATTTTTGATTTTGGATTTTGGATTTGTTTAGGATTTAGGATTTAGTGTTTTGGATTTTATTTATGATTTTTACTTCTTTCTCCTTTTGATTATCATTTTGCTTGTCCACTTGTTGCGATTGCGGGTTTTCACCCCCAAAGCCGGTTTGCCCCACGGTGTTTTTGGGCCCTTCAAACCAATACCGGTTCTGCCTTCGCCGCCGCCGTGCGGATGATCACAGGGATTCATCGCCGAACCGCGCACGGTGGGCCGCCATCCTTTGCGGCGCTTAGCCCCCGCATTGCCATAATCTTCAAAGCGATGCTCCGGATGCGAAATCTTGCCGATCGTGGCAAAACATTCAGCAACAACCCGGCGGATCTCCTTGGAAGGCATCTGCAATTGCACAAACTTGCCTTCGCTTGCCATCACTTTCGCCGCCGTACCCGCTGAGCGAACCATCTGGCCTCCCTTGCCTGGCTGCAATTCAATGTTGCAAACTTCAGTACCCACGGGAATATTTTTCAACATCGCGCGATTACCGATTTTCACCGGCGCGCCATCCTCGCAAACCACCTCGCTCCCCACCGTCATTTCATCAATTGCCAAAATATATCGCCGGCTTCCGTCTTGATATTGGACCAACGCCAAATAAGCAGTGCGATTGGGGTCGTATTCCAGCGCGGAAACTTTGCCGGCAATTCCCAATTTCTCCTGTCCGAAATCAACCACGCGATACATCTTTTTCACGCCCTTGCCACGATGGCGCACGGTGATTCTCCCGGTAAAATTCCGGCCCGCTTTGTTTTTCAACGGCCTTAACAAGTGTTTTTCCGGCTTTTTTTTGGTTAAAATGGATTTCACGTTAATTTAAAGTTTAAAATTTAAAAATCAAAATGGCAGTTCAAAATTCAAAATTAAAAAATTTTAAAATTGTCCAATTCTTAACTTACATTGTCATTTTTAATTTTGATTTTTGAGCTTTTATTTTTTTATTTGGGCATAATTTCAATCGTTTGCCCTTTTTCGATCTTCACAATTGCTTTGCGATATCCCGGTTCAAGAAATATACCGTGGCGATTTCGCCGGCGCTTGCCGCAAACATTGATCACATTCACACCGATTGCCTTTACCTGATAATATTCTTCCACCGCGCGCGCAATCTCTTTTTTGTTGGCTGATTTGGCAACCTTAAAAACGTATTGATTGACATCCGATAAAGTTGAAGCTTTTTCAGTAATGTGGGCATGAATCAAAACCCGCACCGCCCGCCCGCTGTTTTTGGAGGCAGGTTTCGTAGCGGCCTTCTTCTTGACCGCAACCGGTTTTTCCTCAACCTTAACCGCGGATTTTTTTTCGGATTCTTTTTTAAAAATGTCAGTAATCGCCATAGCTATTTTTTAGTTCTCTTCTGCGGACTTTTGCTTTTTTGCCACCGTCTTGGTTTGTTTTTCTTTAACCTCCCCGCCCTTTCCAAAAATTCCGGCAATCGCCTCTATTGATTCGGCGGGCATCAAAAGACATTTAAAGTTAAGTAAATCAAGCACATTCAATTTAACCGCTTCAACCGTTTCCACTCCGGGAATATTTCTTCCGGCCAATACCATGTTTTTTTCAATTCCGGACAAAGCAATCAGGATTTTCCCCTTTTGGAAATTGGCATTGTTCTTTTTCACCGCTTCCAAAATTTGAACCGCTTGCTTGGTCTTGGGCTGATCGGTCTCAAGAGAGTCAAGCAACATCATCGTTCCGGCTGAAGCTTTTGCCGATAAAATCATCGCCAAGGCCTTGCGGCGCATTTTTTTGTTGATTTTACCGCCGTAAACTTTATCGTTTCTGGGACCAAACGCAACGCCGCCATGACGCCAAATCGGCGATCGAGTGGACCCGTGGCGCGATCGGCCGGTGCCCTTCTGTCGCCAAGGTTTTTTGCCGCCGCCCGACACTTCGCTCCGATCTTTGGTGTGCGCCGTCACTTGGCGTCGATTAGCCGCTTGGGTCGTTGCCACCTGATAAACCAAATCCGCATTGGTCTTAACCTCAAAAATATTTTTGGGTAATTCCATCGTTTTGGTTTTTTCCCCTTTTTGATTATAGATTACAGCTTCCATAAAAATATCTCAAAAATCAAAATTTAAAATCCAATTATAAACAAAATCAAAATTTAAAATCAAAATTTAAAACGGAATACATGTTATTTTTTTAGATTTATAATTTAAGATTTTGATTTTGTTTATAATTTATTATTTATAATTTGATTTTCTAATTTCCTCTGATTTCAAGCAACGTTCCTTTGTGTCCGGGAACCGCTCCTCTGATCGCCATTAAATTTTTCTCTAAATCAACTTTAAAAACTTTCAAATTTTTAACAGTTATTCTTTCGGCGCCCATTCTCCCCGGCATTTTTCTTCCTTTGCGGATTGAAGCTTCACCCATTCCCACCGAACCAACGTTGCGCAATTCATGTTTGGTGCCGTGAGTACAAGTTTGCCTTCCTTTGAAGCCGTGCTTTTTCACCGCGCCCTGAAATCCCTTTCCCTTGGAAATACCGGCGACTTTCACCGTATCCCCTTCCTTGAAATCAGCAACCCGCACAAGATCTCCCGCCTTTAATTCGGACGCGCCATCTTGTTGGCGGTATTCTTTCAAAAAACGGAAAGGTTTTCGGGCCCGGCTTTTTTTGATTCTTTTTTCAGCGATTTCTTCAAAACCGATTTGCACCGAAAAATAGCCGTCCTTTTCAATGGTTTTCAACTGCGTAACCGCGCAAGGCCCGGCTTGGATTATCGTTACCGGAATCTTCTTACCGTCATCGGCAAAAATTTCCGTCATTCCGATTTTTTTCCCCAAAATAAATTTCATATATTCAACACTCTAAATTTTCTGGTTTAATTCTTTAAAAGCAATAGAAAACCGGGCATAGACCGGCTTTCTTAACGGCTATATCTCTGATTTTTTTCTTGTTCAAAATTCCAAAAACAGATCACATCTTAATCTCAATATCCACTCCGGCGGGCAAAGTCAAATTGCGCAAAGAATCAATAATCTTTGGCGTCGGATTCATAATGTCCAACAATCGCTTATGCACCCGAATTTCAAACTGCTCGCGCGCGTCTTTATGCACGAACGTTGACCGATTAACCGTATATTTGTGAATTTCAATCGGCAAAGGAATCGGCCCCAAGATTTCGGCGCCATACCGGCTGATTGTTTCAATAATCTGCTTGGTACAGCTATCAATCACCTTGTGGTCGTATGCCCGCAGTTTAATTCTCAATTTGGGACGAGCGGCCTCTTTTATATCTTTATTTTTCTTTGTAGTCGCGATTGCCATCTTTCTGCTTTGAATTTCCCGCCTCCATTTTTGAAATGGCGCTTTTGGAATTTCTCTTAAAATTATTTATTTAACGATTTTAGTCACCACTCCCGCGCCCACGGTCTTGCCGCCTTCGCGAATGGCAAATTTCGATTTTTCTTCCAGCGCGATCGGATTGATTAATTTGACATTGAATGTCACCGTATCGCCGGGCATCACCATCTCCACTCCGGGATTCAAAGTCACTTCGCCGGTAACATCGCAGGTGCGAACATAAAACTGCGGTTTGTAGCCGGAGAAAAACGGAGTGTGGCGGCCACCTTCTTCCTTGGTCAAAATATAAACTTCGGACTGAAATTCAGTGTGCGGAGTGATTGAACCGGTCTTAGCCAACACCTGGCCGCGTTCCACTTCTTCTTTTTTTAATCCGCGCAACAAAATACCCACATTGTCGCCCGCGCGGCCCTCATCCAAAATTTTCTGGAACATCTCAATTGAAACCGCGGTGGTTTTCGTGGTGGGCTTGATGCCGACCAATTCAACTTCTTCATTAGCCTTTACAATACCCCTCTCAATCCTGCCGGTGGCCACAGTGCCGCGGCCCGCGATTGAAAACACATCTTCCACCGCCATCAAAAACGGCTTTTCGGTGTCGCGCACCGGTTCGGGGATGTATTCATCAACTTTGTCCATTAATTCAAGAATCGGTTTAACCGCTTCATCATCGGCGGATTTACCTTCCAAAGCTTTCAACGCCGATCCGCGCACAAAAGGAATTTCGTCTCCCGGAAAGTGATATTTTTTCAACAACTCGCGCACTTCGGATTCCACTAAATCAATCATTTCCGGATCATCCACCATGTCGCACTTGTTCAGAAAAACAACCATCGCCGGCAAACCGACCTGGTGCGCCAGCAAAATGTGTTCTCGGGTTTGCGGCATCGCGCCGTCCGCGGCCGAAACCACCAAAATACCTCCGTCCATTTGCGCCGCGCCGGTAATCATGTTCTTAATGTAGTCGGCATGGCCCGGACAATCAATGTGAGCATAGTGCCTTTTTTCGGTTTCATATTCCAAATGCGCGATATTGATGGTTACTCCCCGCTGTTTTTCTTCAGGAGCCGAATCAATTTGATCAATTGACTTCATCATCACCTTGTTGCCCTTCAAACCCAACGAATGCAAAATCGCCGCACTCAAAGTGGTTTTGCCGTGATCAACATGGCCGATAGTGCCAATATTCAAATGGGCCTTGCCTCTGACGAATTTTTCTTTTTCTGCCATAGGTTTTTATTTATTTTTTTATATTTATTTAGAATCAATGAAAATAACAACAATTATATACTACTCGTTTTTCAGAAAAAGTCAAATGCCGCGAACTACTTTCGTTTTCCTGAAATAATTTCTTGAGCAACGTTGCCGGGCACCTCCTCATAATAATCAAATTCCATTGTGAATGTTCCCCGTCCTTGCGTGAGCGATCGCAAATTTGTGGCATAGCCAAACATTTCCGATAACGGCACTTTCACGTTGATAATTTTGGATTCCATCTGATCTTGAGTATCTTCAATCTTTCCGCGACGCGAAGAAACATCGCCAATCACATCGCCGAAAAATTCCTCCGGCACGGTTATTTCCAATTTCATTATCGGCTCAAGCAAAACCGGATTGGCTTTTTTGGCCGCGGCTTGCAACGCCATGGAACCGGCGATCTTAAACGCCATTTCCGAGGAATCAACTTCATGAAATGATCCGTCATCCAGAATCGCTTTCAAGTCCACCATCGGATAACCGGCCACCACGCCTTTCCCCATTGCCTCTTCAATACCCTTGCGCGCCGGACTGATATATTCTTTGGGAATTACCCCGCCTTTGATCTCATCAACAAATTCAAACCCCGCGCCGCGTTCTTGCGGTTCAAGCCGAATATGAACATCGCCATATTGGCCGCGGCCGCCCGATTGCTTGATGAATTTTCCTTGCGCGTCAGAATTGATTTTAATGGTTTCCTTGTATGCCACTTGCGGCCGGCCCACATCAGCTTCAACTTTAAATTCGCGCCTCATTCTGTCAACAATAATATCCAAATGCAATTCACCCATACCGCCGATAATCATTTCACCGGTTTCTTCATCGGATTTAACGCGAAAGGTCGGATCCTCATCGGAAAGTTTCTTAAGCGCCAAACCCATTTTTTCCTGATCGGCTTTGGTCTTCGGCTCAATGCGAATGTCAATCACCGGTTCCGGGAAAGTGATCCTTTCCAAAACGATCGGATGATCTTCATCGCACAAAGTGTGCCCGGTGAAAGTATTTTTCAAACCCACCGTCGCGGCGATATCGCCGGTACAAACCTCGTCAATTTCCTTGCGGTCATTGGAATACATCCGCAACATCCGTCCCACCCGCTCTTTTTCTCCGGTGGTGGTGTTTAACACATAAGAACCCTTTTTCAGACGCCCCGAATAAACACGGAAAAATGTTAATGTCCCAACATAAGGATCGGTCGCGACTTTAAACGCCAAAGCGGTAAACGGTTCGTCATCATCAGGCCGGCGCAAAATTTCGCCTTCGCCACGCACTTCCATTCCCTTCACCGGAGGCAAATCCAGCGGGCTGGGCAAATAGTAACAAACCGCGTCCAAAACCGGTTGCACGCCGGTGTTTTTCAACGACGACCCGTAAAAAACCGGAATAATCGTTCCTTTAATTGTCGCGGCTCTCAAAGTTTGGCACAATTCATCAACAGAGATTTCTTCGCCGGCCAAATATTTATTCAGTAAAGCTTCATCTTCGGCCACAATCTTTTCCACCAGTTTGGCGCGCCACTCCTGGGCCATTTTAACCATGTCCGCCGGAATTTCTTCTTCAACCACTTCTTGGCCGTGGTCGCCTTTAAATCGTAACGCTTTCATTTGAAGCAAATCCACCACGCCGCTCAATTTGTCCTCCTCTCCAATCGGAATGTTCGCGGCAACCGCGTTGGGATTCAATTTTTTCCAAATGGATTGCAAGCTACGCTCAAAACTGGCGCCTGTCCGATCCATTTTATTTATAAAACATATTCGCGGCACCGAGTATTTATCCGCTTGGCGCCAAACCGTTTCGGATTGAGGTTGAACGCCGGCCACGCCGTCAAAAACCACCACCGCGCCATCCAGCACGCGCAAAGCGCGCTGAACTTCAGCGGTAAAATCAATATGTCCGGGGGTGTCAATGATATTAAAGCGATGTTCGTTGGTTTTTTGCTTGCTCAAATATTCGCCCGGAGACCAAAAACAAGTCGTTGCCGCCGACGTAATCGTGATCCCCCGCTCGCGCTCTTGTTCCATCCAATCCATAATCGCGCCACCTTCGTGAACTTCGCCGATCTTATGAGACAAGCCGGTGTAAAACAAAATACGCTCGGAAGTGGTGGTCTTGCCGGCATCAATGTGGGCGATCACGCCGAAATTGCGATTTTTTTCAAGGAGAGCTTGTCTGGACATAAATAAATTCTAAGCACTAAATTCTAAGCACTAAACAAACTCAAATGTTCAAAATCTAAAATTCAAAACCACTACGTAATTCTGCTTTAAATTTTGATATTTGAATTTTGGATTTGTTTAGGATTTAGAGTTTAGAGTTTTGGATTTGATAAAATTGGATTTGATAAAAGCTAATTTCAACACAAAACAGACGACGTAAGTTATTACAACCCCGCCAATATTACAATTAGAAGCGGAAATGCGCGAAAGCGCGGTTGGCTTCGGCCATGCGATGAGTGTCCTCCTTTTTCTTGATGGCCACCCCCGTGTTATTGGCCGCGCCGATTAATTCTTCGGCCAATTTGGCTTTCATCGGTTGGCCCTTTTTTTTGCGCGCCGATTCCAACAGCCAGCGCACCGCCAGAGCCGTCCCGCGTTCTTTGGCCACGGGCTTGGGCACTTGATAGGTAGCGCCGCCGACCCGCTGGGACTTAACTTCCAACAACGGACGAGCGTTCTCCATCGCCGAATCAAAAACCTCCAGCGGTTCTTTGCCGGTTTTTTCTTTGATAATATCCAGCGCGCCATAGACAATCTTTTTGGCCGCGTTTTTCTTGCCCTGCTTCATGATGTGATTGATGATCTGGGCAATCGCCACGCTGTTGTATACCAAGTCCGGAGCAATCTCTTTTTTTGTAATTTTTCCTCTAGGCATTTTAAAAATTTTAAAATCTAAAATTCAATTATAAACAAAATCAAAACCTCAAATTATAAATCAAAACAAATACTGCGAATTCCGTTTTAAAATTTGATTTTGATTTTGTTTATCATTTATAATTTGATTTTGATTTTTATTTGGGTTTCTTCGCGCCATACTTTGACCGTTCCTGTTTGCGCTTTTCCACGCCGCCGCAATCCAGCTTGCCGCGCACAACGTGATAGCGCACGCCCGGCAGATCTTTCACCCTTCCTCCGCGAATCAACACAATGGAATGTTCTTGCAATTTGTGTCCTTCGCCGGGAATGTAGGCAGTCACTTCCATGCCATTGGTCAATTTAACGCGCGCCACTTTACGCAATGCCGAATTGGGTTTTTTGGGAGTGGCAGTGAAAACTTTCGTGCAAATTCCCCGTTTGAACGGCGAAACATAATTTCGCGGGCGGTTCTTCAGCGCGTTAAAACCAAAAGACAGCGCCGGCGATTTTGTCTTGTGGGCGCGATTAGTGCGTTTGTTCTTGATGAGTTGATGAATCGTTGCCATAGAATAATGAATAAATTGATAAATTGATGAAAAACGCAAAACAAAATTCGTTTGGAACATTTTGCCCCCAAACAAAGTATTTCTATCATAAAAAAAAATAAAAGTCAAACCTGAGCAAATTACTCCGCGATTGACTTTATATCAACTACCATCAGATACTTTCCTGTTATAAACTTCGCCGCATGTAAAAGCATTTCTGCATCATTGTGTTCCATTGCTTTTCGAATGAGCAAGCTTACTATTTCTTCACTTCCCCCACAACCATCATACTTCGCCATAATACTTCTGGCGCAAAGAATCACTTTATCGGGATTATCCTTGCAGTAGGCAGCCTCAAAATTCATTAACATCAATCCGTTATCAAGAACACTGCCGCCATCAACTATCTTCTCTATTTCTTCTTTGGTATGTTCGACTACCGGCATAACGCCACCTCCGCCTGCACAATAATAAAAATTTTTGCACTTGTCAAAAACCAATAAAAAAACCGGCAGAGGCAAGACCCCTGCCAACTTCCGGTGTTTTCCAGACCATGGAACAAAAAACGCCCGGGAACGGGGAAATTGACACCGGCGCGTTTTGCGACTCAACTTTGCCGGAAATTTACGCGCATATGTTGAATTACCTTGATATTGCCGCTCTTTGGGATATTGTTCTTCACTTTTTTATCCTACATCAAGAATGTGCCGGTGATTAATTGATATAGAAACGCCACGATGGGCCAGATGATCGGCGAGAAAAACCAAATCAGGACCAGCAAAAAAATAAATCCGTAGCGTTGCAGAAAAATTTTGAAATCGGTTTGCGACGGCGGCAGGAACGCGAACAGAACATGCGACCCGTCCAAGGGCGGAATGGGAATCAAATTAAAAATTCCCAAAACCAAATTGATTATCACCACCGTTTGCGCCAACATATAAAAATTGGCGCTTATCGGATCGGAAATTTCCGGCCAAAACCGCAGAATCAATCCAAAAACCAGCGCCAGCGCGAAATTGGCCGCCGCACCCGCCGCCGCCACTTTGGCGTCGCCCCATCTTTTGTCGCGGAAATTAAGCGGATTAACCGGCACGGGCTTCGCCCAACCAAAAAGTATCGGCGATTGCAAAACAACCAAAACCAGCGGCAGAAACACCGATCCGGTCCAATCCAGATGCTTCAAGGGATTTAACGTGAGGCGGCCGGCAAATTTGGCCGTGGGATCTCCTTGAGCCGCGGCGGCCGCGCCATGCGCCACTTCGTGAATCACCACCGAAAAAATCAACGCGATAATTGAGAAAACGATAAAAGTTAATTCCATAAATAATTTAAAATCCTAAATCCCAATTTCTAAATTCTAAACAAACTCAAAATTCAAATTTTCAAATTCAAAACAGGATAAAAATTCTGTTTTAGGTTTTGACATTTTGATTTTTGAATTTGTTTGGGATTTAGGGTTTAGAGTTTAGAATTTGGCTTTTATATTTTAGCATTCAAGCTGGCTCTTGCCAATTGGCTAAAAATATCCTATGATTGCTTTATTGTCAATTTTAAAATATTCATCATTTTGTCTTGGTGATCATATAATTATATGATTATATGATTAAACGATTAAATGATTAAATGATTCTATGTCTAAAGTTTGCCAACTCTGCGACAAAAAAGGAATGGTGGTGTGGAGGCGCGTGCGTCTGCGTGCCACCAAATTCAACCCCACAACCAAGCGCAGACAACAACCCAACCTGCAATCAATCACTTTGCCCGACGGCCAAAAGATCAAAGCCTGCACCAAGTGCATCAAAACCCTGCACAAACCGGCGCGCGTCAAATAAACCATTCGGAATGGCGATATCTGTTTGCTTTCAATCCGCCGCAAAAGCGGATTGTGGTGTAATATAAACAAATTCCAAGCACCAGGCGCCAAATTCCAAACAAATCCAAATTTCAAAATTAAAAACTCAAAACGAAATACGGATTTTATTTTGGATTTTGATTTTTGAATTTGTTTAGGATTTAGGATTTTGAAAATTAGAATTTTCCCGCCTTTGGCGAGATTGCGGAGCGTAGTATAACGGTAGTATTTGCCCTTGGGGTGGGTAAGACCCGGGTTCAATTCCCGGCGTTCCGACTTTGATTCGCCGAAGCTTCAGCGAAGGCGATCTTTGATTCGCCGAAGCTTCAGCGAAGGCGATCTTTGATTCGCCGAACAAAAAATGTCCTAAACAAAGTCGAAGGACATTTTTTTGGTAATGAATTCGGCAAAGCTCACCATTACCAAAAAATCCCTCAATAAGCTCGGGATTTTTTGGTAACCCTGGGAAAAAGTAATCCGAAAATGTAAGTGGGTACCGTAGGCCGCCGCCACAGCGAAGGTCCATATCCGGTTCCCCTAAAAAGTGTGTTGGAAAACTTTGGCCACAGGGTTATTTTGATTATAACCCCTTCATACCCCCTGTCAAATTGTTATAAAACAAAAGCCCCGCAAATGCGGGACTAGTGCTTTAATGCTTCTATGATTAAAGATTAAATGCCCAGTGCTTTGGCCAATTGTTTGATCAGCGACACGGCCACTGCCGGGGCCTGCAGGCTCACCGATTCTTTGCCGTTGTCATCGGCAATCGTCCACGGCTTTTCGGTGATATTAACTTTTTTGTCGGCCGCGTCCCATTCATAATCATAGGCCATGGTCAATTCATAATCATCAACATAATCCTTGGCAACATCAACCGGAATTGAATTGCGTAAAAAGATTTTGGGAATGCCGTGCAATCCCATCGCTTTTTCCATCAATTTTTGATCAATATCTAATCGTTCTTTAATCGGCTCAATCCCCAGCTCATCGCCTTCTTTTTGCCCCATTCTTTGACGACCAAAACCCGAACAATCCGGATTGTCGCAAATCAAATAAAATTCAGCGGTGTTTTCGTCATAACCCACTTGCGCGGTCGGAAAAAGCTTGGTATTGCGCGAGGTGTTGCAAATGGGACAAATCCGGCGGTATTTTATCCGCTCTTCAATCACATTGGTGGGCACATCAATAAACGCCATCACATCGTCATCTTCACGAAAACCGATCAAGTCGCGGAAAAACAGCGAATAGGACACTTGGTCCATATCGCGGGGAAATCCATCAATAAAAAGGGTTTTGCGCGGCCTTTTGGCAATCTCGCGCTTCACCAGCGCCAGGATAAGCTCGGTGGGCAAAAGCGTTTTGGTGTCGCGCCCCTCAATCGCCGCGATCAAATTTTCCAGAGGAACCCACCCGCGGTAATTCTTTTTCAAATACATTTCCAACTCTATTTTTCGGGCCGGATCTTTGATTTCTTTGGAAATCGCGCGAATCATATCACCCACGGAAAAATGATCCAAAGTGTCGGCGCCAAGCAATTCCGCCAACATTTTGGAATAGGTTCCTTTGCCGGAATTTTTTTTGCCCAAAAGATAGACAATGAATGTGTGCTCTTTAACATAATCTTTCAATTTCTCAATCTCCTCCCCCGCTTTGTAATAAAAATAATCCTTGCGCTCTTTGGGGTCGGTGAGGTTGAACTTTTGATCCTTGCCCTCTGTCTTGGTTTTAAATATTTCAAAATCCATAAATTTATTAAATTCTAAATCCTAAGCGCCAAATCCTAAACAAATCTAAAATCCGAATGTCAAAATCCAAAATGAAATTCGTATTCCGTTTTGAATTTTTCATTTTGAAATTTGGATTTGTTTGGAATTTATAAATTAGGATTTGGGAATTATTTTTGGGTGCCCACAAAAATGCGTTCTCCGTCCGTTTGAAAAACAATATCTCCGTCTTGGTCGGTTCTCAATGTCGTAATATCATATTTTTGCAATAAATCCAAGACCTCTTGATGCGGATGGCCGTAAGAATTGTTTTTTCCGCACGATATCGCCGCGGCGGACGGGCAAACCTGCGCCAAAAAACCATCTTCGGTGGAATACTTGCTCCCGTGATGCGACACCTTCAAAACATCGGCTTGCGGCAAAGCCGCGGTGCCAATAAATCCATTTTCCTTGCTTTTGGCATCGCCGCAAAACAAAAAAGACTTTTCCCCATAGGTTAATTTCACAATCACAGAAAGCTCGTTTTGGTCTTTATTTGACATCTTGTCGTTTTCATCGGGCGCCAAAATTTCCAAAACCGTTAACGGATTGCCGCCCAATTCCAATTTCTCGCCCGCGACCGCGATTTTAACATTCGCGCCTTCATCATCAATCAACCGTTCCCATTCAGTGTCCTCGGCATCGCCGTCGCTCACACCCGACCAAATAATATTTTCCACACGATAGTTTTTCAAAACCGAAAGCAACCCCGCCAAATGATCCCGATCGGTGTGTGACAAAACCACCCAATCAATATCGCGATCATAAAACGGCATCGCCTCCCCCAGTTTTTCCAGCACCGCGGCATTCGGCCCCCCGTCAATAACAATCTGCTCCCCGCCGGGCAATTGGACAAACGCCGCGTCACCCTGCCCCACGTCAAAAAACCAAACCTCGGCAATTTTATCACCCGCGCCATCGGCAACCGCCAGCCAAACAAAAAAGTTCGCGCAGATTAACGCCAAAACAGCCCACCTAAACCATCGCCGATTTTTATCATCTTTCGTTTCCTTTAATTCCATCCTCATACAAGCGGAAGTGTGTCTAGGTGAAACCTAGACACACTTTTTATTTCACCCGATATTATTTTAACACAAAAGCGCCGGCTTAATGCCCGCGCTTTCGAAAATTCTCAAAAACAGTGAATTTATTCTGCGTTTTCTTCGTTGAATGCCTTCTCGTCAAAATCACCGGGAAGAATTTTATACATCTTTGTGCCGCACACCGCGCACGCACCGGTGGCCGCCTTGCGCACCACATCGCCCTTGCCCTTCATATCAACAATTTTAACATCCTTCATTTCGCGATCTTTGGCTTTGCATTTAACGCAATATCCTGTCATTGTCATATATTTTTAAAATTAATAAAATTTAAAACAAAAATAACTGACGACCTTTATAATCCAAATCCTTTTCTACCTTAATATAGAGTAATTGAGCTTAAAAATTAAGTCAAGCCCAGTAGTGAATTGGGCCTGATTTTGAAAAAATCAGAAATCGCTTTAGCAAGCCAAAAATCTACTACCGGGTCAAGAGCATCACACCTTTTTCTTTGCCGGGTATTTGCATTTTGGAGGTCGTTCCTTGCCGATTATCCCGAGGCTTTGCGAGGAATAATTGGAAAGGTGCGACCTCGTCAAACTTGCATTTTGGTCTTATTTTTTAATCCCCGGCGCACGCGGGTTACCTCCCTTATCCTTGACAAATTTCAATAATTATGATTTAATGAACATAGGAGGTTTTTGAAATGAAACCTATATATTGCCTGGTAGGACTTCTACTTCTCTTCATGGGAAGTATGAGCGTGGTTGCATCGGAGATCGAAATTATTGGGGTAACTCCCCAAAGCGATTTCGGAACGACTGAAGTAATCCTGCGCGCGAACGAAACGAACAAGACGGTTGATATCGCCGAGTATAGTATCGGCCTCAAGCTGGGTGGTAACTTTGTCAGTATCGGCGCAATCCCCATAAGATATGGGAAATTACTCGAATGTGGCGATATCTATACTGCCACAGTCTTTGATACATTTGAGGACTGGGACGGAGTAAAAGAGCGATGGACAATCAATGAGATTGTAGTTGTCCGCGGGATCGACTGGGATTGGCAAGACTACGATTGCGAAGAATCGTGCTTCGCAGATGACATCGTTGATCGATGGCATATAGAGGGAGAGTGCTACGAGATGAGAGAGAAGATATGCATGGGAAAGACTGCCTGGCGCCGCAGTGATGATGGGATTACCACCATCTCCCCCATCCGAGAGGAAGACTAGTTCTTTCTCTCTTTTATTTTACATTGCCAACTCCAGCGCCGCGCCGACGAAACACAATAGAGCAAATGCCAGCGCGAACTTGGCAAAATTGATTTTTGACGCGAATTTGGTCAAAAGATCAAGCGCCAAAACACCGGCAACAAAACTCATTAACAGCGCCGGCCACATTGCCAAAGAAAACTCCTCCATTTTGAATAAAGCAAAATAAGCCGTTGACGCGGCCACCGCCGGCACCGACATCAAATAAGACAACCGCAAAATTTGCGCCGGCGGCAACTCCCCCAGCGACAAGCCGAATATCGTGGAACCCGAACGGGAAAATCCGGGCAATGCGGCAATCCCCTGCAGAACGCCGGCAATCGCCGCCAATTTGCTTTTACCCAATTTCAAATTGATTTTTTTTGCTTGGAAATAAGCCGTGAACAGCAACCCTGTCCCCGTGAGAAAAAGCAATCCCGCGCCCAGCGCCGCTTGCGCGGCAATCCGGCTCACGGCAAAACCAATCGGCAAGGAGATTGCCGCGGTTATCGCCAAAAATTTGATCAACTGTTTGTCTTTTAACAATAAAACATTCGCCCAATCACGCCGATAATACCAAAGCGCGGCCAGCAACGTTCCCGCATGCAAAAACAACGCCATATCCACCGGATTGACTTGCTCGGCCAGATATTTTGCCGCCACCGCCACCACCCCCTCGCTGGAAATCGGAATCCATTCAAACACCCCCTGCAACAAACCAAGAATAAGATAATTAATAAATTCCATTACAAAAATCAAATGATAAATTATAAATGATAAATAAAATTCTAAATTCAAAATCAAATTTTAAAACAGAATTTCGTATTTCGTTTTAATTTTAAGTTTTAGATTTTGATTTTGATTTTGTTTATCATTGAATTTTAGATTTTGATTTGATATTAAACTTTCTTTATTCTAATATAAAACCATTGTAATTAAAACAAAAATAACAATATGGCAAAAGAAAAAGTTTTTGTGGTTGGGCACAAATCGCCCGACACCGACACTGTCTGCTCGGCCATCGCTTATGCCGAATATTCAAGAAGAAAGAATAAAATCAACGCCATCGCCGCGGTTTGCGGCGACATCAACCCCGAAACCAAATTTGTTTTAAATTATTTCAAAATCAAAAAACCGGCGAAGTTGAATTCCGCCGCCGGCAAGAGTTTGGTTTTGGTTGACCACAATGAAGCCGGCCAAATGGTTGACGGCGCCGAGAACGCAAAAATTATTGAAGTGATTGATCATCACAAAATCTGCTTTAACTGCTCAGAACCGATAAAATTCCGCGCCGAACCGCTGGGCTCCGCGGCAACACTGGTTGCCAAGATTATGACAGAAAACAAATTCAAGATTTCCAAGCCCATGGCCGGAATCCTGGTTTCGGCGATATTGTCCGACACCGTGGTGTTCAAATCGGCAACGACAACTCCCGAAGACATCAAAATCGCCAAAGCATTGGCAAAAATCGCAAAAATAACCAATCTCAAAAAATTCGGCATTGAAATCAAAAAACAAAAAGCATCATTGAAAAAAATGAATGCCAGTCAAATCATCAACTCCGATTACAAAACTTTTGAAAGCGGACAAAAAAAATTCGGCGTGGGACAAATTGAAGTGGTTGATTTGGCTGAAGCCCGCGGCCGCCAAGGTGAAATTGAAGCCGAAATGGAAAACATCCGCGGCAAAGACAAATTGGAATTTATCGCCCTGATGGCCACCGACATCATTAATTGCGGCTCGCAAATTTTCATTGCCGGCAATAACGCCTCAATTAAAAAAGCATTCGGCAAAATTCCCGCGAACGGCAACTTATATGTTAAAGGAATGATGTCGCGCAAAAAAGACCTCCTCCCGCCCCTCCTCAAAACCCTGGAGTAATCCTCAACGGATGGATCCCGCCCATATATAATCACCGAATGCCGGTGAAAGAAACTTGCCAATCAACGAATAATGTTCAATTCCCGCCATCGTTGAAAGCTCGGCCAAATCGTTTTCGTCGGTGGCAATCGGCGTCTCCTTAACTTCAAACGCGTATTTTTGATCAAGAATAAAATCAATTTCTTTGCCGGTTTTCAATGAGTAATAACGAATACCGCCCAGCTGGCGCAATTGGGCATAGACCGCGTTTTCAAATCTGGCACCGCTCCCCGTATCGGCCAAAATTCCCAAAAGACCGCTATCGCAAAAATATAATTTTTCGGCCTTGACAATTTCGCGATCGGGATTTTTGGTCAACACCGAAACGCGCGAGATAAGATAGGTTCCCTCAAACAATTCAATATAATTTTTAACAGCTTGCCGGGAAATCCCGCTCATGCGCGAAAGTTTGGAATAGTCCAATTTATTGCCCGCGCGCCCAGCCAGCATTTTCATCAAGGCAAAGGCGTTGCGGCGATCGGCAAAATCCGCCAGTGAAGCAACATCAAGATTGATGTAGGAACTGATAATTTCGTTGAGCAGATCTTTTTTTTCGCTTTCAGTTGAAGACAAAACTACTTGCGGAAAACCGCCAAATTCCACAAATTCGTTATAATAGGCATTCAACCAATTATATTCGGCCGGTTGGAATTTTTTGTCGCGCCAGCTGTTATCCCCGACCGCATCAACCTTTTTGAAAGTCAAAAACTCGCCAAAATCCAGCGGAAACAATTCAAAAATCTTTTTTCTGCCGGCCAAAGATTCGGTAAAAAGATTTTTCAAATAATATGAACTTGATCCGGTGACAATGAATTTAATGTCATAATTATCATAAAGATATTTCAAAATTCCGGGAATTTCTTTCACCAATTGGATCTCATCAAGCGCGATATACGCCTTCCGCGAAAAAACAAGCCCTTTTTGCTTCAAAACTTCAATGATCGCGTCAAAATTGCGCGGCAAAAAAACATCATGGTTGGCCAAGACCTGCAAATCAATATAGATCTTGTTTTCAGAATCAATTTCTTCCAGCAACCGCTTAACCAAAGTGGTTTTGCCGGTGCGTCTCATCCCTGTGAGCACCGTGATTTCTTTGCGGGATAAATGGCTTTTTAACTCCTCATAAATTTTTCTTGGATAGATATTTTGCCTCATATTTTTGGTGATTTAACCATATTTTTACAAATAGTATTACTATTTGTATTCTAATTATACATTTGGTAAAACATCTGTCAACCCCGCCGGCGCGAAAAAGACCTCCTCCCGCCCCTCCTCAAAACCATGGAGTAACGGTAAAATTGCCGGAAGTGATTTGAGGTTTGATGATATCATCAACCAAAGAATTTTTGGATAACTCCGAAAGAATTTGAAATTTTGTTTTTTCGTCGGCCAAATTCACTTGGAAATTTTTCATTTCCGTGGGAATCAGTTCAAACTCGGTTTTATCTTTATTCAAGGATATTTTCACGCCCAATCCATGGCGCACTTCAAAAGAAAATATCTGGTCAAACAAAAAATTGCCCAGCGAATAGAATATCGGTTTGCCGTTATAAATTTCAATGGGCTGGATCACATGCGGATGGCTTCCCAAAACAACATCAGCACCCGCGTCAACAAACCGCCGCGCTTTTTCTTGCTGGCCTTTTGAAAAATAGTTTTGGTATTCGTTGCCCCAATGAGTATAGACAATCACATAATCCGCCAATTCACGGACATTTTTTATTTTTTCCACCGTGCCCTCAATTTCCGCATCGCCAAATTCATGATAGCCCGCAAACCCAATCTTTTTGCCGTTAACTTGTTTTATCAACGCTTCGCTTTCGTTATAAAAATCGCCGAAATACGCAATGCCGGATTGCGATAAATATGCCTGTGATTGCTCAAATCCATCCCGGCCGAAATCCTGCGCATGGTTATTGGCCAGATTCACGACATCAAACCCGTTTTGCGCCAACATCGGCGCCAGTGCCGGAGAAAAAGTGAAGCTGGTGTTGTTCGGATCTAGCGGACGCGGCGCAAAATCAGTGAACGATCCTTCCAAATTCGCCAAAAGCAAATCATTGCCCGATAAAATTTCCTTTAAATTTTCAAACGGATAATCCGGTAAGTTCCGGTCAATTTCTCGTTTGATGTAGCGATCCAGCAAAAGATCGCCAAAAGCCAAAATGGTTATCGGCTCCGGCACGACAATCCCGCCCTCCTTCGCCGCTTCCTCCATCGCCGCAGACCACTCCCCCGCGTTTGCCGCCCCATCATCAGCCAAATAATTTTTTCGCGCGCCAAAAAAATAAACCCCGGCAACCACCAGAACCAAACCCAAAAATAAAATTTTAAAAATAATCTTTGCCATTACCCCATCCTACCCCGCGCTTGTGAATAAAAAAAGAGCCCGGAAAGGACTCTACGCCTTGGCTTTCGCCTCAGCGTTGCTGCTATACCTTGCCGGAGCATCCAAGGGCAGCCCCAGATCCATTTCAAGGATTAAAAGACATCCCTGAACAAATCCCGGAAAAAACTCTTCCCTGGTTGACTCTATTATGTCAACCCCAGTGAACCACTCTAATTCATGCTTGTTTCTTGCTCTCTTCATCGTTGCGGCAATGGTGTAGTATAAGATGCTTTCACTTCCTACCCAATCTTGCCGCCAAGACTGGACTACCTGCCGGCAAAAAATAACTGCCGGAACCGCAAGAAACAGCTTGGCTATTCTCGCTATTTCCCGGGCATAATCATCGGAGATGCCCATTTCTCTTAAACTAGCGAATTGTTCTCTGGCAAACGCTTGCTTTGGGTCTTCGTTTGTTGCCTCGCGCTCCTCGACAAGAATTTTATCTCGTCTTCTGAAAGCCCATTCGCGCATCTTGCGAACCTGCCGCCTCTTCCCACTTATCTGCTTGGCAATCTCAAGGATACTTGGAATGTATAAAACAAAGTCCGTCTTCGCGCACAGATTATTAAGCTCTATCTCCAAGCCCTTAGTTTCACCAACAACTTCGCGGGCATCGGCAATCATTTTTACCGATCTTAAATCCTCGTCACCGGCCAGCGTCTCTTCGATCGTCTCAAGGTAACGTTCTACTGCTCCAACATCACCTTCTGCCTCAATCCTCGCACCTCTAATACGCTTCTTATCGACTCTGTCTTGTTTTTTCGCCATATTTCAACACCCCAAAATCCCAACACGGGAGGGCAAAATTAAAAAATAAAATTTTTTCAAACTTTGCTCTCCCGCGTTTTTTTAATACTTTTCAAAGATCTCAATTATCGCTGAAAATCATATCATACCATTTTAATTTTGTCAAGGCTGGCCGCGCCCGCCACCGGAAAGCGAGTTTACGGAGCTTTCCACAAATTCGCAACAACCAATAACACAAACACCAAGGCCAATCGCCGCGTTCCAATTAAACAAAAAACATCCTCGCCAAGGAATGTTTCGAACAAAAGGCAGGATAAACAAAACCTGTTATCTAAAAATGAAATTTGGCCATAAGTTTGAATTACGACGCTATTTCAAAAATCTTTTTCACAAGACCGGTTCTCGCATAGAAAGCGCGGCTAACCGATCCGTGGCCGGGACCTTTCGTCCTTGCTTGTATCCATTTGCCATCGGCTCCGGTTAACGCCTCAAAACCTTGAGTAATTAATTTGCTTCTAATAAAATCATAATCATTTTTAATCTCTTGAATAATTTCGTCATCTTCGGCAAAGTCTAAATTAGCTACTTTCAGCAATTCTCCACTATCCGCATTTTGTCCGTGCCACATTACAGCGCAAAATATAATTGATTTTAATTTTGCCCAACAATGGCTTTCAAAAAACGAATCCTTTTTAAATTCAGTCGGGTTGATCATTGTTATCGCCATTGTTTCCTTGGGAACTAGCAGATCCTTGACATAACGAAAACTAACAGATTTCAACTCGTATGATAAACCATTTGGGGCTTTGGAAACGTTCGTTTCAAGCCCTGCTAATCTTTCCAAAATCAAACCTTTCCATCCCTTATTTTGCTTTCCTGTTTCGTAAGTGGTGATTCCGTGTTCCAAGGCCAATTTTCTCAAATCTTTGCCGATATATTTGTTTAAATTTTTAATTGCCGTCGTCCTTGTAATAATTTTCATAAATTACCTTTCTAAAATTAAAACTTCTTTGTCGTCAATTTCGTAGTCATATCCCAATATTTTTTTCTGTTCAGGCGTTAAAATTGTCGTATCTAATAAAATATTATCTGGCACAAATTCTCTATCAACAATCCTTCCTCTAATTTCATTTGCATAACTTTTGGCTACATTTAAATCATATGTCCAACTCGTAACTAAATTATTTGTTTCATTATAATAATTTATCCCCCTGTAAAGCGTCACAGTTTCTTTCTTTCGAAATTGCATAAGGAAATTGATTACTTTTTCGTTTGGATACCTGAACGGAACATCAAATGCTGATTGATGAAAATATTTGTCTGTCCAGTTTGCAACATAATCTGGGATCACACATTTATGAATCATATCTTTTTGCTAAATTTTTATGCAATTGCTCAAACCTTTTAATTGATAAATCCAAATATTGTTTTTCCGTATCAATGCCTATGAATTTTCGGCCGTAGAGATAAGCGGCCAGTCCCGTTGTTGAGCTCCCCGCAAACGGATCAAGAATTAAATCGCCCTCATTTGTGCTTGCCAAAACAATTCTTTTCAAAAGACCTTCTGGTTTTTGCGTTGGATGTTTGCCAAATTTTTTTTCAATAGGTTTAGGCGTTCCTTGCGCCCAAACAGAGCGCATTTGGGTATTCGGTTTTTTAATAAAATCTTCCGGCCATTCGCCGTTTTTCATTAAGTCGTAATTAAAAGTGTGCTTTGCCTCTTTCTCTTTTCTAGCCCAAAGTAAAGTTTCGTGGCTCGCAGTAAAAAATCTGCAACTTAAATTTGGCGAAGCATTGGGTTTAAACCACGCTATATCGTTTAAGAAATGGAATTTATTAACCTCAAGGGCAAAACCACATTGATAAATTGAGTGATAAGTCCCGCTAATCCAAATCGTTGCGCCCGGTTTTAAAACTCTCCGGCAAGCTTTCGTCCATTCAAGATGAAATTCAAAATTCTTTTTTGTGCCGTTGCTCAAATCCCAATCGCCTTTTTTAACACTTACCATTTTTCCATTTTGGCAAGTAAAAGATCCGCTAGATAAAAAATAAGGCGGATCGGCAAAAATCATATTAACTGAATTTTCCGGCAACTCATTCAAAATATCCAAGCAATTTGCTTGATATAGTGTGAATTTCGGCTTTTCGTAGTATGGTTTTGCCATTGAAATTAGATTTAAATACTTCTATTACAGATTACCTTTTTTAGGGCCTTTTTTCAATTTTACGCACCGGCCTGACAGTATCCGGATCAAAAAACAATGATTTAGAAATTTGGATGCCAGAGATTTAGATATCAGATATCTAAAATTTAAAATTTGGACAGATATATTCCATATGGAATATATGGCATTTTGCCACGCCGTCCAGGGATCACCGAATAAGCAATGATTTAAACGCTTACCGATGTATATACACGTGTATATACATCAAAAAACTTGCGCGGAAATCAATTTTTGGCCGGGCGTTCGCCAAAAAGCTTTTTCATTCTGCGGCGGCCGGCGACAATTTTCCAATATAATTCTCTCTTTTTAGATTCTTCTTCGGTTCCAAAAGATTCGGTAAATATTATTTTTAACGGCCGACGGTTTTTTGTGGCTTTAACCTGGCCAGAATTATGTTGGATAAGACGCTTGGCAATAATATAAAATTCCTATTAGGAGAGCGCCCGCCTGCGCTTCGCTGCAACGAGGTTCGCTCAAATTTAAAAAGCCCATTGCGGGCTTTTTAAATTTGAGCTGTTTGTATGAAAAAGTTCGGACTTTCTTTCTTGAGAAGGACAGCTAAAAGCTGTCAACTGCTCTGTATTTTTGTTGTATCTTTTTTGAGCAAAAGGCGCAATATCTCATTCTTAATTCAACTAGAATTATATCGACTCGATTTCTCTATCTTAAATAATTTATCTTGTTGAGAGAGCTTTACTGCAAAATACTCTTCCCTATTCAACTCTTCAGGAAGTTTATCTTTCAATATAGATGCCACAAATTGTATATTATTGTCATTAACAAATTTAGAAATTTTTACCAATTGGTTATCATGTACTAATTCTTTTTTATCATTTAATAGAAAATGAAGACAAGGGATATTTTCCTCATCTGCGAACATAGTATACGCAATATCAAAACAAGAAATCTCGCCTTGTTTTTTACCCGAGCTTATATTTGTATTAAATGCCCTAAATTTATATAAGCGTTGGTTATTTCTTCTATTAATAACAATGTCATATGTAACAGCATATTTTTCACCATACAATTGGTCAGATATAGAGGAAAAATATTCGTTGAATTTATTGAGCTGCAATTTAACAGTCTGCTCGAAGCTATCGGAAAACAATTCATCGTTTATTTCATCCAGTTGCTTAGTATATTTTTTAATATTTGTTTCGACTTCTTCTAGTTGCTTAATGGTGCTTTCGTACTCTCCCCTTCTTCTGAATTTTTCAGTTAATTCAACAATAATATTTTCTAATTCCTTGAAAGAATCGCCCTTATCTATTTTAGAGATTAACTTTTTTTCTTTTTCCAACTGTTTTTTTAAATAAGAATCTTTATCTTGTATGGTTTTTTCGAGGCTTGGTAATTCTTTTGTTATAAATTTAACTTTTTCGGCAATCATCTTGTTGTGGTAACCGACTAATTCATCAAATGTTTTTTCGATACCGGATATTTTATCAGTAGCCTGTTGATAAATTAACTTCAATTGACGCAAATCAATATCTGATTTCCTAGAATCCAATTCCTGCATAGCTTCAATAATTAGATCTTTTCTAATCGTAATTTTGCCTATCTCTGAACTTATTTTGTTAATTTCATATTTTATTTGATTTAAGCTATTCAAATCAGCCTCGAAATTTTCGTTTAAATTAAAATTGGACTTTTTTCTATTTAAGTCTCTTATTTCAAGATTGATAATGTTAAGAGCCGCCTCATAGGCGGTTTTAGTTTGTTGCTTCTCAAGCCTATTTTTATAGGCATTTTCTTGCTTTATTTTTTCTGAAATTGCTTGCTTTGAATTTCCTTTTGTAAACTCACATCCAAACAAAAATAAATATAATGCCTCGTATTCCGCATCAGAAGTAAATTTATCTAACGTTTTTAGTGTATTATTAATATTCTCATCCTTATAGCGAATATTATGAGATATAATCTGCCTAAATGTCGGCCTCTCGGCTTCATGACCGGGAATGATTACCTGCGATAACTTTAGCTCAAATTCATCTTCCGTTAAATTTTCACCGTTTATCCTTTGAATTTTTTTCTTGCGAGACAAAAAATTTCTTTCAATTATAATTTCCGATGATTTTTCATCTTCTAAATTTTCTTTTAACGCCAATATAATAACAACTTCATTCTCTATCAGAAAATTTTTCACTAATGCATAATCTTTTTTGGACTCTGGGTCAATATATACTATTTTCGGATCAGCCCCCAAGCAGAAATCTATTAGTTTCAAAACGGTTGTTTTCCCTACATTGTTTCCGGTGGTCTTATCATTAATTTCTGGCGTTTCATCCACAATTAAATTAATTCCCTTTTTAAAAGTAATTTTACGAATTGTTCTGCGATCACTTGATATTGTCAGAGATTTTAAAAACATAATTTTACTTCGTTTTTTCCCTTCAGTTCAGCTACATTTATTAAAAAAAGCCAGTCTAGACACAAAATAAAAATAGGGAAACTCATATTCCGATGTTGCTTCACATTTTGGTATAAATCTAACAAATTTTGCGCCCCCTGCCTTTGAAGTTCTTGTAAAACAAAAGCTCCGTTGTAATAGATAGAATTTTCTGGATGTATATTGTCAGGTAGCAACATGTTTGTAGTTTTCTGGATTTTTAAAAATCTTACAACGGATAAATGCGTCCACAATTACAATATTCACGCAAGAATCTAGTTCTTCGATTGGTATTTTATTAAAATTTGGACTTTGAATAATTTTTTCTTTGATCTCGTCTATTATAAGAAAGAATAACTCATCATCATCTTTGACTTTTATATTCTTTAAATATTCCGTCCTAATCGTTGCCAATACTGAATTACTTTTGTTAGCTGCCAATTTATCAAATTCTGAATATATTTTATCAAGTCGATTATAATGCATCCCATAGTCATTAATTACATCTTTCGCAATATTAAAATTGTTAAATGAAATCTTACGGTCAATTTCAAAGCTATTTGTTGTAATGGGATAATCGTTTTTGTCCAAATCCTCTTTTGACAAAATATCTATTACTGATGCCAAATTTGAATCTAAATTCTCTACATCAATTTCTTGACCCAATTCCTTTTTAACAAAAACATACACTTCCTTCTGCCGATCTATATCTAATGCAAATATTGCCCTCAATATCAAAACAACATCATATATATCTTCAGATGGATTAAAGGCAATGCCAGAAGGATTAGTATAACTATTTTTTCTTAAATTACTTGCATCTTTTGATATCGAAACAAATTTAAAGCAATAATTTTCCCCCTTATATTTTTTAATTATTTCTTTACTCAATGCATCTTCAATCTTCGCTTTAGTACATGTTGCTGACACCTGAATAATTGTTTTGTTATTATCGCAAGCCAAATCAATTGCTTCAACATTTTGCTCAGTGCTATTTAAATCTTTAAGCTCCCAACCAAAAATTTTGTTAAAAAAATCCCGATAAAAAGGTTCTGCATGGTTATTCAAATTCAAAACATTCAATTTGCCGTTAGAATCAATCTCATAAGCGAGCGCATTCAATTTCCGCGATATATAACCATAATAGTCTGGCCTATTCATATAAATTCATTATTGCATTTTATTCTTTATTGTTCCAACGCCGTTTTCAACAACCCAGCCAATGATTAAAAACCAATACGATCAAAATTATTTAATCGGTTAGCCAACACATTGCGAAGACAAACAAACTGAATTTATCTCGATGAGCGGGTGAAGGGAGTCGGACCCTCGTTTCAACCTTGGGAAGGTTGCATAATAGCCGTTATACGACACCCGCCTGCGCCCCGCTAAAGCGGGGCTACGGCGGGCAAGCCCGCCTATAAGTATATTTGCAGACTTGCCTCGCCGAAATAATATGTTAATTAATTCCTTTTATTTTTTGCCAGAGATCTGTCCAGAAGTTATCGCCGGAAATCCCATCCCCTTGTTTTGTAGCAGAGGTTTGCCCGTCTTGCAAGATGGCAATCACTTCTTCGCCGGGTTTTTTGTAGCCCTGCTCGCGCATCCGCTCCTCCTGAAAGTTTTCCCCTTGCGCCGCCGAAAGCCCGGCCTTGAGGGTTTCGCGCCGCTCTTCCAAAATTTGCACTTGCTCGCGCAACTCTTTTACCTTGCCGCTCAGATCCTGGCGGCTGTTATGAATCCGCCAATTGGAAACCGCCAAAAACGCGACAATCGCCAATGCGGCCAGCCCCATAGCCAAATCCCCCAATTTGGATTGCCATGATTTCCTTTTCTTGATTTTGGGAATTTTAATGGCCATAAGAAAGCATAAAAATTTCAGGCTTGACGAAGCCGGCAAAATATCCGATAACAAAAACAGTAATAGTCCATTTTAACCCAAAACAATTCAAATATGAAATCCAAAAAAATCGCAAAAACAATCTGGAAGGTAATGATCGCTTTTATCGCCTTGAGCATGGTGCTTTCCATGGTCGCCATAGGATTCTAAAAACCGCGCGATCGCGCGGGTTTTAGCCTGATTTGAACATCGCCATGAAAACATCGGAGGGAATATGAACCTGGCCGCGGGAGGCCAGCTTTTTTTTGCCTGCTTTTTGTTTTTTCAAAAGCTTGTTTTTGCGCGTCACGTCGCCTCCATAAAGTGGCGCGGTCACGTCGCGGCGCTTGGCGCCCAAGGTTTCGCGGGCGATAATCTTGCCACCGATAGCGGCCTGAATCGGCAAAGCAAACATCTGCGAAGGCAATTCCTCTTTGAGCTTGGCAACAATTTTTCGTCCCTCGCAAGCCGCGTCATCTTCGGGAACAATCTTGGCAAACGCCTCCTCGCGCTCGCCGTTGATCAAAATGTCCAGCTTGATCAAGCTGGCCGGCCGATAGCCGATCATTTCATAATTCATTGATCCGTAACCCTGGCTGGCCCCCTTGAGCGCGTCATAAAAACCGCTCACGATTTTGCGCAAAGGAATTTCGTAGCTCAACAACAATTTTTCATTGCCCACATAATCGGTGTTCAAATAAATTGCGCGATATTCTTTGGCCAAGTCCGAAATCGCACCCAGATAATCAATCGGCGTGACAATTTCCAGCTTCACCCACGGCTCGCGGGCCTCTTTGATCACGGAAGGATCCGGCCAATCGCCGGTGGTGTAGATTATTCGCTCGTCTCCCCGATTATCACTGATTTTGTAGACCACTGACGGCGAGGAAATAATCAGAGCCAGATCAAACTCGCGAAACAACCGTTCGCAAACAATTTCAGCGTGAAGCGTGCCCAAAAATCCGCAACGATAGCCGCGCCCCAAAAATTCTTTCATTTCCGGCTCAAAAACAAATGACGGATCGCTTAATTTCAATTTTCCCAACGCGGCTTTCAGCGCGTCAAAATCATCGGGACTTTCCGGATAAACCGAGGCGAAAATCATCGGGTTGGGCTCGTCGTATCCGGGCAAAGGATCAACCAAAAAAGTTTTATTTTTCTCATTGTATGCTGACGCCACAGTGATTGTTTCTCCCACCCTCACCTTTTCGGGATCTTTGATACCGGTGGCAATATAACCGATTTGGCCGCAAAACAAACCCGAAGATTTTTCCATCACCGGACGGAAAAATCCGGTTTCTTTGGCCAGCCCTTGCGTTCTGTTTTGAATCAAAAACAGCTTGTCATTGGCAGCAACTTGGCCGTCAACCACGCGCGCGTAGGCAATCACTCCTTGATAGGAATCATACTTTGAATCAAACACCAACGCCCGCAAAGGTTTTTGGCAGTCGCCGCAAGGAGGCGGAACTTTTTCAATCACCGCATCCAGCAATTGCACGGCGTTCATCCCGCTTTTGGCCGACACCGCGAAAATTTCATCCGGCGAAATTCCGAGAAGCGCCGCCAGATCCAATTTGGCCTCGTCAACTTTGGCATAAGGAAGATCAATCTTATTGATTGCCGGAATGATAACCAAATTCTGCTTGCGCGCCAGCTCCAGATTGGCCAAAGTTTGCGCCTGTATGCCTTGCGCAACGTCCACCAGCAAAATCGCGCCCTCCACGGCTTCCAAACTGCGGCTCACTTCATAGCCGAAATCAACATGGCCGGGAGTGTCAATGAGATTCAAAATATATCCTTTGTATTCCATCCGCACCGGTGTCATTTTGATGGTAATCCCCCGTTCTTTTTCCAAATCCATCATATCCAAATGGCGGGCTTCCATCTTTTCTTTTTTAATCGTGGCGGTAAGCTCCAAAAACCGGTCGGCCAAAGTTGATTTGCCATGATCCACGTGGCTGATAATCACAAAATTGCGAATTGTTGACTGGTCGTGATTCTTCAATCGATCTTGTTCCATTTTCTTTTTAATAATTGAATCGCGGCGATAATTTCAGGCGAGCGCAACAAAGCTGTCGCCGGAAAATAAACTGCGGCGGCGGTGCCGGCGGCAACAATTAACACCAAAAAATCATTGGCGCGATGGGCCGGCGGCATTGTTCCAATCACCAAATATACCGCAACCGCCATAAAAATACCAGCGGCAAGCGACTTGAAAAATGACGCCGCGATTTCTTTGGCGCGCGTCAAATCCGCGTTTTTGCGAAAAATCAAAAACCACAATATCGCAAATTGCAAAGCATTGGCGGCAACATAAGCCAGCGGCAAGCCCAAAACCGAAATATCGGCAACGCCGCGCAAATCAAAAATGGCACGCGCCGCTTGAGCAAATCCCGCTTTCTTTAGCTCGCCGACAAACCAATAATTCATCGCGATATTGGCAATCACCGAGATTGCCGTGGTTAAGGTTGGCGACGCGGTGTCGCGCAAGGCAAAAAACAAGCGGAACATCACCGGCATCATTGAAGCAAAATAAATCCCCAAACAGAATATTCCCAGCGATGCGGCGGTTAGCTGGGCGGCCTCTTGTGTGAACTGCCCGTGATAATATAAAAAATCAACAATCGGCCGGCGCAAAATAAAAATCAAAATCGCGCCGGGAACCGCCAAATAACCGATTTGCCGGTAGGCCGCGGTAAATTTTTGCGCCAGCTTTTCAATCTGTCCCGTGGCGGCATATCTTGAAAATTCGGCAAACGCGGCCGTGGCAAAAGAAATGCCGATAATGCCGATCGGGAGAGAATAAACATTGTTGGACAAATTAAAAATTGCGATTGACCCCGCGGCCAAAGTTGAAGCGATAATCACCGGCACGATTAAATTTATTTGATTGGCCGCAATGCCGATCATGCGCGGCAACATCAAATTAAAAACCCGTGCCAACGACGGCGCGCGCAAATCAAAAACCGGCCGCCAGGAAAATCCGCATTTTAACGCCGGCGCAACCTGAATCAGCAAATACAACAGCGCGCCGGCGATCACGCCAATCCCAACGCCGGTTATTCCCATTGCCGGCGAGAGGAATAAAATTCCCGCGATTATGCCAATGTTATACAAAAGCGCCGCCAGACTGTAGGCCAAAAATTTTTTGAAATATTGCAAAATACCCGAAAAAATGGAAGCAATGCCGAATATTATGGGGCTGGCAAACATCAACCGGCTCAAAAACACGGTGCTGGCGGTTTGCTCGGGCGAAAATCCGGGCGCGATATACCCCGTTAATTGCGGTGTGAAAACAAAAAGCACCGCGCAAAGCAACACCAGCAAAGCGAAAAACACATTCAATGTGTTGTTGGCAAAACGCCAGGCGTCTTCCTTGTTTTTTGAATAATAATCCGAAAAAAGCGGCAAAAACGCCACCGTGATCCCGCCAAAAATCAAGATATTATAAATAAAATCCGGAACGCGGAACGCCGCAAAATACACATCCAGCTCCGGCCCGGCGCCAAAACGATTGGCCAAAAGCCAATCGCGCAAAATTCCCAATAAGCGGCTGGCGATTGACGACACCGCCAAAATTGCCGCCGGCAGAGCGATCCCCCTGCTTTGGATGTTTAACAATCCGCCATTAAAAAAATGATTAAACATATCCAAAAAATTCCAAAATTACCAATTACCAATTTCCAAAAAAATACAAAATACCGCAAAAATTACATAACTGCGGCAGATTCAAGGCAAAACATGAGGATGCGCGAAGCCGTATCGGGCATACGGCGACAAGCACCGGAATGTTTTAACGCGGAAGATGGCGTAATTATGTAATTTTTGCAAAACGGAAGGCCCAAGCCGGCAATAAGCCGGGTTCTGTCCTTCGGCAGGCTCAGGACAAGTCCCAAATTAGCCGAATGAGCAACCATTTATCTGGTCCCTCGATTACTCTCGGGATCTGGCGAACTACTTTTTACCCCGCCAAGGCGGGGCTTGTTCTTGCACCCGAGCAAGAGTTTAGCCGTTTCACTTCCGCATCACTGCGGAACTTCCTTGAATTTCTTCAAGGCCGCAAACCTTTCGGTTTGACGCGTCACTGTTCGCATCTCGGGCCTCGCGGCCGAAGGGTGTTACCCTCTGCTTTTAACCCCGCCAAGGCGGGACTGGGTGCCCGGACTTTCCTCTCCCAAAGATTTTACTCAATGAAAGCGGTTGCTTTGCCGGCTTGGGCCTTCCGTCCGTCCATATTTTAACAATTAAAAACCCGAATTGTCAAGATAATCCGCAATCTATCTTGTGCCAAAAAAATTATATTCACCGATAGCTCCAATCAAGAATTCCTTTCAAAGTGGAAAAATTTACAATCTTCAGTCCGGAGAAATTCTTGAAATTGAGTTTTTTGTTTTTAAATTCAATGATTCTTGTTTTGTTGTTGGCATAGAGCGCG
>Ga0268279_1000143_pt1 | contig 53893 bp, 50 predicted proteins | sample saktaG_6_FD_190142 | JGI IMG/M metagenome (GOLD analysis project Ga0268279, IMG submission 190142) | Saline water microbial communities from Sakinaw Lake, British Columbia, Canada - sak_2010_1_5_80m | ecosystem: Environmental > Aquatic > Non-marine Saline and Alkaline > Saline ...
TGAGAGTTCACTTTTAATCCTATTGTTCTTAATACTTAGCCAAGAATGACTTCTGGTAGATTGCCGCCAACATGTGCTCAACTAACTGATTTAGAAAAAAGCGCGATTAGATTGCGGGGCGGTGACCCTGAAAAGCAAGAGGATGTTGATAAATTCTTTATTTTAACCCGCACAACTAGGCGCAAATGGAAGCAAGCAGTATTGACAGGTTAATAAACGAGGGTGAAATACAACCCCTTAAAAAAATCAATAGAATACGACCAATTTAATAAAGGTTACGCCCCAGACAGGTGTCTACTCACACGAGGATTCTATTAGGAACCCTGCGTGCCACAATCGCTTAAGGCGATTGTGAGCATCCGCAATACGATTCACATCGAAAACAGCATCTCGCTATTTTAATTACACTTTAGAAGCAGGGAATAAAAGCTGATATGTAGGGAAATAAATTAAACATCTTTTGCGATTAAAATATACTTATGAAACGGTACAGAGTGTTAAAATGTGATTTTGATACAAGAGCAAGAATCTTAAATTGGGGTGAAAAAGAAAAATTCAGGCGATTATGGGATTCGAACATAAATCAAATAAAAAAAGGTCTACAGCAGGAGTATGGAGTGGTACAGTTTGGAAAAAAATGTTTAGATTATCAAGAGTTGGGTGCAAAACCTTTTTCGATTTTCACACCACATACTGGATTCATTGACATGATAAGAGATGCATATACTATGGGATGCTATTATCCTGCACTAACTGCTAGCTGTGCACTGGGAGAGCGTATTCTGAATCGTCTGATACTTGATTTACGAGAGTATTACCCAAATCCCAATAAGGAATCATTTTGGGATAAGTTAAGGGAAATATATCTAACAACAACTGGGAAGAAAGTCCCGCCAGACATATACAAGAATAAGAGTTTTTCTAATTGGAAGTTAATGATTAGGACGTTGAGACAATGGAGAGTAATAGATTCTGAAGTCGAGAACTTATCTAAGCAATTGGGGGAAAAACGACATAAATCCCTGCACTATAATCCAAGATTGAGAGAACAACTAAAAAAAGAATCACTTGAGGCAATCAAATTAATACAAAAGATCATCCAAAAACAATTTGGGGCAATTGGTATTCCAAGGTATTTCTTTACCGCAAAAGGAGAAGTTTATATTAAAAAGGAGTTAGAGGAGAATCCATTTATCAAGGTCTATTATCTTCCTAACTGTGATTATGTTAGCCCCTATCATGATGTAGTAGATGTAATTAATTCGAAAATAATCGATCGAGAAGACGTGAAAGATAAAGAAATTACCGACGAGGAATTTGTTAAATTACGGGAGGATTACGTAGCAGATAAGTTTAAAAAGAGGAAATCTGAGTCCGCATAACATCCATACTCTTTTTCTACCTTAAATCAAAGCCATGGGAGACATTGGTGTTTTTTCCATACTCTGCGACATGGAGGAAGAGAACGAAGAAAGGCACAGGGCTGAAGAAGAAAAATGAGAAAGAATATTTAATACGATATCAAAGAATTAAACATGGTCAACTTACCAGATATCCAAGCAAAGTATATAATCGCTATACTCGGAACTTTAGCCAGTGTGAGTTTTGTATATTTTATAAATTATAAGCTTGAAAAAGCCGTTGAAAAAGGTCAAGGTGGGTTGGAAGATTTCTACTCTCCTTTAATGGATGTGATGGAGTATAGTCTGAGCAAATATAATGACTCAACATATATCCTGTCAAAAGAGGATGTAACGGGAATTGATAAAGATAAACGAGATGTTTTTCTGAATCTTATGCTAAAAGCAGAATTATATTGCCATGGTGAATTGAGAGAATTACTTCGTAGAGCTGAAAGCGGGCAGGAGTTAAGTCCAGAAGAAAAACAAAAATTAGTAGAGATGGTGAAAAAAGAAAGAAGCATATATTATGATTATCGGGCTGGCAAATTTACCATACTATTCAAATACTGGCCCAAGAATGCGTTGAGAGAATTTAGAGAGAAAATGCAATAATCAATTACTGAAAATTGCATTATACTCATCAAATTCAATTTTTATCATAAATAAAGGGTGCGCGGGGACCTTTTTTTGGCCCCCGCTTTGGGTCGTCTTACTCTCTGAAATAAGGGCTCTTGCAAGAGTCTTAGTATTGTTTATGTGCTTGGGTAAATGCGATAACTATTTAAATATTGGTTACCATAATAGTAACCATTATGAATATGTATTTGAAGTTGTACGGTTGGTTGTGGGAGGCTTTTGGAATGGAGGAATTCAGTTTAAGGGAATTTAGTTCCATTTTTCCAAGTCCCCAAGCCAAGAAGGTAGTCCATGATCTAGTTAGTGATGGCTATTTGGATAGAATTGAGAGGGGTCAGTATACTGTTAAGGAACCCCACGTTTTCGTATCCGAAATCGTCAAGGGAAATTTGGATAAGGAACGTATTATAGAGAAAGCTGAGAGAAAATATGCGTTCTGCGGAAGTGACGCAGTGAGCATATGGACTGACGGTTATTATTTCACCGGATTTACCAGAGGATTCAAGCCCATTCACATCGAAGTCTTGGAGAAAGATTTGAAATACTGGCGGGAATTCTTCAAAAAAAACGACGTAGAGTATGTCGTGGAGGGTGAAAGCAGGACTTTATTCGGGTTGACCTACGTATTACACCCCAGAAATAAAATCAAGGTTGAAAAGAAAGACGGCACTCCAGTTGTTCCCTTGAAAGAGACCATCAAATTCTGCAAGGAAAACGAGTTAACTTACCAGCCGGCATTAGAGTACTTAGACAACCAATACAAATTAGGTTTATTCGAGGATTATCACCACATAACTCACTGAGGATATACTATGAGAGATAAAATACTTAAAAGGGAAGATGAGTGCTTTTATTTCCTTAGAACCATTCCCGAAAAAACAAAGTACGTGCTCATAGGGGGATATGCAGTAAGTGCTTTCGGTTTTCCAAGATTCTCCGTTGACCTAGACATCACAATTCCAAAAAATGAACTACAGTTCTTTGAGGAACTACTTAATATTCAGGGCTTCAAAATCACCACAGAGAAAAAGGATTTGGATGAAATCTATGCGGGGGAGTTCAGAAAATACAAGAAGAAGGAGGAGTTACCTGTTAGTGTGGACATCCTCACCAATTCAGTAAAATCCAGGCAGACTGGAAGCAGTTACTCCTTTAATTATCTTTTCAAAAATTCCGAGACAAGAACCGTAAGTGGCTGGCATCCCGACTCGAAAGCGAAAGTCCGGCTAGCTAACAGGGAAATGATTATTGCACTAAAAATCAATTCCATGAGGCTCACGGACAAACGGGACATAATAATCTTATGCTACGAGAAACCAAAAGTAAAAAAGATAATCGAGCACCTGAAACGATGTCCTGTTGATGTGATAAAAAAACATCTTGGAGAATTGCTTTCGGTGATAAATGATCCTAAATACGTGAACTCGATAAAAGGTGAGTTCAGCATAACGGATAAAGTATTCGAAAGAGTAACGAGAAACACCAGAAAGGTCATACGAGAAATACAAAATAGTCTAATTTAATGGTTCAAGTCCCTGCAAGGATAAACCCTATTTTCAAGCTAAAACCGCATCACTGCAGGCATAAAAAAAGTGAAGTTTCGCCCCGGACAGGCGTCTACTCATCCGCAATGGTATTTACATACAAAACAGCATCTCGCTGTTCTACTTATACATTAGAATTAGAGAATAAAAAATCGGTCTGGCTGCACATAGTACACAGACTCCTCTTGAAAGATATTAAAACAGAGATTAAATAATACATTCGATGGGTTGATAAGATGAAGCTAAAAATATTGGTTTGTTTGGTTTTATTTTTCTCACCTATTTACGCTAGTGCAGTGTCATGCGGTGACATCATCACGGAAGACACGACATTAACGGCTGACCTTAATTGCAACGGCACTGCACTCATAATCGGTGCCAACGACATCACACTCGACTGCAATGCCCACATCCTAGAGGGTAACACCAGGGACCAGGAATTCTATGGAATCTTCGCTCAAGGAAGGAATAATGTAACTGTAACGAATTGCGTAATAACAGGCTACACAGTCAATGGCTCCGCAATTTATCTTAACTTGACGCACAACAGCAGGTTGGATAACAACACACTTTTAGATAGTGGGGGTGGTATATGCTTGGAGAATTCCAGCTACAACAATGTGTCAAACAACAGGGTTAACAACACAAACTGGGCTATTTTGTTATGGAACTCCGCTCACTTCAACAGAATCATCGGTAACACAATATTCGATACAATAGGTATCGATACCGGTTACGGCGACATGTCTTTTGCTATCTTAATAGGTTCTAACAACAACATAGTGGACAGCAATTATGTTTCTAACACAACTGCAACAGACTTTTCTGTCGGTATTTACATGGCCGACGCACACAACAACACGTTAACCAACAACGAGATCTACAACACAACAACACCTGAAACAGAGTATGGTCCCTTTGGTTTTGGAATCTACATGGAGTCATCCACTAACAACACTTTAGTTAACAACACCGTAAACCTGAATGCTAGGGGTGTCGCCCTGCTGTCTAGCAGTAACAACAATTTCACCGGTAATGATATATCCAACAACACAGGAGTCTATGCCATTACCCTCCATTCATTCAGTAACAACAACAAGTTAATAGATAATACTATAAACAACAATGGTTGGTTTGGTATCATTGTATACAACTCAAGCAACTCCAATGAGATAATGCTGAATACAATATCAAATAACAATGCTAGTGGAATATACCTTGACTCATCAAGCAACAACACCCTCACGAACAACACCGTGAACGAGAACAACGGAGACGGTATCTACTTGAAATCATCAAGCAATAACACTCTCACAAACAACACCGCCAGCGAGAACAACGTTGGCATTCGCTTGAGCGATTCGAGCAACTATAACATAGTTAGAGGAAATACTGCTAATTCAAACACCGAAAACCACGGCATCTGGTTGTGGGAGTCAAACGACAACACGGTCACAAACAACACAATAAACGAGAACGCTGAGGGGGGAATCTGCCTGGATTACTCGGACAACAATACCCTCACCAACAACACCGCGAATAATAACAACCACGGTGGTATCCAATTGTTTCAGGAGTCATGCAACAACACAGTCACAAATAATACTGCGAACTCGAACAATGAGAGCGGTATTTCCTTGCAAGATTCCAGTAATTATAATACTGTCACAGACAATACAGTCAACAATAACTCCGACGACGGCATCTCCCTCTTCTCCTCAAACAACAACACGCTTACGCACAATAATGCAAGCAACAATGTCCACAAAGGCATCTTCCTAGATTCATCCAGCAACAACACACTCACAAATAACAATGGAATCAATAACAACGAACCCGGTATCTGCCTCGAATCCTCCAGCGACTATAACACGATCACTGGCAATACTGCCACCGGGAACAAGGATAGTGGCATCAGCTTGGATAATTCGAGTGGCAACAATATAACAAATAATACAGTGAATTCAAATAATGCCACTGGTGTTGGTATCTATTCTAGCAGCCACAATACCCTTTCAGATAATATTGTCACGTTTAACGGTGGTGATGGCATCTACATAGAAGGGTCAGAGGAAAACAACATTACAAGCAATAATGTGTTATCTAACACGGATTGCGGCATCTCCCTAAATGGAGTGTCGTATAATAACATTATCAGCAACAATATATCGAACAACTCTGATGGTGGCACCAACTTGTACGAGTCGCATAATAATACTATCACAGACAACACTGCAAACGAGAACACCTATAGTGGTATCTATTTGGAATCGTCGAGTAACAACACCATCATAGGCAACACCGGGAGCAGCAACCAAGAGCACGGTTTCAGTGCCGACGCAAACAGCACAGGCAACACGTTAAACAATAACCGTTTCTGCGGGAACAACCAGAGTGGCGGAGACTACTACGACATCGCAGACGATGACTCAAATACAGGGGACCATAACTACTGCAACACAACCCAGAACTACGGGGACGAGAGTGCCACGTCAGGCTGTTTTTACTCCTGTGCCATACTACCCTATTCAACTAACTTGCAGGCAGGCTGGAACCTAATAAGCCTGCCACTGATTATCTAGAAAAAACACTATACTGCGACCCTTTTTACACGGACGCCCCGGACAGGACTTGAACCTGTGACCGCCTGGTTCCTGTGCGAGAGATTCATTGGGGACCTCCGTGCTTGTCTTCAGCCATTTGGCTTCGACTCCCCTCGTGGGGGTGTGATGCCGGCGTCGGACCGTGCTAGGTCGTTTTACGAATTCTGCATAACAGCCAGGCGCTCCACCAACTGAGCTACCGAGGCAAAAGTTTACTTCCTTTTTCTCACCGTTTTGTTCCGGGTCATCGAGCGGTAGCGAAGATGGCCCCTTAGTCGTCGGCTAAGTCCGACCAACCTGAGCTACCGAGGCAACTGTAACGCCCAGTTGACATGTGGCGGACTTTGAGTCCGACACGTGTCCGAACCTTTGGTTCGGCCACATGCGGGTGCGGCGTGCGCTTGTTTCACTCGCTTAGCCACACTGAGCGTGTATTGTTTATTCGCCAGAATTTTATGTTCTGGGTCACATATTTTTTTTGGATTTTTCTTTTCCGTCAACGCTTTTCTTTTTCGGGAAAAAGAAGGGGGTTGTATACTAAGCTACCGAGGCAGATTTGATAAGCCTTCTCATTAATAAGCTTTTTATGATTAAAAAATAATGTATTTTCATGGTTGATGTTGCGACTGTTTCCTGGGTTGATTTGGGGGCTCTTTTAAGTGATGTGGAGTCTGAGCGTGTTGGTGTCGGCTCCGAGGCTGGTGTTTTAAAGGAGTCTTCTGGTGATAGGAATAATATGCCTGTTTTGTTGTCGCAGGAGCAGGATGCTATTAAGGCTTCGGATGGTGGTGGGGAGCGTCTTTTAGTGGACGCTGGTTTGGAAAAGCTTGTTGATGCGGGCATTATCTGGCCTTCGTCTGAAGCTCCTTCCGAGCTTTCCAGGGATTTGTTTCGGGAGGATGCGATGCCTGGTTTGACTCCGTTGGAGGTGGATGTGGTAAGGCTTCAGGCTTTGGCTTTTTTGGATGGTGTCTTGTATAATAGTGTTTTATTAGATGTTGACCGGTTAAGGTCTGTTGAATACTCCTGTAGGAAGGAGGGGGACGGGAAGCCCGATAAATACGAGTTTTTGTGGAAGACGCTTGAGCTCGCCCAGTCTTTGGACGATTTCAGGGATATTGGGGTGGGAAAGTAGGATGAGGATACTTGGATTAATTTTGGTTTTACTGGTTTTGTTTTCTGGATGTGTAAGCCAGATTGATGATTCCGCTTTAGTTGAGTCTACTTCCACCGTAAAGTCTGTTTCATCTTCTACCACTGTTTCACAGGCTACTACTTCGATCGGGATTTCCTCAACTAGTATGGAATCTTCAACTTCCACGATTCTGGAGGCGACTTCGACGACTCTTAAGGACGAGTGTGCGAGTATCTCGAATTCACTGAACCAGAGTTTATGCTACTTTAACGAGGCTATCCGCCTTGATGATGCGAGCTTGTGCGAGCTGATATCTCATGAAATGTCAAGGGAGATGTGTGCTGAAAGATTCGAAGTCGAAGAGGATCCAACATCGCGGATTTTCGGGTTTGTGAACCGGAAGACTCCTGCCGAACCGTTAAGCAATCTTTTAGTTGAGATTGAATCCCAGACTTTGGACCGCAGGTTTTCAACGGTGACAGCCGGCGACGGAGGATATTCAGTGGAAGTGCATGGCGGGGACAAATACTCAGTTATAGTACACTATCAAAACAACAATTTCACTCAACACATATTCGCCCGGAAAAACATGGAACACCAAATAGACTACATAATACGCGACTAAAAAAAATCTAGTCTCCTTGGATGCTAGAGAAAGTTCAAGTCCTTTACACTTATTTCTTTTGTAATAAGATAACTTACATACTTGAGGTGAGTTAAATGAAAAGAAATATATTGTTTTCGGTTTTGATTTTGTTTTTTCTTTGTATTTATTCAAGTGGCAGCCTGTCTGTTTCGATTTCAGACCAGGGCACGGATGTGAGGGATAGTGGTGTGTTAGTCGAATCCGCCAACCTAACAATTGAATTCTGGGATGCGGCATCCGGTGGCAATGTGATATACAATACGACTTTCACTGACGCCATTGTGAACGGCAGCTGGAATTTGAACTTGGATGTTTCGCTGGAGTACGGCAAGGACTACTACAAGGACTACAAGATTAACAGTGTTGACTTGGACTTTGATGGCTCGGAAAGGCTTATGTGGTACAGCCCGCTGGGTGACATTTCTGGTGAGGATGTGAGGGATGACAGTCTTACAGGTAGTGATGTAAATGAATCAGAATTAAATTGCACTCAGATTTTGGGTTCCGAAGGTGTGTGTGGGGTGGATGCGGTCTCCCCTGGGACATATGCTGCTGCTATAGGGTATGAAACAACCGCTTCAGGTGATTATTCCACAGCCATGGGTTATAATTCAACCGCCTCGGGGACTTATTCAACCGCGATGGGGTTTGACACCACAGCATCAAGTTATTCTTCCACTGCATTAGGGTATCAGACAACAGCATCAGACATGTATTCCACAGCATTAGGGTATAGGACAACTGCATCAGGGATGTATGGGCTCGCTTCAGGGTGGTATTCTACCGCCTCAGGGTACTATTCCACTGCACTCGGACGAAACACGGTTGCTTCAGGATACTATTCCACCGCAATCGGACGGGAGATAGAGGCTGGTGGAGATTATTCTATGGCGATCGCCCTGAACGACCAAAACGGGGTTAATGTAACGCAAGACAATACTATGGCCATTATGGGCGGTAAAGTCGGCATTGGGGTACTTAACCCAACTTATATCTTGGATGTCCAAAAAACAGGCGGACCGACATTGAGGGTTAAAGCGAAATCAACCGGCAGTTCCAGAGTCCACCTAGACCGGGTTTCAAAATCGGATGATGAAGCAATTATCTCATTTATGACAAATAGCGGTGAAATAGGGACGGAAATCTATGCAATAGGTTTGGACAACGACAATACAGATAAACTGCACATTGGATCTAATTTATTGATTGACAAGTATATGACTGTTGATTCAGAAGGTAATGTAGGATTCGGAACGACAACGCCACAGCAGAGGGTGCACATATCAAATGTCTTGATGCTTGAGCCAACCAACAGTCCCGGAACCTGCAATGCAAATACAGAAGGTAGCATATACTATGATGATAGCTTCAACGAACTCTGTTTTTGTAATGGTAGCAACTGGTGGCAAGTAGATGGTGATGGATTATGCTAGTCTTAAAAATGAAGTCGCTTTTCAAAGAGAATAGGATTGTATTGTCATCGATTTTTTTACTTGCTTCAATAGCAGGAGCAATCTTGATTATGAATGGAGAACCAACAGTGCAACATCACACAAGCGGGCTTCAGGGGGGCACTGCTGAAGGTGAAACTTATAGTGCCCGATTTTTTTTGACAGCATCCGATAAACCCGGGGGCGGTCTAAATACACTGGGCGGCAACTATACTGCCAACATAGGATTCTTCAACAGTACGGTGATTGGTGATGTATACTCGACTGTGGACGCTCACACATCCTTGACACAGGGTTGGAATTTGATTTCAATCTCCGTTGAAATTTGAAAAAAATAATTTCCCGTCTCCCGGATTTGAACCGGGGGTCTGCCGGTAGCTGTTTGCAGCTGTTGGAGATTCTTCCCCGTTAATGTCAAACTACAGCCAGCCGCGTTAACCAAGCTACGCTAAGACGGGTTTTCAGCGAAAGTATTATTACGGTTTTAATTTATTTAAAGCTATTTTATTGTCATTGAGATGAATGATTCGGTTATCGTCCGTTACGGAGAGATTTTTTTGAAAAGCGAGTTCGTGCGGGAGAGATTTACTGAGCGGCTTGTGGGAAACATCAAGGGTATACTGGATGGGGAAGGTTTTGATTATAATGTGGTTTTAAGAAGGCATAGGTGTTATTTGAAGACTAGCTCTCCCCGGGAGGTTGCGTTGCGGGTTTCCAGGGTTTTCGGTGTGACTTCGACAAGCCCTGCATTGGAGACTGAAGTCGACTTGGATGTTATAGTGGATGTGGCTTTGAAGTATTCGGAAAATAAGGTTGTCAGGGATTCTTCTTTTGCGGTTCGGGCGAAAAAATCGGGCAAGCAATCTTTTTCATCCAAGGATGTGGAGGTTGTGGTAGGTGACGCAATCCGGGAAGCCTGTGGAGCCCGAGTTGACTTAACCCATCCAGACACTACAGTCTACATTGAAGTCTACGGCGACAAAGCTTTCGTGTTCACTGATAAATTTGCGGGTGTTGGAGGCCTACCTTATGGAACCCAGGGGAGACTTTTAGCGCAAGTTTATTCCGAGCGGGATTTGCTGGCTGCTTGGATGCTTATGCGAAGGGGTTGTGAAATCCTCCTTGTTTACGATTCTAAATCATTGGGCTTGCATGAAACACTCTCATACTTCACACCCCAAACATTAGATTACTTGGAGTCGGGTGTATTGAGTCCTGAAAAACTGGTTGAAGTCGCACAATCTAAAAGGTGTCTTGGAATCGTTTCAGGCTTGGATCCTGAGAATGTCCGAAAACTTGAACTCCCGCATTATACTCCTCTTGCTTGTTTAAGCGATGAAATTGTGTCTGGGAAAATCAACTTTTTAAGGTCTTGCGTGAAATAAGACTTTACACATGGATCCTGAAATAATTGATTCCTACGGTCAAGTGAAAATTGTCCGTGAAAATGAAAGTGAAATCCCAAAGTATATTATTCTCCCGCCCGATCTTTCCCCTTCCGACCAGAAAATAGTTGATGATCCCTTAAGTGTCGTGGATGACTTTAAGAAGGTTATGGAGAAGGTGAGTGAATTCAAGTCTTCAAGTGAGAAGGAAGAGTTTATCACAGATTACCTTCGCAAGAACTTGGCGAAGAAAAACGTTTCCGAGGAAAACACGGAGTATCTGGTATTAAAGATTTTGGATGACGTTTTTTTAGGCTACGGCTTAATCGGGGACTTGATCCGAGACGACCAGCTCGAAGAGATTATGATAAACAATGTGAACGTACCGATTTTCATAATCCATCGAAAATATGGGATGTGCACTACGAACCTCAAGTTCACAGACTACAAGCAGCTCGACAAGTTTATTCACTGGATGAGTAATTACGCTGGGAGGGAGATTTCTTCGGAGCGTCCCTTGTTTGACGCGCATCTTCCCGACGGAAGCAGGGTGAATGTCGTGATACCGCCGGCGTCGCCTCACGGGCCTGCGATAACAATCAGGAAATTCAAGAAGACGCCTTTCAACATAATCGAGTTGATTAAAATAGGCACCTTAACCGAGGGTCTTGGAGCCTTCTTCTGGGTTTGCGTTGAAGGGTTTGGCTTAAAGCCGTGTGATATATTAATCTCGGGAGGGGCCGGTTCGGGAAAGACGACTCTATTAAATGCTTTGGCAATGTTCATCCCGAAAACCGAGAGGGTGGTTACCATCGAAGACACGTTGGAATTGAACTTCGGCTACATTGAAAACTGGGTTTCACTTGAAGCCACTCCCTACTCTATTGGCCAGGATTCACAGCTTGACATGCACATGCTCGTGAAAAACTCCCTTAGAATGCGCCCTGACAGGGTTATTGTCGGTGAAGTAAGAGGTAGTGAGGCTGAAACCCTTCTTGTGGCCATGGACATTGGGTTAGACGGGTCCATGGGTACGATTCACGCAAACAATGCAAGGGAGACTACAATCCGTTTGATGGAGCAGCCCATGAACGTCCCGGTCCGGATGATACCTCTGGTTGATCTGATTGTTGTTTTAAACAGGATTTTTGACAGGAGTAAGGGGCTTGTGAGGCGTGTCACCCAAGTTTCGGAAGTATCAGGTGTGGAAGAGGATGTAGTGCAGTTGGGGGATATCTTCAGCTGGGATGTCGAGACCGACCAGATCAGCCGTACTATGTATCCGATCATTCTCAAAGAAAAGATTGCTCGGGGTGTTGGTATCACTAAAAAGAGGTTGAATACTGAACTTTATATCAGGGAGAGGGTTTTAAAGTACATGGTCGACAACAACATAACTGAAAACAACGAAGTCATTTCGATTTTCCAGAGATACCACTATAACCCCAAGTCCGTCATCCAGGCCATAAAAGACAATAAAAGTCTTGACGCTCCTGAAGAATAATCTTTAAAACACTCATGATTGAAAGTATTACTGCTATAGGACACTCAAACGTTACTGCAAATCATAAGACCACTTTAATGTTCACAAAAGAAGATTATCTCACACCTAGCGGAGACTGCATTATCGCAATAAAAGCTTCCAAGGGTTGCGCGGATTTAAGCGAATGTTTCAAGGATAATTTAAGGGACGGGGATGCCAGACTCAAGGTTATTATTGAATGCGGGGGAATATCTGAAAGTATTTCTGCAAGTGGCCGTAAGGAATTAATCCTTACTCACCCAGCCGACATGGTCATTAGGAAAAGCGGTTTCATCTGTCCTAGAACGCTTGCGATCAATTCTGATAAGGCGGCGGTTGACTTGGATGTGAACCTTATAAAAGAGATTGCTAAAGGGAGTCCAGTCTTAATTAATCTTGAGATTGATAAAGTTAATCAACGATGATTGTTGACGACACGTATGCGGAAGCTTTTGGAAGTGTTTACTCGCGGATATTGGTTACTGCTAAAAATGATGCTTGGCTGAATCAAGCCGTAAATTCAGCAACAGGTTATGCGACGAGCACGATTTCATGTGATTGTGAGGCGGGACTTGATTCCTACGTTGAAGCATCGAAGACGCCTGACGGGCGTGTGGGAGCAATCCTCCAGTTTCACGTTCCAAAGTTTAGAAAGGATGCCGTGAAACTGCTTGAATGGGCGTTAATACACAGGATAAGCCAGTCGATTCTCACCTGCCCCACAACACGAGTCTTCAATGCGCTTGACACGGGGGAAAGCCTGCCAGTGGGCTACAAGCTCGGCTTTTTCGGGGACGGATTCCAATCAGAGAAAGACGATTTCGACCGCACCATGACTGAAATCCCCATCATGTCCGGAACATTCCAAATAGAAAAAAACCTAAGTTACGGTGAAGGCGTGATGGGAGGGAACCTGTGGCTTATGGGAGACTCTGACGAATCCGCTCTTTTTGCAGCGGAGAGGGCGGTTGCGGCCGTAAAAAAAATCGGGGGAGTTATAACGCCCTTTCCAGGGGGTGTTTGTTCTTCCGGCTCTAAAGTTAGGAGTATGAAATATGACTTTCTCATAGCGTCTACTAATCATGAATTCTGCCCCACCTTAAAAGACGTAGTTGAATCCAAACTTTCTGAAGAAATTGAATCCGTCTATGAAATAATAATCGATGGAGTTTCACTTGAAAAAGTCAGTGAAGCTACCGCAGCCAGCTTAAAAGCAGTTTCAAAGACTCCCGGTCTTGTGAAAGTGTCTGCTGGAAACTATGGAGGCAAGCTAGGTAAATACAAAATTCCCCTGAGATTATGAATGACTCAATACTAAAAGAGAAAATCAAGTCAATCGCTGAAGCAGCAGAGCAAGCTTGCATTCTTGAGGCTTCTGCGGAAAAACCCGGGAATGTCACTCCAACACATTCTTTTCGGGATACCACTTTCTCGGATTTTGAGGCTGGGGCTCGTGCTTTGAAGCCAACAGTTGCAAAGGCGGCTTACACCGGCTTTAAGGCCGGTTCGGAAAAAATTTCTTCAAATCAAATCCATCTGGGGAAGATGATTTTGCAAGCTGTTTCGGATGTTCGCAAATCCCATGATGGTGGGAACACTCATCTTGGAATTGCACTTCTTTTCATTCCGATTTCAGTTGCTGCTGGTTTGTGTCTGGCGGAGAAAAAGGACGTAACTCATCTGAGTGATTCCGTGCACAGGATTCTCGCCGCCTCAACCATTGAGGATGCAGTCTACTTTTATGATGCTGTGAACATCTCAACTGCGGGGGGGCTTCCAAAGTCAGAGTTGGATGTGAAAAGAGTCGAGTCTAAGAAGAAGATCGTGGAAAGCAGGTTCACACTCCTTGATATATTGCACATCTCTGCTGTTAATGACCGTTTAGCGGAGGAGTTAACTCATGATTTGAGGATTGTCTTGGGTGAAGCTTACCCCCTACTCTCAAAAATTACCTCCAAAATTAATTCCGTGCATGATGCAATAGTTCAGGCCTTTTTAGTTGTGTTGTCAAAGTATCCTGACACCCTCATTTCCAAAAAAGTGGGCGTAAGCGAGTCGGAGCGTGTTTCAACTCAGGCTAGGGAGGTTTTGGATTTGGGCGGGGTTTTGACTGACGAGGGTAAGGCAGAGCTTAAAGTTTTTGACAAGGTTTTGCGTGCGAACTCTAATAACTTGAATCCTGGCACCACTGCCGATTTGGTGGCTGCGGCATTGTTCGTTTCACTTTTAGAGGATATTCTTAAGTTGTCTTAAGGAATCCTTAAATCGCAAGGGATTTTTGTCGCGCATTTGCCGCATACTTTACAGCCTTCCATGAAACTGTATTTCTTCTCCTGGTATTCCCTCTGCTCTACAAGATATCTCATGCATTTCTCCCGGTCGAAGCCCTCTAGAGTTAAGGCGCCTGACGGGCAGTTTTCCACACACTCTACGCATTCAACACCCCTCTTTGAAAGATAATACTTCCCTTCAATCTTGCGGGTGGGCTCGGTCTTTTCCAGCGTGCACGTGCAAGTCGATGGTTCCTGAAATCATTTTTGATTGTTTAAAATGCTACTTTAATTCTTTAAAATAGCATTTTCCACAAGCAGACATTTTGTCATGAAAGATAAACATTGTTCAACAATTTGTCAGTTATTTTTAATCTAAACCTCCCTAGTAAATCTTGCAGGTGATCACATGCTTAGAGAGATGTCACGCGTAAAAGGATCCGGAGTCGACTATCAGGACGCCGTCATGCGCGAGGAATTCACCGAAAAATACGGCGGCTTCACCTACTGGGACCTTGATAGTATCCAAGCTCCATCACCTTATGAAGCATTAAAATTCGCAACTGCGGTAACACTCTTCGATAGCGAGCAAGTCACAAAGTCATTGTGTCTCACTCTTATGGACGTAGGCGACTTAAACAATGGTCTTGAACGATTAATGTGCACTTGGGGGGAGGGCCCAGCCGAAACTTACGCGCGACCCTACGAGATGGCAGACCCTGAAAAAAGAGCGGCAATGCAGCGGACTGTGGTGGGAAGAAACCAATCACTCTTCCGGGACTTGGCGAAAGACGACCGCCTACCCCAAACCGTCCGAGGAAACATCACAAAAACCCTACGACAAAGGGGACTGGAATAAAAAAAATATCCTATACTGCTATAGCCTCAATCTCCCTTGCAGCGTTAACTGCTTGTTCTTTCAACCTCATTAATTGTTCGAGTTCACTCTGTTGGGCGGGATCAAGAGGTTTTCGCCCGCTAAATATTCTCGGCATCACTGAGCTCTCACGTCCTGTGATATCTCTCACACGCTCTTCAAGGACATTTCCCACTTGTTCGAATGCATTAAGGTACACTATTCTCCTATCGTGAGGGGGAATACCCTGAGCCCTCAGATGTTCAAGGGGGATTTCAACAGCCTGCGCCAAACATCCTGTTACTGGATCCATTAGTTCGGGATGTGATTTGCGGGAATCTATATAATCAGTTATCTCATCTGATTTAATAAGGCCTCGCTCAACCAAATTCCTTCTAACTTGAGACTCGTATACAGGTTGAGTCATCGTCGAAATCCAAGTGTCCATGTGAGGGTGATTGATGTGTTCTACTGCAAGCAAGCGAAGACTTTCAACAAACTCTTCAGGAGTCGTCTCGTAGTCTGAAAGCATGATAAATGCTGCGTAATCCTGGTCCATCTCATCAAAGCGGTCAAGAACCTTCAAAGACTCTTCAGGCGTACAAGGCTTTCTAATCCTCTCGTTAAACAGGGGATTGAAGGATTCCACACCCAACTGAACGAAAACCTTAAGCTCGTCGATTAAACCTAACAGTTCCTCGTCGAGTTCAGCCTCACGGAAAAATGATTTCGGATTAGTCTGAATGTTGAGCCGGTAGCGTGAGCTCAAGTCGGAATACCCCCAAAGCTTGAAGAAGTCTAACGCCCTCTGCCGATTCAGGAGGAAGTTTTCATCTCCAATTCCAAGTATAGTTGCCTTTCGCCCTCTGAATCCTGGTTCTTCTACATCATGATAAACGTTGTCCACTAATGGATTTATAACACCTTCATCAATCGCAACATCAAGAGCGTGAAGGTCTTTCATCATCCGTTCGGGACTCTTCCCCCGGAATTCCTTTCCGTGGAGTCGATTACACATCGTACAGTCATATGGACATCCCCTACTCCCCGAATAGTGAAGATTTCCAACATCAGTACCATCATCTTTACCCCACCCGCGCATAAGCCGCCAATTAATTCCATAGCTTTCTAAACCCGTCCTGGAAAGCATGGGCCTGTGAAGTTCCATACCCGCGGGCGTGGAAATACCTGGAATACGAAGCAACCTCTCCTGCTCTTCCCGAGATAATTCCCGGGGACTATCCCTTGACCGAATAAACTCCATAAGCTGCTCGGCTGACTCCTCAGCCTCCCCAGACAAAATAAAGTCTGGTTCGACTTCAGTCAAAAGTTCATCCCTGTGGACGGTGGCATCAGGCCCGCCCAATACGATTTCCGCTCTAGAAAAGTGCCTCATGATATCAACGTAATTTATTAGCCGGCTTGCTTCCATGATTCCTTCAGCTCTAAAGCCTATAACGTCCGGGTCGAATTCAGCCAAAGTTTTGAGGGTGCCACTTCCAACCTGTTCGACAACCCATTTAGCAGTCTCTGTTAAAGCACCGTCTGCTTCAACTAACTTCCCCATTTGAATGCCCATTCTTCCCGAAAGACTTTCGAATGCGTGTTTCGCCTCCCCGGTATCTAGGCCCTTAGTGTCGTAATACGCGAGTCTATCACCCTCATCTTCAATTAAGTATTTTTTATCAGAATTTGGATCTTGGACTTTCCATGTATTATCTCCTTCCTTTCGAACCATCGTTGAGGGTGGTAATCTTATGGATCCATACAGGAATGTTTTTGCAACTTCAGGGTCTATTGGCCCCTCACGTATGTGTTTTCGCATTCCCTGTTTTATGGAGAATAAGTATGGGGGTTGCATATTGTAGACTAGAGGATCTGCAACCTTCTTGTGGTCGAGCCATGAGGCTACCTCCAGCATTCCCGTAGGCCATTCCCCACGGCTTAAGAACAAGACTCTGGGTTTCTCCCTCTCAGCCTGTAAATCGTCCTTCAGACCTTCTTTTTCGTCCGGGCGTCTGGTCTTTGAGACTGGCATATACTAAAATTGGGATTGTTGGAAGAAAAATTAGTGTGAGTATACTCTTCCGTAGGGTCTGTGGCTTCCGGGGGCGAGCTTCTTTATGGATTTGGAAGTTCCATTGTGTATAGTTGATAAAAAAAACTTTTTCAAAAATCATAATTTATTTTGTAAACTATTAATCTCCACAACATTTCTATTTTAAACTCCATATTTTTATTGCTGGAAATCAATGTTTTTTGAATTAAAGCTAATTCACTATTGGCAGAATATGCTGGTGAGTGGTAAACTACTGGGAGGAATAAAATGAAAAAAATAACTCCTTACGACAATGCTAAAAAAGTTATAGGAAATGTTGCAGGAAAAATCGGTTTGGAGTCGTGGATAACAGAAATTCTGTTACATCCGCAACGAGAGATAAGTGTTTCATTTCCCGTCAAGATGGATGATGGTAGTGTAAGAGTTTTCCAAGGCTTCCGGGTTCAACACAATGATGCACGTGGCCCCTACAAAGGAGGTATCAGATACCACTGGAATGTTGATCTGGATGAAGTAAGGGCCCTTGCAACATGGATGAGCATAAAGTGCGCCACAGTGGACTTGCCTTTGGGTGGAGGGAAGGGTGGTATTATCTGCAATCCAAGAGGGCATGATGGTATTGCCGCCATGTCAGAAGGCGAGCTTGAAAGAATGACGCGAGCGTTTACAAGAGCAATTGCCCCAAATATTGGCCCTGACAAGGATATTCCCGCACCTGATGTTTATACTAATTCACAGATTATGGGTTGGATTGTTGATGAGTATGCAAAATTTGTGGGAAAACCGAGTGAAGAAATTTTGGGCGTCGTCACAGGAAAATCTCTTAACAACGGTGGGTCTGTTGGAAGAGATGAAGCAACGGCCCGGGGGGGTCAATTTGTATTGAGAGAGGCTGTTGAAAAAGGATATACGGCCTTAAAAACTTTGAAAGGAGATCGGGTTGTCGTACAGGGGTTTGGAAATGCCGGCTCTATTTTCGCACGACTGGTGCACGAACAGGATGGGTGCAAGGTGATTGGGATTTCCGATTCAAAGGGGGGGATTTACAATCCCAATGGTCTTGACCCCCGTAAAATTTTAGAGTACAAACAATCGAGTCCTGACAAGACTGTAGCGTATTATCCTGACGCGGAAAAAGTGACAAATCAGGAATTGCTGGAATTGGAATGTGATGTACTGGCTCCGGCTGCATTAGAGAATGTCATCACCGACAAGAATGCAGACAAGATAACGGCAAAAGTTGTTGTTGAGTTGGCTAATGGCCCAACAACGCCCGAAGCCGACTCGGTGTTATATGAGAAAGGGATTGTGATGCTGCCTGATGTTTTGGCTAATGCGGGTGGTGTGACTGTTTCATGTTACGAGTGGCAGCAGAATCTGGCTAAAGAGCAGTGGAGTGCTGAGAAGGTCGACGGGATGCTGGAGGAAACAATGAGAACGAATACTTCTAAAGTCCTTGAAACGGCAAAAAAGTATGATGTCGACAATAGGTTTGGGGCTTATGTTCTTGCGATAAATCGAATTGCCGGAAAGCTTAAGAAGTAAGGGAGAGTACAGGGAGCTGGCGAGATTAGGCTTGAGCTTTTGATGGTTCTGGCATGCTCTCAGGTTACTTTTTTTAACAGTGTTGGGAGACTATCTTTTTGGGGTTGTTTTAACTGATCCCCTCATTTAAAGTATGGTTTTTCAACCTTTATGAGACTTTTTCATAGGTATTTTATCCAAAATATTTATTGCTTTTAGTTTTTTTTATAAACTATATTCTCTGTTTTAATACAGATACTTATTTTATTATAAACTAAAAATCAAATTTTCATTTGTTTTATAAACCATAAGTTTTTATATTAGAAATCACAATTTTAGTTTAAATAAAAAAACAGGTGATAAAATGAACTTGAGAAGACCAAACGCTAACGAAGCATTGGGGACGGTAAACCGTTCACGAAGCGTAGTCCCCATGTCGGGAATATGTACGAAATGTGTGGACGGGTGTACTGGAAAATGCGACCTCTGGCTTTCAACCTTCAGGGGAAGGGAACTCCTATATCCCGGACCATACGGAGAAATAACTGCGGGAGCGGACAAGAATTATCCGATAGACTACTCTCATCTGAACATCCACGGATACGCGGCGGGTGCTGAGGGTCTTCCTGGAGGAGTCAGACCCGGACCCAACACCGCAATCTTTCCTGCCGTAGATACTGAAACCGAATACGGTTGGGACAAGAAAGTTAAGATGAAGGTGCCGATATTCACAGGCGCATTGGGCTCGACCGAAATAGCGAGGAAAAACTGGGATGAGTTCGCAATTGGAGCTGCCATATCAGGTATCACACTCGTATGCGGCGAAAATGTTTGCGGAATCGACCCCGGACTAAAACTCGACGGAAACGGAAAAGTGAAGGAGTCCCCCGACATGGACCGGAGGATAAACCAATACAATCTCTTCCACGAAGGCTACGGTGAAATCCTCGTCCAGATGAACGTCGAAGACACGCGCTTAGGCATCGCCGAATACGTTTCGAGCAAGCACAACCTGGACACCATCGAGCTTAAGTGGGGTCAGGGTGCAAAATGCATCGGCGGAGAGATCAAAGTGAAAAGCCTTGAAAGGGCGTTAGAACTTAAAAAGAGAGGATACCTTGTAACCCCCGACCCAGAAGACCATGCGATACAAGCGGCATTCAAGGCTGGCGGTATAAAGGAATTCGAACGCCACTCGCGCCTCGGCTTCGTATCGAAAGAGGCTTTCATGGAAGAATGTGACAGACTTAGAGGACTGGGATTTAAGAGGATTACACTCAAAACAGGAGCTTATGGCCTGCCAGAGCTTGCGATGGCACTCCGCTACAGTAGTGAGGCAAAAGTCGACCTCCTAACCATTGACGGAGCGCCCGGCGGAACCGGAATGAGCCCGTGGCCGATGATGAACGAGTGGGGAGTGCCCTCATTCTACCTTCATTCCATGAGCTACCACTTCGCGGAAAAGCTTCGGAAGAAGGGTTTGCGGGTTCCAGACCTCGCCTTCGCGGGCGGCTTCTCGACCGAAGACCACATCTTCAAGGCCATCGCCTTGGGCGCGCCATACGTCAAGGCAGTCTGCATGGGCAGGGGCCTCATGATCCCCGGAATGGTCGGTAAAAACATCGGCAAGTGGATCAAGGAGGGAAAACTCCCGAAGTCGGTCTCAGACTACGGTACGACTGAGGAAGAGATATTCATCCACTACGCAGAACTTAAAGACCGCAACGGCAAAGACTTCGACAAGATACCGCTCGGTGCAATCGGAGTGTACAGCGTAGTCCAAAAGCTTTCAATAGGGCTCCAACAGATTATGGCGGGCGCACGAAGGTTTAATGTGGGAGTAATCAAGCGGGACGACCTCATGTGCCTGACCCGCGAAGCGGCGGAAGTCTCCGGCATCCCCTATGTCACCGAAAGCTATATCGAGCAGGCTGAAAACATACTCGACGAGTAAAAAAAACAAGATTCGGCGGGCTGGAAAAAACCCGTCGAACACCACTTTTTTTTATTTTAATTTGACTGGTGGTAGTGAACTAAGAATTCCTTATCCTGTTTAACCCCTCTTTTACCCCATTCTCCTGTGAGTTCATCCCTTACGGCGATACCTCTCACGCGTTTTTCAATCCAGTCCTCGGAGTAGCCTTTAGCGTGATAAATCTCCCTCATCCTCTCCATAGTCAATTCAGGGTTCTCAATCTCTTGCACTCTCTCGTAGCCGACTTTCGCAAGCCATCTCTTAAAGGGTTCGGCCTTCGGCGAGGGTATGGACTGGATTATCCTGAACATCACTTCAGTGTTAGCGCAGTCTGTCTCATAGTTTTTCCCGTCAGCAGACGGCAACTTCAGTTGTACGATTTTATCGTACAACTCAAAACCTTCTTCTTTGAACTTGGTTTTCAGGTCAGACCAGTAACGCCGCGGCACAGAACTGTCAGTCAACACTCCAACAACATCTACGACAGAGAAATACCAATGGCTGTCATGCCATAATCTCCTCACGCTTTTACCCTGAAACACCACTAAAGAGTTCTCAGCATCCATCACGACACCACCATAAGAAACAATGCCCCACAACCACTAAAAAACCGCGCAAGAGCAACAGAAAAATGAATCAGCATACTGTGTCCTTGAGCCGCAGTATGACCTGTAAAATAAGATTTTGCAGTCACTTCAACCGTCCTCCCGCCTAAAACCAAATGTAGAATACGGTATCTTCAAATCCGCAAATTTGCCCTTGCACTTGGGACACTTGAACTCAATAAACTCAGTCCCATCCTTCCGCCTACCCCTCTTCTTCTCAACAAGCCCGACACCGCATCTAGGACAATCCATCAAACCACACCCTCCATATTCCTAATCTCATCCCCAACTAAACGATATAGTCTCAGTACTGTTCTTTCGAAAATATTCTCAAAGTCAGAGATTGTAACTTTAATGCGTAAAAAGCATCCATCATATTTTTTTAATGTCTTCGAATTCTTCTCAATCCATAGTGCCCCCAACATTGGGGTGTCGTTTTGGTTTGCTCTGAAATCCGATTGTGGTAGTTGTGCGTGATGGACGAATGCGTTTCGTATTCCATATAAAATGTCAACGACTTCGTTTATGTTTTCTGGATTTAGGATTGTTGTATCCTGTTTCACGAATTCAAATCCGGCAAGTAGTTTTTCCTTATCACCCTCGCCTGCATATTCCTCGAAGAATTTTTTTATTGTAGCTCTTGAGTTTGTCTTTAGAGAAAGATTTTCCATGAGTTTCTCTATCGTGGAACAAATAACGACAAGAATTACTGCTTGAATTTTAATGTCCTTTTTTACGATCTGTTTGAAATTATTGTAGAAAGTTATTGGATTAAGAAAACCAGCTCTTGAAGCGGGTATGTGGGAATCCAAGCGTTTTCTGAATTCATCGTCAGAATCTATGCTTAAGTGCCCGCCTAACACCTCATAAGCTGCTGAATAATGGGCGTCAATAATCCTTTGAGTATAATCCCCGTTGATGAAGTCTGAGAAGTTCAATTACCTTCCTCCACAATCCTAATCTCGTCCCCGGTAAGCCCATACAGTTTGTACACCAGCTGATTTATCTCATCGTCCGCGGCCTCAATCTGCCTTTCTAAAACCGACTTCTCTTGCGGAGTCTTCACCTTGCTTAAACGCTTGTGAAAATCAAGCATACGAGAAACCAAAGAAACCAAGGAATCATGAGTCCCCTTCTCTTTAGAATTGGAATAATCGATAGCAGGGATTGGTATTTGCTGGACGTAAATAATCTTTAGTCGGTAAAAACCACCTTGCACTCTGTCGCATATGCTTGTTAGAATTAGTCGTGTTAATTTGGAATTTAGGATTCCCAGCAGGTATAAGTCATCACTGATGATTAACTGGTTGTTATCATTACCGTAAAAACTATCCTTGTCGAATGCAAAGGAGGTTACTTCTGCACTGATTCCAGGCCAAAGAATTTTCGGTTTCTCGAATTCTTGGTAGTAGTCGCAGGTTCTGAGCTCCCACCAGTATTCGCCCTTGTCGTAGCGCTTTTCCGCCTTCTCCTTGAATTGTATGAGATGCTTGGCGACTGCGGAGTAGTTGGAGGAGAACCAGTTCCACGGGTTCTTTCCGCCTGCGTGCTCCCGAGTCCACCCCTTAGGAATTAGGATCAAGTAGCGCCCCTTGTCGTCAATGAAGTACCTTTTGATGTCTTTTCCGACTAGGAAGGGTTTGATGAGTTCCTCGCTTTTAGGGTCTTCTTGGATGATTCTATTCTTGGTTTCTTCGTTGATGACGAAAGCCTCGTTTAAGCCGGTTAGTACTCCTCTATAGATTTTTGCGTTAACGTATTCTTTGAGTGGTACACCTTTGTCTTTGAGTTTTTTCAGCAGCTTCTCGGAAGCCTCGTCGGCGAGGCTCCAGCCGCCGTCATCAAGCGAAACTTGATTGACTTTGTAGTGGTGTTTCTTCACGTAAACTGAGAGACTCTGAAAGTCGAGAGACTCTACCCTTGTGGTGTGGAAATTCCGCTTCGGCTTCCCTTCCCGGACGCAGAGGATGCAGGGATACGTCGTCGCCTTCTTAAAAACTGGGAGGTCTCCAAAATCGGTTATCTCCTCAATACACCTGTTTTTCATCCACGCCCGAAGAGGCCTCCCATAATTCGCCCGCATCCACTTGTTGGCGACGATGATACCGTAAATCCCCCCATCGGCGAGAAGCGAGACACCTTTCTCGATGAAATACACGTACAAGTCCGCCACCCCATGATAGGCTTCATAATGACTCTCAAAATAGGGCTTGAATTCACCCAGCATCTCCTGGCGTACATACGGTGGGTTCCCGATTATTGCGTCGAATTTGTGGGGGAATTCTTTGTTCCAGTCGAAAACGTTTATGTGGAGTGTTTCTTCTTCGGTGTAGATTTTGGTTTGTCCGGTGTAGTAGTCCGGCCCGATGAGGCTGTTCCCGCATTTTATGTTCTGGTCCAAATCGGGGAGCACTCTGCCTCCCAGCCTCTTCTGCGGCTCCCGGTGCTCGTCCTCCAAAACTTTTAGGAGCAGGTTTAGTTTCGCAACTTCAACGGCCTGCTCGTCGATGTCGACGCCGTAGATGTTGTTGAGCAGTATCCGCTTCTTCTCCTTCAAGGTCAGAAACCATAAGCCGCCCGCACCCTGGTAGATTACGTCCTTGTGTTTGGCGGGGCCGCGGCTGACGTACCAGTCGCGGTGGTAGTCTAGGAGTCTCTGGTAGGCTCCAATAAGAAATGAGCCTGAGCCGCAGGCGGGGTCGAGGACTTTCAGGCCCTCAACCTGTTTCGGGGTTTTGCCATCGATGAGTTTGCCCACCGTGTTTTCGACGATGTAGTCTACTATGTATTTTGGCGTGTAGTAGACTCCGCCCGCCTTTTTGACTTCCGGCTTCTCCTCGACCTTCGCCCTGTGGCCTTCAGTCAGCCGAATGACTTTCCCGAGGAACTGCTCGTAGACGTTTCCGAGGATGTCCGCCCCGATGACCGAGAACTCGTACGGGCAGTCCGGGAAATACAGGTTCTTGATGATGTCCTTGAAAACCTTGTCGTCAATCTTAAGATTTGGGCACACGTAGTCGGGGAAGGCGGTCCTGCCTTTCTCCTCCTTGAAGTAGAATAAGCCGGAATCGTATTTCTCGTCGGCTTTCTCGAAAAGCTTCAACAGGTGCTTGTATACGCCCTCATTTTTGGATATCTCTCGGAGTTGTCCGTAAGGCTCTATCCCCCGGTCCTCGCATATTCGGAGGAATATTATCCTGTCTACGGTCTTTTGGATTGCGTAGTTGATTTCGCGGACCGAGTACTTCGGGTTCCTCAATGCGATGTTCCTCGCTAGCTCGTCCCTCCACAATTCGATTTCCTTAAGGAACTCATCGTCCACTTCGGAAGTGCCTTTCTTAGCCTTAGTTGATTCGGAGTACTGGTCGAACAATCCTTGGAGGATGGCTTGTTTGGAGAATATGTTTTCTATCTCACCCCATCTCTTCTCGTATTCATCATAGCTTAAGTAAAGCACCCTGCCCACGCTTGCATTATCGGTAGGCAGTGGTTTTTTCCGGCAGTCATAAACTGCGAATTCCTCGAAATCCGTTAATATGGCCAAGGGCAGTTTCGCACTCCACGAATATCTTCGAATCTGGTATGCGGGGTTCACATCCGCCTTAATGTTGACTGACGGCTTTTTTGTTTCCACGAAAAACTTGCGTTGCCCGCCAACTCGGAAGGAATAGTCCGGGGCCTTGATGGTCTGCCCGATCCTGATGGCGTCCTCGTGGATGACGTCCTTGTAGGCTTCAGCCCGCCCCTCAATGTTTCTCACATCCCACCCGAGGGCCTCGAAGAATGGGTTTACGAATTCCTCGCGGAGCTGGGTTTCATTGTAGGCAGGGCTCGTATAAAATTTTTTGTTCCGTTCGAATCGTTCAATTAGTTCAGCTAAGCGGGTAGGTACGGGCATCAGTTAGAAATTACGTTGAAGCTTATAATAATCTGTGTTTCACACCGCGATGACTTTGCAAGTAACTTCAGCCACACAGGTGTTTGTCAATGTTTGCCGCCGCATTTTTCCCCTGTCCCATGGCTGATATCACGGTCGCCGCTCCCGAGACGATGTCGCCGCCGGCGAAGACGCGGGGAATACTCGTCATGAGGTTTTCATCTACTTTGACCCGTCCTCGTGAGTCGACTTCAAGCTCCGGTGTTGTCGCATGGAGCAGGGGGTTGGGGCTCTGTCCGATTGCTACTATGACTTCGTCAACGTCGATTGTGAACTCGGAGCCAGGGATTGGTATTGGTCTTCGCCTTCCTGAATCGTCAGGCTCGCCCAACTCCATCTTAATGCACTTCATCCCCGAGACATTCCCTTCTTCATTTCCGAGTATTTCAATCGGGTTGGTGAGCAACTTAAATTCTATTCCCTCATCTTTCGCGTGTTCGACTTCCTCAGTCCGCGCCGGCATCTCCTGCTCGCTCCTACGGTATGCGATGCAGACTTTTTCGGCGCCGAGGCGTAATGCACATCTCGCCGAGTCCATGGCGACGTTTCCGGCACCCACGACCGCTACTTTCTTCCCGACTTTTACGGGTGTGTCATACTTTGGGAAATCGTACGCCTTCATAAGGTTCACGCGGATCAGAAATTCATTGGCACTGTATACGCCCAAAAGGTTTTCACCGGGGATGTTCAAGAAACTCGGAAGGCCCGCGCCAACTCCGATAAAGACGGCGTCAAAGTGGGCAGTCAACTCCGACAATGCGATCGTCCTTCCTGCGAGCATGTTGGTTTTGATTTCGACTCCGAGTTTTTTAAGATAGCCGACTTCCTCATCGACGATTTTTTTTGGGAGCCTGAACTCTGGGATGCCGTATACTAGCACTCCGCCAGGCTTGTGCAAGGCTTCGAAGACTGTGACAGAGTATCCTCGGCTTGCAAGCTCTCCAGCGCACGTAAGTCCCGCCGGGCCGGAGCCTACTATTGCGACTTTCTTACCGTTAGGCTCAGTCTTGCTGACTTCCCCCGTGGCAAATCCCGCCGCGAAACGCTCTAGCCGTCCGATTGCTACAGGTTCGTCTTTTATCCCTAGCACGCACAACTGCTCGCATTGAGTCTCCTGCGGGCAGACTCGCCCGCATACTGCGGGAAGACAGTTGTCAGCCTTAAGCGTCGCGCAAGCTTCATCAAAATTGCCTTCAACAATCTCTGAAATGAATTTCGGGATGTCAATTCCAACAGGGCATCCCGGCACGCATTTCCCGCATTTAATGCAGCGGGCGGCTTCAAGTCTCGCTTCACCCTCAATGTAACCTAATGCGACTTCACTGAAGTTTTTCGCGCGCTTGCGAGGATCCTGCTCTGACATCGGGATTTTAGGCATCGTCTAACCCAATCCTGCAGGTATGGGATTCCTCCTCTTCGCTGAGATAAGTTCTATTTCTTTCCATAAGCTCGTCGAAATCGACTTCATGGGCATCGAAGTCTGGGCCGTCAACGCACGTGAACTTTGTCTTGCCTGCGACGGTTACCCGGCAGCCCCCGCACATTCCAGTCCCGTCAACCATGATGGGATTTAACGAGACGATAGTCTTTACTCTCCCCCTAGTTAAATTTGCGACCGCCTTCATCATGGGAAGCGGACCCACAGCAACAACAAGGTCGAGTTCATCAAGCATGCCTCCAAGGACGGTCGTAACAAAGCCTTTCACCCCGTAGCTTCCGTCGTCTGTGGCGGCAATAAGCTCGTCGGACACAGCCTTCATCTCCTCTTCGAGTATGAGAAGGTCTTTGGTGCGGGCTCCAATGATTGACGTCACATGATTGCCAGAAGCCTTAAGCTCCTTGGCGATTGAGTGTATTGCGGGAGTTCCGACCCCCCCGCCAACGCAGGCGACTTTCCCATACTCTTTCACATTGAAAGGATGACCCAAGGGCCCTAGAAAATCCAGGATGGAGTCGCCAGCCTTAAGGCTGCCCAACTTCCTTGTCGAAGTCCCCACCTCAAGAAAAACCATGGAAACGCTCCCCGCCTTCCGGTCAAAGTCGTATATCGTAAGCGGAAACCGCTCTCCAAATTCATCAATCCTAAGTATAACAAATTGGCCTGCGTTTGCAGCACCGGCAACTTCGGGAGCGTAAACTTCCATGAACTTTATCCCGTCAGCCAGATCCCGTGCTTCCAAAACCTTGAACATACCCTACCTCTCGGTTAAAAGTAAGTAATAGTCAATATACTTTAAATATTTCAAATCGAAATTAATCTAAGATACTTAAATAATCTAGAGCACTATTCTTAGTTGTTATGGCATTCTATGGTGGAGTCCACCCAAAATATCAAAAGGAGATATCTTGTTCCAAACCCTTTGAATCAATGCCGTCCCCCGAAATAGTGCATATATTCTTAAGCCAGCATATTGGCGCACCCTGCACGCAAACAGTCTCTAAAGGCGATAAAGTCTTCGCCGGCCAGAAAGTCGGTGAAAGCGAAGCCTTCGTTTCTGCGCCAGTGCACTCTTCAGTTTCTGGGGTGGTGGTGGATGTTTTACCAAAACCACACCCGTCAGGGTTATTGTCTCCCGCAGTCGTCATTCAATCAGACGGCCAAGACAAGCTCCACAAGTCTGTTAAACCGAGAAAGAATTTTGATAAACTTTCGCAGGAAAAAATAATTGAACTCGTCCGTGAGGCCGGGATTGTTGGTATGGGGGGGGCCATGTTTCCAACCCACGTGAAGCTGCGCCCGCCAGAGGGCGCTATAATCGACACTCTCGTAGTAAATGGTGCTGAATGCGAGCCGTATCTAACCTGCGACCACCGACTACTCGTCGAAGAGCCTGAAAAAATTTTTTCAGGGATGAAAATTCTCATGAAGGCTTTAGGAGTTGAAAAAGCAGTGGTTGGTATCGAGGAAAACAAGCCCGATGGAATAAAAGCCTTATCTGAAGCAGTCGAAGATCCGAACATAAAAGTAGTTTCATTGCCCGTCAAGTATCCGCAGGGGGCTGAGAAAATCCTGGTGAAAGTCTTGACTGGGCGGGAGATTCCTTCAGGAAAGCTACCCCTCGATTCAGGAGTAGTAGTGGAAAATGTTGGCACACTCGCAGCAGTCCACGAAGCAGTCGCCTACGGCAAACCCTTGATTGAACGATCTCTTACTTGCACAGGCTCTGGAGTGACAGAACCGAAAAATCTTCGCGTAAAGATTGGGACGCGAATGAAAGATATCATAGCATATTGTGGGGGATATAAAGGCACTCCCGAACGTCTTTTCGTAGGCGGCCCCATGATGGGGATAGCCCAGCCGACTGATGAGGCGTCGATAATAAAAGGCAACAACGGAGTCACAGTATTTTCAAGAGGGACTTTCCAAGACCCGGAGGAAAGCCCGTGCATTCGGTGCGGAAAATGCCTGGAAGTCTGCCCGTACACGCTCGTCCCATTCTACCTGGCAAGTCTCGTCGAAGCCGGAAAATTTTCGCGAGCGAAGGAGTGGGGAATTCTGGATTGTATGGAGTGCGGCGCCTGCGGATTCATCTGCCCGGCAAAACGGTTTCTAGTGCAACGATTGAAATACGGTAAAGCCAAGGTCATGGAGGCGGGGAGGAAATGAGCGGACAATTCAGCGTCCGGGTTTCACCTCACGTCTTCGACGGGAACACGACAAGCAAGATTATGTTCACTGTGATTCTCGCTCTTCTCCCGGCGGCAGTTGCCGGAGCATATTTTTTCGGGCTTAAGGCCTTGGACGTTATTTTACTTTCTTGTGGATCGGCGGTTTTTTTCGAATACGCTTGCAATAAGATTATGGGGCGGAAAGTCTCATTAAAAGATGGGAGCGCGCTTCTCACGGGACTATTACTCGCTCTTGTTCTTCCGCCTCACGCCCCTTACTGGGTTCCAATTGTTGGGGCGTTTATTGCTATTGCCATTGCAAAGCAGGCTTTCGGGGGTCTTGGCGCCAACATTTTCAATCCCGCTTTGGTGGGGAGGGCTTTTTTGTTGGCGAGTTGGCCGCAGGTTATGACTTCATGGCCGAGTGTTTTAAAGGTCGGGTCTCCTGCGTGGATGGGTGTTACTGATGCTGTAACCGGTGCGACTCCTTTAAGTATTGTTAAGGGTGTTGATGCGGTTTCGGCTGCAACTTCTTTGAGTGTCCTGAAAACTTCAAGCATTTTCGGGGAGCTTTCCGCATCCTCGATTTCGATTTATAAGGGGCTTTTTTACGGGTCTGTTGGTGGGTCCCTCGGCGAGACTTCAGCGTTTCTCCTTCTAGTTGGGGGTTTATTTCTCATTCTCAAGGGGATTATTGACTGGCGCATTCCCGCAGGCTTTATTGGTACTGTTTTCGTTTTTAGTTTGGTTTTCGGGGAGAATCCGTTTTTTCACATTCTGGCCGGAGGTGTCATTATCGGGGCTTTTTTCATGGCGACGGATTATGTAACCTCACCAACTACTAAGAAGGGTAGAATGGTCTTTGCGATGGGTTGCGGGCTGATTACGATGGTAATCCGCTTTTGGGGCGGAGCCCCTGAAGGAGTATCGTTTGCAATCCTTATTATGAATGCTGTCACTCCATTAATCGACAGGCACACTAGGCCTAGGAGGTTTGGGACGTGAATTCAATAAAATTAATTTACTATGGGCTGGTTTTGGCATTTGTTGCGGGACTGTGTGGAAGTGTCTTGGGATACGTTTATCTCGCCACTAAACCCCGGATAGAAATGATTAAGGATGAACAGTTAAAGAGCTCTTTGGAACTGGTTTTGCCCGGAGTTGACGGTTTTTCTGAGAAGTCGGTGAAAGGCCAAACTTATTGGGTTGGGTTGAGTGGTGGAAAAACAAGGGGTTACGTTTTTAAGGTGGAGTCTGACGGTTACTCAAGCAATATTGAACTGCTTGTAGGGGTTTCCCCTGATGGTGTAGTTCAGGGTGTTAGAGTGCTCTACCAGCAGGAGACTCCCGGCCTTGGAGCCCGCATTGAGGAGGTCCGGGTGGGTGAGGAGTCAGCCTGGTTTATGCGACAGTTTAAGGGGAAAAAGGGTGAGCAACTTAAGCTTAGAAAGTATGGTGGATTAGTGGATGGCGTAACGGGGGCGACAGTATCTTCGGAGGCGGTATCGAAAGGTATTGAGCTGAAGGTTTCGGAAATGCTTATGGTGGTGAGTGAGGATGGCTAAAAGCGCGTTCTACGAGTTCTACAAGGGAATATTCGAGCAGAACCCGGTCTTCACTCTAGTTCTCGGGTTGTGTCCGACTCTCGCTGTTACAACGTCCCTTGTAAACGGTTTTGGGATGGGCGTAGCTACGTTATTCGTTCTTGTGAGTTCAAGTTTGATTGTCTCAGTCTTTAGAAAGCGAATTCCGAATGAGATTCGAATCCCAGTGTTCATACTCATAATCGCGACTTTTGTGACTTCAACTGATCTTATCATGGCAGCCTACAGCCCCGCCCTGTCGAAAAGTCTTGGAATATTCATACCCCTTATCGTGGTAAACTGCATCGTCTTGGGACGAGTCGAAGCATTCTCAGCGAAAAAAAATGTTTTCCGCTCCATCCTTGATGCGGCTGGCATGGGTGTCGGATTCACATTAACGCTCATACTTTTAGGGGGGTTGAGGGAGGTTCTTGGTACCGGCTCAATTATTGCTTCGGGCAGGGTTCTTGCGAGCCTTCCGATTACAGGCGCATCGGCCATGATTATCACTCCCGGAGCTTTCATGACTTTAGGGCTTTTGCTTGCGACTTCAAAAAGGCTTAGGAGGATGTTGAAATGAGTATTCTAGCAATTCTCGTAAGTGCGATTTTCGTCAACAACTTCGTTTTACAGAAGGCTTTGGGAATCTGCCCGTTCCTTGGAGTATCGCGAAAAACCTCCACTGCGCTGGGCATGGGTGTTGCAGTAATCTTCGTGATGACCATGGCATCAACCGCGTCTTCGCTCTTGTCCATATACTTCCTCCGCCCGTTAGGGCTTGAATACCTTAAGACGATTGTTTTCATACTCGTCATAGCATCTCTCGTCCAGTTCGTGGAGACAATAATCCTTAAGAAAAGCCGCGCACTCTACAATGCGCTTGGAATCTACCTGCCATTGATTACGACGAACTGCGCAATCCTGGGTGTAGTATTGATAAACTTTTCCAAGACTTACGGTTTCATCGAAAGCGTTGTCCACGGGTTCGGGGCGGGAGTGGGATTTACTCTAGCCCTCCTTCTTATGTCGGGGATTCGCGAACGCCTTGAGCTTGCCGACGTTCCCGAATCGCTTGAAGGACTCCCTGTCGCCTTCATTACTGCAGGGATTCTAGCGTTATCTTTTTTAGGTTTTTCAGGCATGATTAAGGTGTAGCCATGGTGAATACAATACTCCTTTCAGGCGGGCTTCTAGTTGCCTTAGGGCTTTCTTTCGGATACTCACTAGCCTACGCTCGAAAGTGGTTTAACGTTAAAATCGACGAGCGGGCGAAGGAGGTTGAGGAGCATCTTCCCGGATTTAACTGCGCCGCCTGCGGACACTCGGGGTGTAGGGCGCTGTCTGAGGCCATCATCGAGGGTAAGGCAGAACATGACGCTTGTGCTCCCGGCGGGGGGGAGGTCGCTAAAAAGATTGCCAGGGTTTTGGGTGTTGCGGCCGAGGAAAAGGAGCCTCAAGTCGCGATTGTGAAGTGCGGGGGTGGAGTGCGCGCTAAAGACAAGTATGAATATGAGGGTGTACCCTCCTGCGCACAAGCCATGGTTTTAGCAGGAGGTCAGAAGGCTTGTTCGTACGGTTGCCTTGGATTCGGGGATTGTGTGCGGGCATGTCGCTTTGATGCGATGAGTATGGGGGATGATGGTTTACCGAAAATTGATCCTGAAAAGTGTACTGCATGCGGGCTTTGCGTTAAAGCATGTCCTAAAGACTTGATCGAGCTTACTCCCAAATCCAAGAGGTTTCATGTTTTGTGCAAGTCGAAGGATAAGGGCGCTTTTGTTCGAAGTGTCTGTGAAGCCGGGTGCATCGGCTGTGGCTTATGCGTTCGAAACTGTCCCAACGAAGCATGCATTATGGAGGAAAATCTGGCCCGGATAGACTACACAAAGTGCGACAACACCGGAAAATGCGTGGAAGTCTGCCCGACCAAATGCATTAAAGAGATTGAATGCTAGAGTTTGGAGGAATTACTTCTTTTTTAGGTGTTTGAATTTTTTCTCGAAATCCCGGTAATCCATGTCTCTTGCGAATACTCCCAGGATCAGAATGTGGTTTGACTCGGGAATGTGTACTGCATACATGAGGCGCTGGTATTTTCCCTCAATGTTTACTTTGACTTTCCGGACTCGCAAGTATCCCTTGTGTGTCGGATACCTGAATGGATTATCCCTTAAAAGACGTAATTTTTCTTTTATAATATCTCGCGTTTTACTGTCATAATTGTCCCACTGTTTTGCAAAGAAGGTGGTGTATTCCAGCTTAAAGTTTGAGTCCATGCTTTTCCATATCTTCCCCTGAAAATATGTCGCCACTCCTCTTGGCTTGCTTAGCCCACGCTAAAAGCTCCCGGTCTTTTTCAGTTAAACCGGTAAGTCCACTGTTGTAATCCCTAACCTCTTTGCGTATGCCATCCCTCACAAGCTCGCTGAAGTTGCTGAAATAGCCCTTACCTACGAGCTTGCGCGATTCATTCAATAATTTTTGGGGTACCAGTACATTAATTCTCGTCAAAGTCATGAAAACCACCATACATATAATATACATATATTGTATACACACCTAAATATCCTTTCTGTCTGTAAGTGCGCGGAAGTCTGCCCGACCAAGTGCATTAAAGAATTAGCCTAAACGCTCTGCTTAGACCTCCCGTATAACATGCTTACTTCACCGTTGACAACCTTGATCATCCTTTTTATGAAGTCTCCCGTCTCACCGGCGTCGTATTCCGGTATGTACTCTGTTATGTTAGTTACCATTCTACCGGACCTTGTGGGGACTCCGACTTCAATACCTTTCTCGTGGGCTAGTCTGCAAGCCTGCTTTAAAACAGATATCGCCTGCATTCCGTCCAACCCCCTGTAATCCCCGCCCTTGTAGGAGGGTTTATCCAGACTGTATTCGAAGCCATAGTAACCAGTTCTGCGAAGTACGTCCACGTCGACGTTAAAGATCATGTTGGTTACTCCAGCAACAGTCATCGCATTAACCGCCTTTTCGGCGCATTCACCGAGCTTCATTGGATCTGGATTGCCTCCTGTAAAGTACTGTCTCTCTGAAAATGCCAGTATATCGTTTTCGAAGATAAGTTCGGGGGCATTCGATATGGAGGTGACAGTCTCCACGCGGTCCCCAATTTTCCTGTCATGGCTCATCTCGCCTGGAAGCCCGATAATAGTTGCGAACGAGAGGGCCGGTTCGACGTGTATCATTGGAACGTCATCCAAGTCCTCGCACGCCTCACCAATCTTCCCGAAAAACCCCAGTTCAAATCCGAGGGCTGCTGATTTCCCTAAAGATCCGGCAGGAAATACATCCGCGTGCGCATCGAGGATGAATGCGCCCACCTTTGCTTCAGGATTATTTTTTTCCGCCATTAATTTGGCGGCATCTGCAAAAGGCACTAAAGTAAAGTCGGTGTCTGAGAGAAAGAATAAGTTCCCCTCCTCGCGACTTGCCTCTTTCGCAACCTGACTTCCCACATCCCACTTCTTCACCCACTTGTCAGTGCCATAAGCTCCCCACCCACCTCCCAAGAAATCACCTTCATTGAATGGGCCTCTACCACCTAAAGCGTTCTTAACTATAAATTCGGGGGACAGCATCACTTCGCGGATGGATTTTAATTCTTGGCCTACCCTCATCCTATCCCGAAGACTCCTATATAATTCCATCGCATTTGAGGATTCTGTAGCTGGTTCAAATTCATCTTGAGATAAGGCAGTGAAGCGGTCGGGGGACTCGGGGAAGATGTACACTACTGGTTTGTCATCTACTTTGCGTTTTTCAGGTAGAATACTCTTTTGTCTAGTCATACTGTAATTAATTTCTCAGGAGAAGTATTAGTATATTCGACAAAGTAGATTCAAAAATGAAATATAACCTAATTTCCCTTCAATCCCCTAATATTACTACTTTCAGTTTCAAGGTGTTTTAATGACAGAAAGGATTAAGGGCAAGGACAGGCGACTTCTCGCTGGAAGGTATTCCACTTTAACCGGCGATGGCGCCACACACTCTTCGGAAGAACTTGCCTTACGTGCCGCAAACGTCTTTGAAGCTGGGCCGTTGGATGTCGGGGAGGGAAGAAAGGTTTTGATAGACCGGGTTAAATGGGCTGAGCTTTTCACGGATTTCCCGAATGCACCAAAAGACACTAATCTATTCGAGAACATGCGCGGTAAAACACTTGCTATCTGGGGGGCTGGTAATGTAGGGAAGGCTTCAGCCAAGGTCGCAACACAGATGGGTATGAAACTGGTTTTTCTCGATATTAATCCTAAGACGCTCGAAGAAAGAAGAGGGGAGTTCGGTCCTGATCAAAAGTATCTAAATCTAAGGGCTGTTTCCGATGCTCTTGTAGACGGGATTTTAACGGACGAGAAGACAATGGGTCTCGTAGACGGCTGCCTCGTTCCGGGAGGAAGGGCCCCCCTGATTCTCACGCGGACCCGCTTAAAGAGGATAAATGAGGAAAGGACTGCGAAGGGTCTAAGCACACTACCCCTCGCCGATGCCTCCATTGATCAAGGAGGGGGTATTGAGGGAATCCATCCTACAAACCACAGCAGCCCCTTCTTAAGCATCGAGGGTTCCCTGGTCTATGCCGTAGCCAATGTCCCCGGTTCGCGTTACACTGCCTTGTATGCCTCACGGACACTTCAGGAGGCTACCATCAATGACGCGAAACTGCTCATCCTCGCAAGAGCGCGGGGGCTTAACCCGGCTTTTGAAAGAGACCCCCTGCTTGCGACCGGACTCAATACGTTTGAAGGTCAAGTTACCGACAAAGAAGTTGCCGGACACTTTAACAGACGATTTAGCTCCCCGGAGGAGTTGATTAAAACCGTGGGGGATAAACCGGGAATAGAAAACGTAGTCTTGGCTGTTCCAAGCGAGATAAAGTCTTATGAAAACCGGGTGGGTCTACTCCCATCTGGCGTAAGGGAACTCAAGGAATTTGCGTTAGATGAAGACATAGACCTTGAAGTCCGGGTCGAGTCCCAGCTTGGTTCGGGAATAGGAATCCCGGACTCCGAGTATGAGGAATCCGGGGCGGTTGTGGTAACAGAAGGGCGGGAAGTCCTTTTAAACGGTGGCAAGGTAGGGGGAAAAGAAAAATTTTACAAGCCCGCAGACATAGTAAAAACTGTGAAGGAGCCTATGGGAGACCAGCCACAACACACTCCTGCCGGAGCGTTCTTGCACACATACTTCCATTATACTGACTTGCCCGACTCAAACATATTGGACTGGGCTCTGGAAAAAAGTATCGCGTCATTCGCCTACGAGACGAGAGTGGACTCAGCGGGTAGTATCCCCGGACTCATCCCGATGAGCGACGTTGATGGGAGAGCCAACACACTCGCCCTTGTCGCCTTAAATAATCCTGGGATTGTGGAACTGGTAGAGTAGGCCTTAAAAGGTGAATCCACTGGATTTCAGTATTGTTCTATTCTCCGTGATTATGAGTGTCTCAGTGTTTTCCAGGGATTCCACAAGGCTGAGCCCTTCTTCAGGACCTAGCACGAATACTGCGGTTGCGAGGGCGTCTGCGTCTGTGGCTGTGGGCGCGATGATTGTGGCTGAGATAAGCTCTGTTGCCGAGTATCCCGTCCGAGGGTCTATGATGTGGTGGACTTTCTTGTCTTCCGTGTAGTAGCGTTCATAGTCTCCGCTCGTGGCAACAGCCCCGTCTGAAATCTCAATAACGGTGATGTAGTCGCTTTTATCCCGGGGGTTTTGCAGTGCAAGACTCCACTTACCTCCCCTTGGTTTACCTCCGTAGACGCTGATGTCTCCACCGGCGTTAATCATGGCGTGGGATATATTCCTTGAACGTAGGATGGAAAGGCCTTCGTCAACGATGTATCCTTTCGCAATCCCTCCGAAAGTTACGCTCATATTATACTTTTTAAACCAAGCGTGGGAGCCGTTAAACTCAAGGTTCCTGTAGTCGACGAAACCTCTTACTAAATCACTTTCGAAATCTTGTGGGCGCGGACCGTTATCCGCCATCCTACCCCAAAGACTTACGAGCGGTTGCACAGTCACATCAAATGCACCACCTGAAAGCTTGCTGAAGTAGAGTGATCTATTGATTACTATGCCAAGATCCATTGAAACTGGGATTGGATTTCCAAATCCAATAGAATTTAGTTGAAAAATCTGATTAGTCTTCGAGTAATGGCTTAGATCACTTTCAAGCTTGCTCATACGCTCAAAGCTTGCGTTTATGGCTTTCAAGGCGCTGTTTTCGTCTTGGGAGTAGACAGTCACTGTAATGAATGTTCCGATAAGGTTTCGGGTTTCACTATACTCCCCCGGCTGGGAGTCTAGGATGCATCCGCTCGCAAGCAAGATTACTGTTAGTGTAAATAAAGTGTTTTTTTCCATCCGAAAAGATATAAACGGTGGGAAATAATATATACTGTGAAAAAAATCTTTTTTACATTCATTTGCATCTTGCTTTTTAACGGCTGCGTCTCAAAGGAAGCTGGCAACCTTGAATCACCGATTAAAATACCTTCCAAACCTGTCATAGACTTTCTCGGAACTTCAGGTGAGGTTTTCAAGTCAAGTCAGCAGATGAACATCACAGTGGCTGTAAACTCTGAAGAATCAATCGAAAATGCCTACGTTAAAGTCTACGGCATAAATTCGAATAGAAACCGACTGAACGAGCTCCACAATATGAATTTAAGTAAAGGTCTACAATTCATTTCTATAGTCTACACTACTCCCTCATGCTTTGGGTGTGCGGGAATAACTCCGGGACCATACAACATCACGGCAGAACTCATAATCAATGACGAACTCGTAGACTCGAAGACTGTGGAAATAGAAATCTGGCAATAAACTTAAATCATAAGCCCTCAGTAGTCTGGTCGACCAGTTCACGAACCTCCTGCTCCAAGTGCTCGGGAAGGCCCATAAGCTCGACATCCAGAAAACCCCTGACAATCACTGAAGTCGCCTCATCCCGAGAGATACCCCTCGACATGAGGTAATTAATCTCCTTGTCCGCGATCTTTCCAACAGCAGCCTCATGGGATAAGTCCACATCCTTCATGCTCCCGACAAGCTCGGGTATGGCGTGAACTATAGCCTCATCGTTTAATAGTAGTCCCCTGCACTCCAAGTGCGCTTTGGCAGGGGAATTAGACGCCTCAAGCATGCCCCTGGCAATGACCTTGGCAGAGTCTTTCACAACAGCGCGTGAAATAACCTCGCCCCTACACTTCTTCCCTGAAAGCACGATCTTCGAACCCACATCGAGAAGGGAATTCTTCCTGGCGTAAATAATCGAGTTAAAGCTCGCCTTCGCATGGTCTCCTATGAGGTGTGCTGAAGGATACATCTGAAGGTCTGCAACCGGGTTTAAGAGGATGTAGTTTGAAATGAAAGTCCCATTCTCCTCGACTCGGGCTGCGCTTCGAGGCCGGACCTTAGTCTCCTCAGCCCAATTATGAATCATGGTGAAATGAAGTTTAGCATTTTTCCTTATGAAAAACTCTGAAATCCCAATATGGTTTCCGCTCGTAACGTCAGGGTGAACCGAACACCCCGTAATAATCCTCGCTTCAGAGCCTTCCTCGCAGATTATGATGTTGTGGACTTTCTGTTCCACCCCGTTTTGAGTTATCATAAGGCAAGACTGCAATGGGAAAGTTACTTTAGCACCCGGCAAAATCCTTATGAAATACCCTCCACTCGGATTTTGAGCTGCCTTAGTATACTCGTCCTTGTCCTTGTCTACGAGACTAAACCTTAAGTCGGAAAGCCACTCATACTTCTCCAACGCTTCTAGCGTGTCCATAAGCTCTATCTGACCCTTAAACTCATCATTCACCTTCGACACGACAAGAGAATGGTCTAAGTGCAAGTAAGAGGCTGAACGCTCTTTTTCAGTCTCGTCAATCCCCGCCTTCGAAGCCGCCTCAAGGATTTTGTGCGGAAGGCTTGTAAGATTATCTACTCTATCCCAATCGGATCCTTTTCCGGACACTCGACACACCCCCTGTAACCCTTCTCAGTGATGCTTTTGAAAATCTCGCCAGGATTGCTGTGGCACACAATCTTCCCGTCCAAAAGAACGCTGGCTTTCACAGCGAAAATGTAGTCTAAAATATGTCCTTGATGAGTAATGATAAGTGCTGAAGCACCACTTCTTTTTAAGTAATCCTCGATTTCAGATGCAATAAGCCCGAGGGAGTCAACATCCACTCCCGAATCAGGCTCATCCAATAAAAGAAGCTTCGGCTTCATAAGAAGAAGCTGCAATACCTCAGCCCTCTTACGCTCACCCCCGGAAAAACCCACGTTAACGTCCCTGTCAAGGTACGTTTCCATGTCGAATTTCTCAACAAGATCCAATGCATGGCCGCTTAAATCCTCCTTTTGAGGGGTTTTCTCACACACCTTCAAGAGGTCTCGAAGCTTAACTCCAACAACCTCCGGAGGCGCCTGAAAACCAAACCCAATACCCAACTTCGCCCGCTCATCAACAGTCAAGTTTGTGATCTCCTTCCCTTCAAGATGAATGCTACCCGAAGAAACACAGTAATCAGGTATGCCAAGAATAGTCATAAGCATTGTCGTCTTTCCTGACCCGTTAGGCCCGAAAATAATGTTTGATTCACCCTTACCCACAGTAAAGTTGATGCCATCAAGTATCTTCTTCCCACCCACCTCAACAGAAAGATCGGTTAGCTTGAGAGTATCCATGATAAAGCTATGATAATATTTCTGGTAAATAATAAATAAGGCACAGTTTCAAAGGTTTCTAAGAGACTTTTTTTGTTTCGGCTCCTTCCTAACAGGTATTTTTAATCGCGATACGATTAAGGCCACTATGAGAATAATCAATAAAACAAGCACCAATGACTTGAACGGAAAACCCTCTCCTTCAATATAAACAGTTTTCCTTGTGAATTCGTAAAGACTGTTATTAACGTATACTCCGTACACCCCCTCAGAAGAAGCTTCATACTCTGCGTAACCCCTCGAATTCAAAATAACGTACTCCATGCCACTAGGCGCGTCAATCCAAACCCGAAGACCGCCAATCGGTTCTCGACCGCTAGAAGCAAAAATTAGTATAATCTCACCGGAAACATTCAAGGACAAGTCAATTTCATTCGGATTAACCCTGACAGAAAAAGAAGCCGGAGAATAACCCTCACCAGAAACTGAAATAGAGTATTCGCCAACACTCTCCGGAGTAAACACATGCTTATCCTTGACTACCCGCTCCCGGGATCCGTCAGGATTCGTAATAGTAATCTCGGAAATAACATCGTCTCCAAAATCATCTCTAATAAAAAAAGATATTCGCTCACCAATATTAATCTCCTTAGATTCGAAGTTAATGTACAACGTTTTATTGGGTTTAATCATAATGGTCTCTGGAATAAAACCCTCTTTTTCAGCTTTCAAGGAGATGACATCCCTCAAGGGAAGGCTAAATGACACGAAACCGTCTCGATCAGTAAGGCCGAAGGAGGAACTGTTTTCAAGGGAAACTTTGGCTATTGAAACAGGCTTTCCCAGATGATCCGAAGCTTTAATCAAAACCTCCCTTTTATCCCATGAAAGTTGGATTACTTCCAAATCAAACTTGTTTATTACAGTGAAGTTCCCAGTCACTGGGATAAAACCTTCTTTCCAAGCGGAAACCGAATACTCTCCTGCTTGAGGGGGAGTAAAAATAATGTTTCCTTCATAAAAAAAATCAGACTCATTAAAACTTGAGACAGTAACATTAACATTTGAAACAACATTCCCCCCGCTCGAAACCACAATAGGGAAAACCACCCCCACCAAAGCCTCATCCTCTGGGAAAACAATACCTAAAAAAGGAACTGAAGAAACGAAAAAATCCTTAGAAAACTTCGGGTAACCAGCCACCTCAATACTTAAAGTATAGCCCCCCGGATTATCAACTGAAAAATAATAATAACCCCCTGAACCTGTGAAACCTGAAATTTCCTCAGAAGTGTTCCCAAAAATAGATACTTTGGCATTTGAAACGGGAACACCGCTCTCATCCACAACATAGACACTTGCCGATTCATACGGTTTGACAGTATCGGGAAAAAATGAGGCAGAAAGACTTTTTTCAAACTCAACACTAAAAAATACCGTATCCCGACAGTAACCTAACGCCCAAACATCAATCTGGTATCTCCCGTAAGGATCTTCAAATTCTTCATTCAACAAAACCCTCATAAGACCATCCCACGTCCTCCCGATGAAATAATCATCACTCGAATCCCACTTCAAGTTACTACCAAGATTTGTCAACCCGACCTTTGCCGCTGGATGGTGAATCCCATTCTCATCTAAAACCATAATCTCGGTATAATTTCCTGGAAAAATATTTTCCGGCTTAATAGATAAATCCTTGAAAAACTTGCCAGTCACCCGAAAATCCTCTTCAATAATAGAATCTTCAAGATAAACCTTAAACTCCAGACTCCCACATTCAAAAGGATTCCAATCCTTGTCAAACAAACTCGAAGGGATTTTAACAGTCTCAATCCTCGACCCATTCAAATCAAATACACCCGAATAAACCTCCCTACCATTCACAGAAACATCCAACGGGACATTCCTGACAGCCTCATCTCTCTCGTTTACAACATCTATCAAAAGATTCAAAACCTGACCAGGATAATAATAATCCTCTCCCGGGGAAAAAACAACCTTTCTAACACTCACAGTCTCTGCTGGCGCTAGGCTCACAATCGAAAAAATAACCAATCCAACAATTAATGTGAAACTAAACCGCATTTTATATATACTTTAGAAATAATAATTTAACCCAAGAAAAATGACCGTATTATCCATTCTAAAAGTCGTATTAGGCTCAATTTTCGTGTTATTCATCCCAGGGTACTTTCTAACACTCGCATTCTTTAAACGAGGTGAAATAGATTTTCTTGAAAAAATAACACTTTCAATTGTCTTGAGCATAACTGCCGTACCCCTTATGCTTCTTTTTCTTAGCGTGGTTTTCGGAGTGAAGATTACTGCAATAAACACTAGTGTGATAATACTGGCTATTGTTGCAGCATCCTTTTTGTACACTAATTACCTTAAAAAATGAAACTTCCATTCGGAAAAGATAAGGGTAGGGAGGAGCAGGAAAAAATTGATGCGGTCATCATGAGCGATTATGAGGATCAGGATGCTGTCTTAAAGCCTGCGGGTGATGGTGGAGACGATGACGGGTCTTCTGATTCCGGCTCTCTTAGAAAGGCTGATTCTGAGGCGGTTCGGAGGATCGCGATGGACGTGGAGAAGATTAGGGCTCAGACCGAGGCCTTAATGCAGCTTAGGTCCATTAATGAGGAGCGGTTTACTCGGATGAGCGAGGAGATTGGGGATCTTCGGAGGCGGCTTCTTGATAAGGAGAAGGATTTGACGCAGCTTCGGGTGGAGGCATCTAAAACTACTGAGCTTGTTTCGGCTGTGCAACCTCAGAATCTTTTAAAGGAACTTAAGAAGGAGGATACGAAGGTTGAGGCTGTGAAGGCGAAGCTGGAGGCTGTTAGGGCTATTGTAGACTCTCTTGTGGGTGAGATTAAGAGTGTTAAGAATACTCTCAGCACTTTTAAGGGTACTGAGATGCTTTTAAAGCTTAATGAGGATGTTAAGGCTGAACTTAATTCCATTAAGAAGGTTGAGATTGTTGTTGAAAAGCATGCTAATAAGGTCGAGTCGATTTTCGGTAGTGTCCAGGAACGGTTTAATGATTTTGTAAAGCTTTCGGATAGGGTTTCTGTGATTGATTCGTCCTTTAAAAAGATTCAGAATGAGTTTTCGGGGGTATTGGTAAAGATGGAGGACTTCGCGAAAAAGGACGATTTCGTGAAATTCACCAAGGAAATTGATGATGCGACTAAGACTTCCCTTAACAGACTTAAAGGCTTGGATAATCTGGGCAAACAATTTGAAAGAGAGGTGGAGTCAGCCAGGAAAAAGCATTCTAAACGGCTTTATGAGATTGAGACTAGGACTGACAACCGTATCTCAGAGATTGAGGCTTACACTAAGGACTTAAGTGAGATGTTGGAGACGATGATTATGATCGAGCAGGAGAATTTACGGGCAATGCAAACGAGTTATAAAAGACTTGAAGACATTTTCTCGAAAGGTTCGGTTCAACCAAAAATTGATGAACCAACCAAAAGACTTTTAAAGAAGGTTTCAGACCAGCTCAGGGAAAATCACAATGAATTAGCTAGAAATATTGGGTTAATAGATAGTCTGGGCAAATAATATTTTATATGAATCTTAAAACCTTCACTACCCTGTTTGCGATCCTATTTTTTTTTAGCACTTTTGCTCAGGGAACAGATTCGATCACCGTCACCTCAAACATTTCATTGAGTGCTTTCCCCGGCGAGTATGCTCAGACAGTAGTTCAAGTTGCAAATAATCTTGCTGATCCTGTAATGGTTTTCGTAGCTAATGCGAAGGGGGATTTAGAAGAAAGCTTGGCTTTAGACAACTTAAGAATCGAAGTTGAAGGTTTAGGGGAAGAAGAGCTTTTAATCAGGGGGTATGTTTTTCATGAAGCTCAACCGGGATTGTATCCCGGAATCATTACTCTGACTACTGGCAACTTCTCGAAAGAAATCAGTGTTTTATTGATTGTTAAGGACTCGTGGGACGAGCTAAACTTAACAATCAGGGTGTACCCTTTCAGTGAAAAGGTTTTGCCTGGTGAATCACTTCAAGTTCAAGTCGACGTTGAAAACTTGGCTAAGCGCGAGACTAATCTATCTCTTTTAGTTCAGTTCATTGATCCCGACTCTAAGTTAGTGGTCGTGGAAGTGAAAACTAATTTCACCGTAACCACGCAACAAAGTTTAGTGGAGGCGTTAAACCCCCCTAAAAAAATCGATAAAAAAAAATATTTGGTGAAGTCGTCAGTTTACTCGCCAGAGGATGGTGGATACTTGGCGGAGCTTGCGTCTGATTCTTTTGAAATAAGTTTGGGGGTTTCACCGCTTACTTCGGCGAGTCTACTCCTCGAAAAGGTTTTTATTTTATCTAACTTCCAGATCTTTTTCGGAGTCATGCCGGCCATACTCCTTCTAATTCTTGGGTACTGGCGCTACAAAATCATCCAGGAGCGTAAACGCAGGTATTTGGGCATGGTTTCATTCGACTACCTTCCGAAACCCGGTAAGAGGTCTGGTTTTGTGGGCAGGGTTGCCGAGTCCAGTCAGGATGCTTATATGGAGTTGGATGTCCTTCAAACGCACACTTTGTGTGCGGGGGCTACTGGTTCAGGGAAAACAATCGCAGCTCAAGTAATCTTGGAGGAAGCACTCTTAAAGAATACTGCAGTTATCGTGTTCGATCCGACAGGCCAGTGGACTGGGTTTCTAAAACCATGTGTGTCAAGGGGAATGCTGCGCCTCTACCACGCCTTTAATATGAAGAAGTCCGATTCTAGGGCGTTTCCAGGCAACATACACACAATAGAGAGTCCTGATGAACGAGTTGATGTTAGGCGTTACATGAATCCCGGCGAGATTACGATCTTTACTTTACACAAATTAGATCCGAAGGAAATCGATGTTTTCATAGACCACACCATAAGGGATGTATTCACATCAAATCTCCCAGAAAGCTCTGAGTGCAAGCTTATTCTAGTCTATGATGAGGTTCACCGTCTTCTCCCGAAGTTTGGGGGAAGCGGCAATGCTTTCGTTCAGGTCGAGCGTGCTGTGCGGGAGTTTCGTAAGTGGGGTGTTGGACTTGTATTGATAAGCCAGATTCTCTCCGACTTTGTCGGGGAAATTAAAGCCAACATCGGAACTGAGCTTCAGATGCGTACTCGCTATGAAAAGGATCTTGAGCGAATCAGCTTGAAATATGGTGTGGAGGCGATGCGCTCTGTGATTAAGGCGAATGTGGGTACTGGGATGGTCCAGAATGCGGAGTACAATCAAGGCCGGCCTTATTTCATCTCTTTCAGACCTATCCTTCACGATTCTCACAGGCTTTCAGACGATTTACTGGATTTGTTTGGAAAATACAACAAGAAGCTTGAGGGGCTTTCCGTAAGGTCGGAGCGACTTGCCGAAGCTGGAGTTGACGTCTTCGACTTGAACATTGAGATTAACCTGGCTTTAGAAAACGTCCGTAAAGTATCCTTTGATGTTGCTGGACTCTACATTCAGGGTATTTCAGAAAGGATTAATGGTCTAGAAAAGAAACTTGCGGACAAGAAACTCCCGGATGCTACTAAAGCATTAGTCTCAAACTGGGAGGAGGATGGGGTCCGTGAAGTCGAAGGGTATAAAAAACTCATCGAAGAAGAAGCTAAGAACCGACGAGACTCCCTGCTCACAATCGAGGGTGAAGTGAAGGCGGCAATGAGCTTCGAAATTAAAAAACTTGAGAGTCAGAGAGTTCAGATAAAAAAGAAGCTTCAAACCAAAATAAAACCTCGGGAGAAAGAGAAACTTCTGAAGGAACATGAAAAGGTTGTTTTAAAGGAAAAAGCTTTGGAGGAAAAGCTTTTAGAAGACTTGGAAGGCCTTGTTAGGGAAATAACCCGGACAGAGGGTATGTTATGGCGGATAACCAGTGACCGAAGACTGATCGAAACCCAAAGCGGCAGGTTGAGCAATAAAGAATATGAGTTGAGGCAAAGAATCGAGAGGGATGTTGCATCAATTGTTGACGAGATTATCGATAAGAAGAGGGAGGTTGTTACTTCAGAGGAGAGGGCTAGTCTCATTGTTAAGGCTTCGAACACGTTTAAGAAATATCTTATGAAGAAGGCTTGGGAGGCCAAGCAGGTTGAGAGGAAGATGCAAGAGGAGTCTCTTGTAAGAGAGCTTACTGAACGCAAGGGAAGGATTTATAGTCGGGGTCGAAAAGGCAGGAAAGACATTATTGGTCGGAAGGATAATCTTTTGGCAGAGCTTAAGAGTGCTAAGGGTAAGTGGGCTAAGATACTTGAAAACGAGAAAAATATCCGGGCTAAGGAATCTATGATTTCAGAAAAACGCGATAAACTTCGGAAGGTTATCGCCCATGAGCGTGCAAGCATGGCTTTAGAGCAGAAAAGAATCAATGAAGAGCGTAAAAAGATTATGGAGAGCTTGTCAAGGAAGGTCATGGTTCCGGGAGTTACTATCTCTGATAGGGAGGAGCTTGTAAAAGAGATTGAATCCAAGGAAGTGAAGATTGATCGAGATTTCAAACACCTTGAGGGGGAGTGGAAGAAGATGGATAAATGCCTTGAGGAAGCTAAGAAACTCGACGAGGAATTAAACACACTCAGGGAACAATGGGGTAGTCAGGAAGACTTGCGGATGCAAGAGGAAGAGGAGATCATGACTAAGAGGGACGAGCTTTTATCCATTAAAAAAGACGTTAAGGACATGCTTGAAGATGGAGGGTTAGATGACTGATAAAGATAAGTCTGACTCTGTCAATGGGGCGTTGACGCCTGATGAGGTCAAGAGGCTTACTGAGAGTGAGAGGAAGCTTGAGGGTCTTTTAGACAAATTCAAGGAGAGGGAGGAGAAACTTTTAGACTACGAGAAAAAGCTGAGGGAAAGGGAGGAAGAGTGGGAGAGGAAGAAGCGGTCTGAAGAAGAGAGGTGGCGTCAGGAGCTTTTAGAGCGGGAAAAGGAGATTGAAAAGAGGGAGAAGGAGTTGGAGATGCAAAAAATCTTCCAGGAGGAGAGGGAGCTTGAGGAGAAGGAGAGGATTCTGCGGGAGATAGAAAATGAGATTGAGGTCAAGCATGAGAAGCTTTCAATGCTTAAAAGGTCGATTGGAATGGATAAGACTCAGGACATTAAAATGATGTCCAAGATGATCCAACAAAAACTTGCAGACGTTGGGGGTGAAGAAATAACCCTTCTTGTTTCGAGTGCACAACAACATAATGAGGCTGCCATGGCTTTGTCCAAGATGCTCGTTGAAGAAGATGGCAGAAATGGGGTTTACATTACTTTCAACAGGCCTTTCGAACAGGTTGTTAAGGACTTTAATTTCAACGACATTGATATCAGTAAAGTCATTTTCATAGACTGCATTTCTAAGATGGCTGGAAGATTCCCCGGAAAGAAGGAGAATGCAGTTTTCATTGATAATCCCTCCTCTCTTGAGGAAGTTGGAATGTATGCTGAAAAGATTTTGGCGAGGATGCCTGAACCCAAGTTTATTATTCTCGACTCAATATCTAACCTGCTGATATACAACGATAAAAACTCTATGGGAGAGTTCATCCACTACCTCATAAATAAGTTGCGTGCCAGCAATGTTGGAGGATTTTTACTAACAGTGGAAAAAGAGGATATCGATGAGGTTACTGGAATACTCCGACCACTCGTAGATAAGGTAATTAAGATTTAAAATGATAACTAATTAAGATGAAGCGTAAAACATTAATCTTGGTTGTTGTGTATGCAGTTTTAATCCAGATTGTATTCGCGCAGGAATCAGTTGTAATCGGCTCACAGCATATTGAAATCCAAGGTTATCCTGGAAAATACTCTGAAACTAAGCTTCGAGTTTCAAACAACCTGGATTTCCCTGTCGTATTCGTTGCTGCTCGGGTCGAAGGGGATATTTCAGATATTGTGGGTCTTGAAAATACCCGGATTTCAGTGGATGGGCTGAACCAAGGAGACCTTCCCATAAGATTTTATATACTCCATAAGGCTTCTGAAGGGGAATATAGTGGTGACCTAGTTGTTTCGACTGGTGCAATCGTTAAAAAAATCCCCCTAAAACTTGTTGTATTAAGTCCTGAGGAGCTTTTCAAAGCCAAAATAGAGGTTGAACCCTTCACCGAGGAGATCCAACCTGGAGGAGTCTTAAGCGTTGTTGTTTATGTTACAAACTTGGGTGAAGGGGATCTTGGTGTTTTAACCGACGTAATCCTGAAGGACCCCGACAATGGGAGGATTCTGGGGTTTGTCAACCAGTCTCTCATACTCTCAACTGAGGCGAGTCCAGTACTAAAGATTCCAATACCCGAAAACACAGTCGAAAAAAAATATTTAATCGAAGGAAACCTTTATGCTTTGAAACGCGGGAGGGAAGGAGGAATCATTGCTTCCGCCACAGCCGAAGTAGAAGTCAATTACCCGCTCTTCGAATCCTTAACCCTGTATGCACAACAAAAACTTGAGCCTTCAAAAATCAAGGTTTTCTTATCAATGATACCTGTCGCTATAATATTGGTTTTAGGCGCAGTCCATTACAGGAGGGAGGCTCAAAGAAGAAGAAGATATCTCGAATCCATCGACTTTGATTCACTGCCAAGACCCTCTAGAACGAGCGGATACTTAGGGAGGGTTGCTGAAACAACGAATAGTGCATTCTTACCCCTAGACGATCTCATGATGCATGTTTTAATTGCGGGTGCAACGGGCTCGGGAAAAACCGTCTCGGCAAAGGTATTGGTGGAAGAGGCTCTTTTGAAGAATAAGGCTGTTGTTGTATTTGATCCGACGGCACAGTGGACTGGGTTCATTAAACCTTGTAAGAGTCGGGGGATGGTTAAGCTTTATCCCCACTTTAAAATGAAGAAAAGTCAGTCTCGCGCCTTCTATGGAAACATTTATCTGGTTGAAGATCCGCACCTAACCTTCGATATTAGGCGGTTCATAAGACCTGGGGAAATAACGATTTTTTCAATGCAAAATCTCACAGCCACTCAACTAGACCTTTTCGTTGAAAACACCGTGAAAAACATTTTCAGGGCGAACTTGGAGGAGAGCACAGCCTTAAAGCTTATCGTAGTATATGATGAAGTCCACCGGCTTTTACCTAAATTCGGTGGTAGCGGTAGGGGATTCATCCACCTTGAGCGTGCTGCCAGGGAGTTTCGTAAGTGGGGTGTTGGACTTGTATTGATAAGCCAGGTTCTCTCCGACTTTGTCGGGGAAATTAAGGCTAACATCGGAACTGAAATCCAGATGCGGACTCGATACGAACAAGACTTGAAAAGGATTAAACTCAAATACGACCGGGATACTATGCGGTCCATCGTTAAGGAGAATGTTGGTACTGGAATGCTGCAGAATGCGGAGTACAATCAAGGCCGGCCTTATTTCATCTCTTTCAGACCACTATTACACGATCACCACAAACTAACCGATGGAGTTTTGGGTAAATACAATTCATACAATCTCAGATTAGACCGGCTTTATGAAACATTAAAGAAATACAAGGTTGTTGGAAGTGAAGTATTCGATCTTGATCTTGAGTTGAACCTCACTCTAGAAAACCTTAAACGGGGTTTATTCGACGTTGTTGACCTTTATCTTGACTCCCTCGAACCCAAAGTCTCAGGAAACTACTACAATCTGACTGAAAAGCAACAAAAAGAATTTGAAAAACTAAAGTTGAAGGACAAGAAATTCATTAAGAGAAGCAAGGATATTGAGGCTAAAATAGAACGGGAAGTAGAGTCTCTACCACTCCTTAAAAAATCCAAGAAGGATGGTTATTGGAAGGAAAAGCTAGAGAAAGAGCGAGCAAGGATTGAGAAAGAGCTTGAAGCTGAGAGGAAGGAGATGGAGATGGTTGTGAAAAGATTAAACCGGATTAAGAGCATAGTGAAAGATAAGGAAGAACTCAAATCAAGGTTGGATTCAATACGGGAGGGAGTGGAATCACCTAAAAAATGAGTAACGTGAACAGAAACCTTTTGTTTAGTATTGTATTAGCAATCATTACGACGCTTATTCTTTTAAACGTTGTTTACGCTCAACCGCTTCCCTGTTACGTTAATGGTACTGTAATGTTTTCAACTGGAAGTCCTTGTACGAGTGGCCAGAATTGTTACTGCAACATCACAAATTCCTCTGGAGGTAATATTGGCAATACCGAGACAAATGGGTCTGGACAATATGTTGATACAGTTAATGTATATTCGTATGACGATACAATTACCGTAAATTGTACTGATGATATTTTCCGAGGCTGGAATTCGGATGCTTGTACGGGTGGGAAAGTTCAGATTGACGTGACTGTGATTGTCCCCGAATATCCTGGATTTAATTCAGGAGGTAAAACTTTTTCTGGGGTTGTAGTCCCTTTTTTCATCTCAACTCTCGTTTGCGTTGGTTTCATCCGATCCAAAGATGACTTTTAGTTTTTTACCCTCGAAAAAGATCTTGAATCCGAAATACCAGAAGAAGATAACCCAAAGCATGAAAATAATCCAGCCGAAATGCTGGTGAGCGTAAATTAATGCGTCCCTTCCATAGTAGAATCCGGCTAAAGCAATCAAATAAACTCTAAGCAGGTTCGCAAGATAAGTACCTAAAAGACCTGCAATTAGAAGGTACCGGATCTTTCCGTCGAACCTATCATACTTTACTTGCACGAAACTTACGAAAGCAGAAAAAAATATTGCGAAAGAGTAGGCTCCGGAACATGATATGCCTATCCCTAGTTGTATGGTTCCTTCCCTCCCAGCGTAATAAACCCAGTTGTATATCGAGTAGGCGGGAATCCCTGAAAGGTTTAATAGGATAGTCAAGGGTCTTGTGATAAACTCCTGCATGTAGAGTGCAGCTGCCTTTGAACCCACTTTAAGTGTTAACAATCCTATTGGCATGGAAAGCGATAAGAAGAATATTCCTGTGAAAATCACGAGGAATCTCGCCTCCCTTTCAAATCGTAAGGGTATGAGATTGTATGCAATCAGACTTAAACCGAATATTATGGTCATCCAATCTAAACCCAAAAACTCGAAAGACTTTTTCAGGAAAACGTTATATGCTATGTCGGAGGAAATAACTAGTAATCCCGCAATGGGTAGCAATCTATTTTTCTTGATTTCCCCCTTTGGTGGAATGGTCTTTCTCAAGATGAAGTAGCCCAACAAAACCATTATGACTCCAATAGTCTTGGTATGGTATGAGGATAGGAGGATTATCCTCAACCCCTCAAACAACAAGACCATGAATATGACTAGTTTTAACACATTCATTTTAACGTGTTGGTGTTCAACTCTCCGTAGAGCTTTAATATTCTGTCTGTAGGGTAAGTTCTGATATTTCCGGTAGTTACCTCGTCTATGAGTTTTTCTTGAATGCTTTTTATCGAACCGTTCTTTGAAATCAATGCGTTGATTCGTTCCAGACTGTCTGGTTTGACTAGAACCCATATTGTCGTCTCACGTTGCGGTTTGAAAGTAATCTTCGAGTCTATCACCCCGATTCTTTTTTCACATTCAAGACAGTCTCCTGCAACCGCAACCAGTATTACTTCATCGTCTCCTTGATAGCCGGTGACATAATCTCCTTCAGAAATATTGATTCTTTCGAAAGCATCCATGATCTTTTTATTACAATCCCTTGTGGACGCAGGCTTCGGAGGGTTTTTCACCGATTCACTCTCAAGAAATCTGATCTCATGGTCTAATGTGTTTCCACCAGATCCCTTCAAGTAAATCCACAAACCCGAAATTAATAGAAGGATGCTTACTACAAGAATTAAAACCCGAAAAAAATTCATAAATAGTTATATAGCCTAATCTTATTAATCATTTACTGGAGGGAGAAATTGCGCGTTAATTGGTTGGGGGAGGCTTCGTTTGAAATCGAAACTGAAGGTAGGGTAATATTTATTGATCCTCACCTAACTTCCTCAAACATTGATAAGGCAGACATAATCTTATTAACCCACGACCACCTAACTCACGCTGATGAAGTGGGAGTTGAAAACGTAAAAAAGAAGGAGACTTTAGTCTTATCCTCGGATAATACTGCAAAAAAACTCGGGCTTTCGGCAAAAATCACGTCAATTGGAGAGCACATTCTATATGAGGATGTTTTAGTATCCACCATCTCCGCTTATGTTCAAGAATCCCCAAGCCACAGGAGGGGACTTGGATTAGGATACATTATTGAAGCAGAAGGAAAAAGAGTTTATCACGCTGGAGTATCAAGTTACATCCCTGAAATGTTGATGGTTGATGAAATTGACCTGGCAATCATGGTCCAGGGAATTCACAACAAAATCCAAAACCAAGAGATTCTGAGAATAATACAGACCATAAACCCCCACACACTAGGGATTGTATTTTACGGCGGGATTGCTGACAACCTCGAACAAATAAAGATGATTGTTGAAGCATCATCCCACACGACAGTATACGACTTCAGGTTGGGGGAACTCCACTTCTAATATTTTAACGGAAAAAAATAATCTTATACTAAATGACATTCCAACCATTACACTTAATCGAAATAGCGGGTCTGGCCTTCATATCCACCCTTTTCATCACCCCCTACCTCATGGAAAGGCTGATAAATAAAAAATATGTTGTCCGCGACTACTACAAGATCGGGAAACCCTTAAAACCCACTTACGGGGGAATCGCAATGCTGGTTGGAGTACTAGCATCCCTAATACTAGCCCAATTATTTCTCGAGAGCGAGCTGATGATCCGGGTTTTAATCCTATATTTTATTGTGTTCAGCTTCGCAATATTGGGATTCGTAGATGATCTACTTGATATTGGGCGGCCAGCAAAATTTTTTCTTCCGTTTTTCATGGCACTCCCTATCGCACTTCTCAACATCGACCCGATACTCGATTTCGGGCCGATAACATTCAAGCTGAAATTCATTTACCCCTTCATAATATCTCCAATATACGTGATGGTTGTTGCAAACCTCATAAACATGCATTCAGGATACAACGGACTATCCGGAGGATTAGCCACAATACTTGCGATCGCGATATCCATCAAAGCCTATTTGATACAAGGTGAGCAATCACTCGTTTTCATCGCCCCGCTTATGGGGGCTTTACTGGGTTTTATGGTATACAACTTCTATCCAACAAAAATTTTTCAGGGAAATGTCGGAAGCATGCTGATTGGATCTGCTTTAGGAGCCCTGATAATAACTCTTAACATGGAGTATTTCGGGTTCATAATACTTATCCCCCACACAATAAACTTTATTTTATTCGTCTACTGGAAGGTCTTCAACAAGCCTTGGGTGAAATTCGGCTCAATCGACAAATCCGGGATATTGAAAGTGCCTAATAACCTGACTCTTAAATGGCTTGCCCCCTACTACTACAAGATGACTGAGTTTCAAGCTACAATACTCTGTTACGGCTACACTATAGTCTTTTGTATCCTCGGTTTCCTATACACTTAAAAAGATTAGACATGGTAAAAATTCTATTCCACGTAGGTCATCCTGCTCACGTACACTTCTTCAAACACGCTATTAAAAAAATCATAAACTTGGGAAACGAAGTTTACGTGACTGCGGTAGATAAAGAGTTTACAAGGGAACTTCTTGACGACTTAAAAATTCCCTACGAAACTGTTGGAGTCCACAAAAGAGGCTTACCAAGAAAACTTTATTCAATGTTAACCTATGATAAAAAGTTCTATTCAATCATAAAGAAAAATAGGATAGACGTTGCAACCGCTGTAGGATCCCCTTCAATAGCCCAAGCAGCATATCTCACAAAAATACAGTCAGTCATATTCACGGACACTGAAACAGCTTCAATCGGAAATAATTTCATGGCACCTTTCGCAACAAAAATCATAACTCCAGAATGCTATAAAGGCGACTTTGGTTCAAAACACCAGAAATACGGGGGATATCAGGAACTTGCCTATTTACACCCAAAATATTTTACTCCAGACGAGAGTGTCTTATCCGATAATGGAGTTACTACAAAAGAGCCTTTCATAGTCGTGAGGTTTGTTTCAAGAGTTTCCCTACACGACATCGGGGACGTTGGTTTAAGCGATGAAGCTGAAGCAGTATTTGAAAGGCTCAAAACATTCGGTAAAATACTGGTTTCAAGCGAGCACCCCCTACCGGAAAACTCGTCTTACAGTGTAATCAAATCCCCCTCAAAGATCCATTCACTGCTCTATTACGCTAGCCTCTACATCGGGGAGAGTCCCACAATGGCTACGGAAGCAGCCCTTTGCGGTACACCCTCGATCTACGCTCAGGGATCTTTTCGAGGGTATACTGACGAGCTTGAGAAAAAATACGGTCTTGTTTTAAACTTCCATAATCCAAGTGATTTTGTGGGGCCTGCACTTGATAAGGCTTGTGAGATTTTGTCTTCCGCAGATTCGAAGAGTGAGTGGGCTCGGAGAAAGGTTT
>Ga0268279_1000145_pt1 | contig 53682 bp, 48 predicted proteins | sample saktaG_6_FD_190142 | JGI IMG/M metagenome (GOLD analysis project Ga0268279, IMG submission 190142) | Saline water microbial communities from Sakinaw Lake, British Columbia, Canada - sak_2010_1_5_80m | ecosystem: Environmental > Aquatic > Non-marine Saline and Alkaline > Saline ...
AAATATGAAAGATAAAACTTCAGTTTTGGCTTTGGCTTCTTTAATCGGTACGATAATTGGAGCAGGAGTTTTCGGAATACCTTATGTAATGGCGAAAAGCGGAATTGTTTTTTGCCTTTTCTATTTTATTATTTTAGGCACAGTGGTGCTTTTTTTACATTTGTTTTTTGGAGAAATTATTCTAAGAACCAAAGAAAAATATAGATTAATCGGTTATACGGAAAAATATTTGGGTAAAAAAGCCAAGATATTGGTTTCTTTTTCAACCATATTTGGGACCATTGGTTCTCTTCTGGCCTATATTATTTTAAATAATAATTTTTTAGAAATTATTCTGCCAAGTTATTTAAACCCTTTATATATTGGTTTAATTTTATGGGCAATTTTGTGTTCTTTTATTTTTTCGGGTATAAAACTGATCTCCCAAGTTCAACTTTTAATGAATATCTGTTTTTTTACAGCGGTTGGTCTGGTTTTCTTTAATGCTTTTCCTAAAATTGATATTAATAATTTTATTTTAGCTGACCCTAAATATATTTTTTTACCTTACGGAGTAATCCTTTTTAGTTTAGTCGGTTGGAATGCCATACCCGGAGTTGTAAATATTTTAGCTGAAAAGAAAAATCTTAAAAAAGTAATATTACAGGCTATGATAATCTGCCTTGGTTTCTATTTATTATTTGGTTTATTTATTAGTGGGGTTACCGGCATCAATACAAGCCCAGAGGCTTTCCAAGGCCTTATTCCTCTTTTAGGACAGAAAATTATGTTGTTGGGTGCGATTTTTGGTATATTTGCTGTTTCTACTTCTTTTTTAACGTCCGCAAATTATCTTAAAAATACTTTAATTTTTGATTATAATATTCCCTATCTTACATCCTTCAGTTTGGTCGTCTTTGTTCCTTTAATTTTATTTTTAATTGGGATTAGGCAATTTATTTGGGTCATTGCTTTTATAGGGACATTTATGGGACTGGTTGATGGAACAGTTATTAGTTTAATTTATAAAAAAGCTAAGCAATATGGTGATAGAATTCCAGAATACAGCTTAAATATTCCCAAATATTTTTTTTATTCCACAATAATCATTTTATTTTTAGGAGCATTTGTGGAAATTATTAAATATTTTATTTAATAGGTTAATTATGAAATTTATTGCTGATTTTCATATCCATTCTAAATACTCCAGAGCTACCTCTCCTCAATCAGATTTAGAGCATTTAGAAGAACAAGCGAGAATTAAGGGTATTGATGTCTTGGGTACAGGGGACTTTACTCATCCAGAGTGGTTTAATAATTTAAAAGAAAAACTGGAGCCAGCCGAACCAGGATTATTCAAAACTAAAAATGGGAAAACAAGATTTATTTTAACATCAGAGATTAGTTGTATTTACTCCAAAAACAATAAAGTTAGAAAAATCCATATTCTAATTTTAGCTCCTGATTTTAAAATAGTTGAAAAAATAAATACTCAACTTGGTCAAATAGGGAATTTAAAATCTGATGGTCGGCCCATTCTAGGGCTTGATGTAAAAGAATTAACTAAGATTATTTTAAGCATTTCTTCTAATTGTTTAATTATCCCAGCCCATATAATGACACCCTGGTTTTCTTTGTTCGGTTCAAAATCTGGGTTTGATTCTTTAGAGGAATGTTTTGAAGATTACTCAAAATATATTTTTGCTTGCGAAACAGGACTCTCGGCAAGTCCAGCAATGCTTTGGAGGATGCCTGATGTTAGGAAGATTACATTGATCTCAAATTCAGATGCTCATTCTCCTCAAAAAATAGGCAGGGAAGTAAATGTTTTTGATACGGAGTTGAATTATTCAGCCATATATGAGGCAATAAAATCAGGAGATCCTAAAAAATTCCTTTATACTATTGAGTTCTTTCCCCAACAAGGTAAATATTATTATAATGGCCATAGAAAATGTGAGATTAGTTGTTCTCCCCAAGAAACTAAAAAATATAATGGAATTTGTCCTGTTTGTGGAAGACCTTTAACTATAGGAGTTTTGAGTAGAGTGGAGGAGTTAGCTGATCAGCCCGAAGGATTTAAGCCAGAAAATGCAATTCCTTTTAAGAGCTTAGTTCCCTTGAAAGACATAATTGCTGATTTATTAAAAATAGGAGCTGGGACAAAAGGAGTAGAAAAAGAATACAAAGATTTGATTCAAAAATTTGGTTCAGAATTTAATGTTTTGCTTAATGTCCCGATACCAGACCTAGAACAAGCGAATTTACCAGAAATAGCAGAGGCAATTTCCAGATTAAGAAAACAAGAAATATATGTTGAACCTGGTTATGATGGCGAGTATGGGAAAATTAATATATTTTCCAAAGGGAGAGAAAGAAAAATCTCTGGACAAAGAAATTTATTTTAGAGATATTTAAAATTGCTTAATAGATTTAGGCAATTTTGTTTAATCGTTTAAATAATTATGGTAGAATCTATTTTATGAAGAATCTTTTTAAACTTTTAATTGCCTCTAGTATTGGACTTTTAATTTTTCTATTTGTAATGCAGATAGTAGGATGGGGCAAAATAAATGAAGCCATTGCCTTATTTTCTGGATTCAGGGGATTAATTATTGTTCTTTTGACTTTTTTTATTGCTATGATCAGCTGTCTAAACTGGAAATTGATTCTGCAATCCCAAGGATTTAATATTTCAATTAAAGAATTAATAAAATTATGGTTAGCCGGTTTTTCGGTAAGTTATCTTACGCCCTTTACTCTTTTAGGGGGAGAGGCTCTTCAAATTTATTTTTTGAATAAAAAGTTTGATATTAGCTGGGAAAAAAGTACAGCATCTGTTATTATTCGTAAGATTTTAAGTGCGACATTTTTTCTTTTATTTTTAGCAACAGGGGTTTTATCATTTTGTTTTTATGGTTATTTCCCTCAAGGAACGATAATATGGTTAGTTTTTTTGGTAATCGGAGGATTATTTGGCTCTCTTTTGTTCTTTTATTCCAAAATTTTGAAGAAAGAAAGTATTCTAAGATGGCTTCTAAAATTTATTGGTATTAAAAAAGAGAAAATTGAAAGTCATAAAAATGGAAAAATAATATTTGATACAGAAAAAGAAATAATAAAATTTTTTTCTTCAAAAAGTAAAATATTTTGGAAAAGTTCTATGCTTGCTTTTTTAAGATATTTTCTATTGTTTTTTAGAGCAGGCCTTATAATTTTCTTTTTAGGAGAAGGTATTGGAGTGTTAAAGGTTTTAAGTGTTTATGGCTTTACAAACTTTGCCTTAATGTTCCCATTTCCTGCTGGCATCGGAAGCATTGAAGCAGCTAGTGCTTTTACTTTTAATGCCCTAGGGATGGGAGCAGGGAATGGGACAATATATGCCATGACTTTGCGGGCCGCAGATTTATTTTTATGCTTGGTGGGAATAGTTATTAGCATTAAACTTGGTTTGAATTTAGCCGAAAAGAAATTATTAAATTTTGTTGATAAATTAAAAAACTAAAGATTATCTTTTTGTACTATTTTTGAGCCAACATCAGGGAAATTGTATAATAAAAGGCAGAGGGTTACCCTCTGCCAATTTTAAATAATGAGATGAAGATTAAATTCACAAAAACAATTTTTCTTAGTTGCTTAATTTTTGGTTTAATATATTTTATTTTGAGTTTTCCTTATTCTGAAACAGAAATTAATTTTGATAACCAAGAGGGTACAGAAAATTTTAATGATTCTGAAATCAATCTTTTCTTTATAGGAGACATTATGTTAGATAGAGGAGTTGAGTATATGATAGACAAAGAGGGGGGAGGAGATTTTAGATTTCCGTTTTTAAAGATTGTTGATGAACTTAAAAAATCAGATCTTTTATTTGGCAATTTAGAAGGCCCAATTTCGGATAGAGGGGTTAAAGTAGGGAGCATTTATTCTTTTAGATTCAAACCAGAAGCAATAGATGGGCTGATCTATGCTGGTTTTGATATTTTATCTTTAGCTAATAATCATATGTTTGATTATCAGAGGATTGCGCTGGAAGACACGATGAGTGTTTTAAAAGAAAACGGTATAGATTATATTGGGGCTGGGTTTAATAAAAACGAAGCATCCTCTTTAAAAATAAAAAAAGTTCAAGATACTAAAATTGGATTTTTAGCATATACAAATTTAGGCCCAAAGAACTGGAAGGCCAGAGAAGCAAACTCTGGGTTGTCTTGGATTGATCAAAATAGTATGGATGAGATAAAAGATTATATTAAAGAGTCCAAACAAGATGTAGATGTTTTAATTGTTTCTCTTCATGCGGGAGAAGAATATGCAGAAGATCCTACAAATTTTCAAATTTCTTTTGCTGAAGATTGTATTAATAGTGGTGCAGATTTAGTGATTCAGCATCATCCACATGTAGTACAAGCAATTGAAAAATATAATAATGGTTGGGTTGCTTATAGTTTAGGCAATTTTATTTTTGATCAACATTTTTCTGAAGAAACAATGAAAAGTATTATTTTAAAAGTTGTAATTAATAATAAAAAAATAAAAAAAGTCTATTCTGAAGATATTAAGATTAATAAATATTTTCAGCCAGAAGTAATTAATTATTAGTAACTATTTATAGACAATAAAAAAGATGCTTTAAAAAGTATCTTTTTTTGATTTTTATTTTTTAACTGACAGAGTTTTTTATTACCCTAAAAAAACTTTTTCTCCTGGTCTTTCTCCAGATTCAATTTTACGTAAAAAAAGTTGAATTTCTTCGGGCTTATAAACTCGATAATTATTTATAGGATTGCGATATGCTTTTAATTTTTTTTTCTTATCCCAATTTCGTAAAGTTAAAGGAGTGACTCCTAAAATTCTTGATACTTCTTTAATTGTCAAATATTTTTTTGAAGTATTCATATCTTTTATTTTTTTATCTTATTAATGTTTTATACTTTATATCAATTTTATTCTCTCTGAAATGGATTGTCAATATTTGTTTTTAGTTTCTCATAATCTTTTTAGATATTTACTAACAAATATATTTTTTAAGGAGATGATTAGATAAAAAATTTATATATTTTAAAAGATATATCTTATCCGGCATAGTTATATAGATTAATATTTATTAATATTTATCAATATGTTTATTATGTTTTCTAATGTTTTAACTTATTTTTCATTCTTTGTAGAATGTTTTATATAAATTTACCTAAAATAGAATAAATCCTATTCTTCCATTGTTTAAATCATAAAAAGTTTTGTTTTTTGTATTTTTCTGATTCTAGCAAAGAGTTATCCCCACTTTAAGTTATTGACTCATCTAGTGGTAAGTATGCTATAATATTAAAATCTCTAAAAACCATTTAATTTAAATAATCTTGATACTTAATATTCCTTATCAGATGAGCATGAAAGCAAATAATAATATAAAATATATCTCGCTTAGAAAAGTATCTCAAATATCAGGGTATTATTGGTTTTTTAATTAGAGATGAGATCAAACTGAAAACTTTGTAGAATCTTCGGCTTTACTAGACATTGAATCTATCGAAATTTCTAAAATTTTTATTGAGCCTCTAATCATTACCTACTAATTATTGTTTTGGATATTAGTAATTTTGATTATTTTAGTTCTAGTAACTATTATCCTTTTTATCTTCTTAAAAACAAAAAAAATTAAAAAAGAAACTCAAGAGGCCGCAAAGAATCTAAAAAGTACCTTTGATAAAATAAAAAGAAAAACCATAGAGAAAATTGAATATCTTGATTCTAAGCCAGGGTTAAATCCAGATGAAGAGAAGCTGAAAAATAACCTTATAAATATTTTAGAAAAAGCCGAAGGATTGATTGCCAGAGAGATAGAGAACATTAAAGATGAATTAAAATAAGAAAAATTATTAAATTTTATTGATATGACCATAGAAAAAGCATCTGGAGCAGTAATATTCCGCAGAGAAGAAAAAAAAATATATTATTTAATCCTAGACTATGGTTATGGCTATTGGGGATTTTCTAAAGGGCATATGGAAGAAGGAGAAGAACTGAAGCAGACTGCCTTAAGAGAAGCAGAAGAAGAAACAGGAGTTAAGGACCTTAAATTTATTAAAGGGTTTGAGCAGAAAAGTGAATATTCTTATGAGGTAAATGGCCAGAAAATTTTTAGGGAAAACAATAGAAATTCTTTTGGATTAAAAGATAAAGACATTTTTAAAATAGTTGTTTATTTTTTAGCTGAAACCAGAACTAAGAAAGTAATAATATCTCCGGAACATAAGGCATATAAATGGCTTTTATATGAAGAGGCTCTTGATAAGTTAACATACAAGGATTGTAAAGAAACTCTTGAAAAAGCTAATAAATTTTTGAGAATAATATCTTAATAACTGAATAATTAAAAAATAATAAAAAAGATATCATGGAAGATATCTTTTTATGTTGAATTCTAAGTTTTATTTTTCTTTCTTTTTTTCAATTTCTTTTTCCTTTTCTGCAGATTTTGCATCTAGAGTTTTTTCTTTTATCGGTTTTACTTCTCCTACTATCTTCTCAAAAATTTCTGGTTTTTCTTGAACTAATTGGTTTAAAATTTTTCTATCAATCTCAATATTTTTTTCTTTTAATTGATAAATGAATTTACTATAAGACAACCCAAGTTTACGACAAGCAGCGCCTATTCTAATTTGCCATAATTTTCGGAATTCTCTTTTTTTAACCTTTCTATCGCGGTAAGCATAAGTTTTGGCCTTTATAAAAGCCTGTTTTGCTTGTTTGTATTTTGACTTTCTGCCCCAGCGATATCCTTTGGTTTCTTTTAATATTTTTTTTCTGCGTTTATTTGCAGTTGTACCTCTTTTTATTCTAACCATAAATGATTTAACGGCCCAAAGCCTTTTTGATTGTTTTAACTAAAGAAGCAGGGAGAGTTTTTACTTTTCTTATTTTGCGGATTTTTTTTCCTGATTTTTTACCACGAAGATGATCTTGCCCAACAGCTCTTCTGATAATTTTTCCAGTTTTGGTAATTCGGAATCTTTTTTTAATTGATTTTCTTGTTTTCATAGTTTAGTTATTATAGTTATCAATCCCTTGCCTGCTTGTTGCACATCTTTTTCAATCTTAATTGGAATTAATTCTTGTAGCATTTTTAAAAATTGGGCTAATTTTTCTCTGGCAAAATCAGAAAGTCGTTTTTCTCTGCCTCTTAAAACCATTTCTATTCTTACTCGATATCCTTTTTTAAGAAATTTTTCGGCTGACTTTGCTCTAGTTTCAAGGTCGTGAGGGGATATATTAAATTTTAATCTCACACTTTTCAATTCCCCACTTCTATCTTGTTTCTGTTTTTTTTCTTTTTTCTTTTCTTGATAAGCAAATTTTCCATAATCTAAAATTTTACAAACCGGAGGATCAACTCTCTCTGTCACTTGGATTAAATCCAATCCAGCTTCTCGGGACTTTCTTAAGGCATCTGTCAAATTAAAAACCCCTAATTGTTTTCCAGTTTCATCTATTAACCTCACTTCTCTCGCTCGTATTCTATTGTTGATAAATATCCTTTTAGACAAAATTTTAATTTTAATAATTTGTGGAGATGGCGAGATTGAACTCGCGTCCAAAAATTCTTCCAAAACAATTCTACAAGATTAGTTTATTTTGTTTTAAGATAAAAAAATATAAAATAAACAAAACTTTTGATATCCGAGTTTCTTAATTTCAATAATTATTCGAAACAAGATAATTATCTATCTCAATGTATGACACCTCTTACTATTTATTGAGAATCAATAGGGAGATGGCTCCAAACTAGAGTAAACTCAGTCTAGGGCAACCATTACGCAAAAGCGTAAGCTGGTTTTGAAAATAAGTTTGCACTTATTAATTTTCTGAAAGTTTAACGAGATTTCAGAGCTCGGCTTGCTTGTTTCAGATAAAATTCCTGTCAAAACATTCACCCCCTCTTTATTTCTCTTTCTATTTCTTTTTTTGTTTCTCTTTTTTTGATCTTCTCTCTTTTGTCAAATTTTTTCTTTCCTTTCACTATGGCAAACTCTATCTTTATTTTACCCTTGATAGTATACACTTTTATAGGCACCATTGTCAAACCTTTTTCTCGGGATTTGCCTATTAAGCGCTTTATTTCTATTTTTTTTAAAAGAAGTTTACGACTTCTTTTGGGGTCATAATCATCAGGTGTATTATTTGGTTGATAAGGAGGGATATTTGCCCCAATTAAAAAGATTTCCGCAGGTGGTTGCTTGACAACAACAAAAGATCCCCGTAAGTTCATTTTCCCGGTTTTTATGGATTTTACCTCTATCCCTTGCAATACCATGCCAGCTTCAAATTTTTCTAATATAGTATAATCAAATAAGGCTTTTTTGTTTTCTAGTATGATTCGCATATTTTGATTTAATAAAACAATCGTTATTTTAGTTTAACTTAAAACATTTCTAATCTCAATAAGGATGATAGTATCTTTTTTGTATAGCGATATCAACAGGCTTGAAATAAAACCTCTAACAAGGTAAACTAAAAACATATATTTATGAAGGAACAAATATCTGAATTACTAAAAAAGGCAATAAATGTCTTGCAAAAAGAGGGGAAATTACCTAATTTTGAAATACCTAAAATTTTTGTTGAATATCCTGAAAAAGAAATTCATGGCGATTTTTCAAGTAATTTAGCAATGGAAATCGGGAGAATAATAAAGAAAAATCCGTTAGAAGTAGCAAAACTTGTTACCAGAACACTTAGTAGTTTAGATTCCCAATCACTTTTTGATAAAGTGGAAATAGTTAAACCAGGATTTATCAACTTTTTTTTATCCAAAACTCTTATTCAAGAACAGATTAAGAAAATATTAAAGCAAGGCCAAGAATTCGGCAGTGCAAACATAGATAAAAAAATGAAAATCCAGGTTGAATTTATTTCCGCTAATCCAACAGGGCCATTAACACTTGGAAATGGTCGGGGAGGTTTTTGCGGAGATGTTTTGGCAAATGTTTTAAAAAAGGCAGGGTATGGTGTAGAAAAAGAATATTATATTAATGATATTGGAGAACAAGTAAAAAAACTAGGACACTCAATTATTGGAGATGATCAAGCAGTTTATAAAGGAGATTATATAAAAGAACTAAGGAAAAAAATAAAAGGAAAAGATGTAAAAAAAGTTGGAGAAGAAGCAGGAAGTTTAATTTTAAAAGAATACATTAAAAAGACTGTAAAAAAAATGGGGATTGATTTTGATGTTTGGTTTTCAGAAAAGAGTTTGCATCATAATAAAGAAATAGAAAATGTTTTAAAATGGTTGCAAGATAATGATTTGATTTACGAAAAAGATAAAGCTATTTGGTTTAAATCAGAAAAATTTGGAGATGAAAAGGATAGAGTTTTAATAAAAGCAGATGGCGAAAAAACTTATTTCTTATCTGATATTGCTTATTTAAAAAATAAATTTGGAAGGGGATTTAATGAAATAATATGTATTTGGGGAGCTGATCATCATGGATATATAGGACGTATGAAATCTGCAGTTGAAGCCTTGGGCTATAAAAAAGAACAATTCAAAGTTGTTATTATGCAGTTAGTCCGTCTTATTGAGAGAGGCAAGAGTGTTAAGATGTCTAAAAGGAAAGGTATCTATGTAACATTAGACGAATTGATTGACGAAGTAGGCCTAGATTCATCTAGATTTTTCTTTTTGCAGAGAAGAGCTGGGAGTCATTTGAATTTTGATATGTCTTTGGCTAAAGATAAGTCCGAAAAAAATCCTGTTTATTATATCCAATACGCTTACGCCAGAATTTGCAGTATTCTTAAAAAATCCCAATCTGTCAGTTGGAGTGCTAATTTCAAACTATTGAATGATCCTTTAGAACTGAGATTATCTAAACAGTTGATTAAGTTTTCAGAAGTTATTAAAGATACAGCTGAAGATTATCAGATTCAAAGATTGCCTAAATATGCTCTGGAAACAGCTGCTTGCTTCCATCAATTTTATAAAAATTGTCGTGTCTTAACAGGAGACAAGGAATTAAGTAGTGCTCGTCTAAGTTTAATATTAGCCACAAAAATTGTTTTGAAAAATACTTTAGACATAATGGGCATTTCCACGCCTGAAAAAATGTAAAATGAATAACACTTATTTTATTTTAAGACATGGAGAAACTCCTTATCAGTTAAAAGAAGAAAAAATAATATATCCTTGGCCAGAACCTTCTCCCATATTATTAACTGAAAAAGGAAAGAGACAAATAGAGAATGCGGCTCAAAAGCTTAAAAGTAAAAAGATTGATTTAATTTTTTCATCAGACATTTCCAGAACTAGAGAAACAGCAAAAATTATTTCCAAAGAAATTAAGGTTAAACCAACTTTTGATATTCGACTCCGAGAAATTAATAAAGGAATTTACAACGGGGGGCCAATCAAAGAATATAAAAAAGCTTTTTCTGATCAAAAGCAAAGATTTTTTAAACGACCTTTAAATGGTGAATCTCGGCAAGATTGTAAGAAAAGAATGATGAATTTTCTAGAAGAAATTGATAAAAAATATAGAAATAATAATATTTTAATAATAAGTCACGGTACTCCTTTATATCTTTTAGAGGGAGCAGTTAAAGGACTAAAAGACGAAAAACTTTTAGGGAGAAAAAAAGAGTTTTCTTTGGAAGTTGGAGAATTTAAAGAATTAGAATACGAACAATAAAAAACCTTATATGGATATTAATTTTCCAGAAATGGAAAACAAAATTTTAAAATTTTGGGAAGATAAGAAAATTTTTGAAAAGTTAAGAGAGAAAAACAAGAATAAAGAAACTTGGTCGTTTTTAGATGGGCCCATAACAGCAAATAATCCCATGGGAGTTCACCATGCCTGGGGAAGAACATACAAAGATTTGTTCAGAAGATATAACGCAATGAAAGGCATAGATGAAAGATATCAAAATGGTTTTGATTGCCAGGGGCTATGGGTGGAAGTAGAAGTTGAAAAAGAACTTGGGTTTAAAGATAAAAAAGATATAGAAAAATACGGGATAGGAAAGTTTGTCCAAAAATGTAAAGAAAGAGTTTTAAAATATTCAGAGATTCAAACAAAACAATCAATTCGTTTAGGTCAGTGGATGGATTGGGATAATTCTTATTTTACAATGTCCGATGAGAATAATTATACGATTTGGCATTTTCTAAAAAGATGTAAAGAAAAAGGGCTTCTTTATAAAGGAAGAGATGTAGTGCCTTGGTGTCCTCGCTGTGGTACAGCAATTTCTCAACATGAAATATTAAGTGAAGAATATAAGGAAATAACTCATAAAGCAATTTTTATAAAATTACCTGTTCAGGGACAAGAAAAAACATTTTTTCTTGCTTGGACCACTACGCCCTGGACCTTACCGGCTAATGTTGCTTTAGCAGTTCATCCAGATTTGGAATATGTTAAAATAAAAAACAAACAGGGAGAGAAATTTATTTTACTCCAAGAAAAATCTAAAATTATTGAAGATGGCGAAATTATAGAAACATTTAAAGGGAAAAAATTAGAGGGAGTAAAATACCAAGGCATGGGATTTGATGAATTTCCCGAAGTTAAAGAAGTACTCAAAGAATATGAGCATAGAGTCATTTTATGGGATGAAGTAAACATTGAAGAAGGAACTGGGGTTGTTCATATCGCTCCTGGTTGTGGTCAAGAGGATTTTCAATTGAGTAAAGAATTAAAAATACCCGTAATTAACCCTACCAACGATGAAAGCAGATATAGAGATGGATTTGGTTATTTAAGTGGCAAGTTAGTAGCCGAAGTAAATGATTTAATTTTTGAAGACTTAGAAAAGCAAGATTTTGTTTTTAAAATTGAGAATTATACCCATCGTTATCCAACTTGTTGGAGATGTAAAACAGAATTAATTTTCAGATTAGTTGATGAATGGTATATTTCCATGGATAAAATAAGAGATGATCTTATGGAAAGTGCTCAGAAGATAAAATGGATTCCAGAATTTGGTTTAAGTAGGGAACTGGATTGGTTAAAAAATATGCAGGACTGGCTTATTTCCAAAAAACGTTATTGGGGACTAGCTCTTCCAATTTACGAGTGTCCAAAATGCGGTAATTTTGAGGTAATTGGTTCTAAACAAGAATTAAAAGAAAAAGCAGTTGCCGGATGGGATAAATTTGAGGGAAATTCTCCTCATCGGCCATGGGTTGATAACGTTAAAATTAAATGTTCAAAATGCGGAGAAATAATTTCTCGTATTCCAGACGTAGGTAATCCTTGGTTAGATGCGGGCATTGTTTCCTTCTCCACGCGCGAATATTCTGCGAACAAAGATTTTTGGAAGAAATGGTTTCCTTCTGATTTTATCTGTGAATCTTTCCCGGGTCAATTTAAAAACTGGTTTTATTCTCTTTTAGTTATGAGCCAAGTTTTAGAGGAAGTTCCTCCCACCAAAACAATTTTTGGATATGCTACAGTGGTTGATGAAAAGGGTGAAGAAATGCATAAATCAAAAGGTAACGCTATTTGGTTTGACGACGCCGTAGAAAAGATAGGAGCAGATGTTATGAGGTGGATGTATGCTAAACAAAATCCTGTTTCTAATTTGAGATTTGGGTACAATGTAGCTCAAGAAACAAGGAGAAAACTTTTAATTTTATGGAATAGTTATGCATTTTATAACACCTATACTTCTAAACAAGAATTTTCTTCAAAATTATTAAGTTCCGAGAATATTTTAGATAAATGGATTTTGTCTTGTTTAAATAATTTAATAGAAAAAGTTACAGAGTCTTTAGATATCTATGATACATACAAAGCGACTTTATCTATTGAAGATTTCTTTATAAACGATTTATCTCTTTGGTATATTAGACGTTCCAGGAAAAGATTCCATTCCCCAGATAATTCTCAAGATGCAATTTCTACTCTTTACTTTGTTCTTTTAAATTTAGATAAATTAATTGCTCCGATAATGCCGTTTTTTGCAGAACAAGTTTATTCAGATTTAAAAACAAAAGATATGCCAGAATCAATTCATTTATGCGATTGGCCAAAATCTAAAAAACAATTCATAGATTTAGATCTAGAAAATGATATGCAGAATATCAGAGACATAGTTGCTTTATCATTATCAGAGAGAGCCAATGTGGGGATAAAAATAAGACAGCCCCTGGCCTTGTTAAAAATCAACCTTAAAGACCAAGCAGAAAAAATTAAGAATAATCAGGAATTATTAAATCTTATTAAAGAAGAAGTAAATGTTAAAAAGATAATTTTTGATTCAAAAATAGAAAAAGAAATAGAATTAGATACAACAATCACAAAGGAGTTGAAAAAAGAAGGGAACATCAGAGAAGTTGTTAGACAAATTCAAAGTCTTCGCAAGAAATCAAAATTTACGCCCCAAGATGAAATTATAATTTATTATGAGGCCGAGAAAGAATTGAAGAAATTTTTAGTAGATAATAAAGAAAATATTTTGTTGGACACAAAAGCAAAAGACATTAAAGAAAATATACCAAATGAGATTTTAGAAAATAAAAAGATAATGAAAATTAATCAAAAGGAAATTTATTTAGGGATTAAAAAGGTCATCTAAAATAATCATAGTATAAATATTATGGAAAAACCGACCGAAGATTTTTTTGGCAAAAAAGGGTATCTTCCCCGAGTTACCTTAAGGCAAAAATTAAGAGAAGCTCCTCCAAGGTTTCCTGATTCAGCAAGAAAATATACTCGACGAGAAAGAGAAGAATTTGAAAAGAAATTTGATTTTAAAAAATATGGTCCTAACATTAGCCACAAAGATGTTAAAGGACTAATTAAAGGGCTTGAGAAAAAGAAAGTATGGACAAATTGGCAAGAGAGAAAACAAATCAATAATGATATAGACTATCTAAAAAAATTGGGAGATTTTAAAAGCTAATAGCATAATAATGCCATTTACTTATCTAAGAACTAAAGGATTTTTTTTAGAAAAAAAAGAATATAGCGCAGATAGCCGGATATTTAATGTTTTTACAAAAGATTTTGGAATAATACATATATTTGGCAAAGCTATCCGAAAAATTAAGTCAAAATTAAGAGCAGGCACAGAAATTTTTTCTCTTTCCGAAATTGAATTCATACAGGGAAAGATTTATAAAACTTTGACGGACGTAGTTTTAATTGATAAGTTTAAAAATTTGAAAAAAGATAGCGATAAGCTTCAGGTTGCCTTAAGAATTAGTAAAGATATAAATAATTTGGTTCATGAAGAAGAAAAGGATAATAAAATTTGGCAACTTTTGGAAGAGACTTTTCAACGACTAAATACCTGGAAATTCAAAGTTGGAAGTTGGAAATTAGAAATTATTTACCATTATTTCTTTTGGAATCTGATTTCTATTTTAGGGTACAAACCAGAACTTTATTATTGCCATATTTGTCGCCAGAAATTATCCTTAGAAAATATTTATTTATTTTCCAAAGAAAATGGAATAATTTGTAGATCCTGTTTTCAAAAAATCAATAAAACAGACCAAGAATTATATTCATACATAAACATAAATACAATAAAAATTTTAAGAATTATTTTAAAAAAAGATTGGGGGATATTAAAACATTTAAAAATAAAAGAAGAAGATAAAAATAATCTTGATTCTCTTTCAAACCAATAAATTAAATAAAAAATATGCCAAAAAATTTTTTAACAATTTCTATCATAGTTTTACTCTTAGGAGCTGGGTTAGTAGGTCTGTGGTATTTTCAAAGAAATCATTATTCCAAAGAAATTTTAAAAATTGAGATATTAGGACCAGAAGTTACCCAAGCAGGAGAAGAAATAGAATATTTAGTGAGATATAAAAATAACGGAGACATTGTTCTAGAAAATCCAGAACTTGTTTTTGAATATCCAAAATATTCTATTCCTGAAAATAATGGGGCGTTAAGAGTAGCTGAAAAAGTAGAAGATATATACCCTGGACAAGAAAAAAGTTTTAAATTCCGGGCCAGATTATTAGGTAAAGAAAATGAAATAGTAACTGCCAATGCTTGGTTAAATTATCAACCTAAAAACTTAAAAGCACATTATGAATCAAAAACAACTTTTAGTACTCAAGTTAAGTTTGTTCCTCTAACTTTTGAATTTGATTTAGCTTCCAAAATTGAGACCGGGCAGAAACTTAATTTTTCTTTAAACTATTTTTCAAATTTTGATTGTGAACTTTCCGACTTAAGAATTAAACTGACTTATCCAGAGGACTTTTTATTTGAGGATTCTATCCCTCAATCTTTAGACGAAACAGAATGGCAGATTCCTTTACTTAGTCAGGTGAGCGGAGGAAGAATAAAAATAGTGGGGGACATTAACGGAGACACAGGAGATCAGAAAGTTTTTAGAGCGGAGTTAGGCATATATATAGATGGAGAAATTGTTATTTTGAAAGAAGCTGCTCAATCAATTCAGATTATTGAACCGGCTATTTATATATCTCAGATAGTAAATAATTCTCCAAATTATATTGCTAACCCAGGGGACTTACTTCATTATGAAATCTTCTTTAAAAATATAGGTAAAAAATCTTTTATAAAGAAATTTTTATTAGTTAAATTAGACAGTGCAGCATTTGATATGGAAACTTTGCGTTCCGACAAAGGAGAAATTGGTCCCGGAGATAATTCTATAATTTTTGATTGGAAAAATATACCAAAATTGAGCTTTTTAGATGCCGGGGAGGAAGGTCAGGTTGAATTTTGGATAAAAGTGAAAGATGAAACTTTTAGTCAAGAAGCCCAAAATTTAGTTTTGAGGAATGAAGTGTTAATTAGTGAAGCCCAAAAAGAGTTTGAGATAAAACTTAATTCCAAATTAACTATTTTACAAAAAGCTTATTTTCAAGAAGAATTTTTTGGGAATTCAGGGCCCTTACCGCCTCAAGTTGGAAAAGCAACAACTTATACAATTCTTTGGCAAGCTAAAAATTATTCCAATGACCTTAGCAATGTAAAAGTCAAAGCGATATTGTCTTCTAATGTAAAGCCTACGGGTAACTTTTTTCCAGAAGATTCTAAATTTACATTTGATTCAGTGAGTAGAGAAATAATCTGGAACATAGGAGATATAGATGCTTATCAGGGCACAGGAAAAATTCCTTTAACCTTAGCTTTTCAGGTTAGTTTAACTCCTAATGCGAATCAAATAGGAGGCGCAGCTATCTTAGTAGAAAAAGTAGAAATTGTAGGCCAGGATAAATTTAGTAAAGATATATTAAATTCGGATGCTTTAAAGATAGACACTAGTTTACCAGATGATGAAAGTGTGAACCAACAACAGGGAATAGTAATTAATAACTAATAAATATTATGGACTTAAATCAAAAAATTATTTCTCTTTGTAAAAGACGAGGATTTATTTTCCCATCTTCAGAAATTTATAATGGAATTGGAGGAATTTATGATTTTGGGCCGTTAGGTGTAGAGCTAAAAAATAATATTAAAAAAGCCTGGCGAGAAGAGATGATTCTAAAACATGACAATATAGTTGGACTAGATGCTAGTATTTTGATGAATCCAAAAGTTTGGCAGGCCTCTGGACATTTGAGTGCTGGTTTTGCAGATGAATTATTAGAATGTCAGAAATGTCGTAGACGCTTTAAAGCCGACGAAATTGAAAAGAATAAATGTCCGGAATGCGGGGGAGAATTAAGTAAACCGAGAAAGTTTAACTTAATGATGAAGACATTTATGGGTCCGGTTGAAGATAAAGCGTCTCTAACTTATCTTCGACCAGAAACATGCCAGGGAATTTATATTAATTTTTTAAATGTTTTGAATTCCATGCGTTTAAAAATTCCTTTTGGTATGGCTCAAATAGGAAAATCATTTAGAAATGAGATTAATCCTAAAAACTTTATTTTTAGAACACGTGAATTTGAACAAATGGAAATGCAATGGTTTTGTAATCCAAAAGATGCCGATAAATATTTTGATTATTGGAAAAATGAAAGATTAAATTGGTATCAGAAATTAGGAATAAAAAAGGAAAACTTAAGGGCCCAAGAAATCCCTGAAAAAGACAGAGCTCATTATGCTAAAAGACAAATAGATATTGAATATAAATTTGCTTTTGGGTGGGGAGAGATTGAAGGAATTCATAATAGAGGGGACTGGGACCTAAAAAATCATTCCAAATATTCAGGCAAAGACTTAACTTATACAGATGAAAACGGTTCTAAATATTACCCCTATATTATTGAAACTTCAGTTGGGGTAGAAAGATCTCTTTTTGCCTTTTTATCTGAGACCTATGAAGAGATTGAAGGTGGCAGAACAACCACGACAAAATCAATCAAAGAAACAGAAGTTTTACTAAAACTTCCAAAATGTTTGGCGCCTATTAAAATTTCTGTTTTGCCATTAGTTAAAAATAAACCAGAAATAACTAAAAAAGCTAAACAAATCTATCAGATGTTAAAGCCTAATTTTATGTGTCAATATGATGAGGTATCTTCCATCGGAAAAAGGTATAGAAGGGGAGATGAAATTGGGGTTTTATATGCGGTTACTATTGATTTTGATACATTAAAGGATGAAAAAGTAACTGTTAGAGATCGTGATACAATGAAACAGGAAAGAGTAAAAATAAAAGATTTAATAAGCGTGTTAAAAGAAAAGATAAATGTTTAAAAAGATTATTCTAAAAAATGGGTTAAGAGTTATAACTGTTCCGATGAAAAACACAGAAACAGTTAATGTTTTGGCGTTAATAGGAGTTGGCTCTAAATATGAAACGAAAGATATAAATGGTATTTCGCATTTTTTAGAGCATATGTTTTTTAAAGGTACCAAAAAATATCCAACTACATTAAAAATAGCTGAAAGATTAGACAATATAGGGGGAGCATATAATGCTCTTACCTCAAAAGAGTTTACTGTATTTTGGGCAAAAGTTGGCAAAAAACATTTTGACTTAGCGATTGATTGGATTTCAGATATTTTATTTAATTCAAAATTTGAAGAAAAAGAGATAAAAAGAGAAAAAGGAGTGATTATTGAAGAGATTAATATGTATTTAGATAGTCCCATGAGTTATATTGAAGATTTATGGGAAAAATTACTTTATGGGAATCAACCTGCGGGGTGGCTAATAATTGGCCAGAAAGAGAATATTTTAAAATTTAAAAGAAAAAACTTTTTAGATTATTTTAATAAATATTATTTAACTAAAAACATAGTTATTTGTATTGCTGGTAATTTTGACAATAAAAAAGCAGTTCAGAAAGTTAAAAAATATTTTAAAAAGATTAAAAAAGGAAAAAATCAAGAAAAGTTAGAAACAATTGAGACCCAAAAAACTCCCCAAGTATTAATTCATTATAAAAAAACTGATCAAACACATCTTTGTTTAGGAGTAAAAGGATATGATTTATTCCAATCAAAAAAATATGCTCAAATAATTTTATCCATAATCTTAGGAGGGAATATGAGTTCTCGTCTATTTACATTGATTAGAGAAAGAAAAGGGCTTTGTTATCATATTCACACATCTTCAGAGAGCTCAACGGATACGGGATATCTTGTTACTCAAGCTGGCATACCCCATAAAAATGTAGAACAGGTTATAAAATTGATTATTAGAGAATATAAAAAGTTGAAAACAAAGAAAATTACTGAAAAAGAACTACAAAAAGCAAAAGATTATTTAAAAGGGGCTACAACTTTGAAGTTAGAATCTTCTGACTATCAAGCATCATTTTATTCTCTTGAGGAATTACTTACTAACAAAATTTTGACACCAGAAGAAAAATTTGCCAAACTTGACAAAGTAAGTATAAGTGATGTCCAAAAAATAGCCCAAAATATTTTTAAGCCAGAAAAGTTGAATTTAGCAATTATTGGGCCACATAAGAATAAAGAGAAATTTCAATCTTTATTAAGAATCTAATTACTAATGAATAAATAATAAAATTATGGACCAAGAATCTATATTAAATATTAGTTGGGGATCAATTTTTAAAGTTTGCATAGCGGTAATATCTCTTTATATTATTTATCTAATTAGAGATGTTGTTGTTTGGTTCATTTTTGCTTTAGTTATATCAACCTTATTTAATTTTTTAATTGATTCTTTTGAAAAGAAAAAGATCCCCAGAATGATAACCGCGATTTTTCTGTACTTTAGTATATTCATTCTGGTAAGCTTTTTCATTTATAAAACGGCACCGATGTTTTTATCTGAAGTTAAAGAATTCAGCCAAAATGTTCCAGAATATTTTCAACAAGTTTCGCCTATTTTGGAAAAATTTGGAGTTCAGATTGCCCAAGATACAATATCTTTCACTTCTAATTTAGAAATTGGATTAAGTAAAACCAGCCAAGGTATCTTTAATGCCTTATTTGCTATTTTCGGTGGGGTCTTTTCTACTATATTTATTATTTCCTTAGCGTTTTTCATTTCTTTAGAAAAAGGATTAGTTGAAAAAGTACTAATTACTTTTTCTTCTATTAAACACCATAAATATCTTCGTTATCTTATAGAGAGGTCAAAGAAAAAGGTAGGAGCTTGGTTCATATCCAGAATAATTGGAATGTTTTTTGTTGGCCTATTAACTTATTTTGTCTTGAAAATTTTTAATGTTAATTATGCTTTTATTTTAAGTTTATTAGTTGCTATTTTTGACTTTATTCCCATAATAGGCCCTATTTTGGGTGGGTTAATCGTAATATTTATCGTTGCCTTAACTTCTCCGCTACAAGCCTTATTTGTTTTAATAGCATTTGTTATTATCCAAATATTAGAAGGTAATCTTTTACTTCCTTTACTTTTCAAAAAATTTATAGGCATACCACCTTCTTTAGTTTTGATATCTTTGGTTGTGGGAGGAAAACTTTGGGGCATATTAGGAGCAATATTAATTATCCCTTTGGTTGGTATTATTTTTGAGGTTTTAAACGATTACTTAGAGAAATCAAAAAGAATAGAAGAAAAAGATCAGGAAGGGACAATACTCTAATTTTATATGTCTAATTTGTATATTGTGGGTACTCCCATAGGAAACCTAAAAGATATTAGCATTCGGGCCCTTGAAGTTCTCAAGGGCGTTGATTTGATTTTATGTGAAGACACCAGGGTTACTCAAAAACTCTTAAACCATTTTGAAATAAAAACAAAAACTTTATCTTATCACCAGCATTCCAAACTTAAGAAAGTAAAATATATTTTAAATTTATTAGAGCAAGGTAAGAATTTAGCTTTAGTATCTGATGCTGGAACGCCTGGAATATCAGACCCAGGAAATAAATTAGTAGAAGAGGCAGTTAAATTATTAAACGATCAGGTAAAAGTTATCCCCATTCCCGGCGCATCGGCCTTAACATCAGCAGTTAGCATTTCCGGTTTTCAGATGGATAAATTTTCATTTTTAGGATTCCCTCCTCAAAAAAGAAAAAGAAAAAAGTTTTTTCAAGAAGTTGTGAATTCTAAATATCCAGTAGTTCTTTATGAATCTCCATATAGAATTTTGAAAACCTTGGATGAGATATCAATGATAAATAATAAGCTATCAGTAGTTGTTTGTCGTGAACTAACTAAAAAATTTGAGACAACATATAAAGGTACTATTGAACAGGTAATTGAGGAAATGAAAAATCCACAACCTGGCGAAAAGATCAAAGGCGAGTTTGTTATAATTATTAATTTAAAATAATGCTGAAACAAAAGAAAAAATTTTACATCACCAGTACTCTCGCTTATACAAATTCAGATCCGCATCTTGGATTTGCATTAGAGGTTATTCAAGCAGATGTTATTGCCCGGTATCATTGTCGAAAAGGAGAGGAAGTATTTTTTAATACAGGTACAGATGAGCATGGGCTAAAGATTTATCGCAAAGCCAAAGAACAAAACCTGTCTGCTCAAGATTTTTGTAATATCTACGCTAAAAAATTTGCTGATTTAAAGCAATCTCTAAATTTAAGTTATAATAATTTTATTCGGACAACAGATAAAGAACATATTGAGGCTGCCCAAGAATTCTGGAAGAGATGTGAAAAAAATGGAGATATTTATAAAAAGAATTATAAAATTAAATATTGTGTAGGATGTGAAATGGAAAAAACAGAATCAGAATTAGTTGATGGTAAATGTCCTTTGCATCCAAATGAGAATTTAGAAATTATTGAAGAAGAAAACTATTTCTTTCGCTATTCAAAATATCAAGACAAACTTTTAGATTTATATAAAAAGAATCCAGGATTTGTTTTACCAGAATCTCGTTTTAATGAGATTAAAGAGTTTACTAAAAAAGGGTTAGAAGATTTTAGTGTCTCTCGGTTAAAGGAAAAGTCGCCTTGGGGGATAGGTGTTCCTGGAGACGATAAACATACTATGTATGTTTGGTTCGATGCTTTAGTAAATTATATATCTTGTTTAGGATGGCCGAATGATTTAAAAAAATTCAATGATTTCTGGCCTGGCATGCAAATAGCAGGGAAAGATAATCTGCGCCAACAATCTTCTATGTGGCAGGCAATGCTTATGTCAGCAGGGTTGAAACCATCAAAGCAAATCTTGATTCATGGTTTTGTCACATCTGACGGACAAAAGATGTCAAAGAGCTTAGGAAATGTTATTAATCCTTTTGATTTAGTTGAAAAATACGGCACAGATGCTGTCAGATATTTCCTTTTAAGAGAAATTACTCCGACTGAAGATGGGGATTTTACTTATGAGAAGTTTGAGTCAAGATATAATTCAGACTTAGCTTCAGGATTGGGAAATTTAATAGCAAGAGTTGTTAAGTTGGGGGATGGAAAGAATTTTGAATCAGAAATAACAAATAAAGAACTTAAAACTGAGATTGATAAAACATGGGAAGATTATAAGAGAACCTTAGATAATTTCAAATTTAATGAATCTTTAAGTTCAGTTTGGAAGTTAATTAGTTTCTGTGATAAATATATCGAAAAAGAAAAACCTTGGCAAGAATCTGAAAATCAAATGTCAGTTATTAACAATTTATTAATTGCTTTGGCAAATATTGCTCAAATGCTTCAAGTATTTTTACCGGAAACATCAGAAGAGATATTTAAACAGTTAGGAATAAAATTTTCTGATAAAAAATGGCATTTCAAAATCAAAAAAGGAAAATCACTTTTTCCTCGTTTAATTTCTTGACAAGTTTCCAGTAATAATATAATATATATTTATTAAATTATATGTCGTTGAAAATAGATAAAAAAATTGATTTGTTAAATCTCTCAACCAAGATTTTAAAGGGGATTATTTATATTACCCCTTTTAGTCATTTGGGAGATTTTAGTAGATAAAAAACAATAGAAATATAAAAAAAGAAAACTACTAAGAATCTCCCAAAAGACAGGGAGGTTTTTCATTTATATAGGACATTAAAAAATAAATAAAGGAAAGTGAGGTGATAAAAGTGATAACCGGACAGAATTCGACTGATGAATTATTTTTAAGTTATGGCACAGAAAAGGAGAGCATTAAAAAAAGATTAAGCAGTTGCGAAATCTCTCAGGAAAAAAGAGTAAGGCTAGAATTTCGACTCAAGGATTTAGAAAAAAGATTAATCCCTAAAGTAATTTCAAGAATTAGAGATGAAAGGAAATATGAGCAAGAAGGATAAAAATTTCATAAGTTATATAGGGCGATTCAAAAGGATCGCCCTCTTCTTTTATTGAGATTCAAAATTAAATCTGGTAATATATAAATTATGTTAATAGATACTCATGCTCACTTAAATTTTTCTAATTACGATAAAGATAGGGATAAAGTAATAAAGAAATGTTTAGACAATAATCTTTGGATGATAAATGTTGGTACTGATTATGAAAGTTCGAAAAAGGCCATAGAAATTTCTAAGAGATATTCTCAAGGTGTTTTTGCTTCTGTGGGGATACACCCTGAAAACATAGAAGAAGAGATTTTTGATTATGAGGAATACAAAAATTTAACCAATTCCAAAAAAGTTTTAGCTATTGGAGAAATCGGATTAGATTATTGGAATCATCCGAAAACAAAAAAGAAACAAGATGAGTTTAAAGAGAAACAAAAAGAATTACTCATAAAACAAATAGAATTGGCAAAAGAATTAGAATTACCGGTAATTTTTCATTGTCGCTTGGCGCATAATGATTTATTAGAGATATTAAGAACTAAAAAAAATTCCGATCTGAAAGGAGTTATCCATTGTTTTACTGGGGATTGGGAAGATGCAAAGAAATATCTAGACAGAGGATTTTATTTAGGGTTTACAGGAATTATTTTCAAATTTGACTTAGATGAAGTTATAGAAAAAACTCCCTTAAATAGAATTTTAGTTGAAACAGATTGTCCTTTTTTGTCTCCTTTACCAGATGTTAAAAGAAATGAGCCGTTATTTGTAAAATATATAGTAGAAAAAATTGCTAAAATTAAAAATATAACTTTTGAAGAAATAGCAAAACAAACAACGAAGAATGCTAAAAAATTATTTAATATTTAAGTTAATCTTTTAATACAGGAGTATGAGTGTTAGAATAGAATTATTAAATATATGTACAATCCTGAAAAAATAGAGAAAAAATGGCAGAAACATTGGGACAAAGAAGAAATATATAAAACAAGAGATTATTCTAAAAAGAAAAAACAATATATTTTACTTGAATTTCCTTACCCTTCTGGTAAGGGGCTTCATGTTGGCCATTGCAGGCCATATGTTGCTTTAGATATTGTCGCTCGGAAAAAAAGAATGGAAAATTTTAATGTATTATTCCCAATGGGATGGGATGCTTTTGGTTTGCCGACCGAAAATTATGCCATTAAAACAGGGATTCATCCAGCTATTGCTACTAAAAAAAATACCAGTATTTTTAAAAATCAGCAAAAAAGTTTAGGACTTTCTTTTGATTGGAGCCGAGAGATTAATACTACTGATCCCAGTTATTATAAATGGACTCAATGGATATTTTTACAATTCTTTAAAAAAGGACTGGCCTATAAAAAGAAAATACCTATTAATTGGTGTCCTTCATGTAAAACGGGACTAGCTAATGAGGAAGTTGTTGATGGATGTTGTGAACGTTGTGGGGCCAAGGTCGTGAGAAGAGAAAAAGAACAATGGCTCTTGAAAATCACAAAATATGCGGAAAGATTAATTAAAGATTTGGATAAGGTTGATTATCCAGAGAGAGTTAAAACATTAGAAAAAGATTGGATAGGGAAAAGCCAAGGGCACGAGATAAATTTCAAAATTAAAAATCAAGAATCAGAATTTATTAAAGTATTTACCACAAGGTTAGACACTATTTTTGGCGCCACTTATTTAGTTTTGGCTCCAGAACATCCGGCAATTGAAAAATTTAAATTACAAATTTTAAATTTTAAATCAGTTGAAGAATATATCGAAAAAACAAAAATGAAGCTGGAAAAAGAAAGAATTTCCGAATCCAAAGAGAAAACAGGAATAAAATTAGAAGGGATAACAGCAATAAATCCTATAACCAAAAAAGAAATTCCAATTTTTATTGCTGATTATATTTTAATGAATTATGGTACCGGTGCTATTATGGCAGTTCCGGCGCATGATGAAAGAGATTTTGATTTTGCTAAAAAATATAGTTTACCAATTATCGAAGTAATTAAACCTTATTCTAAGAAAATAAAGATTCGTAAACGAGTCCCATTAGTTGTTTCTAGTGAAAGATTTGAAAAATGTTATAACGGGGAAGGGACACTAATTAATTCTGGGCGTTTTACAGGAATGGAATCAGAAAGAGCCAAGGAAAAAATTTTTCTTCTTCTAAAAAAAGATAAATTAGTTAATAAAAAAGTTCATTATAAATTAAGGGACTGGGTTTTTTCACGACAACATTATTGGGGAGAGCCAATGCCTCTTGTGTTTTGTGAAAATTGTGCACTTAAAGTTAAAAAACGTTTATTACGAAAGAAGTTTAATAAAGGCGAATTATTAAATCCCGGTTGGATTGCTGTTTCGGAAAAAGATTTGCCGATAAAATTACCCAAAGTAAAAAAATATAAACCAACAAAAACAGGAGAATCTCCCTTGTCAGATATTAAAAGTTGGGTTGATACTAAGTGTCCTATTTGTGGAGGTCCAGCAAAAAGAGAAACAGATACTATGCCTAATTGGGCTGGTTCTAATTGGTATTATTTGAGGTATTGCGATCCTAAAAATGATAAGAAATTGGCAAGTTCAAAGTTGCTTAAAAAGTGGATGCCAGTAGATTGGTATAATGGAGGTATGGAACATACTACTTTGCATTTGCTTTATTCCCGTTTTGTTTATAAATTTTTATGGGATATTGGAGCCGTACCAAAATCTTTAGGATCTGAACCATATAAAAAACGAACATCTCATGGCATGATTCTAGGGGAAGGAGGCATTAAAATGTCAAAATCTAGAGGAAATGTTATTAATCCAAATAATGTAGTAAAAAAATATGGGGCCGATACTTTGAGAATTTACGAAATGTTTATGGGTCCTTTTGAAGAAGCAATTGCTTGGGACAGTAAAGGAGTTAAGGGTGCCAAGCGCTTTTTAGACAAAGTATGGAAACTTCAATATAGAGTTGGAACAAATTTGCAGGATATAAAAATAAAAGGACTTTTACATAAAACAATTAAAAAAGTCAGCGGAGATATTAATAAACTTAAATTAAATACAGCAATTTCCTGTTTAATGGTTTTAGTTAATGAGATGGGGAAACAAGAAAAAATATCTTTAAAATCTTATTCAAAATTTTTAATCCTTTTAAGTCCTTTTGCTCCTCATATTAGCGAAGAAATATGGCATAGATTGGGGCATAATAAAAGTATTTTCTTAGAAGCTTGGCCTAAATGTAACCTAAAATTTATAAAGAAAGACATATTTACTTTAATAATTCAAGTGAATGGGAAAGTTAGAGGCAAAGTAAATATTGATGCGGGAACTTCAGATGTAAAAGCAAAAAAAGTAGCTATGATTCAACCAAATATTAAAAAATGGCTGGATCAAAAGGAGATTAAAAAAGTAATTTTTGTTAAAGATAAATTAATTAATTTTGTGGTATAATTTAATTATGATAGAAGAAATTATCTCAAATAAAATTGGAGAAAAAATAATTCTTTTAGGAAATGAAGCTATAGCTAGAGGAGCCTTAGAATCTGGTGTGCAATTTGTTTCTGCTTATCCGGGCACTCCTTCCTCGGAGGTAGGGAATACTTTTTGGAGGATTGCAAAAAAGGTAGGAGTTTATTTTGAATTTTCCACAAATGAAAAAGTTGCTTTAGAAGCAGGAGCTGGCGCTTCTTTCTCTGGTTTAAGAACACTGGTATCAATGAAACATTTTGGCTTAAATGTTGCTTCTGATTTTTTTATGCCTTTAGTCTATTCAGGAGTTAAAGGCGGTATGGTTATTCTTATAGCTGATGACCCAAGTTGTTGGAGTTCAGCTCAATCAGAAGAAAACACAAGAGCATTTGCTTGTTTGGCCCATATCCCCATATTAGAGCCTTCTACTCCTCAAGAATGTAAAGATTTTACGAAACTTGCTTTTGATTTATCTGAAAAATTCCAGATACCAATAATGATTAGAGAGACTACGAGAGTTGCTCTCCAAGGAGGAATTGTTAAATTAGGTAAAATTGTTAGAGGCAAGAGGAAAGGAAAATTCGTTAAAGACCCTCATCAATTTTCAACAATGCCTCCCCGAGTCTTAGAAATGAAAAGAGAACTTTTGGAAAAAATTGAAAGAATAGAAAAAGAAGTTTCTGAAAAATCTTCAATCAATAAACTTTATAAAAATCAGGTATCTGTTAATTCGAGGCTGGGAATTATTACTTCTAGTGTTTCTTATTTATATGTAATGGAAGCGTTGAAAGAACTTAATTTGAATATCCCAGTTTTAAAACTTGGTTTTTTCTATCCTTTGCCAGAAGAAAAAATTAAAAATTTTATAAAGCCATTAAAAAAAGTTTTAGTGGTTGAAGAACTTGAGCCATATTTAGAAAAAGAAATTACAATATTAGCCAAAAATATTAACCCAAAAGTCCAGATTTTTGGAAAAGATTTATTGCCTGAAGTTGGTGAACTTCACCCCGAGCATGTCATTAGAGCAGTAGCAAAAGTTGCTAATAAAAAATTAAAAGTTGAGACTCTATTAAAAATTAAGAATCCTAAATTAAAAATTCCTAAAAGATCTCCCCAATTTTGCCCGGGGTGTCCATATTGGTTGGTATTCAATGCCATAAAAAAAGCAGTTGATCCTAAAAAAGTAATTTTTGGGGGAGAAATTGGCTGTTATATGTTAGCTTTTTACCCTCCTTTTCATTTCCAAGATTATTTATTTTGTATGGGTTCTTCTGTCGGAGTTGCTCATGGAATTAAGAAATCATCTAATAAACAGAAGTTAATCAGTTTTGTTGGCGACTCTTCGTTTTTTCACAGTGGCATACCAGCACTCTTGAATGCTGTCCATAATAAATCAAATCCTTTGATTATTGTTATGGATAACCAAACAACAGCAATGACTGGCCATCAACCTAACCCAGGAACGAATAAAACATCAATGGGAGATAGCGTAGAGGGAGCAAAAATAGAAAATATTATTAGAGCTTGTGGAGTTAAAAATTTAAAGATTATTGATCCCATAAAACAAAAAGAGTTTGGAGAAGCTGTAAAAGATTCTTTAAATAGTAAAACTAATAAGGTTTCGGTAATTATTGCCAGAAGACCATGCATATATATATGAAAGAATTTAATATAATTATATCTGGAGTTGGAGGACAAGGCGTGATAACTTTAACCAGAATTTTGGCCAAATCAGCAATGCTCAATGGTTATGACGTAAAAACTTCTGAACTCCACGGACTTTCTCAAAAAGGAGGTTCCGTAGAAACACATATTAGGTTCGGGGCCCTAACAGGTCCAGGGCAAGTTCATTCTCCATTAATAAGGCGAGGTGGAGCAAATTTAATAATTTGTATTGAAGCTCAGGAATCGTTAAAATCCTATATTTATGCTTCTAAAAAATCAGGAACAATATTTTTGATAAACGATTTTATCAAACCAATTTTAGGTTCAAAAATAATACCGTCTCTAAAAGATATTTTAAAAGAAACTAAGAGATTTTCAAAAAAATCCATATCTATTTCTGCTTCCCAGATTACAAAAGAAAAATTGGGGAAAGAAGTGTTAGCTGGAGTTTATATTTTAGGATGGGCTGCTTCCCAGAAATTATTTCCCTTAAAAACAAAATTTATTTTAGAATCCATCAAGAAAACAGTTCCTCAAAAATATTTTTTACTAAACAAAAAGGCTTTTGATTTAGCAAATTATGATTAAAAAAGTAGTGATAGCGGCTGCGGGCAAGGGAACTCGTATGCTTCATTTAACTAAAAATAAGTCAAAGCATCTCATAAAGGTTCAAAAAAAACCTTTTTTATCTTATCTTTTAGATAACCTCTTAAAAGCAGGGTATCAAGAGATAATTTTAGTAATTGGTTACAAAGGAGAAAAGATTAAAGAATTTTTAAAGGAATATAATTTTCAGAATTGTAAGATAACTGTTATTAATCAGTTTGATATTTTAAAGAAAAATGAATATGGAACATTATGCCCTCTAAAATGTGTAAAAGATATAATCAAAGAGAATTTTTTAATGGTTTGTGGCGATAACCTTTATTCAGCAAAAGATCTCAGATCTTTTAATATTGATGATAAATACAATTATGTAGCCGGGTTTTCTCATGAACATCCAGAGAAATACGGAGTTCTCATTTCGGACAATGGTTTTCTTAAAGAAATTATTGAAAAACCCAAAAAACATATGGGTAATTTAATAAATACAGGTCTTTATAAATTTACTCCTGAAGTATTTGATAAAATTTCTATGGTTAATCTTTCTTCTCGGGGAGAATATGAGTTAACGGATGCAATTACACTTTTAGCTAAAGAGAAAAAAGTAAAGATTAAAAAGATTCAGGATTATTGGTTTGATTTTGGAAATCCAAGTGATATTCTTAAGATTTCAAAATTTTTAAAAGATGGACAATCTAATTTTTCAACAAATAAATAATCTGGCCCTAAAGAATCTTTATCTAGACGAATTGGCTATTTTTTGTGCCAGTTTTTTAGGTTATATTTTGATAGGAATTTTATTTATTCTTTTAATTAGGAATTTTAAAAAATATTATAAAATAGTAGTCCAGGCGTTTATTTCAGGTATTTTTGCTAGATTTATTATCATAGAAATCATTCGTTTTATTTGGTATAGGCCCAGACCTTTTATAACAGAGCCAGTGAATCTTCTTCTGCATCATAATTTTTCAGCATCTTTTCCTTCGGGGCATGCGACGTTCTTTTTTGCCTTATCAACTTTAATCTATCTTTATAATAAAAAAACAGGCCTATTATTTTTAGTTGCCAGTTTTTTAATCTCTATAAGTCGAGTTTTTTGCGGGATTCATTGGCCGGCTGATATTTTAGCCGGGGCCTCAGTTGGTATTTTATCTGCTTTAATTATTAAAAAAATCTTTGAGAAGCTATTCCCCAAAGATTAATTTATGCCGCGGGTGGGAGTCGAACCCACATGGATAAAATCCACAGAATTTTGAATTCTGCGCGTAAACCAATTCCGCCACCGCGGCATATTTGCTCACCTTATCACCAAATTTATATAGTTTCAATCTTTAGGATATCCCCAACTGGCATCAATTACTTTTTGAGGCCATTTTTTTTGAAGTTTTTTAAGATCTTTACAATCAATTTTATGTATAGAAACTCCCTTTTCTTTTGATATAAATCCCTTAATTTTGTCACCTGGTCTAGGAGAACAACATTTAGCAAAATTTATTGAAAATCCGGTTTGTTTGCCTAAATATATCTTATTGATTTCTACTTCTTTCTTCTTCCTCCTAAAGAGGATTAATTTTTTAAGAATGGACAACTTTCTTTTAATAGGTGATTCATATCTTAGGGAGATATTTTTTATTTTCTTAATTTTTTCTTCGGCAGATTTAGTTTTAACAAATTTAAGCCAGTCCGAAGAAACGGTCTCATTTTTACTTGTTATAATTTCTACTAAATCTCCATTCTTTAAGGGCCGAGACAATTTGCTCATTTTTTTATTTATCTTCACTTCTTTGCAATGGGTACCAATATCAGTATGAATAGCAAAAGCAAAATCAATAGCGCAAGAACCCTTGGGAAGACTAATAACTTCGCCTTTCGGCGTAAAAACAAAAATTTTGTGTTTAAAAAGTCTAAAATCCAAATATTCTGAAAGATTTTCAGAACTTTTAATTTTATCGCTTAATAATCTTAATTCCTCTGTCCAAGAGAACTTATCTTTATAAATTTTTGGAGAAATTTTTTCTTTATATGCTAAATGAGCAGCAATGCCATATTCAGATTCATCATACATTTGTTGGGTTTTAATCTGAATTTCTGTTATTTTATTATCTAAACAGAAGACAGTAGTATGCAATGCTTTATAACCATTTTTCTTTGGTAATGCTATATAGTCTTTAATTCTTCCGGGTAACGGATTCCATGTTTTATGAATTATTCCTAATGTTTTATAACAATCTTCGATATTGGAAACAATTATTCTGATAGCAACTAAATCATAAATTTTGGAAAAATTCATATCGTGCTCCAAGAGTTTTTTATATAAACTAAAATAATGTTTTGCTCTTTTTTGGATATCAATAAATGATATTCCTTCATTATTTAAAATTTTTATTAAGGTAGATTTAACTCTTTTAAGATATCTCTCCTTTTTGGCATATCTTTCTTTAACTTTTTCTACTATCCAGTTATGTTCTTTTGGATAAAGACAAGGGAAAGCTAAGTCTTCAAGCTCTCTTTTTATTTCTCCCATACCAATTCCATAAGCCAGTGGAGCAAATATTTCAATACTTTCTAGGGCCATTCTTTTTTGATGTTCTTCCGAAAATTCTTTCAAATTTCTCATAATATCAAGCCGGTCTGCCAATTTTATGAAAATAGCTCGAATATCTTTAGTAATAACAAAAAACATTTTTCTTAAATTTTCTGCTTGAGAATTTAAAAGTATTTTTTGTTTTCCTATTTTACGTATAGGAATGATTTTAATTCTTTTTTTAGGATAACGTAAAGAACTTAATTGTTTTACTTTTTTAATTAAAAATGGGATATCTTTTTCAAACTCTGTTTTTATCTTTTTTCTGCTCTCTTCGTTAATTTCATGTAAAATTCCAGAAATTATTACAGTATCTTTGCTTCCTATTTTTTTCAAGATTAAACCAACTCTTAGAGAATGTTGAAAAGCAAAATCATCTTCTTTAAAATTATCTTTAAGAATTTCTATAGCCCTATCAATCATTTTGGTATTATCCAATCCTTGTTTAATTTTTTCGACAAGAGGCATATTTTGTTATTTACATTCTTTATTTGAACATTTTGTTCGTCCTTGTTTATCAACAACTATCAGAGAATTGCATTTTGGACATATTTCTCCGTTTGGTTTATCCCATAAAGCAAAATCACATTTTGGCCATCTATTACAAGCATAAAATACTTTTCCTTTTCTAGTTCTTTTTTCTATAATTTCTCCTTCTTTACATTTTGGACATTTAATTCCTAAACTTGGCCGGGCTAAAGGTTTTTTATATTTACATTTTGGAAAATTGCTGCAACCATAAAATTTTCCATATCTACTCCATCTTATTAATAAAGGGCTTCCACACTCAGGGCATATTTCATCTGTTTCTTGGGTAATATGTTTTTTTATAATTTTTTCTTCTTTCTCTTTCAAATTTTTTTCAAATGGTTTATAAAAATCATTAAGAACCTTTGTCCATTCTTCTTGGCCTTCGGCAATTTTATCAAGATCTTCTTCCATTTGAGATGTAAATTTTATATCAACTATTTTAGGAAAGTGCTCGGACAAGAGATCATTTACGGAGGTTCCTATTTCTGTTGGTTGAAACCTTTTTCCTTCGTCTTTATTAACATAGTTTCTTTTTTGGATAACATCTAATGTTGGAGCATAAGTTGAAGGTCTACCAATACCTTCTTTTTCTAAAACTTTAATGATGCTAGCTTCGTTATATCTTGATGGGGGCTGAGTAAAATGTTGTGAAGGATTGAGTTTTTTAAATTTTAAGATTTCATCTTTTTCCAAAAGAGGCAATTCGTTTTCTTCTGTTTTCATCTGATATACTTTGAGGAATCCATCAAACTTTAATGTTTGCCCGTTAGTTCGAAAAATATAGTTTTTAGCAGAAATATCAATTTGAGTAGAATCAAAACAAGCTTGTTTCATTTGAGAGGCAATAAATCTTTGCCAAATTAAACTATATAATTGATATTGCTGTTTTTCTAATTTTAATCTGGATTTTAAATTATCTGGGGTTTCTTCTGGATTTGTTGGTCTTATTGCTTCATGCGCTTCTTGGCTTGTTTTTGACCTTGTTTTAAATCTTCTAAAAGATCCGGCCCAATAATTTCCTCCATAATTTTTGATAATAAATTCTTGGGCTTTAATCAGCGACTCCTCAGAAAGATTTAAAGAATCTGTTCGGTGATAAGAAATAGAACCTTTTTCATAAAGATTTTGGGCTAGGAACATTGTTTTTTTTGCTGAAAAATGGAATTTAGTCCAAGCTTGTTGTTGCAATGTACTAGTCTGAAAAGGAGGCCAGGGATTCTTTTTAATCTCTTTCTTAATAATATTTATTATTTTATATTCAGCATTTTTAAGACTTTTAATAATTTCTTCGGCTTGTTTTTTATTGTCAATATCTAGCTTAGAAACAACCGCATTGTCTTTTTTTATTAAATTTGCTTCAAATGACAAAGCATTTTTTTCTGTTTTTTCAAGTTCAACAACGATTGTCCAATATTCTTGGGGAATAAAATCTTTAATCTCTTTTTCTCTTTCCACAATAAGTTTTAAAACTACTGATTGGACTCTTCCTGCTGATAATCCTCTCATTAATTTTTTCCAAAGCAGAGGGGATAATTTATATCCAACTAATCTGTCCAATATTCTTCTTGCTTGTTGAGCATTAACTAAATTTAGATCAATGTTTCGTGGATTTTTTAATGCCCTTTCTATCGCTGATTTTGTAATTTCATGGAAAACAATTCTCTCATAATCTTTTTTTCCTTCTAATTTCAAAGCCGAAACAAGATGCCAGGCAATTGCTTCTCCTTCTCTGTCCTCATCAGTAGCAAGTATTACTTTTTTTACTTTAGGCAAAGTATCTTTTAGTTCCTTAACTTTTTTCCTCGCTTTAGTGGGAATAACATAATGGGGTTCAAAATTATTTTCCACATCTATGCCTAATTTACTTTTAGGCAAATCACGGATGTGTCCATAAGAAGACAGAACTTTGTATTTTGATCCTAAAAATTTACTGATTGTTTTACTCTTTGTGGGACTTTCAACGATAATTAAATCCATATTTATTAATGTATTAATATATTTTATTAGATAAACTTAATTCTTTTAAAATATCATTGGCGTTTTCTACAAGTTTAGCACCTTTTTTAATTAAATCATGGCAACCACGAGAATTTATGGAATGTATTGATCCAGGTATAGTAAAAACCTTTTTATTTTGCTCTTTTGCATATCTGGCAGTAATTAAAGCTCCAGAGCCAAAATTGGCCTCCACAACTAAAACTCCTAAACTTAATCCCGAGATTATCCTATTCCTTTCCGGGAAACTAAATTTAGTGCCTCGTGTTTCAGCAGGGTATTCAGAAATTAAACAACCTTTATTCTTTAAAATCTTTTGAGATAATTTTATATTTTCCTTGGGATAAATAGTTTTTTCATCAATACCTGTGCCTAAAACAGCAATTGTTCTGCCATTTGCATCCAGAGTACCCTTATGCGCCCAAGTGTCAATTCCTGTTGCCATCCCGCTTACAATTGTTAATCCAGCCTTTGATAGGTCTCTAGCGATTGAAAAAGCGATATCTTTTCCATATTCAGAACATCTACGTGTTCCAACAATAGCAAAACATTTTTCATTTCTCAATATCTCTCCTCTAACATAAAGAGTTTTGGGAGGATTAAAGATTTTTCTTAATAAAAGAGGATAATTTTTATCCTCTAACTTTATAGTTTTTATTTCTTGTTCCATTAGTTAAGTCTAATGTCTTTTCATTTTATTTCAACTCTTGACTTTTTTGGTGAAAATGGTACTATTGCCATAGTAAAAATTCCAAAGAATTTTTAAAAATAAAAAAAGAAAGGGGATAGAATGAAAAAAATTAGCCATAGAAAAAATCTCAGAAAATATCAAAAAGATAAAGGCAAAATTCATATTCTTAAAGGGGGGAAAAAAATTTTTCTTCCAAGAAGTTATTCTTTTAGTCAGAAGGGAGACACTATAAATCTTTTTTGTGATGGAGAGAAAATACATGATTTTTGGGAAGGTGTAACGGTTCAGATTATAGAAAAATACATCTCAAAGCATAAAGTGCTAAAAAATTATTGCGGAGCTCCTGTAAGTACATGCAATGAATCTGAAAATTGTGATATGTGTCATTCTCTCCATAAAAAATGGGCCGAGGAGAGAAGAGAAAAAAGAGAGAAGATAGTAAGGCCAAAACCAGAAGAGATAGAAGAGAGAAAACAAACATTAATTCTCATACTTTCTAAACGAGATTATACTGGGAGATGGCGATGATATAAAAATAGCCGGGCAAGAGTATATTATATAACATATTATATTCTCCCGGCTATTTAATTTATTCAGAGATAAACAATTTTTTAGATTCGTCCCATATTTGAGAATCATTATGCTTTTCTTTCATCCAATACCACCATTCAGATCCCCAAAGATAAAAAGTATCAATCCCTGTATTCTTTGCAAATTCTATGTTTTCTTTAAATCGTTCTATATTCATTGTTTTTTCCTGTTCCTCCAATGATAAAAGATATGATAATTCTGGTCCCCATGGTTCTGCTTGAAGTTCAATGCAAATAGTTTTTTTCTGGAATAATTTATCAATTAACCATGCTTTTCTAGCATAAAAAACAGGAGGCAATAGGCGATAACTGACATATGTTTTTATCTCGCTGAACCAAACTTTTCTATATAAAGTATGTCCAACAATATCTCCATATCTTGCTGATTTAAACCAAGTAGAATACTCTCCGGTTTCACTTATAATTAACTTTCTTTCAGGGTCTAGATATCTAACCAAATTAATCTCTTCTTCTAAAAATTTCTTATCAAAAGGAGGACACTCTCCAAAAGGGAAAAATGGTTCATTTTCTACTTGCCAGTATTTTATTGTTTTATTGTCTTTATATCTCAAAACGATTTGTCTTATGATATCCAATACTTTTTTTTGTTGTTGTTTTTCATCTAAATTTTCTGCCCAGTTAGGAATATGACATTCTGGCCAGCGGGGTAATCTTCTCCCTATAACCAGAAGAACTTCGGCATTTCTTTTCTCAGCTTCATTTATTTGCCAATCTAAATCTTCAAAATCATAAATTCCTTGCTCTTTTTCAATTATATCCCAATAGGCAACGAGTTTTAAATTTTTAACTTTTAAATCATCAAGAATTGCTAAATAATTTTCTTTCCAGTCAAACCCCAATGCTTCTGAATATTTTTGGGAGAAAATAACTCCCCAAGTAATATTTTCAGCAGGTTCTGATTTTCCTATAAAAAGGAATCCTGCTAAAAAGAGAAGAAGCGATAGAACAACTAATAAGACGATTTTTAAGATTTTTTTATATTGCAATTTCATAAAAATAAGAAAGTTAGTTTATTGTATAATACTATTATTTTGACAGATTTTTCCATAAACCTTTGAAGCGCGATAAGGAGTTCGTTTTAAAGTATTTAGGTTAACTGCTATTAAACCAAAGTGTGGTTCAAATCCTTCTGCCCACTCAAAGTTATCTATTAAAGACCAATGAAAATATCCTCGGATATCTACTCCTTCCTGAATTGCTTTGTGAACCCATTTTAAATGGTCAATAATAAATTCTGAACAATATTTATCTTTTGCATCAGCTATTCCATTTTCCATAATATAAATTGGTTTTTTGTATCTTTGCAACTCTTTTAAAACATAATAAATGCCCTTAGGATAAATTTCCCATCCCAGGTCAGAAGTCATGCTATTATCAAAAGTTAGGATATTATGGTCTTTTATTTTTAATGGGAATTTGATTTTGTTATGAAAATAATAATTTAAACCAATGAAATCAGAATATTTTTTTACTTTATTCAAAAAATATCTGTTCCAAAAATAGCTGCTTAAAGAAACAGAAAACTTATCTAAAAAAGATTTTTCCTTATATGGTTCAAAAAATATATTATTTGTAGCAATGCTAATTTTTGCGGTGGGATCAATCTTCTGAATAATTTTATGGGCCGCCTTATGGGCCTTAATCATATTAGAGAGGACTCGGAGTGCTTTGAAGATATTCTTTTTCCCTGGTGGCCATTTGCAATCTAAATAACCTTGCCCAATATAAACCAAAGGTTCGTTAATTGTCATCCAAAAATCAACATACTCGCCCAGGTTTTTAACAACAAACTCTGCGTAGCGGGCAAAATAATCAATAACTTTTTTATTCTCCCATCCACCTTCATCAACTAACCATAGGGGGTTTGTAAAATGATGCAATGTAATAAAAGGCTTAAGGTTTCGTTTATTTAGAGCCAAAAGAACTTTTTTATAGTGCTCAATTTCTTTTAAATCCCATTTTCCTTTCCTTGGCTCAATTCGAGACCATTCAATCGAAAAACGGTGTGCATTATTATGTAAAATATTTTTTGCTAAATCAAAATCTTCCTCATATCTATGATAATGATCACAAGCTAAACCAGCGTCTTTCCATTTTGCCCAATCACAATTCTTAATTCCACCTTCAACCTGATAAGCAGAAGTAGCAGTACCCCATAGAAAATTTTTTGGGAATTTTAATATCATCATTATAATTTTAGAAATAAAAAATAATAAGCCCTAAACAGATTAAACAAATACTTATAACTTTTTGAATAATTATTTTTTTATTAAATCTTTCTTCCGAAATATTAGGAAATCTTTTAGTTAGAAAATATATCAAAAGAAAAAGAAAAACATATTGAACTCCTTGAAGGGCATTGATGAAAGGAAGGTAATTAATGCTTGCTAAAGCAATTGCAAAATTTTGTAATATAAATGCTCCTGCTCCCATACTTTGGTTAAAAAGAAAAATAGTTCCTGTTTTTTTAGTAAAAGTTGATTTTCTGCCAAAAATTTCTTTTCTAACTTCTTTGGTAAAAAGAAAACAAATACCAGTTAAAAATCCACCAATTCTCATCCACATAAATCCTGACCAAAATGGTTGGTTCAAATATACATTTTTAGTTAAAACAAAAGCCAAAGCAAATAAAAAAGCAGCTATTAATGAAATTTTAAAACTATTAAGAGAAATTCTTTTCTTTTTTTCGAATGTTATTAAAAAACTACCTAGAATTAAGAAAGAGAAGGCTAGAATTTCTTTTATTCCTGAAAATATGAATTTTCCTGAATATATAGAAATTAATATAAATGTAAATAAAGGTAACAGACCTCCGATTGCGGGAACGATTCTTGATGGTTCAAAGTATTCTAACCCAACATAAAAAAAATATAGAGCTAAAACATAAACAATTCCTGCTAATAAACCAATGAAGATCTGGGAAGTTACAGGAATAGAAAAACCAACAAATGGGATTAAAACCAATGCTATTGTTCCTAATGTCCCAACATAAAAGGCATAACTTTTTGGGTTAGGTGGACCAAGTAAAAGATAGTTATCAATTAAAGAATTGATAGCCAGAATAAGATAAGCAGAAATTATAATAAATATCCAAAGCATAAAATAATATTATGTTTTTTTAGAAATTATTTTCTCTATTTCGTATGTTCCTAATCTTTTTGCTTCAATAAATCCTTGCATACTTGCTTCGGCAAACCAACCAGAATCCATGAAATCAGGAAGCCATTGATCAATATAATTTAAATCTTTTTGACGCATAGCAGAACCTAATTGAAGAAGCCATTCTTCATTAAAATCTTCCTGAGAGCCAACAGTAGGAGCGAGGATAATCGGTAATCCTAATGCTGTATAAAAAGAGAGTTCGCTTGGTTTTGTCCAAAGAATATCTGTTTTTCTTAAAACTTGATTAAATTTTTTGAAATAATTTCCTATATCTTTTTCATAAATTATTTCAATATTTTTATTCAGACTAGACTCAAACCCTAGTCTTTTTATATTTTCTAAGAAATATTTATTAACTTCTTCTCTAATTCCGGCTATTAAAAACATCTTAATTTCTCCCTTTCTTATTTTTAAAGATAAATTTTTTAAAATCTTTATGGCAATTTCCTTTTGAGTGCCGGCTCCTCCGACGGCAAAAGTTATGGCAAAGGGATGATTTGATTTTTTAGGCAAACTTCCCAAAAATGCCCTTATTAAAGGTTTATATTTTCTTTGATATCTTTTTTTAGTATCCAGATTTAAAATCCGATGAGCTAAATCTTTTGATGAATTTTTAATATTCTCCTTAGGAAGGGGATAGCCAATTAAAAAAATATTTTCTTCTTTTATTCCATAAAGTATTAATCTTTCCATAACTCTGAAATTAGGAGCAAGGTATTTAATTTTACTTTGGAAAGGATTTAATGGTGCCCAGGAACGGGAAATATCAGCATCACATATCACGCAAAAGATATCTCCAGGATAATTAAAAGCTTCAGCCATAAATGCGGGAATAAAAAAAGTCGTAATCAAAGGCAAAGGATTCTGACTTAATTTTTTAATTAAATCTTTCCCCCATCCTTTTTTAATTAGATTAAATACTTGTTTCAAATAAAGATTTGGGTTAGACAAATCTCTTTTTGGATAAAAAGTAAGAATTTTCTGAAATTTATCAAAAATACTAAAAGCAAACGGACCTACAACAGGAAATCTTTTAAATTTAGAAATAAATTCATAAAAATTTCTTGAACTATCCCAAATAGCTTTGTCTTTTTTAGGGATACCCTTATAATCGTTTGCGCTAATAATCTTTTTATTAGGAGCTAAATCTGTTAATGGATAAGCTGTTCTCTGATGTCCATAACCCATATTAACATCAATAACCCAAGCCTTTCCTTTCTCATTTTTTTGAGGCATAATTTATGGATTTTAAATATTCTAAACTTTGTTTTATAATTTTTTTAAGATTTTCTTCTTCTTCTTCGGTAAATTTCTCTAAAACATATTTTTTTGTATCTTTATATTTTAATTTTTTATCTCTAATTCCAATTCTTAATCTTGTAAAATCTTTTGTTCCCAATTCTTTTATTATTGATTCTACTCCTTTATGTCCAGCTGACCCTCTTCTTTCTGAAATTTTCATTGTTCCAAAGATTAAATCAATATCATCATGTACAATAACAATATTAGAACTTTTTATTTTATAAAAACTAATGATTTCTTTTACAGACATACCAGAATTATTCATAGATGTTTGGGGTTTTGCTAAGAGAATGGTTTTCTTTTTAACTATTCCATCAGAAATTAAAGAATTAAATTTTTTTGAAAATTCAAAATTAGAAAAATTATTTTCATTTTGAAATTCATCTAAAACTCGAAATCCAATATTATGTCGAGTTTTTTCATATTTAGCTCCTGGATTTCCTAAACCAATAATTAAAACCATCATACTTTTTTATTATAACTTTATTATAATCTTTTTACAAAAATATATTCTTGCGAAACCGGAAAAATTTTGCTACAATAATAAAATTATATGAAAGAAATATTATTATTTTTTTGGGAAATTATTAAGATTGTTATCTTAGCTTTATTAATAGTGATTCCTATTCGCTATTTTGTTTTTCAGCCATTTGTTATTAAAGGAAATTCAATGGAACCGAATTTTCATCAAGGAAATTACTTAATTGTTGATGAAATAAGTTATAGATTTAATGAGCCCCAAAGGGGAGATGTTATAGTTTTTCGCTACCCTCGCGATACCTCGCAAAGATTTATTAAGAGAATTATTGGTTTACCTGGGGAAACAGTTGAAATACAGCAAGGGAAAATAAATATTATTAAAGGTGTTGAGAATAGAGCCCTAGATGAATCAGGGTATGAGCTAAGAGAAAACCACACCGATAATCTAGTATTGTCTCTTAAAGAAAACGAATATTTTGTCTTAGGAGATAATAGGATTGCCTCTTTTGATTCCAGAAAGTGGGGAGCATTATCTGAAAATTATATTATTGGAAAAGTTATTTTGAAAACATGGTTTCCAAGCATTAAATCTAATATTTCAAGTCCCTTATCTATCTTATCTAAACAATAATATTTATGAAATTTCAATCACCAACTGGGATGCATGATATTTTAGGGAAAGATATAATGTATTTCCAGAAAATTGAAAAAACTTGTAAAGATATTGCGGATTTTTATGGATTTAGAAGAATAGAAACTCCAATTTTGGAAGATACAAAGTTATTTGAAAAAGGAACTGGTTTTTCTACTGATATTGTTCAAAAAGAAATGTTCAGCCTTAGGACCAAAGGGGGAGATCATTTAACATTACGGCCCGAAGGAACGCCTGGAATTATAAGAGCTTATATTCAAAATGGGATGCAAAATCTACCAAAGCCAATAAAGTTTTGGCACTTTGGTCCATTTTTCAGATATGAAAGACCTCAAGCAGGCAGATTTCGTCAATTTAATCAATTTGGTTTTGAGTCTATTGGGATAGACAAACCAATTATTGATGTCCAGATTATTCAAATATTTTTTAATATTTTAAAAGAATTAGGACTTAAGGATTTAATAATTCAAATAAATACCATTGGTTGTCCGGAATGTCGCTCGGAATATAGAAGAAAATTAATAAAATATTTAAGATCTAATCAATCTAATCTATGTTCAGATTGCCGACGTCGTTTAAAAGAAAATCCATTGAGGGTATTGGACTGTAAAAATGAAAAATGTCAGGAAGTTATTAAATCTGCCCCCCAGATGATTGAACATCTTTGTAAAGATTGCCATAATCATTTTAAAAATGTTTTAGAATTTTTAGAAGAGATTGAATTACCATATGAACTAAATCCTTATTTAGTGAGAGGACTTGATTATTATACTAGAACCGTTTTTGAAATATTCTCAAATTTACCACCAGAAAGCAGAAAATATTCAGAACAAAAAAGTAAGAGAGTTGCTCTTGCTGGTGGAGGAAGATATGATGAATTAGTCAAACTTTTGGGAGGGAAAGAAACTCCGGCCTGTGGTGCTGCGGCGGGGGTAGAAAGAATAATTAAATTGATGAAAGTTATGGGTAAAAAAGTTCCAGCTAAAAAATATCCTCAAGTTTTTTTAGCTCAGGTCGGGGAGTTATCCAAAAGAAAATCTTTAAAAATTCTTGAAGACCTAAGAAATAATAATATAAAAGTCGTCGAAGCATTTTATAAAGATTCATTGGTTGAACAATTAGGTATAGCTGATAGGTTAGAAGTCAAATTTGTTTTAATTTTAGGCCAAAAAGAAGCCATTGATAATGAAATAATTATTAGAGAGATGAAGACCGGAAAACAAAAAATAATTCCGTTCAAAAGGATAATTAAAGAGGTAAAAAAAAGAATAAAATAATTTAACATGCCATTAAAAGCAGAAAAACAAAATAAAGAATCAACCCAAAGTTTAATTCGTCGTTTTTCCAGAAAGATGAAAAAAAGCGGTATTTTGCTTGAAGCCAGAAAAAAAAGATTTGTAAAAAGAGAGAAAAGTTCCCAATTAAAAAAAAGAACGGCTTTGAGAAGAAATGAATTGCAAAAAAAATACGAAGAACTTAAGAAGTTGGGAAAATTATAATATGCCCAAAGCCTATCATGGAAAGGCAAATATAAATATTCAAAATTTAACAAAAAATCAGATAGATAGAAAGTTTGTAAAAAGAATTAGTGAAAAGGTTTTGAAGCAAGAAAAAAGACAAGGGGATGTTTCTATTGTTTTCGTAGATGCAAAGAAAATGCAGAGCCTGAATAAAAAATATAGAGGAGAAAATAAGGTTACAGATGTTTTATCTTTTAGCCAAGGTTCAATAGTTTCAGAATTTTTTAATTTACCTAACGGATATTTTGAATTAGGAGAAATTATTGTATGCTTAACAAAGGTGAAAAAGAATGCCCAAGAATTTAAATCAGATTTTGAAAAAGAATTAGGATGGGTTATAATTCATGGAATCTTACATATCTTGGGATATGACCATGAAAAATCAGAGAAACAAGCTGAAAGAATGAGAGAAAAAGAAAAATATTATCTTAAAAATTTATAATTTTATTTTTATGAAATCTTCTATTTTTACGGCTATAGATATTGGCACTCATTCAGTCAAAATTTTAATGGGCAAAAAAGAACGTGATGGAAAGAATTTTGAGATTTTAGCTATGGTTAAGGCTCATTCCATGGGGGTTAGGAAAGGAGAGGTTATAAAAATAGAAAAAATTGCTCCCATTATAGAATCATCAATTGTAGAGATAGAAAAACAGTCGGGAATAAGAATTAGGGACCATATTTGTAACATAAACGGGAGCCATCTATCTGTTATTCATTCTCAAGGATTGGTTTCTGTATCGCGGGCTGACCAAAAGATTTCTAAAGAAGATATTGAGAGAGTTACTAATCAAGCGGGATCAATTAATTTATCTTCTAATAAAGAAGTTTTAGACATCTTTATAAAAGAGTTTATTGTTGATGGTGCCCAAGACATAAAAGAACCCTTAGGACTTCATGGCCGTCGGCTAGAATTGAAAGCCCTTTTAACTTGTATTTTTTCTCCAGTTAGAGAAAATTTATGTAAAGCATTTGATTTAGCAGGATTTAATCTTAATGAAAATAATATGATTCCTTCGCCCTTGGCATCGGCGGAGGCGTGTTTAAGTTTTGAGCAAAAGGAATTGGGCGTGGTTTTAATTGATATGGGTGCGGAAACAACTAGTTTGGCTGTTTTTGAAGATGGTAATTTAATTCATTGCCATGTTATACCTTTGGGATCGGCAAATATTACTAATGATATTGCCATAGGACTTAGAACAGAGATTGAAACAGCAGAGCGGATTAAAAAAGAATTTGGTTCTCTACCTTCAAAGAGAAAAAACAAAAATACAAAAGCAAAAAATGAAAAAATAAACATTCCCGAAAAGTCACTAGTCTGTTCCCGAAAATTATTAGAAAATATTATTGAATCTAGAATTTCAGAAATATTCAACCAAGTTCAAAAGGAATTAAAAAAAATATCAAAACAAGAGATTCTACCTGCCGGAGCAGTTTTAACTGGGGGCGGTTCTTTATTATCCGGCATTAAAGAATATTCTAAACAAGCATTGAAGCTTCCTTGTAGTATATGTATCCCTAAAGATATATCTGGATTACCAGAAGATCCATCTTTTTCCACAGCACTTGGCCTTTTATTATACGGATGGGGAGAAGAAAAAATCATGGATAATAAACCTGGAATATTAGTTAAAATATCAGAATTTATTAAAAGAATGATAAAACTTTTTTTACCTTCATAAAATTATGCCCATATCAAAAATTAAAGTTATTGGGATTGGTGGTGCGGGAGTAAACGCTTTATCCAGAATGGCAAAGTGTAATTTTAATTATGCCGAACTAATTGCTATAAATACTGATGTGCAATCTCTCCGTTCTTGTAATGTTTCTAAGAAAATTTTAATTGGAAAAAATATTACATTTGGGTTAGGTACGGGCATGAATACAAAATTAGGAGAAAAAGCTCTTCAAGAAAGCAGGGAGGAAATAAAAAATATTCTAGAAGGTGCAGAAATGGTATTCTTGGTTTCGGGGCTAGGAGGGGGAACAGGATCTGGAGGAATCCCTATTTTAGGAGAAATATCAAAAGAATTAGGAATTTTGAGCATTGCGGTAGTTACAAAGCCATTTTCTTTTGAAGGATCTCAGCGTCAAAAAGTTGCTAATATAGCTCTAAAAAAATTAAAAGGTAACGTTGATGCTTTAATTTGTATTTCTAATGATAAATTACTAAAAATGGTTGGTAAAAATACTTCTGTTGAATCTGCGCTTTGGACTTGTGATAAAATTTTAAGAGAAGCAGTTCAAGGAATTTCTGATTTAATATTTTCTCCGGGGATTATAAATGTTGACCTCGCTGATATTCGAGGAATTTTAAAAAATTCTGGTAATGCGTTATTTGGTCAAGCCATAGCAAAAGGAGAGAATAGGGCCATAAAGGCAGCTAATGAAGCAATTCATTCCCCTTTAGTTGATTTTCCGATTGAGAAAGCCAAAGGAGTTTTGTTGAATATTGCTGGAGGAGATGACCTTAGTTTATTTGAAATTCAAGAGGCAGCAGGATTTATTAAAAAAGCAGTTTCTCCAAAAGCTAAAATAAGTTTTGGAGCATCAGAAGATAAAACATTAAAAAAAGAAGAAATAAAAATTACATTTATTGCCACGGGGGTTAATTAATGTATTTTATATAAATATATTTTTGACTTAATGACGTCTTCTTTGTGCTTAGCTAAACTAAGCACGAATTATATTATGGAGAATAAAATTGAGAAAATTAAAAAAAGAGATGGTTTGATTGTAGATTTTGATCAGGAAAAAATAACGAAAGTTATTTTTAAAGCCTTAACTGCAACCAATCAGGGAGATGGGGAAGAATCAAAGAAGATTTCTGATAAGATAACGGCTTTATTAAATAGAAGATTTAAAAAAGATGAAATTCCAACGGTTGAAGAGATTCAAGATATAACAGAAGAGGTTTTAATTTTAGAGGACTTAGTAAAAACTGCTAAGGCCTATATTTTATATAGAGAAAAGAGAAGAGAAATAAGAGAAGCCGTTAATGTGAGTGAACAAGCAGTAGATAGGATTGATGAATATTTAGAGAGATCAGATTGGGAAGTTAATGAAAATGCTAATATGGCTTTTTCATTACAAGGTCTGAACAGATATGGGGTAAATTATATTGTGAAAAAATATTGGCTCAATAAAATATATACAGAAGAAATAAGAGAAGCCAATCAATCTGGAGATTATCACATTCATGATTTGGATACCCTTGGCGTATACTGCGCGGGATGGGATTTATATGATTTTTTATTAAAAGGGTTTGGAGGAGTTTCCGGGAAAATAGAATCAAGCCCCCCCAAACATTTTAGGTCTGCCCTAGGTCAGATTGTAAATTTTATATTTACGATAACAGGAGAAGTTGCTGGTGCGGTTGCCTTTTCAAATTTTGATACTCTTTTAGCTCCTTTTATTCGTTATGATAATTTAAACTATCAACAGGTTAAGCAGTGTATGCAGGAATTTTTATTTAATATGGCTATCCCTACCCGGGTCGGATTTCAAAGTCCTTTTTCAAATATTACCTTAGATCTTAGGCCTTCTTCTGTCTTTGAAAAACAATCAGTAATTATTGGAGGAAAGAGTCAGAAAGAAACATATGGAGAATTTGCTGAGGAAATGAAAATACTTGATAAGGCTCTTTATGAAGTGATGATGGAAGGAGATAAATCAAAAAGACCTTTTTCTTTTCCTATCCCAACTATAAACATTACTAAGGATTTTCCTTGGGAAGAGCCAGCCTTTGATGGGATTTTTGAAGCGTCATCAAAATATGGTGCAAATTATTTTGCCAATTATATTAATTCTGATATGGATCCTTCAGACGTGAGAAGTATGTGTTGCCGGCTTCGCCTCAATATGAAAGAACTTCATAATCGTGGGGGTGGAGGATTGTTTGGGAGCGGAAGCAACACAGGTAGCATTGGAGTTGTTACAATTAATATGCCCCGTATAGGCTATCTGTCTAAAACCAAAAGAGAGTTTTTTAAGAAATTAAGCCAATTAATGGATTCGGCAAAGGAGTCATTAGAAATTAAAAGAAAAACTATAGAAAACTTTGCAGACAAAGGACTCTATCCGTATTCAAAGTTTTATTTACAAGGAATCAAAAAAGCTAGAGGGGGATACTATAATAACCATTTTTCAACCATTGGCTTATTAGGAATGAATGAGTGTTTATTAAATTTTACGGGTGAAAATATGGGGACAAAAAAAGGTATCAAACTTGCCTCAGAGGTAATGGATTTTATGAGAGAAAAATTAGTAAAATATCAGGAAGAAACAGGAAATTTGTATAATTTAGAAGCATCGCCAGCTGAAGGAACAACCTATCGTCTGGCCTTAAAAGATAGAGAAAAATATCCGGATATAATTACTGCTGGTACAAAGAAAACTCCTTATTATACTAATTCAACTCAATTACCTGTTAACTATACAGATGATATTTTTGAAGCATTAGAACTCCAAGATGAATTACAATGCAAATATACGGGTGGCACGGTCAGTCATGTATTTTTAGGGGAAGAAATTTCTGATATTCAGTTATCTAAAAAGTTAATTAGAAAGATTTTTGAAAAATTTAATTTACCATATATTAGTTTAACCCCAACTTTTTCTATCTGCCCAACACATGGTTATTTATCGGGTAAACATTGGACTTGTCCAAAATGTACAATTGAACAACCATGTGAAGTTTATTCCAGAGTTATGGGATATTATCGTCCTATTAAACAGTTTAACGAAGGGAAAAAACAAGAATTTAAAGAACGTAAAACATTTAAGATAAAGAAATAATGATTCTTGCTGGATTACAAAAGTTAACATTAGTTGATTATCCTGAAAAATTAGCTTGTACAGTATTTTTAGCAGGATGTAATTTCCGTTGTCCCTGGTGTTATAATCCAGAACTTGTTTTACCAGAAAAAATTAAAGATAACTCTCAAATTACCAAAAAAGATTTTTTTAATTTTCTAAAATATAGGATAAATTTATTAGATGGAGTAGTTATTTGTGGAGGAGAACCAACTTTAAACAAAGATTTACCTATTTTTTGCAAAAAGATAAAAAAAATGGGTTATTTAATAAAACTTGATACTAATGGTTCTAATCCAGAAATAATAAGCAATTTGATTGATGAAAAATTAATTGATTATATAGCGATGGACATAAAGGCGCCGAAAGAAAAATATAAAGAAGCCACTGGAGCAAAGATTGATATTAAACAAATCCAAAAAAGCATTGATATTTTGAAAAAAGGAGGAGTAAATTATGAGTTTAGGACTACAATGATACCGAAATTATTGGGGAAGGAAGATGTCATAGAGATTGCTCGTTGGATTGGGCCAGCTAAAAAATATTGTTTGCAAAATTTTCAGAAAGAAAGGGATACAGTCAATCCTAAATTTAAAGGAATAAATCCTTGTTTAAAAGAATATCTTCTTGATATCCAAAAGATAATTTCTCCTTTTTTTGAAATTTGCGAGGTGAGATAAAATACAATATGACTCTTTCCAAAATCGTGCTTTCTCTTTGTCTCTCTTTTATAGGAGGGATTTTTATTAGTTCTTTTTTTAGTGTTCCCTCTTTTATAATTGGTGAACTTTTTATTTTAGGAGTTTTTTATAGTTTGTTATTTTTTAAAAAGAAACTAATTTTAGCTTTCGGACTTTGTCTAATATTTTTGAGCTTTGGCATCTTACGTTATCAAATAATTCTTAAAAATTTTGAAACCCAAGAAATAAAAGATTTTATTAATTTTTCAGAGCAAGTAGAGTTTGTGGGTAAAGTAGTAAAAGAGCCAGATATTAGACAAGACAATATTAATCTTTTGATAAATATTGAAAAAATAACAATAAACAAAATAGACATATCAATGTCAGGGAACATATTAGTAACCGCAAATCGTTATCCTGAATATCAATATGGAGACAAATTAAATATTATTGGATTATTAAAAGAACCTCATGTTTTTGAAGATTTTAATTATAAAAATTATTTGAGAAAAGATAATATTTCGACTGTAATTTATTACCCAGATATTTCAACGATAGAATATAACTCTCCATTGTCTAGTTTTTATAAAAAAATTCTGGATTTCAAAGATCAAATAAGGGAAGTTATAAAGCAGGACCTATCTCCTCCTCAAAGTTCAATTCTTTCCGCAGTGATATTAGGAGATAAAAAAAATATTTCAGATGAATGGAAAGAAAAATTGAATAGAACTGGAGTACGCCATATTACTGCTGTTTCGGGTATGCATATTGTTATTCTAACGTCAATCCTAATGAGTTTTTTAATTGGGATTGGCTTTTCTAGAGGGAAAGCTTTTTATTTTACGATGGGATTTATTTTTCTATATATTATGCTTATTGGATTCCCTCCATCAGCCGTGAGAGCAGGTATAATGGCAGGGCTTCTTCTTTTAGCTCAAAAGATAGGAAGAATGTCTCAAAGTCAAAGAGGTATTATTTTTGCAGCAACCATAATGCTTTTTCAGAATCCTTTTCTTTTGAAAGATGATGTTGGTTTTCAATTATCTTTTTTAGCTGTTCTGGGTATAAGTTATGCTTTACCAATTTTTCAGAATTGGCTAAAGTTTATTCCGGAAAATAAATATTTGGGGATAAAAGATATTTTAGGTATGACTTTTTCAGCTCAAATATTTACTTTGCCGATTTTAATATATAATTTTGGTTATATTTCTTTGATTTCTCCGTTAACCAATATTTTAATTGTTCCAATTTTGCCCTTTATTATGATATCTGGTTTTATTTTTAGTTTTGTGGGGATATTTTGGCAATTTTTAGGATGGATTTTTTCTTTTCCGGCTTGGTTTCTGTTGACTTATGCCATAAAAACAATTGATTTATTGTATAAAGTTCCATTTGTATCTTTAGAACTTAAAATTTCCTGGTTTTATTTTATGATTTTTTATTCATCATTAGCTTATTTTATTTGGAGATTAAGAAAAAGAAATATTCAAAATTTTTGAGAATCTTGTAAATATGATATATAATTATTATACTAATTACTTATTGTTAACTATCTACTAATTTATGCTTTCCATAGTTATACCGACTTTAAATGAAGAAAATTATTTGCCTCGACTTCTAAATTGTTTAAGAAAACAAAATTTCAAAGATTATGAAATCATTATTGCTGATGCTGAATCCAAAGATAAAACAAGAGAAGTTGCTCAAACTTTTGGTTGTAAAATTATAAAAGGAGGATTGCCAGCCAAAGGAAGAAATGAAGGAGCAAAAATAATAAAAGGGGATCTAATTTTATTTTTAGATGCTGATGCTCTTTTGCCAAAAAATTCTTTAGAGAGATTACTAAGAGAATTTAAGGATAGAAATTTAAAGGTTGCTGGGTCTTTTTTACAATCTCAAAGTGAGAATAAAATTGTAAGATTTTTATATAATTTTGCTTATAACTTGCCAATTATATTTCTTGAGAAACTCTTTCCTTATGCCTCAGGCTTTATTTTAATCAAGAAAGATTTACACCAAGAAATAGGTGGGTTTGACGAGGATATAAAATTGTCTGAAGATCATTGCTACGTCAGAGAGGCAAGCAAATTAGGAAAATTTGGTATTTTGAAATCAATCACTATTTTTATTTCCCCGCGGAGGTTTGAACAAAATGGATGGCTAAAAACTGGTTTTAAGTGGTTTTTATGTGGATTTTATCTCATTTTTTTTGGCCCGGTCAAAACAGATATTTTTTCGTATAATTTTGATCCATATAAAGAAGATAAAAAATTGAAAAAGAATCCCGGAATTCTAGAACTTATTGTAATTATGCCCCTTGCGATATTTTGGGTATTAGCAATGTTCCCTTTATTCTTTATTGGAGTATTTCAGTGCTTAAAAAATAAAATAAAATTTAGACTAACAAAGAAGAATGTTAAGAATAAAAAAAACTTTAATTAGTTGTTAAATAATTATATGAAGAAAAAAAATATTGATAATGTCAAGAAGAATAAAAGAAAATTAGAAGAGTTTTTTTTACAAGAAATTAAATTCCCAAAAATTAATTTATCTGGTTCTAAATATTTTGTTTTTCTAATTCTTATTATTTTTATTTCTTCTCTTTTTGGATTTATAGCCGGAACTTTTTCAGTATTTTATTATCCAAGACTAACAGATTATCTTTCAAAGTCAGATACCTGGATTTCTGAATTTTTTAATAATGAAAAAGATGTCATCCCTCAACTTTCTCGGGAAGATGCCATAATAAATTCTGTTCAGAATGCTTCTCCTTCAGTAGTGAGTATCATCATTACTAAGGATATGCCGATTTTTGAAGAGTATTATGTTGATCCATTTAATGATCCTAATAATTTCTTTAACCAACCACTCTTTGATATTAAAATTCCGCAATATAGGCAAAAAGGGACAGAAGAGCGGGAAATTGGTGGAGGCACGGGTTTTATTATTTCGGAAGATGGTATGATTTTAACTAATAAACATGTCGTTCAGGACGAAGAAGCTGACTATACAATTTTAACGAATGATGGAAAAAAATATCCCGCAAAAGTTTTAGCTCGCGACCCAATTGAAGATCTGGCTATTCTCAAAATTGATCAAGAAAAAATGATTACCGAACAAGGTGATTTTAATAAACAACCTTTTTCCATGATTAAAATCGGCAATTCTTCTAATTTGCAAATTGGTCAAACAGTAATTGCTATTGGCAATGCCTTGGGAGAATTCAGAAATACTATTTCTGTTGGAGTTATTTCTGGCCTAGGTAGAACCATCACTGCTTCTGGAGAGGGAATGGTGGAAACATTAGAAGATGTGATTCAGACAGATGCGGCCATAAATAAAGGAAATTCAGGAGGACCCTTATTAAATATTAAGGGGGAAGTAATTGGGATTAATGTGGCTATGGCTGAAGAAGCCCAAAGTATTGGCTTTAGTATACCTATTGATAAAGCCAAAAGAGACATTGAGCAAATTAAAACAATTGGTAAAATAGTTTATCCATTTTTAGGAGTGAGATATATTTTAATAACTCCGGAAATACAAAAAGAAAAAAAACTAAGTGTTGATTATGGAGCCTTAATCATTAAAGGAGAAAATACAGGAGAGGTTGCTGTTGTTCCAAATTCTTCTGCTGAAAAAGCAGGCCTACAAGAAGGCGATATAATTTTAGAAATAAACCAAGAGAAAATTACTTCTCAAAATTCTTTAGCTAAAATTATTAAAAAATATAATCCGGAAGACAAAGTGTCTCTGAAAATATTGAGAAAAGAAGAAGAAAGAATTATAGATGTAATTTTAGGAGAATATAAGGATTAAGACATAAATAGAAGATTAATAAGTAAGAAGAGGACTTGGTCCTCTTCTTTACTTTTCGGATTTTCCCGTTTATAATCAACCTATATGCAATTTATGCAAGGGGGTGATTTCACCCATAAATCACAAGAAGTAATAATTCAAGCCCAATCAATTTCTAGAGAGAAAGAACAACAGCAAGTAGATGCTCTGCATCTGCTTTTGGCTTTGTTATCTCAAATAGAAAGTATTATTATTACTATTTTGAAGAGAGATCAAATAGATATAGAATCTCTGAAAAGAAAAACTGAAAAAGAGATTGATAAAATCTCTCCCGTGAACACCGAAAAAACATCAGGCCATTTTTACCTCACTCAGGATTTAGCTCAGGTTCTAGAAAAAGCAAAACAAGAAGCCATGAAAATGGGGGACGAATTTATTTCTATAGAGCATCTTTTTTTGTCATTGCTTATCTGTCAAACTCGGGCCCAAAGTATTTTACAAGATTTTAAATTAGAAGTTGACTCATTTTTGAAAAATTTAACTGATGTTAGAGGAAATGAAAAAATTACGGACCCAAATCCAGAATCAAAATATGATGTTATTGAAAAATATGCCCGGAATTTGACCGAAGAAGCAAAGAAAGGAAATTTAGATCCGGTAATTGGTAGAGAAGATGAAATTAGGAGATTAATGCAAGTGCTTTCTCGAAGAACCAAAAATAATCCAGTTCTCATTGGTGAGGCTGGAGTAGGTAAAACAGCTATTGTTGATGGTCTGGCGAAGAAGATTGTAAATAAAGAAGTTCCGGAAAGTTTATCTACCAAAGAAATTATTTCTTTGGACTTAGGTTCTTTGATTGCGGGGACTAAATATCGTGGTGAGTTTGAGAATAGAATAAAAGCCTTATTAAAAGAAGTCAGAAAAGCAAATGGGCATTATATTCTATTTATTGATGAACTTCATACTCTGGTAGGAGCAGGTGCGTCCGAAGGATCAATTGATGCTTCAAATCTTTTAAAACCAGCATTAGCTCGGGGAGAACTTAAAGCAATAGGGGCTACTACTTTAAAAGAATATCAAAAATATATTGAAAGAGATCCTGCCTTAGAAAGAAGATTTCAACCAATTTATGTTAAAGAACCCAATATAGAAGATACTATTGCTATTTTGCGTGGGTTGAAAGAGAAATATGAGTTACATCATGGAGTAAAAATCAAGGATTCAGCTCTCAAAGCATCTGCGGAATTAAGTAGCCGCTATATTTCAGATAGATTTCTTCCAGATAAAGCAGTTGATTTGATGGACGAAGCAGCTTCGGCTTTAAGATTAGAAATTGAATCAGAACCAACTGAATTAGATCATCTTCACGAAGAAATTCTTAAACTTGAAATTGAAAAAGCATCTCTGAAAAAAGAAAAAGCAAAAGAAAATGCCAGACAGCTTAAAGCTATAGAAAGAACATTGGCAGACCTTAAAGATAAATCGAAAGCATTACAAGCTAAATGGTCTGCTGAAAAAGAATTGATATATGAAATTAAAGATTTAAAAAAACAAATTGATCAAAAATCTTGGGAGATGGAAACTGCTCAAAGAAAAGCAGATTTACAAAGAGTGGCAGAAATAAAATATGGGGAAATCCCAGAAATAAAAAAAGGATTAAGCTCAGTTGAAAAGAAATTAAAAAATCTTCAAAAAAATAAACAACTTCTAAAAGAAGAGATTGATGAAGAAGATATTGCTCAAGTTGTTTCTCGTTGGACTGGAATTCCAATTACAAGGCTAATAGAGAAAGAGGCCGAGAAGTTAGGAGAAATAGAAAATATTCTGGAGAAAAGGATAATCGGTCAGAAGAAAGCTATTTCTGCTGTTGCTAGGGCCATAAGAAGAAGCAGAGCCGGGCTTCAAGAAGAGGACAGACCATTAGGCGTTTTTCTATTTTTAGGACCAACTGGCGTTGGGAAAACCGAAACTACAAAAGCCTTGGCCGAATTTTTATTTAATGATGAAAAAGCAATGGTTAGGTTGGATATGTCAGAATATATGGAACGACATAGTGTTTCCAAAATTATTGGTTCTCCTCCTGGCTATGTTGGATTTGAAGAAGGAGGCCAGATTACGGAAAAAATTAGAAGAAGACCTTATTCTGTAATTTTATTAGACGAAGTTGAAAAAGCTCATCCAGATGTCTTTAATATTTTACTCCAAATTTTTGAAGATGGACGATTAACAGATGCTAAAGGTAGAATAGTTTCTTTCAAAAATTCTATTATAATTATGACTTCCAACGTGGGTTCTGAATTTATAGCCCAGTTAAAGCCCATAGGGTTTGAAGTAAAAACAGAAAAGATTTCTCAAAGGGAAGGTCTTAAAAATAAAATTACCGAATCGTTAAAGGAAACATTTAGGCCAGAATTTTTAAATAGAATTGATGAAGTTATTATTTTTGATTATTTAGGCAAAAAAGAAATTAAAAAAATTGTTAATTTAGAACTAGTAAGGGTTGCGCAAAGATTAGAGAAAACAAAACAAATAAAAGTTAAGTTTACGGAAAAATTAAAAGA
>Ga0268279_1000151_pt1 | contig 52563 bp, 40 predicted proteins | sample saktaG_6_FD_190142 | JGI IMG/M metagenome (GOLD analysis project Ga0268279, IMG submission 190142) | Saline water microbial communities from Sakinaw Lake, British Columbia, Canada - sak_2010_1_5_80m | ecosystem: Environmental > Aquatic > Non-marine Saline and Alkaline > Saline ...
TTTCTTTATTTAATTTATATGTAAATAAAAATTTTTACCTAAATTTCGTCAATTGACTCATCAATTCATTTTTATTCCAATCCCACATACTGAACTCCATCACGCCAGTGGGCGGATGAAGTCCAGCCCGAAGGGTATTTTATTTGTCATTAGAAATTAGGATTTAGAAATTTCCTTTTCCATTCCTTTATATTGCAATTCATAAAGTTTGTAATATATTCCCCGCTGCTTAATAAGTTCCTGATGGCTTCCCTCTTCTGCAATACGTCCTTTATGTATTACAAAGATCCTATCAACATTTTGTATAGTAGAAAGGCGGTGTGCGATAATGATCGAGGTTCGGTTTTCCATGATCTTATGCAACGCATCCTGGATGAGCATCTCCGTTTCCGTATCAATATTGGAAGTGGCTTCATCCAGAACAAAAATACTTGGGTCCCCTACCAGTACACGAGCAAAGGCAAGGAGCTGACGCTGACCTGCCGATAGTACAGAGCCCCGTTCTTTTGCATCATCATCATAGCCCTTTGGAAGTTTTGATATGAAGCGGTCTGCATTCACATACTTGGCTGATTGAATGATCTGTTCTTCGGAAATATCATCCCGGAATAAAGAGATATTATCCCGAATTTTCCCCGAGAATATAAAGACATCCTGTTGAACCACACCGATATTGTGTCGCAGCTCTTCCAAATTATAATCCTTTATCGACTTTCCATCAATAAATATCTCACCTTTCTGGAAAGGATAAAATGAACTGACAAGCTTCACGAGAGAGGTTTTGCCGCCACCTGTCGAGCCCACAAGTGCAACTTTTTCACCTTTTGCAATTTTCAGATTTATATCTTTCAGCACCCAGTCTTCATTTTTATATGCCATCCATACATTTTTAAATTCGATCTCACCCTGCAAACGCGTGGGATGTTCCGGCAGTGCTGCATAATGTTCTTCTTTTTCATCCATAAGTTTAAAGATACGCTCCAATGCAGCCATCGCGGATTGCATGACATTATACTTCTGGCTCAGATCATAAAGCGGGTCAAAGAAGCGGTGCACATAACTGATAAAAACCACAAGCACGCCGAGGGACATCTTATCCTGGATTATGCTTCCGGCGCCATACCAGATGATAAGGGCTATTGCAAGGTGAACCATGACATCAATAAGGGGACGGAACACTGCAAAAACACGCAGCTGCTTTTTTTCAGCTTCAAAATAACCATGTGTAACTGTCTCAAATTCGTTCAATTTTTTCTTCTCTTGATGGAAAAGCTGAATCGTTTGAATGCCCGAAAGATTCTCACTCAAACTGGTATTTATCTTTGCAAGTCGAATTCTTACAAGCCGATAAACCTTACGAATATCAACTTTAAATTTGAGCATGAAGAATACCACAAAGGGAAGTATCACAAAGATAATGAGCGCCATTTTCCAGTTAATAATGAGCATCACAACAAGGATAGCCAGCATCACGAAAATATCTTGTACCAATGTGATGAGTCCCTCGCCAAGCATTTCGGAAAGCGCATTTACATCATTTGTAATACGTGTTACCAGCCGCCCGATCGGGTTCTTATCAAAAAAGGACATTGGCAGTTTCTGCAGATGGTTGAAGAGCTTCATGCGCAGGTCATACATAGCATGCATTGCACCGTACTGTGTAAGATATATCTGTGCATAACTGAACACAAACCGCAGGATGAGAAACACAAAAAATAAGATCGCCAGCGTCTTCAAACCGCTGATATCCCGAGAGCGAAGTATTTTTGTGTCATCGATACTAAGCTCCGACAGATCTTTCTGCTGAATGATATAGTATTTCCCAAAGGATTTCAGATATGCGGAATTATTTTCCGCAATTGGTGTATTTTTATCGTTTATTGGATAAGCAGCATAGATCTCTTTGCTGATCAGATTATTGGCAAGAAGCATCTTAAAGTGTTTTGGCAGCAATTTATCGATATTGTAGCTGTGTAGAAGTATCTTGTCTTCCTGCTGGCTTACAATGTATTTTTTATATTTTTTTGTGAAATGCTCCTGCAGCTCAGGATGATCTTCTACATTTAGAATTTTCAAAGAAGGATTTATATATTCGTCGATAGCATATTTGGTGATGTACGGAATTGCAATTGCGAAGAAGGCAACAATTATCAAAATGAAGAATGAGATGATGAAATACACCTTGTAAGGCATAAGGTAGGCGAACAAGCGCTTCATCAGCTTGGAATCAAGCATCTTGCCGCTATCTTTTTCTTCTTCAAAAGCTGACGAATGTCCTCGCATATTACATTTCCAGTTCTTCTCTTAATTTCTGACGGTTATAAATATCAGTGTAAATTCCATTTAGTTCGAGCAAACTTTCATGAGTTCCCTGCTCAACTACTTTGCCATCATCCAGCACAACTATCTTATCAGCGTGCTGCATTGTAGAAATTCTATGTGCGATCAAGAGCACAGTTTTATCTTTCTGACTCACTCGAATATTATTCAGAATGATCTCCTCAGTTTCTGTATCTACGGAAGAGAATGCGTCGTCCAGCACAAGGATCGGAGCATTTTTAATAAGAGCTCTGGAAAGCGCCAAGCGTTGTTTTTGACCTCCTGAAAGTGAAACCCCTCTTTCCCCGACTATGGAGTCAAATTCCTTCTCAAAGTCTTGTATGTCGTTGTAAATCTGCGAAATATGAGCTATTTCTATGACATCCTCATGAGTTACATTTTCAGTTCCGAACTGAATATTCTCTTTAACTGATGATGCAAAGAGAAAAATATCCTGAGTAACTACTGCAATTGACTTGCGCAGCGTATCGAGCGGAATCTGATATATCTCATGGTCGTCGATGTAGATTTCATTTTTGGGAGGATTGAATAAACGAGTTAACAACTTGATCAACGTGCTTTTTCCTTCACCGGTTCTTCCCACTATGGCAAGAGTTTCACCTGCTTTGATGTCTATCGAAATATCCTTAAGCACTGGTATCTCTGTATCAGGATAGGTATAGTGAAGATGTTTAAGGCAGATGTTTCCATTAAGAGAAGTTATTGAATTGTCCACACAGGGTTCATCCATGATCTCGGGTTTCTGGTTCATAATATCCTGAATTCTGTTGAGAGAAGCAGTACCGCGCTGATAGAGATTCACGATCCAGCCAACCGCGATCACCGGCCAGATAATAAGGTGGAGATAGCTGTTGAATGCAACAAATTCACCGATCGTGATCTCCCGAAGAATAGTTTTTGTTCCGCCGATATAAAGCGTCAGCAGCAGACTTATGCCGATGATCGCAAACATCGAAGGGAAGAACATACCCCATATTTTTACCAGTTTGATATTTTGGTCTACAAGGTCTTCTGCAACCTCACCGATACGATCTTCATAAGCATTTTCACGACCAAATGATTTTATGACGCGCACACCGGAAATGGTTTCCTGCACTCTATCTGAAAGATGCGCAAAGGTGGTCTGCACTTTTTTAAATAAACGATGAAGTCTCTTGCCGAAATATATCGTAATAAAGGTTACAATAGGAAGTGGAATTATCACAAAAAGAGTCATTTTGAAGTTGATATTACTCATAAGTAAAAAAGAAGCGATCGTAACAAAGAACACATCAAAAGCAAGCACCACACCAATGCCAAAGAGCATGCGTACAGCATTAAGATCATTCGTGGCATACGCCATAAGGTCCCCTGTATTATGATCCTGAAAGAAACGTGGAGATAGCTTTTGAAGATGCTCATAATATTCGTTACGAATCTTCTTTTCTATTTTAAAGGAATTAGTGATAAGAAGAATTCGCCATAAGAAACGCAGCACAGCCATAAATACAGCAAGCCCGAAAATAATTCCTGCTGATATCAAAACAGTCTTCATGGTGAAACTGGGATTGTGCAGAGAATCTATCACATGTTGGATGATCTTGGGTACGATCATCTGAATGGCGTCAACAGTTATCAGGCAGAGCACACCAATGGCAATGCTCTTCTTATATTGCTTTAGATAGGAGATTATCAGCTTCAGATTTTTCATAGTTTAGGGTACATTTTTGAAAAAGATTATGGAAGTGAGTCCAGCAATTTTTTTGCCTCTGCCCCCCAATTGGAGTTTGTACCGTAGCGTTCAATGACATTTTTGTAGAACAGACGGGCTTTGTCGAATTTCTGAAGCTTTTCATAAACTATGGCGATCTTGATATTGGCATTCACATACCACTGATCCAGATAGCTGTAATCATACACGATCTTGAGAAGCGCTTCAATTGCCTGATCATATTCTTTCATCCCGTAATAAGATTCCCCTATCCAGTAAATGATCTCAGCTTTTACCTCACTGTCTGTGAATTTATCCTGTATGGTTTTGAAAAGTTGGATCGCTTTCCTGTATTCCTTGTCCATATAGTAGCAATAGGAAATCTCAAATATTGTTTGAGGTGTCATTTCAGGTGAACCGAATCGTTCGATAAGCATTTGATAAGCTTCTATCGCAAGCATCCACTCGCCCATTGTTTTGCAGGTCAGAGCAAAATTTTCAATCGCCTGCATTGCATAAGTCCCTTCCTTATCACGCTGAATTACTTTCTGATAATACTCAAGCGCATCTTGATAATTCCCCTCGCTGAAATTCATCGAGCCCAGCTTGAGATACACATTATTTGTGAGATCGGAATCAGGAAATTTATCGAGCAGTGTGGTAAGATAGGTCTCTGCATTTTCGAATTCTTTATTCTCAAGTTCCATGATCGCAAGCTCTAGATAGGCATCATCAGCATATTCTGTAGAACTATGATCCTCGATCACTTCCTCAAATAATTTCCTTGCTTTTTTCTGATCAAGCTGTGCATAATAAATTCCTCTTTCAATCGCAATGTGGGCTTCGATCTCAGCATTATTTTTTATAACTGACTTGTAGTATTTCTCAAAGGTTTCTGCCTGAGAGCGATTCTTCAGTTTGTAATTGGCAACTATAGTGTTTTCAGCAATTTCAGACCAGTTCAGACAAGGAAAACTTTCGAAAGGATTTTTGTAACTTTCTGTTAGATTGTATATCTTTGTATAGTTGGTGAGTGCGCTGTTCATATCTCCTACAAGCATGTGAAGTTTTGCAAGGTGTTGCGTGTCGATCAGCATCGTATCTTCTGCTGTGACCTCGCTGATGATGCGTCCATATTGCAGAATTGCATAACTCAGATTGCCTTGAACTTCATAAATTCCTGCAAGTATCCGCCTGTCATTATTGGTAAGTGTATCAATTTTTATCGAAATTTCAATGGCTTCATCAAACTGACTTTGATCAATATAGAGATTCCGAAGTGTGCGAATAAGTCCATCATTTGGAGCTTTTTCTGCAAGAATAGCATAGTAATTTATTGCCTTAATCGGCTCATTCAAAGTTACATAAATGGATGCAAGTAGATTCAATGCCTCAATATATTTTTCCTGAGCAGTATAATTCTGCACATAATAATCGAAATAGATCACACTCTGTGAATAAGATTTAAGCTGAAAATAAACATATCCAACATTGTAAAGTAGTTCAGGATCGGCATAGATGGTCTGTTCGTTGATTTTCTGATATTGATTGCGTGCAGCTATGTAGCCCTCATTTTTCAAGTACATATCTCCAAGATAGCGATATGCTTCATTTCTGATATCGGCATTTTGTGAAAGAGTCGCAGCTTTTTGCAGGTACATGATCGTCTGTTCTTCAGATTTTCCAGATTCTATGAGCGCCTTGCCAAGCTTAAAATAAACCTCTCCAACATAAGGAAATGTATTATAAGTATCGATGAAGTTGAGAGTTAATTGTCTTAAGCTCGTGATATAGAGATCGGTTCCGGGCTCGTATTTTCTTACTTTCAGTGAGATCAGATGGAATTCCGCATAAGCTTTTTCAGGAATATCTATATAATCAGAAACGATAGTCTCGAAAATCTGCTGAGCTTGAGTGTAAAGAGATTCTGCCTGTTCATTTTTCTCATAAGTATATTTTTCAGCAAGAGTGAGATAAAGTTCACCTTTGAGGAGAAGCAGTTTGGGCTCTCTTTCAAAGAGAGGATCACTTTCAAGCAGTTCAAGGGCTTTTTGATAGTCCTTCAAATCATTGCAATAGATTTCAGCAATAGAATGAATGGTTTCGATATAATCATTGTATCGGACAAATTGTGCAAAAGTTTCAAGCATATTTTCAAGCGCTAAGCTCTCATTTTTTGCCATAAAATGCCCAATGTAATCCAGTTTATCCGATATCTCATCACGTTTTTCAGAAGTGAGAGAATGGGTAGAAATCGCCTTTTTATAGTATTGTAATGCTGCATCATATTGATAGAGCTGTTCGCTGCAGAATGCGAGATTTAGAAATGCCTGTCCTCGCAAATCGCTTTCAGGATAGGTTGTTACGATAATACTATAATAATTTATCGCAGCAGAATGATCTTTCAGATTCTCTTGATAGAGCTGTCCAATATCAAAATAAATGGAATCCACCGCAGTAATATGAGGATAATTTTTTATAATATTAAGATAGGTAGAGATCGCTAGTTCATATTCCTTTTGCTGAATATAAACACGTGCACGCAATTGCTGAATATCTTTCTGAATCTCAAAAGAAGCTTTTTCCATGTCTATTCCGTTAAAGATATTTATTGATTGAGTATAATTTTGTAGCTGAAATTGAGCATATGCAAGCATATACTGGATATGTGCTATGTATTCGCTTGCAGGGAAATTTTGCTGAAATTCATTGCATGTAAGTATTGTATTTCTATATTCTTCAAGTGCAAATTCAAGAGATGCGATCCTGTCAGCCATCCTATCCCGCTGTGTATAAGTATCGAACTTTCGATAAAATTTTTTATATTGTTCCAATGATCTTTGCTTGTCACCGCTTCGTTCGAGGAGTTCTGCATAAAGCAGAAGCAGAGATTGCTCATATTGGCGCGGAATGGTTTCCGTAAGTCCATTTTGCAGTAATTGAAGCGCTTGGTCAGGTAATTCATTATCATAATAATATTGAGATAATTCCTGTATTGCCTCCCACTTCTCATCGGATTGAAGATAATTATCAACAATTTTCAGAAGGGTTTGTTCATACTCAGCAGGCATATTGTGAAGCTTATATACCGAAGCAAGTGAGAGCAGGATTCCTGGAATCTGAGCTTTTCCTGTAAAACTCTCAATGATGTCCATTGAAACAAGAATGGCTTCATTATACATACCTGCGTTCCTCAAAGCTGTGATGATCTTATTGAGTGACTGCAATGCGTACGGACTTTGAGGGAAATTATAGATCAAATCCTGATAATATTGTGATGCCTCGAAATAATTCTTACTTTCAAAAAGACTTTCAGCAAGTTTGAAAACAGTCTGAGGATAGAGCGTTGTCTGCGGATGGTCCTCAAGAAGACGCTTATATGCAAAGGAAGCGTTCACATATTGCTCGATTTCCATATATGAATTGCCAAGATAGAATTGTGCTTCTTCTGCAAGCGACGAAGCAGGATATTTCTGAATAATATCCTGAAATTTACCTATCGCTTCCTCATACAGTGTATCATCATACATTTTTTTAGCGAAGTCGAACTCTTCCTGGGCACCTGCGTTAAGTGCTGAACTTAAAAATATAATTGAAATTAACAAAACAATTTTTTTCATAAAGACCTCATTCGTACCTTGCATTAATTGGAATACTCTTATCAGCAACAGTTTTATAAAGTTCATGATACTTGGTCAAAATTAGTATTCCTCGATTTTTAGTTGATTTGATTAGATCGAATAATTTTAAACGATGTGCATTCTCAAGATGGTCTGCCGGCTCGTCCAGAATCAGATATTCAGTTGCAGCAGAAAAGGAAAAAATAATTTGTAGCAAGCGGAGTTCACCAAGTGATAATTCATAAATATTTCTGTCAAAAAAGTATTCAATCTTTACATTAAATATTTCGCATAACTCTTTGATATTTTGAGTGATAGCAATGTCATTCTGCTGTAATGTTAAAAAATTATATTCATCTTGTATTGATGGAAAAACAAACTGCTTTTCCGGCTCTTGAAACAGAAATGCAACTTTCTTGAAGAGGGTTTTTTCTTTCTGAAGAGGAATATTGTCTATAAGAATATTCCCTTTTCTGGTCTTTAATTCACCAAAAAGCAGACTGAACAGTGTCGTCTTTCCGGAGCCAGTGCCACCATATAGACATTTTGTTTCATCATTACTCAGTTCGAAATTGAAATTCTCGAAGATCAAGGAATCGGGCTTTCTATTTGCATAGGCAAAGAATATATTCTGGCAAAGAATACTCATACAGATTCTTATCTATATATAGTTTGGATGCGCTTAGCACCCACAGAAATGATCTTTATCGGAATACCGAGAAGTTTTTCAATAGTATGAACAAAAGTTTGAGCGTTTTCCGGAAGATCCTCAAATTTTTTCACGGAAGTAATATCCTCTTTCCATCCGGGAAGAGATATATATGATGGTTGAACATTTTTCAGAATCCGTGTTTCAACTGGATATTCTTCTAGTTCCAGACCATCTAATGTATAACCTGTGCATATCTCGATCGTATCCAATCCGGAATAGACATCCAGTAATGTGAGTGCGATCTCGTCGAAACCATTAAGCATTGCAGAAAACCTTGCTGTAACCACATCGAACCAACCGCATCTGCGGGGACGTCCGGTTGTGGTGCCGTATTCATGTCCCTTTTCGCGTATATAATCACCTATCTCATCATGTAATTCTGTAGGGAAAGGTCCGTTGCCAACGCGGGTGAAATATGCCTTCATAACACCGATTATTCTATCAATATTTCTCGGATTTATACCCGCACCTGTCAACGCAGCGCCAATTGTTGTATTCGATGATGTTACGTAAGGATAGGTGCCGAAATCAATATCGAGAAGTGTGCCCTGCGCTCCTTCAAAAAGAATATTCTTATTTTCTTTAATAAGTTTGTTGATCATACAAGGAGTGTTACTGATAAAGGGTTTAAGCTGAATTCCAATATCGTAGAGCATTTCAACTGAGTCATCAAAACTAATGTTTTCGAGCCACGAGCCAAGCAAGTCTCGTTTATTATTGATCAGATTTGATAGTCTGTATTCGAGATATTCTTTATCGATCAGGTCACCCATGCGAAGTCCCAGACGTGCGGCTTTGTCGGAATAGGTAGGTCCAATACCCGATTTTGTAGTTCCAATTGCCTGTTTGCCGCTCAATTTCTCACCGAGTTCGTCGAGATAAGTTTGTATAGAAAGTGTAATATGAGCTTGAGAGCTAATGAAAAATCTGTCCGAAAGATGAATACTTTTGGATTCAATCTCCTCGATTTCTTGCAACAATCTTTCAAGATTGACGACCACACCGTTTCCTATAATGCATATCATACTTGGATCAAGGATACCAACCGGGATAATGTGGAATTTATATGTTGTATCACCATGTACCACAGTATGACCCGCATTGCATCCACCCTGAAATCGTACAATTGCATCCATCTTTTCAGCAAGTGCATCTACGATCTTAGCTTTTGCTTCATCACCCCACAATGCTCCTAATACAACAGTTACTGGCATTTGAACCTCTTTTCGTATAATCTTGAATACTTATCTGTGCCGTTATACTCTATGTCAACAAAATCGTTGTGAGAGATGAAAGTCTTGACACAATCATAAGCAGTTACGAAAAAGCAAATGATAAAATATTTCAGGAGTTTATATGAGCCAGAAAAGCAAAGCAGAAATTCGTGAGCTTGCACAGAAAATTTGTTCTCTTTCGAAGGAAGTCGAAACAGAGGTTCTGATTTTCAATAGTAAAAGCGCTCTTACACGATATGCGGATAATTATATACATCAAAATGTGAGCGATACATCATATTATATCAGAGTGCGCACTATAATGGGCAAAAAAACTGCAACTGCCACCACAAATAAATTGGATGATGAATCTCTTAAACAAACACTTCAAGCAGCAATTGATGCTACGAAAATGCAGAAGGATAATGAAAAACTACTTCCGCTTCCGGTGCAACAGGAATATCAAAAGGTTGATAATTTCTGCAAGGCAACCGATGCATTCTCTCCTCAGCAGCGTGCAGAAGCTATCACAAAGGCAGTAAATATTTGTAAAAAAAATAATCTTGAAGGAGCTGGAATATTCTCCAATTCCACTTCTGAGATTGCGCTGGCAAACTGTAAAGGGCTCTTTGCTTACGATATCTCTACAAATGCAGAGTTCAGTATTACCGCGATGAAAGGAGCTGCATCGGGCTGGCATGAGATCATCAAAAAAGACGTACGCAAGATCGATATCGAAAAAGCAGCCAATATCGCTATCGAAAAGGCGCTGAAGAGTAAGTATCCTGAAGGTTTGAAGCCGGGTAAATATACCGTTATTATGGAACCTGCAGCAGTAGCAGAATTTGTGCTTTTCCTTCTTTGGAAAGGATTTAACGGCATGGATTATATTGAAGGCACTACCTTCCTGAAAGATGGATTGAATAAGAAAATATTTTCTGATAAACTCAATATTTTTGAAGATCCATATAACCCCATTATCGGTTCCCAGCCCTTCGATTTTGAAGGAATGCCGGTGAAACCCATGACACTTGTTGAGAAAGGTATTCCGAAAACCTTTGCAACCAACAGATGGATCGCCCAAAAGGCAGGTGTTGATAATAACGGACATGCAATTCCTTTACCCGGGCAAGCAGCGTATCCTTTTGCACTCAGGTTTGAAACTGGAAAAAGTTCAGTTGAGAAAATGATAAAAAGTACTAAAAAGGGAGTTCTGGTCACTCACTTCCACTATTCAAATATTATTGATCCCATTTCGTTGCTTATTACAGGTATGACGCGTGATGGATTCTTTATGGTAGAGAATGGCAAAATAACTAAACCTCTGAAGAATATGCGTTATACTGACAGTGTTATCAATATTTTCTCTAATATCGAAGAGATCGGAGATAGTGCTGAGATCGCAGGCGCGTTCTTTGGCGGTGGTTTCCTAGTTCCTGCCATGAAGATCAGCAATTTCAATTTTTCGAGCGGAACAGAGTTTTAGAATTTTTCACATAACTCGTATAAACCCCGTAGGATAAGTATTCCAACAGGGTAAACCGAACCCAAAAAGAACTCTCCATCCGTCTTCATTTCATTGCGCCGTTACAGGTATGAGCCACGAAAACACACAAAAGCACACGAAAAAAATATTACCTATTAATATGAAAAGTAACAAAAATAACTTTTGTCTAATTTTGTGGCTAATCCGTCTTCATTTTATTACGCAGAGACAGCTCCGTCTCCGTTCTACCTCAGTCTTCGCTACGCTACGCCCCGACAGGACACCTTGGCTCGCCTTCGTAAAACTTCCGCTTTTGCTGCGATACAGCGTGATAAAACGGCGCAGCAATCAGGCAGAGGGCACCAAGAAAGAAATTTCATAAAAGAAGATAGTGCCTTTAAATAAATTGAAGTCGGTTGGACTGGACTTGATCCTCTAGTTGACAGTTCAGAACAAATGGGAAGTTCGAGTTGAGAAAAAGCTTTGATTCGGGTTGTGTGGTTGTGCATTCTGAACTCCACCCACCTTTGACGTGTGAAGTCCAGTCTGATAAGTTGGCTACCCCAAAAAAACAAAACAGGATGTCATTCCCGTGAAAACGGGAATCCAGTATTTGTTTTATTCATCCACATATTTGCATCTGCTAAATAAATATTTTTTCTGGATTCCCACTCCATCAGCTGGCGGACAAGCTTCGTGGGAATGACACTGGAGAGAGGAAAACAGTCTTGATAATTTCACGACAACTTGTTGGTAAGTTTTATTTTTAAAGTGCCTAATTTTAAATCACACCCTTTTCCCAGTGCGTTATTAAATAGTTTAATTTTTTCTATTTTGAGTACTCATGATACCCCAATTGATATAAATATAAACCGAGTCAAGTAAATTATGTAAAATATCAACTCAAATAAAAAAAAAGAGCACTCATCGGTGCCCTTTAATATTATATACTATTCTGAATTAATCTTCAATCGCTTCGACATTTGCTCGAGGTACAGTAACCTCAATTCCATCTTCCATTTTTGCTTTTAATACTCGCACTTTGGTTTCGGATTCAACAACTACAAGCTCTTCGGGAAGTGCTGTAACTTTGCAGATATCTCCGAAATGAGGTTCTCGGATAATTCGTATAGTGCTTCCTATTTGCAATCCGTGTATCTGCTTCTTCCCTGCTTTGAGTTCTTCTTTTTTAAAGGGAATTGGAATGATAATTTCTGGTCTCATCACGCCGGCTCGGATCTGTGTTTTACCGTGCATGGATGCCTTATAGCCCTCAAATTCTTTCAATATTTCAAAGGTTTTTGCAGCCATTTTGATCGGACCGAATCCTTCTGTGAGTACGATTGTCAAACCGATCTCTTCATGTCCTGTAATTGCAACACCGATATCATAACCAAGCAGATCCTTAAGATCCTGGTCGTCGATACCGCCTATAACAATACCTTTTGCGTTGACCTGTATTGCCTTTTTGATCGCAGGTAAACGTACAATATTGCCACCAACAATGATCTTATCTTTGCATGAATTATCGATTTGCTCAGGCATAAGTTCAGCATCTGGAGCATCAACAAGTACTTTTATTTCACCGGTTATTTCATCCCCAATTCCGAAAATTCCCTGTATATAAGCAGATTTATTCTCGATCTCAACACCTTCATTTTCATATACTTTGCTGACCACACCGTCAATAAAAGCTTTCACGGTTATTGGAACTGGTGGCTCACGAAGAAGAACCTGTCCTGTAATGCTTGAGATATTCTCGACTGTGCCGGTTATTGGTGATTTCACTGTATTTTTGAACACACCGAAGAAACTCTGGCTCATCGCAAGAGGTTCATCTTTTTTGATCGTTTCACCTTCTTTTTTCTGCATTTTAGACAGAACATCAGATGGCGGGATACCGAGTTTATTTGCAATATTAACTGGTATAACGTCACCCGGCAAGTCTGTTTTCGCGACATTATCATCTGCGGTGACTCTATCTCCTACTTTTACGACAACTTCACCTTTGAGAGGAAGAATTCTGTCTTTTCTCAGTATGATGCTTTTTGTTATTGTTAATCCGGGAGTATATATTTGTGCCATGTGAATCTCCTATGATAACCATTCTTCGGGATAGACTTCCAGTGCCTTCATCCACTTTTTCAACGATTGTACACGTGCTGCATTATCTTCTGGAATATGAGCAGTCATTGTTTCTTTGTTCAATTTCTCATCGAAATAAGGTACTCTTCCACGTGTATCAATAATAATACCAACAACTCCGCCAGAGATCGTAGTCTCAATTTCATTATTCTTACCCATACCAAGATCGAGTCCACTCATAGGTTTCAAAGTCGCTTTTGCTTTCTCATCAACACCAAGATCCAATTTGATCATCTCTCCAAATGGTATATTCTCTTCGAATATCTTTCCATTTGGCAATTCGATCTTCGCACTAAGTGCAGTTTTACCTTTTTTATATTTTCCTTTTGGTGCAATACATGTTCCAAGATGAATAAGACAGTCTTTTTCAAAAACTTCTGTTGCTGCCTTTTCACAGATCGTTGACAGAACACCAAGCTGGGGCATCATGAAGATACTATCAACAGCAAGGCGAGTGATACCTTCAGGAAGAAATGCATCGATCAGCATCATTGCAGCCTGATTTCTGCGAGGAGCATGAGAAAGCACACCACCACTACCAACCAATATATCGAGAGTTATCATATTTACAATGGTTTCACCTGATGTTGATTGGGAGAATGCTTCTGAAATTTCTCTTTCTCTTTGAGTTCCTTTGAGGGTGACAGCAAATTCTTTATGCTGTTCGAAGGCAAGGCGAAGCGCCTCTTTTGCGATCGCTTGTTCAAGCATTAATTCTTCAGCAAGGAAGGGGATTGTAGTAGGTCTGATCATCTTATTCTTGATCATATTGCGTAGTTGAGTTTCCGGAATATCAAAGGGAACCCAACGCAAAATGTTTTTGATACCTGTCGAAGCAAGTACGTTAGAAATACTGTAACTCATTCCCAGATTAGCGCTTACTGTTCTGTTGAACACCCGATCTTCTGTAAAGACTGAGAATATGTCAGTTGTTGCTCCGCCGATATCCACACCCACAACTTCGATATTTTCAAGGCGTGCAATTGTCTGCATGATATTTCCGACAGCGGCGGGTGTAGGCATGATGGGCACTTCTTCAATTTTACCATCTTCTGTTTCAGCCCTTGCCCAGGCCATAAGCTTCTTGTAACCTGGTGCTTGCGCCATCACATGCTCCATAAAGAGATCGTGGATCTTATCACGTGCCGGTCCAAGATTTTCTCTTTCAAGCACAGGACGAATGTTATCTGTTATGATAAGATCAACTTTATCGCCCAATGTCTTTTTAACAGCTTCACGTGCTTCTATATTACCTGCATAAATGACTGGCAGCTTATATTCCGAACCGAGACGCGGTTTGGGATCTGCCGCAGCAATTATCTCTGCAAGTTCAACCACATGCTTGGTCGTTCCCCCATCTATTCCTCCGGACAGGAGTATCATATCAGGACGAAGGTGTCGTATCCTTTCGATCCTTTGGTGCGGAAGACGTTTGTCGTTGCTTGCAAGCACATCCATCACGATAGCGCCTGCACCGAGAGCAGCACGCTCTGCACTTTCTCCGGTCATACTTTTCACCACACCGGCGACCATCATTTGAAGTCCACCACCGGCACTACTGGTTGACACATAAGCATCAACACCTTTTTCGCCATCTTGAGGTACTTCAATTGTTTCATCCTTGATGATATATCTGTCTTTTTCTCCTCGAATATGTACGAGATCTTCAACCTCTTCAACAGCATTCAACACACCTTTTGTCACATCATCAAAGGGTGCTTCAACAGTTGTAGGAGCTTCCCCTCGCACGACCAGACGATACTCATCTTCAACCTTTTTAATTAATATGGCTTTCGTCGTTGTACTACCACAGTCAGTAGCCAATATTGAACCTAACTCTTTTGCCATATTTCCTCCGATTTATTTCACTTTATTTTTTAATTCTTTTTTCTTTTTCTTCAATTCTTTTGCCTTTTTCTTTTCAGCTTTCAACTTCTTATGAAACTCAGCATCTTTTTCGTCAATCTTGTTAAGAAGATATTTCACATTTTCATCATCTTCCAGAGAACAAGCAAACTTTTGATACTCTTTGTGCTTAAAAATCAGCTCTGCAAAAGGAGCGATCATATAAAGGACCTGGCTTGCAATAAAGTTCAATGGCTTTAGTGATTCTATCAACAAAATCGCAGCAGAACCCATTCTTCTTTCAGCAATGAACTTAGCAGTCCTATCCATTAATTCATGAGCATCGTCTTTCGAAACTTCTACAATTACATCTATCATGCTTTATGCTCTCGCCAATGTGCATACGTAAATATGCTTCGCAAGATTCTCCTTTAATAAAAGTGCGATTGATTTCATTGTTGATCCAGTTGTTAAAACATCATCAACTAATAATAAAGATTTATTCTCAATAGCACCAAAATTTTTTACCTGAAATGCATTAGCAACGTTTTTTTCGCGTTCGTGTTTTTTTAACTTTGTTTGTGTTTGTGTAAATTTTTTTCTTTTTAGCACATTCTTTAGAATTGGGATATCCAACTTCGTTGATAGGGCTTTAGCAATTATTTCAGATTGATTGAATCCACGAAATCTTTTCTTTGTTTTATGAAGCGGAACCGGGATGATATAATCAGTGTTGGAAATAAATGAGTAGGTTGAAATTATTTCGGCAAGTTTATATCCAAGAAAAGTACCGATCTTTTTGAATTCATTATATTTGAAATTATGGATCATTCTTTGCAATGGAAGGTTGAAAGTATATACGCTTACAACTTCATCAAAGGGATATTCCTGTTTGCATTCTTCGCAAATGAAGCTGTTCACGGTATTCTTGTTACAAAACACACATGAGTTTTCTTTTAAACCGACAAGTTCATTAGAGCATTTCTCGCAGAGAATTGCAGAATCATTAATTCGTTCATTACAGGAAAAACAATGAGGAGGAAAGAAAAGGTTCAAAAGAGAATGTAATAACGTCATTTCTCGACAAACTTCTTTATAGAAAGGAATATCTGTTGTCCATCTTTTGAGCCGCAGATAGGATCAGAGCTCCGCTCAGGGTGCGGCATCATACCGAGAATATTCCCTTGTTTATTCACAATACCTGCGATGTTAAGCAAAGAACCGTTCGGATTTGTGCTGTCATCAATATGCCCTTCTTTATCACAGTATTGAAAAACGATCTGCTTATTATCCTGCAGCGCTTTCAATCCCTCATCATCAATGAAGAAATTTCCCTCATTATGAGCGATTGGTATATCAAGAATCTGATTTTTTTCGATTATATGCGTATAAGGAGTTGTATTGTTCACTACTTTCACGTATTGATGCTTACAGATGAAGAGCAATGACTTATTTTGCAAGAGCGTACCAGGAAGCAGTTTTGTTTCTGTTAGAACCTGAAAGCCATTGCAAATACCAATGACCAATCCACCATTTTTGGCAAAGGAGATAACTTCTTTCATAATAGGACTGAATTTTGCGATCGCTCCCGCTCGAAGATAATCTCCATAAGAAAATCCGCCAGGTATGATAACACAATCTGGATCTTTAAGAACATTGTCTTTATGCCATACATATTCCACCTCAGCACCCATGAGATTTTTCGTCACAAAATATGCATCATAATCACAATTTGAGCCCGGAAAAATTATTATGTTATACTTCATATTTTTACTCTATATGCTTTACCAAGCTGGGGCTTGGTAAAGAGTAGGGTGTGGTTCTCTTTACCAATTCCTAAATTGGTAAAGTAATAACTAAAGAAGCCCATGCTTCTACATTCATTCCTATTATCTTCTATATTCTCTCTACCTTCTGCAGGTGTGGTTTTAAACAGTGAAGTTAAAAAATTTTTCATTACAACTGCGTAACTTCAGTTATTTTACTCGTCATGAATATCATAATGATAGGTTTCAATATTCGGATTTGCCAGAACTTTGTCGCATATCTCATCGATCTCTTTTGAGATATCAGCATCATTTTCTGGATTAATTGTAACTTCGAACATCTTGCTAGCACGAACTTCTGAGACGTTGTTATAACCAAGCGTATGCAAGGCATTCATTATAACCTTGCCTTGCGGGTCGAGAACTTGAGGTTTTAGTGTAACGTATATTGTTGCTTTTCGCATATTTACTCCTACATATAATTCTTTTTAACCATCCGACTTCGCCACGCTCCGCCGTGACGAGCGAAAGGCACGAAAATAACGAAAATAAAAAAATTAATAATTCCGAGTCTTTCGGGTATTTCGTGGTTCATAATATTTCTCCTACATATCAAAAACTCTAGAAAATATAGAATCAACATTATCAGTAAATTTATCTAAGCTAAACAGGGAATTTATCTCATTTTCATTTAATAATGAGGTGAATTCCCTACTTCGTTTCAAAATATCTTGAAAATCTTCTTTTGTTTTCCAGCATTCCATTGCAGCTTTCTGTACGATCTCGTATGCTTTTTCCCGCGAGTTACCTTTCTTTGCAAGGGCAAGGAGAACGGACTGGCTATAGATCAGCCCATGTGTAAGATCTACGTTTTCCATCATCTTTTCCGGGAACACCACAAGGTTCTCAACGAGGGCAGTCGTTTTAACAAGTAAATAATGTATCAGCGAGGTTGAGTCAGGAATGATTATCCTTTCAGCAGAAGAATGGCTGATGTCTCGTTCATGCCAGAGTGCATTATTCTCAAAGCCGGTCATTGCATTACTGCGTAAAATGCGTGCGAGACCGCAAATACGCTCAGCAATAATTGGATTTTTTTTATGAGGCATTGCAGAAGAACCCTTTTGTCCTTTTGAAAAATTCTCCTCTACTTCATGAACTTCCGTTCTTTGAAGATGACGAATTTCCAAAGCGATCTTTTCGAGTGTACTTCCTATGATAGCAATTGATGAAAGATATTCTGCATAGCGGTCTCTCTGTATGACCTGTGTGGATATGTTTACCGGCTTTAGTCCAAGCTTTTTGCATACATAGGTTTCCACTTCAATGGGAAGATGTGCATAATTGCCAACTGCTCCTGATATCTGCCCTACAGAGATCGTTTCAATGGCTCTTTGCCATCGAATGAGATTTCTGTGCATTTCATCATACCAGAGTGCGAGTTTAAGCCCGAAAGTAGTTGGCTCTGCATGAATACCGTGGGAGCGTCCTATACAGAGTGTGTTTTTATACTTATAAGCACTTTCTTTAAGTGTATCCATACATGTTTGGATCGAAGCAAGAATTATTTCTCCTGCCTGTTTCATCATAAGCGAATTTGCTGTATCGATCACATCAGATGAAGTCATGCCAAGGTGAATATAGCGAGATGAAGGTCCCACATATTCTGCTACATTCGTAAGAAATGCGATAACATCATGATGAACTTTATTCTCAATTTCGTTTATTTCAGCAACTTTAAATTGTGCTTTTTGCTGAATGTTTTTTAGATCAGCATCAGGCACTAAACCGAGTTGGTTCATTGCTTCTGTAGCTGCGATCTCGAGCTTCAGCCAAGTTTGGAATTTTTTTTCAAGACTCCATAAATGAGCCATTTCCGGTAATGTATATCGTGCGATCATATATCCTCTATTCTTCCTCAATTATTTCTATCGGAATTATGAGATCGAGCTCGTTTGCTTCGATCTGCACATTTGTAGGTACTTCGAAATCAAAGATATTATCAGAATAGTGCGGGAAATCCCATTTGTCTATTTCAAGTGTGAGTATCTCATTTTTATCTTTTAGCACAGTAATCTGATAAGGCAAATTTCTTTTGTACTTGGTTAGCTGAATACGAATTTCACGTATCTGGATAACTTCAAGATGAAATTTCTTATCAAAGATATAATACACGCCATTGAATGGCGAGGTCTTATAATAGCCGAAATTCTCTACAACACCATAGTTGCCAACGATTCCCTGAACATTTACAAGCGAATCTGCAGGTATCAGGCGAGTTATTGTGAGCCGTTTTTGATCAGGAATGAAGACGTTTACAAAATTATCACACAGAACGATTTGGGCTTTGGGTGCAGGTGAAAGGCCTAATATGCCACCTGAGAAAATATCTATTCTAACCTTTGAATCCTTTTTCCTTAATAAAAAATTTGTTTTGATCTCAAAGCCGTTATAATTGATATTTGCAATGCCTCCTGCCTTGCATTCTTTCAAAAAACTAAGATTTTCAATGATCTTGTTTTGAATTTCAAAAGTATTATACTTGCCGGATTGAACAGAACTGCAACCGAGGAGTGCAAGTATGGATAGAATTCCAATAATATATCTAATCATTTTCTTCATTCTCATTGATCTCTGGTACTCGTTTTTTCTTAAAAATTGAGATATAGCCGATTATTCCTGCTATCATCATAAGCAAGCTGAGTATCTGTCCCATTGTCATGAAGCCAATCAGATGCCCTAAATGAGCATCCGGTTCACGAACAAACTCCACAAGAAATCTGAAGAGTCCATATAAAAAGATAAAGCTCCAGAACACAAAACCTTTTCGTACATTCTTTTTTATAAGAATGAATAAGATAACGAAAAGCAGAATTCCTTCGAGGAACATTTCATAAAGCTGAGAGGGATGTCGAGCGAACTGTTCTCCCGGGAAAAGCATTCCCCATGGAAGATTGGTTGCTCTTCCGTAAAGTTCTGCATTGATGAAGTTTCCCAGCCGTCCGAGCGCGAGTCCTATTGGTGCTACTACAACGGTTGGATCTGCTAATTTATAAAAATCATAATGATATTTTCTGCAGAATAAGTATCCAAAAAGTATCGATGCGATCAAACCTCCGTGGAATGACATACCCCCATGCCATACTGCGAATATTTCAAGGGGATTTCTGAATATTTCCTTGAAATTATAAAAAAGCATGTAGCCAAGCCGCCCACCTATTATGACTCCAAGCATGAGGTAAAAGAAGAGGTTCTCAAAATGTGCTTTCTTTATATGGACATCACGTTCCTTGTAGAGTTTTTTCAAAAGGAAATATCCAATAGCAAAGGAAATAATGTACATCAGTGCATACCACCTTATCTCAAAAGGTCCAACTGCAAGAGATCCGATAGAAAATTTGGGGATGGTTGCGAGTGACGGGTTAATTTCCGGGTATGGTATCATGATACAGTTTCCATTTTTCTCTGAATAGCATTATACCAAAAATTATACAAATTATTTATATCACATGAGATAAGCTTATTGATTTGAAATTTTTGATCAGCAACTTTTCCAAGTATTTGATAAGGACAGTTATACTTTTTTATTATTTTGATAAGTGAAGGAATGTCTTTTTCTTCTAGAGATACTACAATTCGTGAATGAGCTTCACCAAAAAGTTCAAAGTCAGGACGATATGTACATTCCATTTCAATATGAGCGCCAAGTAATCCTTTAGGGTTGAAGCACGATTCCGCCAATGCCACTGCAAGACCGCCTTCCGAACAATCATGAGCAGATTTTATTAGCCCTTTTCTGATAGCTTCGGAGCAAATAATCTGAATTTTCTGTTCAAGTTCCAAATCAACTTTGGGTGCATGCCCAGCGATTGTATTATGTTCAACTGCGAGATATTCAGATCCTCCAATTGTATCACAAGGTTTTCCTAATAAAATTATCGCATCTCCAATATCTTTGAAATATTGATTTGTGGCAAGGTTAATATCCTCTAAAAGTCCAATCATCCCGATCGTTGGTGTAGGATACACTGCACTTGTAACAGTTTCATTATAAAAGCTCACATTGCCGCCGGTGACAGGAGTTTTAAAAAACCTGCACGCATCCCCCATACCGCGAATGCACTCTGAGAATGTCCAGTAAATTTCTTTTTTATAAGGATTCCCAAAGTTAAGGCAATTCGTAATGGCAATAGGTTTTCCACCCGAACACACAATATTTCTTGCTGCTTCTGCGACAGCGCCTTTTGCCCCTTCATAAGGATCGAGGTAGCAATATCTTCCATTGCAGTCTGTAGTCATTGCCAGCGCTTTGTTCGTACCTTTTATTCTTACAACTGCCGCATCCGATCCTGGCTCTATAACAGAATTAATTCTCACCATATGATCATATTGTGTATAGACATAATTCTTGCTTGCTATGTTTGGAGAAGAGAGCAATTTTTTAAGTGTTTCAGTGTAATTTTCCGGCTCTCTTATACTCATTTCATCAAATGAATGCGCTTTCTCAAGATAGGATGGATATTGAGTTTCCCGCACATATATAGGCGCTTCGCCGCCAAGCACAAGTGTTTGAGCAGGAATATCTGCAACAACGATTCCGTTTTCTCTGACTCGTAAATTTCCGTCATCAGTCACCTCGCCTATCTTCACGACATGCAGATCCCATTTTTCATAGATTTCCTTAACTTTCCCGAAGTTTTTCGGCTCGATAACCAGCAGCATTCTTTCCTGTGATTCCGAGAGCATGACCTCGTATGGAGTCATTCCTTTTTCCCTTTTGGGAACGAGTGAAACATCGATGTCAACACCGGTTCCTGCTTTTGCAGCCATCTCTGCGGATGAACAGGTCAGACCTGCAGCTCCCATATCCTGAATACCTACAACCAGATTTTGTTTGATCACATCGAGGGTAGCTTCGAGCAGCAATTTTTCCATGAACGGATCCCCTACCTGCACAGAAGTTCTTTTTTTAGCCGATTCCTCAGTGAGCTCGACAGATGCAAAGGTAGCGCCGTGAATTCCATCCCTGGCTGTCGAAGAGCCAACATACAAAACGTAATTTCCTTTGCCATACGCAGCAGCAGTAGCAATATTTTCATGCTTCAGAATCCCAACGGTCATTGCATTCACAAGCGGATTTCCCTCATAGCTGTCATCAAAATAGATTTCTCCAGCCACTGTAGGAATCCCCATGCAATTACCGTAATCTGCAATACCTTTTACTACACCTTTGAGAAGATGTTTTACTCTGGGATTGTCCAAAGAGCCGAAGCGGAGTGAATTCAGCGAAGCTATCGGTCGAGCTCCCATAGTGAACACATCTCTCAGAATGCCGCCGACCCCTGTTGCTGCACCTTGATACGGCTCCAATGCAGAGGGATGATTGTGGCTCTCGATCTTAAAAGCAACTGCAAGTCCATCTCCAATATCAACCACACCCGCATTTTCTTCACCGGCATCTTTGAGAAGGCATTCTCCGGAACGAGGAAGAGTTTTTATTTGTAGTATTGAGTTCTTATAACTGGCATGTTCCGACCACATTACAGAAAAAATACCCAGCTCAGTGATCGTTGGATCTCTTCCTAATATTGATAAAATGCGATTGTATTCTTCCTTTGAAAGACCGTGTTCTTCTATGAGTTCTTCTGAGATTTCCGGGTTCATTTATCCTCAATAGCTTTATTTATCTTATGAGTGCTATATTCACTAAAAATTTAGTTGCCTTTTACACGTCAAGAAAACTGTCCGAATAGTCCTCCTAGCATCTCATTCAGAGATACCCATAAAAATTAGAAATACGTTTCTTGTAAAGCCATAAGAATAAGGTATTGACGGGATATTTAATATGGAAAATTATTACTCAATCTCGTTTCGGAAATCTTTTAAAAAACAAAAGAGAGATGTCATTCCCAACTGGATTGGGAATCCAGTTACGTTATCATTTATGGATTCCCGCTTTCGCGAGAATGACAATTGGGAAAGAGGGAATGACATAAGAGCGGTGAAATGGAAAGAGATAGAATGTAACATTACTCACGGCAAGCAATACAATTTTTATCATTATAAATTTCCACTAAAATTATTATGTGTCCGCCTTCTCCTTCAGCTCTCCCGATACATCGGGAATTCATCAGGCCTGACGGATACATAAATTATACCAGGAATTTTAAGGGTATCATTAAATTAAAAATTGACAACTTTTATTAATGATTCTTTCAGAAACCCGGAAATGTGAAAAAATGAAGATTAGAAAGCTATTAAAAAAAGACATTGAGCGATATGCCCAGATGTGCTGCTATTGTTTTCATATGAAGCAGGATAATGCCGGAAGGTATATTGAAACTGGCGTAGAATTTGGCAGAGGATTTATAGGGAAAGAAAATCCGCAAATTATGTCTGCAATGTTTTATTATCCATTTAGAGAAAATGTTCGTTTTCAAAAAATGAAAATGGCTGTTCTCTCTGGTGTTGTCACAATGCCAGAGGCTCGTAACAGAGGATTTGTTCGCGAACAACTAAAAATAATACAAAAAAATTATCCGTAACTTTGGAAAAATGGAGGTAAAAAAACAATGAATAAAAAAGCATCCAAGGATAAACCCCCGCAATGTAAGGGGAAAGTTGGACACCAAAGAAAAGTATTAGGACCTATCCCGACTCTTGAAGAGCATGTTCGTCCAGATTGGTGGCGAAGCATTTTCAACGCCTTTTACCTGAAAACAGATGGGGATGTAGTGGACGACCAGAATATCACTCGTCAAGAAGTAGACTTGTTCTCGGAGATTCTGAAGCTCTCCACAGATGATAAAATCTTGGATTTATGTTGTGGGCAGGGACGCCATTCTCTGGAACTGGCAAGGAGAGGATTAAGATATGTGGAAGGGTTGGATCGCTCCCATTATCTGATTCAAAAGGCAAAATCACAAGCAAAAAATGAAGGGTTGAAAGTTAGATTCAGGGAAGGGGATGCCCGAAAACTTCCGTATCCACCTGATAATTTTGATGCCGTGATGATCCTTGGGAACAGTTTTGGCTATTTTGAAACGATTCAGGATGACCTGAGAGTTCTGAAAGAGGTTTTCAGAGTTCTGAAGCCCTGGGGTCGACTTCTCATTGATGTTGCTGATGGAGAATACTTAAGAGCCCATTTTAATCCCAGATCCTGGGAATGGATAGACAAAAACTATTTTGTTTGTCGGGCGCGTTCCCTTTCATTGGACGAACAGTGTCTAATCTCACGAGAGGTTATCACCCATGTGAAAAAAGGGGTTATTAGAGACCAATTTTATTCGGAAAGACTCTATACCCATAAGAGCATAGGTGAATTGTTAAAAACAGTAGGGTTCAATGCGATTACCTTTAATGGAGAAGTATCCACAGATTCAGAGCGGAATCAGGATTTGGGAATGATGGAAAAGCGAATTATTGTTACAACTGTGTGCAGGAAGGAGTGGACACCTATTAAGAAAAGAGCGAAAGAGATAACAAAGAATGTAGTTGTGCTATTGGGTGACCCTACGAAGCCTGACCCTTTAAAGCCATTGGGTATCTTTGATGACGATGACATATATACAATTGATCAATTGAAAAGTGCGTTAAGAGAACTAAAAGGCTACCAATTTACATATCTTAACAATCATAATGCTTTGCTTTATGACTTGATGAAACTAAAAACAAAAGTAGATTTTGCTTTTAATCTATGCGATGAAGGTTACAACAACAATGCTGAAAATGAGCTTCATATACCAGCCTTGTTAGAAATGATGGGGCTTCCATATACAGGTTCCTGTCCCCAAAGCCTTGCTTACTGTTACGACAAATCACTTGTGCGTGGAGTTGCAAAAGAGATGAAAATACCCGTGTCAGAAGCTTTTTTTATCAAATCCGAAGATAATATTTTTGAACTTCCATTTGGATTTCCTGTTATTGTAAAACCAAACTTTGGTGATTCCAGTTTTGGGATAACCCAAAGGAGCGTGGTAAAAACTATTGAGGAACTTATCAATGCTATTTCAGAAATCAGAGGTAAATTTGGCTATGATAAACCAATTCTTGTTGAAGAATTCCTCACAGGAAAAGACTTAAGCGTGGGAATAATAGGAAATTTTCCTGAATCTTACACAGTCTTACCCATTATTGAGTCAGATTATTCAATGATACCAGCAAAACTTCCAAAAATATGTGGATACGAGGCTAAGTGGCTTCCAGACTCACCATACTGGAACATCAAATCCGTTCCTGCCGAATTACCAGAGGGAACAAAGAAACTAATCGTAGAATGGTGTTTGAAGCTTTTTGAAAGGCTGGAATGCAGAGATTACTGTCGCTTTGACTGGAGGCTCAACTCAAAAGGTAATCCGAAGCTCCTTGAGGTGAATCCAAATCCGGGCTGGTGCTGGGATGGACACCTGGCGAAGATGGCGAATATAGCAGGGATGTCTTATACAGAAATGCTGGAAGCTATTTTACAGGCAGTAGAACAGCGATTGAACATCCAGACAAACGAGAAGGAAGGAGAGCATATTGCAAAAGCTGCGACTAACACGCTGTAAAAAACTACGCTTCGTTCAATTAGCGGACAATTTATTGTGAATTAGTTCATCCCTTCTTCCAAGAAGCACCTGAAGACTTGAAAATAATTTGTTAAAGACGAAGCTGAAATCTCTGAAAATATTGTAGAGCAAATAAATCTAATATTTCCGAAAGAGAATGTGTATATAAAAGATTGGTTTTAGGATGGAGGTTAGCCACAAAATCATCCCAAAAGAACATAAGAATATATTAAAATTCAAAATCACTTTTGTGAATTTTCGTATGATTTCGTGGCTAAATATTAAAGTATGAAAAGCAAAGTATATTTTATTGATTTCAAAACAAGTTTTCAAAGAAACATTTTTGATAAATTATCAGATGTTGCAACGAAATCTAATTTTTATAACTTTTTTGAGCAATACGATAAGCTCGCGATAAAACTTCATTTTGGTGAATATGGAAATTTTGGTGCTGTTAATCCGAGATTTATCTGCTTTTTTGTAGATAAAATTAAAGAACAGGGTGGGATGCCTTTTATAACAGACACCAATACAGACTAAACCCGACTCGGGTTTTACATTGCCATGTCTATAAAAAAGTTTGGGGGTATGCATACACCACATCTCATTTCCTTGACAACTAAATCCGCACATTCTGATTTCTTCGTAATCCAACTCTTAGCAGGTCTATATGATAAAAGTATTTAAAACTACGAACGGAAAATTTATTGAGAAAGACCAATACGATCTTCTCGAAGAAAATATCTGGGTGTATCTTGTATCTCCATCTCATGATGAGATCGAGCTTATCACTACGAGCTTTGATATTCCAAAGGATTTTATTGAAGACCCTCTCGATGAAAATGAGAGTCCCCGTATGGAGCTCGAGGATGGCAAGAGACTTCTCATTATACAATCCCCCTATTTTCAGGATGACGAAGAAGCTGCGATCCAATTTATTACACTGCCTTTAGGTATAATTCTCACAGAAAAATGCATCATTACAGTTTCTTCAAAGGATGATGATGTTCTTCAGAACCTCATAAAAGGACGTGTGAAAAATTTCTCGACTACGAAGAGAAATCGCTTAATACTTCAGATCTTATCCCGAACTGCAACAGTCTATTTGAATTATCTAAAAAAGATAAACAGAATCAGCAATACTATCGAAGCTCAACTTGAAAATTCGATGAATAACGAACGTCTTATGGATCTGTTGGACTTGCAGAAAAGTTTAGTTTATTTTGCCACTTCGCTGCGTTCTAACCAAGCTGTTATGGAGAAATTGTCCCGCGTGGGTATGTTCACCAAATTTGAAGAAGACGAAGACTTGCTCGAAGATATGATCATTGATAACAAGCAGGCAATAGAAATGACCTCAATACATGCGAATATTCTGCGAAGCACAATGGAAGCTTTTTCTTCAATGATATCTAATAATCTGAATAAAGTAATGAAATTTCTTACATCAATTACGATTATTCTCATGCTGCCGACCCTTATTTCGAGTATTTACGGGATGAATATTCCGTTACCTTTTGATAAATCTCCCCATGCATTTGTTATCCTGATGGTTGCTTCTGTTTTACTGGCATTGGTTGGTGTAATAATATTTATAAAACGGAAATGGTTTTAACACTTCTTAAGGAAGGATACTTATGCAAAAATATTTTTCATTTATAATAGTTTTAATACTTGTTCTAAGTGCCTGCGCGAAGAATACACCTAACATTGACGAAGGTCTTAATGAGAAAGAATCCTTAATGGCTGCACTCTGGCAGCAGACGTCATCGGAATACAGGGCACTTTGTTATCAGGCATTCAATGTAGCAAGAGACAGAATTCAAATGGATCTTACGAAAGAGTGGGCTAAGCCAAGAGCCGTCATAATTGATCTTGATGAAACTGTGATTTTTAATGCAAAATTCAATGCCACTGGAATTATCCGATATCAGGAATATCCCAAGGAATTTTATGAATGGATAGCTTCCGGTGAAGCAACACTTATTCCGGGTGCTCGGGAATTTTTGAAATTCATTTATAAAGAAGGTTATGAGATTTTTTATGTAACAAATCGTCGGGACGAATGTACTGATATTACCCTTCAGCAGATTATTGATCTTGGGTTACCTCAAGCTGATTCAGAGCATTTACTTATGAGAGGAACGGATCATACAAAACAAGGAAGACGGGATAAAGTAAATGGAGATTATGTTGTAATTCTCTATATAGGTGATAACTGTGTTGATTTTCTGGGCGATTACTTTAATGAATCCATTGAGGCGAGAAAAAATATCACAGATTCACTTCATACAGAATGGGGACGCAAATTCATCATACTGCCCAATCCGATGCACGGTTCGTGGCAAAAAGCACTTTATTATGGTGTAGGACAATTATCAGATAAAGAAAAAATACATTATAAAGCTTCGCTCTTAGATATTATTGAATAAAAAAAACCTCTTTTGAAATCATGCTCAACCAATTTTTTGATTCTTTAGCCCACTACAAATAAATACTTTTAACCACGAAAAGCACGAAAATTGTGTTTAAGAAAATATTCTATAAAGCCATTTTAATAATTCGTGTCTTTCGCTTGCCCTGCTTGACCCGTGAAGTGCTGTACCTACTTCACTGGGGTAAGGAAGTTTACCCTGTGAAATGCTTGCCCTGTGTAATCCACGAAGTGGTGCAAAGCAATTACACAGGGCGGGCATTATTTCATAGGGAATGACTATATCGGGGGTTTATTTCGCCTGCATCGGCGTCTTGTCGGGTCGTATCCGCCAGCTGGCGGATCATTTGAAATTAGTCCCGACAGGTTGGGAGTAATCAGTTATTCAAGTATAAAAGGATGGAAATTACTTAAAAAAATCATATTTAACTTTTATAATATCTACTGCAAAACTTGAGTTAATTAAGATTCTATACTATTTTTATAGAGGATTTCCACCTTCGAAATTTATCTTTTCTTTACTTTCATTTTCAGTATCAACTTCATGTATGGTAACTCTATCAGAGATGTCTTCAGAAATATTTTTCTTTGAAGGACCACCGATTATGTTATCTCCTTATTGTGAATAAAAAAAATTAAACATCGCATGGAATATCAATAAATTTTGTCTCGAGACTGAATGTCTCTGATACAAGCTTGCCTATATTTTGTACTCCCAATTTTTCAGTATTATAATGTCCAGCGTTAATGAAGTTCATACCGATCTCTTCTACTTCGCGAACAACATTTTCTTTGATATCCCCAGTAACAAACGTATCCGCACCTTTTTCGAATGCAATAGAATAATCAATAGAACTTCCTCCTGATATGATGCCTACTTTTTTAACAAATTTATGACCTGCCGCGAGGATATATGAGTTTGTATCGAGGACTTTATCAATATATTTTTTGAAATCTTCAAATTTCATTTTCTGTTTTATCTCCCCAATATACCCTATCTCGCCGTAGTATGGAGAATTCAAACGCTCAATATTCTGAAGTTCCAACAAACGTGCAAGACTGATATTATTGCCTATTTCCGGATGTGCATCAAGAGGAAGATGATAACCGCAAAGATTAATATTATTTTCAAGAATTAGTTTGATCCTTTGTCGAAAAATTCCGATTATGCGTGGTGGATCACCTAATTGATTCTTAAATAAACCATGATGAACAATGATCATATCTGCTTTTTCATCGATTGCTTTTTTAATGAATTGTCTGGAAAGACTTACACCAGTCACGATCTTCGAAATGTTCTCTTTGCCTTCGATCTGAAGTCCATTGTAACAATAATCGTTGAAGGTATCGGCTTTCAAATACTCATTACAAAATTCTACTATTTCATTTCTTTTTACCATTTATTACCTCTACGAACTTTTGATCATTGCATAAGCATTGTGATTATGAATGGATTCGATGCTCTCTGCTTCGATAGAGAACTTTGATATCCTTGAATCGTTTTTCAAAGTAATCGCTATCTCACGCGCAATGTCTTCAACAAATTTTGGATTATCATAGCTTTTCTCTGTTACATATTTTTCATCTGGTCTTTTGAGAAGTGAATATATCTGGCAGCTAGCAGAATTTTCGATGATCTCTATTAATTCTTCCAACCACACAAAGTCGTTGTACACAATATTAACTGTCACGTATGCTCGTTGATTATGTGCACCATACCGGCTAATTTCTTTTGAGCAAGGGCATAGAGAAAGCACAGGTACTGTTGCATACATTTCAAAAATAAATTCTTTACCCAAACTGGCATTGAAACCGCATTGATATGACGAAAGTGATTCTTCTTTTGTTACGGGTGCAGCTTTTTTTATGAAATAAGGAAATTCCATCTCAAGATAAGAAACGTCCGCATTCAGCTTCATCTTCATTTCTGCAAGAAGTTTTTCTAGATTATCAATGATAGTTTCTCTATGATAATGATGAAGTATCTCTACGAATCTGCTCATATGCGTACCGCGAAAATCATGAGGTAGCTCAACATACATATTGATATCTGCCACAGAATTCTGCGTTCCGTTTGTCCTATCTTGTAGAACGATTGGATATTGCAGTCCTTTGACACCGACTTTATTGATTGGAATTTTCCTTGTGTCTTTTTGATTCTGAATATCATTAAGTTTCATTGAATATCCTTTCTGAACTGCGCAGTTGAATCTATAAGAGTAAATTTATATTTGTCAAAATTATTCGAAAAAACATAGCAAAGTTCCCCATTATTTTCAAATACAATGAGCGCTTCGATATCATTCTTATGATTTACAAGTTTGATCGCTTTTTCAGGTCCCATAACAAAAAGTGCAGTACATAACGCATCTGCAATTGTAGTATTTGGCGCTATGACTGTAACGCTTATAGAATTGTATGAGGGGAATCCGGTTTGTGGATCAATGATATGATGAATACGTTTCCCGTCTTTCATGAAGAATTGTTCATAATCTCCTGATGTGACCACTGCTATATCTCTTACTTCTACCGAACCAAACAGTGCCGATGGATTTCTGGGATGTTGGATACCTACCTTCCAAACATCCGTCTCGGGATTTTGCATAACAAAAAGGTCGCCGCCCGCATTTATTGCTGAATTAGTAATGCCTTTCTCTTTTAGATAAGCAACTGCTTTATCAACAATAAATCCTTTTGCAATACCACCAAGATCGATGAAAATCGTCGGATCATCTTTGAAGAGTTCACTGTCAATGCAAGATATTTTCTTATAACCAACATAAACAAGAGCAGAATCTATCTCAGCTTGAGTAGGCATGACCTCATCAACAAAATCATACAGATTAATGATCTTCCCTACTGTAATATCAAAGGCACCTTCGGTTTCATTGCTGATCTGGTTTGAAATTGTCAGTATGTCCTGCATATCTTCAGAAATGAGAATCGAATTCTCACTATTATTTATTCTGTTAGTTTCACTTTTTGGATAGGTCAAGGAAAACTGCTTTTCATAAATTTGAATTATAGAAAACACAGAATCAATTATTTCTCTATTTTGTCTATTTTTTCCCTGAATATCAATGGTAACAAAGGTGCCAAGTGCAAGGCGGGTTTCCTTGAGAGGTTTGCTTTTCTCGTGTGAGATCCTCACATAAATAACTAAGAGAAGTATTATGAGAAATCCGATTTGAATGATTTTTCTTTTCATGATCAAAGAAGAGAAAGCACAAAGCCATGACATCCTATCATAATCTTTGTGCTTTTATATACTTTTGATTTTTATTTAATTAATCCTAACCAATCACCAAGAAGAAATTGTATTCGTCCAATTAATAATGAGATTCGCGCCATCACAGTGTAGCCGAAGGAGGCACCGAATCCGACCATCATGAACCAGATACCAATGGAAGTGAATTTTCCGTAAAATCCTTCATGGGCTTTGGAAAAGAAGAAATACAAAAGAATGCTTATCGTTCCAACAAATATCAAAATGATATTGATATTGTCGAGAGGAAGCATCATTGACCTCATTTGCACCAACACATTTGCATGCATACCCATAGGAACAAACATACCTACCATACCCATGCCAAACGCAATGGGATAGCGGCTGACCCAGCTAAATTTTGAAGAAAATCTGAACCAATACATGATACCAATGATAAAGGGTATGATAAGAATGTATTCCTTTTTGAGGAACAAAGGTTCGTATGCGTACGGAATAAAGGCATTATAGTAAGTAAAAGGAATAAAATAACCCATCGAAACGCCTACGAAGAGGTGCTCTGCAAATTTGTAGAAGGGATTATCCTTATACAAGAAAGAGAACATACAGAGTGTTAAAAATGCAGCAATCCAGATCCCAATAGTTTCAGTCATGTTTACTCCTTATTTCACATACTTTTTTTCTGTGCACGTCTATCGAGGAAGTAGCCAATGTTACCAAGAATAATGAAGAAAATGATGAGAACGTGAACAATTGCCTGTGCATCCATGCCGATACGGGCTTTATTATATTTATAGAGTTTTGCTAATTCCGGCAGCTCTTCATATTGAGCTTCGACCCATGCCATATTACGCGCATTTTTCTTACTGAACTCAGTACCGTTCATCGCGAAGACATCAACAAGCTGTTCATATTCGGCAGCGCCTTTCAGTCCGCCAAGACTACCAACGAACTGACCTGTCTGCAGAAAAGGATACACATCAGCAGCCATAACTGCAGTAAGACCAACTGCGACATCAACGCCAAACTTTGCGCGTGCATAGGTTACCCAGAATTGACCCATCGAAGAACCTGATATTTCTACGACCACCTGGATGTTGTCATAATTTTTCACATTCTGCATGATGGGAAGATTCTCAAGGGAGAGTCCTTCACTGTTTGTTTCAACAGCTTCTGCGATATCATCACCCATGCCAAGTATAATAGGAAGTTTCGTGCTCCATGGTTTAAAACCGAAGTTACAATAATCAATATTTGCTTCGATGTTTGGATAATCCTCTTTCAATTCAGAAAGAGCCATCTGAATGATAGCTGCTCCCTGCGGAAGGAAGGAGATCGTGAAGACTTTTATATTTCTTTCAAAACAGTGTCTGAGAATTGCCAGATCCATAGGATATAATTCGGGAAGAACACCGGGATCATGAGTAAAGTCCATTAAGATAGCCATATCATCTTTGCCGGCAACGGCATCAATATGACGGTATAGGTTTTCAACCGGTGTGGTCGTATAAGTCTTGAATCCGAGACGAAAAACAAGAGGTAAAACGACTGCGATTAAAAGGATTCCATAGATTATTCTTCTATCAACTTTTTGAATTCTATCTGAAAATTTCATAATACCACCTTAATCCTTTCCGCCAAGATATGAACGCTCGATCCCAAGCATGATCTTTAGGGAAGTTGCAGTCATACCAAGTCCTACACCAAGCGCAATACCACGCTTAGCTGCCAGATTAGGCACATTGAGGATCCATTCTGTAATGTCCGGGATCCAGTGAGTAATTGCCTGACCGATGGAAACTCGTCCCAGCATCACGATTATTGCTGCAACAAGAAGCACAGTCGCCTCGACAGAACGGGCTCGGAATGCTTTATATGCTGCAGACGCTATATAAAATGCAAGGAGAGAAAACATAGTAGCACCAAGTGGGACATTGAAATTTTTGAATATCCACATATATGGAGTACCCTCCTGGATACCCCAGATAAATCCAACCGCAGTGGTTACCACCAACGCTAAAAGTGTAACAATACTGTATCCCCAGTTTGGAGCTTTACGTTTGATCTTATTATAGTGAACATATACAAGACTGAACACACCAAGAACAACAGCAAAAGGACCGATTACTTTTATCCATTTCATGTACCAGTCAAGATAGTCCGAAGAGAGCTTGTTTGGAATAAATACATGAGCCACGAAGAGTAAGCCAAGTATCAAAACTATCATTAAAGGTATTTGTCTTTTCATTATGATACTCCTTTCTATTTAGTCGGAAACCAGTTCATAAAGAACGTAAGGTGAACAGTTGATAAGATAGTTCCTATAACCACAGAAATAACAATAATAAGTTTCATATAGTCTTGCGCTTTTAGGGTACCGAGGATAAGAGGTTGCTTGGAGAGATAGGCGCTTGCTGCATAGAGTTCCTCACCGATAAGTGTATAGTCACATGTTGTGATGAAGAAGGGCAACTGATTGACCGCATCAGTACCTGCGATCTGTATTGCTCCTGTCGCGCTACCTGTTTCTGTCATAAGAAGTGATTCAGCCCAGAACATTCCCATATAGAAGTTCGTTGCAGTTTTTTCACGTATCATTATACCATTCACACCGGCTACAAAAGCGAACTGTGCCTGTGTGATAAAGAATACGCTATTTTTATCGTAAGTATCAGGACGACCGGCTTCATAATGTGCTTCTTTTACTATTTCCTGAGCAATAGGAAGCACTATGAAGTCACGGCATGGAACAAGTATTCTTGTATCATATTCGGCTGCTTTCTTAGCAACTTTACTGAGAATTGCCAATCCTGCAAGAGTAGCAACATCACTGATACCGCTCAATCCGGGAACAAAGAGGATAGGACGACCCATTTCTGTGGCACGCCCGATTGCATTATCGATTTCTTGAATACCAGCAATAGGTCTAATATATAATCTCTTACCTTTTCGTGCTGCTTTGATCATGAAAAACACAAGCGCTGCAAATACAAGCACTGCAGTAAGAGTAATTATCTCATCGTTGTTGAACCAATTCTGTTTTGGTAAGATATATTGTTCACCATTTGGTGCAATATAGACAGGAGTATCAATAAAATGTCCTTGTCCGTCAGTCTTCCTGATATAATATTTGAATGAACGTATATTTGTGCAGTGCGTTTTATAGAGTAATTTCATTCGCTCTTTATCAGATTTAAGCTGATTTGCTTCTTTCACGATTTCAGGTTTATCTTCAATAAAATCTGTATATAAAGCTATACGATTCTCCGTTTCTTCAATCTTTTCAGGGTCAGTTTCAGTTTCCAAATCCTTTTGAAGTTTCGTGATTTCTGCCCTGATCTCTTCATTCTGCTGTTTGAGTTGATCAAGGTAGATTGCTTGAGTGTAGAACGGATATTGATCTTTATAATTTACAATGCTTAAATATGTACTGAAGTAGAGCCGTTTTTCTTCGAGAGAGAAACGCGGTCTTCCGCGGAATTGAACTGTTTCGTAGGAAACTTTATCAACGTATTCACGTTCTCTAAATGAAAGTTCTTTAGCATATCGGTACACATCACTCGTATGGTTTATCTTGTATACCTGGAAGTAATAATCCTGAAATTCTTTCATCTGCTCATTTGGTGGATAGTCGATTACAACCAATTGCAGCACAGGATCAAAGGTGAAGGTATGAGTAATGGCAAAATTTTCCGGTAATGGCTCCTGTCCCTTTTGTTTGCAGACAAAAGTACCCTTGATCTCCATTGGCTGCGTATAATCCCAATTTACTTTGAAATCGAGTTTATTATCGAGCACATATTCTGTTTTTTCTGTTTTTGTTGTATCATTAATGGTAAGGATCAGACGGGTCACTTCGTACATAGAATTTTCACTGATGAAGTAGTTAACTGTCAGTTTGGTAAATGCGTCGTTATAGGTTAACTTAGAAAGACCATAATAGGGATAATCGAAGAAAACCTGTAGCTGATCGCCTTTATCATTTGGTTGGTCTTTTACAGTAAAATAAACAGGAGGTTTGGGCAGGTCTGCTGATTTAATGCTCTCAGCAGGAATCGGTTCGTCTTTTGCAAGCGTTTCCTGATCCTGTCTGTCCTGTTCTCCCATATTGAATCTATACCATTTCATATTTGCAGAATTAAATGCCTCAAATCGTGCTGCAATGGAATCGTAAGGCACTATTGCATTTGTCTGAGGTGTATAAGGATAGGCATCAGGACGTGTATATATCAGATGCTGATCGTCAAATTCATCATAAAGGTAAATATTAAATTGTTTTTGGTCATCTGTAAAAACAGGCAATGACCATTCAAACTGCATTTGCTCTTTATCCGCAACAGCCACTGCATAGAATTCTTTCAGTTTTTCAGGCGGATCATCAGTTGTTTGTCCGCTTGCGATTTCGGATAAAGGAGAAGCAGAACGGTTCATATTAAGTGCCTGAATAGCATAATAATATTCTTTGCCAACAGTAAGCTTTGTCAGGATGTACTTAATCTGCTCAAGTTTCATTCCTGCAAGAATCGTAGATGTGGTGTCAACAGTCCCATCTTCAGTAGTATCAATATCTGTGAACTCCCTCATCTTTGTGTGATACATATATTCTTTATCAGGGATTACAATAAGCATGCGATAGTGATCCATCATAGGACCATAAATTTTCATGTCACGCGGAACCGTTCGGAAGAGAATTTCTGCTCCTTTTGTTCCTTTTTTCTGCCCTTTTTCATGTTTCAACTTAGCACGAGAGGTTGCATCAACGAAAAATGTCCAGCCCTGATCCACATATTTCATAGTATCGGCTGCAACACCCATCTTGGCATCCACAGGAATCTTTCCAATATAGAATAAACTATCAGGAGTATAACCACGATAAATACGATATTCAATTATGCGTTTTTCTTTGGGTAGAGGTTTCCAGCTCAGCATGAGACCTCCACCGTCATCATGAGGAACATTTTCAACTTTCAGATCTTCAACAGCTTCATTATTGGGTACTATTTCCCCAAATGCAGAACTCACAAGTAACAGTGTTAACATCAAAAGCAATAGTCCAAATTTACTACAAACTTTCACTTTTGTTGCTCCTTTCTGAATGTTATTTTATCTTTAATAATACAAATTCTTTTACTTCTTTGGCTAATTAAAATGCTTCTTTTGCATCATCAACAGTTGGTTCAAACCAATCCGCCAGCTGGCGGATAACGAATTTCAACCGCATAATCATTTAGAATTATTAAATTATTTTTCAATTTTGAGAAATCTTGGTCAATTTCTCTGCATAGTTCCATTAAACGAAGCAGATTATGAATTTTAGGGAAAGATTTATCTTGGGAAATCAAATAAGCTTTAAGATATTTTTCGGCAACTTGTTGGCAATGAAAGCAAACTGTATCAGTGGGGATTTGAGGACATCTTAAATTATTTTCAGCATCTAAAAGATCATTTTCAGCTTTATGAATCCATTCTTTAACCAATTCGTTCATACAATACTTTTCCATTTTTTAATACATCGTAAACAAAAGAATTTCTTATATCTTTCCACTTATTTATTTCACTTTTAGAATAAACTATTATATCCATTGCACACGGATATGGAACAAATAACCTATGGACTGCTCTGGCTCTTTTATATCTAGGAAGTTTACTTTCTTTCACCAGCAGCAGGTCTAAGTCACTATCTTCTGTAGGATTCTTATTAGCATAAGAGCCAAAAAGAATTATCTTCTCAGGCCTGTATCCTTTGACGATAATTTTTATAATTTCGTTTATCTGCTTTTGTGTAATCATAAATTTTGTTTTCCAAACTCAAATAAATTCCCAGCTTTATAAATATCGAATTGAACTTTTGAGAATGGTTTGATGTGTATATATGGATTGGAAACCGTCCCATTTTCAAGATCAATAGTGATCTCTTCCCGTTGTGATAATTTTGAAAGATCAATATCCGTAATAGTTAATATTGGCATTCCTGAATTAATAGCATTCCTTTTATAGATCGCACCAAAAGATTCTGCGATGATGGCTTGAATACCAAGAGATGCAAAGCAATCAACCGCCTGCTGACGTGATGAACCTGCACCAAAATTTTTCCCTGCAATAACGATATCACCTTTCTCAGCTTTGGTGGCAAAATCCTTCCATCCTTCCAGATTATCAAAAGTATATTGTCCCATTTTATCGATGTCTGTGATCGCGAGGTATTGGTTGTGAAATATCATATCTGTGTCAATATCATTAACCAGAGCGTTCTGACAGTCGAGTACCAGCCAAATTTTTCCTGTTATTGTACAATATTTTTGCATTATGGATAAAGACGTGACGATCCATTTAAACTGTCAAATTTTTTGCTTATTAAATCCCTTATATGCTTATTTTTGCAGAATTTGTTCATACTAACTAAAAATTGATTGGAGAAAATTTTTTTTTGATTTATTAAAGAGCTCGTCAATATAGTGAACTGAATCCATAAATTCATCCATGGATTGCTCAGGAATAGGAGGACCCGATGCGTTATTCAGAGAGAGAGGATCAATAGCTTTATCGTGCTTATAGATTGTGTAATGCAGGTGTGGACCGGTTGACCAGCCGGTTGAGCCCACATAGCCGATCATTTCTCCTTGACTCACTCGCTTGCCGACATAGAGATTTTTAGCATAGGCACTCAGGTGGCCATAAAGCGTTTTAAAACCATTCGTATGACGGATCATGACGGTATTTCCATAACCTCCATTGTTCCCAGTTGGCGTTGGATGTCCTCCCTTCCAACCCTTGTGAATTACTGTTCCGTCCGCAGAACTAGCCACAGGTGTTCCACGAGGAGCAGCGTAATCCACTCCATTGTGAAGCCATACTTTCTTTGTTATCGGGTGCAGGCGCATTCCAAAATATGAGCTTATGAAAGAGTAATTTAGAGGAGAACGCAGAAATGCTTTTTGGAAGGATTCTCCATCATTTGAGTAATATCCGCGCACATTGCCGCCATTATCATAGTAATAAGCAGTGAGATCAAAGAGTTTCCCCCGATATGAAGCTCCTAAAATATTTCCATATTTGAGAATTTCCCCATCATGACTAAAAGTTTCATATATGATTGAGCACGTATCACCTTCACGGGGATCGATGAAAAAATCAATATCCCACTGGAAAATGTCACTGAAATTCATGACCAATTGCGGGTCTAATCCACCATCTATAAGGGTTTCATATAAAGATGATTTCAATATGGTTGTGAGCAGACGGATGTCTTTTTCAAGCACTAACTCTTCATGAAAAACTTCAAAATTATCAATTGAATCTCTCGCAACAATATATTTATCAATTTTATTTGGTGAATACTCTATTATTTGAACTACACCGAGAGTATCGATTTTAAGATGGAAATTATCATTTGGATGTGAGTAGCGTAGATCATAAAGTGTGTTAAGCTCTTTTGTAATTTTATATGCATCCCGATAGGATACATCATTATCAAGAAGAATGGAATAGAGCGATTTCCCACTCTTGAGTTTTCCATACACATGATCATAAGGATCAGGCGGTTCAATTTCTATGAGCTGTTCATGATGCGTACATGAAATCAGAATTATGACCAGTATTATCAATAAAAACAGGTTCTTCATATTTTATCAACTGAAGTTTCGCAGGAAGTGGAAATTACTAAAAATAATCATATTTAACCTTTATGTATATTACTAAATAAATTTCTAAACCCTAATTTCTAATTACAAATAAAATGTCAAAATTATAATGTCAAAGTAATTTTTGCTTCATCTATTAACTTAAGAACTGCTTTTGAAAACATTCTCACCAAATTTTGCAGTTCTCTCGTCTAAATCGAATCTCTTTTTATTTGTCATTTGTCATTTGAAATTTCATTAGAAATTAGATATTTAGAATTAGTTATTCAAGCTCCAAAGGATGGGAATTACTTAATATAATCATATTTAACCTTTAATAATATATTCTTTGAATTTTAAGTTAGACTTAAATTAATTTCTAACCCCTAATTTCTAATTACAAATAAAATGTCAAAACTTAAATGTCAAAGTAATTTTTTCTTCCTTGATTTTATTACAATTGATTAGAAAATTGAATTATGTTCATTGGCTTCTCTCCTCTAAATCGAATCTCTTTTTATTTGCCATTTGTAATTTGAACTTTCATTAGAAATTAGATATTTGTAATTAGTTATTCAAGTTTCATAGGAATGAAAATTACTTAAAAAAATCATATTTAACCTTTTATAATATTTCCTGCTAAACTTGAGTTATTTATAGCTCTCCTTTTAATGCAGCAAGTGCAGCAGTGACAGGGCTTGCCAGATAGGTATCTCCATCACCCTGCTTGCCTTTGAAATTTCTGTTTGAGGTTGAAATTTGTACTTCACCTTTGCCAGTCATGCCGATCTGTCCTGATGCACAGCCACCGCATCCGGGATTTGACACAATTGCTCCAGCGTTGAAAAGAATATCGATCAAGCCCTCGTGAAGCATCTGACCATAAGTCTCTCTTGTGGCAGGAACTACCCTAAGCATTACGCCTTCTGCAACATGATTATCTTTCATAATATCAGCAAGATATCGCATATCTTCAATCCGGCCATTAGTACATGATCCGACAAAGATTGAGCCGACTTTTAATCCTTTGAGTTCAGATACATCTTTGACATTATCGGGTTTTGGTGGACAGGCAATCTGAGGTTGCAGCCCTGATACATCTATCTCAATTTTTTCTGAATATTGGGCATCTTCATCAGCAACAATGAATTTCTGATCCTCGCCTGTTCGCTCTTTCAGCCATTGAGTTACTTGAGCATTTTGCTCTGGGAATGCAACAATGCCGCCCATTTCCGTCATCATGCTGCACAAAGTGATATAATCTGTAAAGGTCAGATACTGTAAGCATTCGCCATAATACTCGATACACTTTCCGAGAGCTCCTTTACTTCCGATTTTTTTTAGGATGAAGAGCACAAGATCCTTACCTGTTGCAGGATATGAAAATGTACCTTTCAGATTGACTTTTATAGTTTCTGGAACTTCAAACCATGTTTTTCCGGTTCGAAATCCAAATGCTATGTCCTGGTCCCCCATTCCCTGTCCAAAAGCATTCACTGCTCCAAGAATGTTGAAGTGGCTGTCAGTTCCGACAAGCGTTCTGCCCGGTCGTGCAAATCCTTTTTCCATGAGAATGTGTGTGCCAATACCTGCATCCACATCATAGACTTTGAGTCCATTTTTATGAGCAAAATCACGGCAAATCTGCTGATTGTTTGCATAAGGAATAGTCTTTGCAGGAGCAACAGTATCAAAGGTGAAAAAGACATTTTTTTTATCAGGTAGTTCTGCATCGGGATAATGCTTTTCTATATTTTTAACCACATTTGTTCCGCCAAAATCACGTGCAGTACGGAAATCAAGCTTCATCCATACGATTTTTCCTGCCGATACCTCTTCGTCGGAATGGAGCTGAATTATTTTTTCAATAATTGTTTTTCCCATAATGATCCTAAGAAATTTCTTCTAACTCGACAGTAAAATGTCTGAGCAATTTTGGTTGATAAGTTATACGTAATCCCTTAAGCATATGCCTGTTATCCATAACTTTTTTCACTGTTTGAACAACAAAATCGAGGTGTGATCTTGTATACACACGACGAGGAATTGCGAGCCGTACGAGTTCGAGCTCGGGGTAGATAGTTTTACCGGTTTTTTCGTCAATATATGCAAACATAAGACCGCCGATCTCTGCACTGCGAATGCCACCTTCGATATACAACGATATAGAAAGAGCTTGTCCTGGAAAAAATTCTTGAGATATATTCGGAAGGATCGAACGCGCATCGAGATAGATCGCATGACCGCCGGGAGGTTGTACAATTGGAATTCCTTGTTCAAGGAGACTTTCACCAAGATATGCAGTTTGTTCAATTCGATATTTCAGATAATCCTCGTTCAAGCCCTCTTGAAGCCCGATCGCCACAGCTTCAAGATCACGCCCTGACATTCCGCCATAGGTTCTGAAACCTTCTGTTATGATCAGTCGGCTTATCATTCGCTTAGCAAGTTCGCTATCCCTCATTGTGATGAATCCACCGATATTGACTAGCGCATCTTTTTTTGCAGACATTGTCGCACCATCGGCATGAGCGAAGATCTCTTTTGCGATATCTTTCACAGAAGTATTTTCATAACCTTTTTCTCTCAGTTTGATGAAATAGGCATTTTCAGCATAACGGCATGCATCAATAAAGAGTGGCACATTATGATTTTTCCAGAATTTATACACCTGCTTGATATTCTCGAGTGAAACCGGCTGCCCACCACCGCTGTTATTTGTGATAGTGATCATTGCAATAGGAATGTTATCCAATCCAACTTCATCAACCAGTTTTTGAAGTTTGTCAATATCAACATTACCTTTGAACGGAAAAGTGCTTGCAGGATCCAATCCTTCATCTATAACGCAATTTACAGGGATTCCGCCATTGTTACGGATATTGCCTTCCGTTGTATCAAAATGGATATTGCTAGGCACATAATCGCCGGGCTTGAGGATCGTTGAAAAAAGGAGCGCTTCTGCAGCGCGTCCCTGATGTGTTGGTATAACATTTTTATAACCAAAGATATTTTTTATTGATCGCTCAAAGTGCAAATAGCTTCGGCTTCCTGCATAGGATTCATCGCCGCGCATGATACCAGCCCACTGTGAATCGCTCATCGCAGAGGTTCCGCTGTCTGTCAGAAGGTCGATGAAGATATCTTCAGCTATGATATTGAAAAGATTGTATTTTGCCTGCTTGATCTTTTGTATTCTTTGCTCTCTACTCAGCATTTTGATAGGTTCAACCATCTTTATCTTGAACGGTTCGATAGGGTAGTGTGCCATGAATTCTCCTTTATAAATTACTCTTTTGATGCGTTGTTCTCGATGAATTCAATGATCTTTTCTGAAGAAGTACCGGGCGTGAAAATCTCTTTGATACCGAGGGATTTAAGGTAAGGAATATCATCATCAGGTATGACGCCTCCGGCAAAAACAGTTATATCTTCTGCATCTTCCTTTTTGAGGATATCCATTACCTTTTTGAAAAGCACATTATGAGCTCCTGAGAGAATGCTCATTCCGAGAAAATCCACGTCTTCTTGTATGGCAGATGCAACGATTTGTTCAGGTGTTTGGCGAATGCCTGTATAGATAATTTCATAACCAGCATCTCGAAGAGCACGGGCAACGAATTTTGCTCCTCTGTCATGCCCGTCAAGACCGGGTTTTGCAATTAATATTCTGATCTTCTTTTCCATCTTTCTCCTAAGGATTATTTAGCCACAAAAACACACAAAATTTCACAAAAGTATTAAAAAACTTTATGATTTTTAGTCAAATCATAATTACTACTCTACCAGTTACCACTCACCACCTTTACAGCACTAATTGTTCGTTATATTCACCGAATTCTTCACGTAACACATTACAAATTTCACCGAGTGTTGCATAGGTTTTTACTGCTTCAAGAAATACAGGCAAAAGGTTCTCTTCTGTACGTGATATCTCGCGAATTTTTTCAAGATTTTCATGCACTTTTTTCATATCTCGATCAGCTTTTACTTTATGTAATTTTTCTACCTGAAGCAGCTCAACTTTTTCGTCAACTTTCAGTAGATTTTTCGGTTTTTCCCCTTTTGTTATGAACTTATTTAGTCCGACAATAATACGCTCATTTCTCTCAATCTGTTTTTGATATTTATAAGCACTATCCTGGATTTGTTTTTGTACATATCCTTTTTCAATTGCCTCTACCATACCACCAAGATCATCAATTCGCTGAATGTATTCCTCTGCCTGCTTTTCAATATCTCCAGTCATTTTTTCAACAAAATAAGAGCCGGCAAGAGGGTCAGCTGTATTTGTGACACCGCTTTCATATCCAAGTATTTGCTGCGTACGCAGTGCTATTCTCACAGAATCCTCTGTAGGAAGTGCAAGGGCTTCATCACGTGAATTTGTATGTAGGGATTGAGTGCCGCCAAGAACAGCGGCAAGAGCTTGAATTGTTACTCTGGATATATTATTGTCCGGTTGTTGAGCAGTAAGAGTTGATCCAGCAGTTTGTGTGTGAAAACGCAGCATTTGAGATTTCGAACTCTTCGCTTCGAATCGATCTTTCATTATTCGTGCCCATAATCGTCGTGCAGCACGGAATTTAGCAACCTCTTCAAAAAGGTCATTATGGGCATTGAAAAAGAAGGAAATACGGGGTGCAAAATTGTCAACTTCCAACCCTGTATCTATAGCTGCCTGTACGTATGCAATGCCATCAGCAAGGGTGAATGCAATCTCTTCTGCAGCAGTTGAGCCGGCTTCTCTAATATGATAGCCGGAAACAGAGATGGTATTCCAGTAAGGCACATTCTTTGAACAATACTCAAATATATTAGTGATGAGTCTCATCGAAGGTTTGGGAGGAAATATGTAAGTACCTCGTGCAATATATTCTTTGAGGATATCATTCTGGATCGTGCCTGTAAGTTTATCCGGTGTAACACCCTGCTTTTCTGCAACTGCAATGTACATAGCGAGAATGATCGCAGCAGGCGCATTGATGGTCATTGATGTTGATACTTTATCAAGAGGAATGCCGTCAAAAAGAATTTCCATATCTGCGAGTGAATCAATAGCAACTCCGACCTTCCCCACTTCTCCTGCACTCATTGTATCATCAGAATCATATCCTATTTGAGTACAGAGGTCAAAGGCAATAGATAAACCGGTCTGCCCTTGAGATAAGAGATATTTATAACGCCGGTTTGATTCTTCGGCAGTGCCGAATCCTGCATACTGACGCATTGTCCACAGACGCCCCCTGTACATTGTGGGTTGAACTCCGCGTGTATAAGGATAGAGTCCAGGATATCCAATATCTTTATCATAATCAATGTCATTAGTATCTTCAGGTGTATATAAGCGTTCAACTTCCTCTGATGAACCGGTAATAAATTCTTTTTGCCGCTCAGGGTATTTATCTATCAGCTTCTTTACGAGATCTTCATATTGCTTTTTCATGTCTACCTCTAAGTTCCTTAAAAAGCTATTTAAAAAAGACGCTTAAATGACAGTAAAGAAAATCAAAGTGTTTTTGATTATTTGTTACTTTCAGAGAAAAAATATTGATTTAAATAATTGATTCTTTTCATCAAAGCAAGATTTTTTTTATGAAAATTAGCCAGATTATCCAAAGCGAACTTCAGATTCCTACCTTCTTCTTTCAGAATTCTTTCTTTATCTTTTATAAGATGTCGTTCTGTTTTATCTTTGAACTTTTCAACAAAATACATGAAATAGATCATTGAATTATTCTCTTCATTCAGATAATGATACGCAATTGCTATATTGAAATATACTTTGGGATATTGGTTATATTTTATCTCTGTTTTGAATTCATCCAAAGCACTATTCCAATCACCCTTCAGGGAAAGTAAATATCCTTTCCAGAAATGGAGTTGTGGATAGTAGGGAGAATTCTGCTCCAGTCTATTGTAGGTTTGAAGTGCTTTTGCATGCTCATCATGAAGGGTATAGAGCAATCCCTGATGGTATAGCAGATCTGGATTGTTGGGAATGTATTTGTATGCCTTTTCAGCTTCAAGAATTGCGACTGTAAGTAAATTGCTGTCTTTTGATGAAAAATATTTTTCAGACTTTGAGAAATACTCTAAACCTTTTACATTCCGATACTGCTGGAATATGCAGACTAGTAAAACGAGTATGAATAATATTAATATATATTTGCTTACAGATTTTGATTTCTTTTCCGAATCATTCGAATAATTGGCTGATAAAAAACCTGCAAGGATAAAGAAATAGATAAGGATGGGCGGAATCCGCATCGTGATGGAGAATAGATTATGAATTAATAGAAGTATCAGCGAAAATGCAATCGCATTAATGAAAAATTTATTATTGGAATTTTGGTTTCGTTTATATTGTTTAAAAAGTGCTATTAGAAAAACGATAAGTAGCCCAAGCCCCAAAATACCTGTTTCTGTCCAGACCTCAATAAATTCATTGTGGGCATGAGATATTATATCCTCCTGACCGAGCAGTTTATAATCACTAAGCCGATATTGTGGAAATTCTCGCACAAAGGTTCCCAATCCGCTTCCAATTAAACAGTTATTCCTTATATATTCAGCAGTTGCTTTATAGATCCTGGTTCGGAATGTTACAGTTTGAGGTCTGATTGTTTTAAATATAAAAATGGAACTAATTATAAGAATTATTAAAAGTACTGAGGAAATGGCTATGTGCAAGGTTTTATGCTTTTTAATTGAAAACACGAAATTGATGCCGAGAAGTAAAAGAAACAAACTGAGCAAACCACCTCTGGATTGTGTCCACAGCATAAATATAAGAGCAACGACTAAGCTGGCGAGTGCAACATAACGAATCCATTTCTCTCTCGATCTCTTCCATGAAAACACGATAAATCCAATTGTAACAAGTAGATAACTTGCCAGATAATTTGCATTTGCCCAGGTCAATTGCAAACGAGAAAAATTTGAAGAACTGGAAAACTTAGTCTGCAAATATACACCAAACACTATTGAAATAATGAAGCTGAAAAGGAAAGTATTGCTGATGAAAAGTTTTTCTTTGTTATTAATTTGTAATTGAGATATTATGATGAAAAGCAATACATAAGGAAAGAGATAGTACAACTGCTGAAATCCGAAAACAGGAACTGGTTGGAGCAAGGTTCTCAGCAATAAATATACCACATAAATAGCAATGATTATTATTGGAAAAGATAGTTTAATTTTATCATGATCTTTAGAGAATATATAAAATAGAAGTATTGCTAAAATAAGAATTTGTTGAATAATGATCTTTACAGGAAAGAAAAGAAGTTTTTGTGTGGTGAAGAATAAAGGATTTATTAAGATCAAAAGCGCTATCAGGTAAATAAGAGGTTGAATTCTTGAAGAATTTGTATTGTGTATTTTTTTCATAGTACTAATTAAAAAAAAAGCCCCACCCCGAAGAATCAGGATAGGGCTATATTTGTAATCTATTATCTCATAAGGATCATCTTCTTCACTGAAGTGAAGTCATCGGATGATACTTTGTAGAAGTAGATACCATTAGGTGCGGTACCTGGATTCCAGGTTGCCTCACCATTTTCACCCTGAATTGTATTAACAAGCTGACCAAGAACGTTGTATATCTTGATTTGGGCGTTGTTCATAGGTGAACCTTTAATGTTGTAACTAATGGTTGCATTATTTGTTACAGGATTAGGAACAGACTGCTTGAGGTAACTTACTTGGCTGCTCACATCAGGACCGGTTGATACAAATCTATCAACAACAGCTCGCATCATTATATTTTGTGGAACTCCATCATTATAGTCTTGCCATTCTGTTCCGGTATATTGATAACTTCTATTAAATGAAGGACCTTGATCCACTCCGATTGAACTGGCACCTGAGGGTTCAAACCAACCAACATAAAAATCTCCATCCGAAATTTGAATATTATAAATATCTAGTAAGGTGATAATATTCCAACTGTTTTCAATAAGCTGACCAACCGGGACAATAAGAAAAGGATCAAGTAACTGTGTGCCGGGTTCGCCATCAGGACCATCATCATCCCAGACATTCACAATGATATTTTGTGTAACAGAAGTGAGAAAGAATTCTACTTTGATTAATTTTACATAACCAATTCCGGGATCAATGTTTGGAGTTATTCTCACAGCAAGATTTTTACCAGCACCAGCATTATACTCACTTTCAGCGGAACCATCATCATATTTATAACATGTCTCTGTTGCAGTCACCACATAGGCAAGAGCTTGATTTGAATAATCGGAATCCAATCCGTCATATAATGCAGTTACTACATAATAATTGATATCACCGACTACAGACTCTTCATCTGTGAAAGTGGTTATGTTGGGATCGCTAACCGTTCCAATAAACGTATAATCGCCACCATTAGTTAAAGAGTGGTAAACATTATAGCCTTCTAATAAGTCAGCATGAGGATCACGGACAATAACAGTAGCAGCAACATCTGGTGCCCAGCAGACATATTCTGATGATCCTGTCAGATAATTTACTCTTAGGGCGGAATAGTCAGTTACTGGATTCCAAGTACTTCCATCAAATACATAGGAGTGGTGAGGATCACCCCAACTTGGGTGAGTATATGAGCACCAAAAGCCCTGTAACCCGCCATCATTACTGTAATTGGATAATTGAATCCAAATGCTACCACCAACAGGAATAATGATATCTTCATCAGATACATCCACAATCTCGTAATTCCTAACTGTAGGTTCAAGCCCAGTAGTTTCATACAGTATGACTCCTGGTACACCTCCGTTATCATCCAGAATAGCTAGATCTACGGTACCCACAATAGGACTACCAGCTGGTTCAAAAATAATACCTTGAGTATCCCATTCCGTTGGGTCATTCCATCTGGCCATTACAAAACTTGCTTCAGTTATAGGCAACTCATAATCAAAAGGATTCTCAATTTTGGTAGCCATTGGATAATCAACTTGTGCAAAGTTATCAAACCAACCATCATTATACACAATATAATCTATCAAGGTACTATCAGGTTTACCCCATTCTAATTCTACTGAGCTATCAACATTTTCAGCCAGAAGGTTATTGGGAACCGGTCCGACATAATAATTAACATAAACTTCAAAATTATCAATCATAATGCCAATACCGTCAGGAGTATCATCGTCAGTTTCAAAATAAATGCGGAATTTAACATCTAGACCTGCAAAATTATCAATATGACCACCATTAAAACTAGAATAACTTCCAATCGCAGAATTCCAGGTATCAGCTGGCGTGCCCATTATATAACTAGTTCCAGTACCATATGGATTGGTCATATTATAATAGTGTATTCCATCATCTGGCGAGACGAGCCACATCCAGTGATCACCAGTTGCGTCGGGGTCAATAAAATTACCCTTAATCATAAAGTCAGCCCAAATTTCTGCAACAGCTTCTTCTGGAAGATGTATTGTAGGAGATTCAATATAGTCAGAGAGATTGATATCGTAAGATCCTGCTGCGTTTTGGCAAATAAAAGCATGTGTGGGTGATGGAGCATCATCGACTACATCGATGTGCCATATATCTCCTCCTACAGGGACTAAACTACTTGCAACCATATCATCTTCAACTCCGGGATTTGAAAAATCACCAAGTACAATGTTATCTACTATCATTCCAAACAGATCATGGCCGCCATAATCCCAAGTACAAAACGCTGCATCAGAAGCAAAGGCAAAACGTATCATAACAGTATCATCTGCATATGCAGATAAATCAAAACTAGCCGCTATCCAACCTTCTGAGCTACCACCCCATCCATGTACGTTAGGTCCTTCTCCACGGAGTTCAAAGCAAGACATTGACGTGGTATTGTATGCAGGAGATCCTTCAATAACCTGCCAGTTTACCCCACTATCTGTTGAAATACGTACATTACAGCCATCCCAACCCGCGAGTCCTGCAGGTTCCTCAACACAATAATTCAAATCAAATGTAAGATTTAAATCTGAAGCAGTAGAAAGATCAATTTCTGGTGTATCTAATACAAGATACATCATATCAATATAACCTTCAAGTTCTTCATCTCCAGACCACCATGACAATCCAGTACCTTCTGGGGTCCAGAAATCACTAAGATGCCAGTTTTGGGTTGGAATAGAACCATCAACATGAGTCCAACCATTAAGTCCCGATTCAAATTCCTCAGAATATAAAACCTCTACTCCGCGATTTATATTATTTTCTGAGGAACAAGGTGCAATGATAAATTTCTCATTGCGAGCTGCATCATTATCTTCATTTGCTATAGCAAATGAAGATAAAATAAATAAACTAACGATCGTTAATCCAATAAGTTTTTTCATACCGTCTCCTCCGATTTTATAAAATCAGATTTTGTTAACATAAATAAAAAACCTAACTGAGAAGTGAGCAAAATTCCCCTTGGGGTATAACCAGCCAATAAGTTATGAGATAAAACTGGCTGTAAGCCTAACTTAGACATTAACATAGCATTTTTTTCTTTTACCATAACCTCATCTTTTTTAAACATAAAGACTTTTTTTATTAACATTTACAATATTTATAATATTATTATTGCTTGTCAAATTTATTAATAGAAAAGTTAGATAAATATTATTAGTGGAAAATAATAATCTTGAAAATTTCATCAATTCTCTTTCCATTTACTATCAATTTATAAAAATATACTCCATTTGATGGAACATCTCCATCCCCATCTCTTCCATCCCAAAAAACCTGATTATATCCAGGATTCAGGATTTGGTTATCAATTGTTTTTATCTTTCTCCCGGCAATCGTAAAAATCTCAATATCAACCGAAGCGTCACCATCAAGATAGAAGGTGAAGTATGTGTGATCGTCCATCGGATTTGGATAATTCAACACAGTTCGCACATCAATATTATCAGGACTTTTTATCTTAAATTCAACCTCTTTAAAGGCAACTTCATTTAAGTTATCAAAAACTTCTAATCTTAGTGTGTGAATACCGGCAGGAATTGATTCCAATTGATACTCGATCGAACCTTTTATATAGGAGTCCAGATCATATACAAAATATTCGGTGATGTTATATTCATCTTCATAATCGATAGTTAATAAAATGCGATGACCGGGATAATTGGTAATATTAACACCGTTACTATCAAGGATTTCTATATACACAATAGGTGATGAAGACACATAATCTCCGCTCTTAAAGGCATCATTATCCATCCACATTGTTATCTGCGGAGGTCCGTCATTCTCAGACTCCGCATATCCATTTATGATAAGATTGTGATTATCGGTATCATCACGTTTATTATATCGTATTGCGACATCAATTTCTTCTGGGGAGCTTTTTGAGTAACTCAAGACATGCCCTAACTGCCCACCATATATGTCATCAGGAACAATGAAGTTAAGATCAAAATCATAATTCTGTGTTGAGACTGGTCCTTTGAAAATTGCTTTCCCCTTTTCAACAACAGGTAAGTATAATATTTCCCATTCTTCAGTAGTAGAGTTCCAATGTTCATAGGGATATTCAATTTTATAATCGGTATCGTAAACCACATTAAAAACTTCATTAAATTGATAGCCGGTTGTATCTATTAATCCTTGTAATGCGGCAGTTTGTCGTGCTTTCAGCGAATCAGGAAATTCTTCGGGGATAGTAATATTTCCTCTGAGTGCAGGTAAAGCAGATCGCAATATAGGATCACCAAAGAGCAAATAACCTGGAAAGGCATTCGTAGTCTCAACCTTTGAAATTAAAACTGCTTCCCCAATTCTGATTCTTTCACTTGCACCATTAACAATATGCCCAACTAACCTTGTACAAGGTCCAAGCCCCCCCTTAAGAGTTGATGCAAAAGCTGCTACAGCTCCTCTGCCTTTTGTAGATAAAAATCGTTCAACAGTACATTCCGTAGTATTAGAATAAAAGAATCCTATATCACAGGAGGCAGCAACAAAAAAAATTAACATATCACCATTGTTTAGCTTCCCAATGTCTCTGCTTGCTCTAAAATATTCCTCATCACCCATGACATCATAGCCGCCATGACCAATGTAGTAGAACACTGCTGCACCTTCATTTATCTTTTTTATGATATCTTCATTTGCCTCAGGGCGGTTTTTGAACTCATCAAGAGGATAACGAATTCCATAAACTTCTACTAGCTCAATATTATCTTCAATATCGCGAGCACATTTCTCTGCTTCAACAGTATTTGATATTTCTTTATGACGACCATCTTTAAGAAAATCATCCGCACATAGTATCACACGGTTTCGCCAGTAACTATAATTTGGTTGTGTAATATAATCAACTGTCTTATCTATCATAATTTCCATTTGAGAATTAGTATAACCGGGTAAACGACCTATCATCAATGAGGGTTTTGATATTCCAAAATATACGAAATAGTCATCAGAAACTTTAGTTCCATTTATAAAAGGAAGAATTTTATTTTTCTCTTCAGAGCCCTGTTCATAACCACGAAAGTCAATGGTTCCATCACCAGCAAGCACTACATAAGATAATTTTCTTTCTGGAATTAGGGCATAATAATCAAAGCCGTAATTCAGGAAATATCTCACTGCAACGACGTCGGCCAAACCCCAGGAAAATTCATCATAAATATCATTGATATTCACAACCATCACATTCAAGCCGTCATACTGAATATGAACATCTGCGAGCTCTTTTGATTTTTCCCAAAATTGTTCAGGTGTGATGATAATAGCTTCAGTATTTGCAAGTGTTACTTCATCTCTTAGATATGAACGTATTTCAACTCCATTCAGATACACAAGCGGTTTAAATTTTTCCTCGATAACATCCGGAATAATATATCCCCCATTACTGACAATACAGAATTTTGTGCCAATTGTATCCGAAATTGCGACAAATGAGAGTGAGCTACTTGCATAAACATAATTTGTGATCTTTGAAGCTTGATCAAAATCTCGTATCTGGAATATCTGAAGCTCGTTATTAGAAACATTTGTAACATTCACAGTATATTCGATATTTTCCTGCGGTAGAGAGAGAGCAAGATAATTATCCTCCATTTTTAGATTTTTCGTATAGCTGATCTCGTAATAATCGAAAAAAAGTTTTTGGGTACTGAATGCTGCCTTTACAACCCTTATTGTATTCTTCCCATTATGAAGAAAATCTCCAGTATAGGTAATGTGTGACCCACTCGATGTATATTCAGTTAGCAATTTTTCGTTCACATAGGTTGTAATAGAAAATGAATATGGATGACTATTGAAATTGATAGTAAGTTCCTGCGGTTCATTTGTTTTGAGCTCAGAAACTACGAAATCGAAGTATTTGGTACTTGCACCGCTTCCAGTGAAACTTTGCCAGTACCATTCGATCTCAAGAGGATCAGATCGCACATGTTCTTCTTCAAAATGCTCCGAATAACTATAAGTATTAAGCGTGTCTCGCTTGGTATAATCTCCATATGTATGATTGCTTAGCTTCTTGTTTGAAAGCAAGTCTGTATTATATGTCAGCCAATAAATATTTTCTCCAGTATAAGGGTTATAATACTGCTTATAATTTCCATGGCTATAATCTTCATTCAATGTAAATCCATCTGTCCCTCTCACGTAAAAATATACAGTAAAATCATTATCGTTCTGGCTTACAAAAACAGGGACTTCTTTGAAAGGATACAACGATGAATAGACTGACCGATCTTGAGAATATCCTCCTCCATTAAAAACCTTAATTTCATTTGGAACAAGATTTTCTACATCGATTCCAGCTTGAGATAATTTCTGCTTGTTCAGCTTGCAAATTCCAGTTTCAGTAATAGGTATTTTGAACCACCTGTCTGCATGTGAAAAAGGATTATCCTGCTTTTGAACTCGTTTCTCCGAACTCCAATGTTTAGAAATATCAAAATTGATTAT
>Ga0268279_1000154_pt1 | contig 52119 bp, 48 predicted proteins | sample saktaG_6_FD_190142 | JGI IMG/M metagenome (GOLD analysis project Ga0268279, IMG submission 190142) | Saline water microbial communities from Sakinaw Lake, British Columbia, Canada - sak_2010_1_5_80m | ecosystem: Environmental > Aquatic > Non-marine Saline and Alkaline > Saline ...
CGTTTCAGCCAGGATGCTGTTTCAGGCGTTCCCGCATCTTCGCCGGATTTTCCGGCGCGACCAATTGTGGAGCCGCGGCAAATTCTACCGAAGCGTCGGAAACGTGACCGCCGACACAATTAAACACTACATCGCCCACTCGCAAGGCGATTGGAGTCGCACCCTCCGCTGCGCGAAGGAAGTTCAACCTCCACAACAAACCAGTCTAAAACACTGGCTTGCTTGAATGCAAAGATACCGCCGCCTTCAGGCGGCGGTCATTCATTTTTTACCACCTAACCCTAATTTAAAAAAAGTTCTATTCTATTTTGACATTAATTATGTAAACTTATATGCGTTGGTAATGTATAAATTCCTCTTTTCTTCAAGTATAATATAAAAATACGTTGATTATTGGAAAGGAAGTTAACCCGTATTCGCCTTAACCCTCCTGAAAAATAATTTGGATTTAGTGTCTAAGTTACCGCAGTAAAATCACAAGTACTTAAATATGACATCTTAAGATGGCTAAAACCTTTAAATTTGAGAGTTTGCCCAAGGCGAGACTTGGTCGGAGTTTACCGGCGAAAAACTCCGAATTCGGTCTAATGATCTAACGCAAAATAAGTTTTTCTTTTCCGTCAACGCTTTTCTTTTTTAAAAAAGAAAAGGGTTGTGCCGAAGGTTGGTGTTAGTATTAGTATTAAACTATATTCCGATATAATTGTTAAGACTATGAAACAATCCCGTAAGATAATCAATACCCTGTTTATCAGTTCTATGTTAGTGGGCTTATTATTTTTTTTCACAGGTATTTATGCATCAATCCTAGAACTTATTTTTCTGGGATTTATGTTCCTCTTTTTCCCGGGGTTCGCTCGACTGATTTATGTCCTGATAAAGCGACTTAAACCCCGGAAGGATTTCAAAAAAACTGTAGAGCATGTTTCAACATCAATCACCCCTGATGTCGACCATAAGAAAAAAGTTGTTGCTGCAATGCGAAATCTATGGCCAAACCTGCTGTTCAGCGTCATCTATGGATTGCTCTTTATTATCACTGCACATCTCGGGATTTTCAACTGCGGGGGAGGAGGTGGAACCGACTGGAGTCGGGGATTCATCGAGCCACTTCACACCTACTTTGAGAGGATGCTCTGGTATCCACACCAGACATGGATGTGGAATGGTTTTTTCCCGATTAAAACCCTCTCCTACATTGTATTACTGCCACTGTTTGGCGAACTATGTTCTAGCGGACTCCAAGGACAGCTATTAATAATCACCGGAATATTCGGGGCAATATACTACAACACAATCCTGCTCATAATACTCAAAATAATCAAAAAATAAAGGAAAATGCCGAAGGCGTGACTTGAACTATTTGTTCGTTTAGGTAGGCATACTCTTATTTTTGTTTTACTCAACCTATACTTAATTGATGAGTAGAAGAATTGTCTTAATATCTATAGGGACTCGCGGGGATATGGAACCTTTCTTGGCTATCGCAGAAATTTTGAAAGGAAAAGGGCATCAAGTAATCTGTGCTTTTCCAGAGCAGTTTAGAGGTCTTGTTGACGATTCAGATATGGAATTTGCTTCTCTGGGGGCAAGATTTATTGAGATGTTGGATAGTGATGTTGGGAAAACTGCTCTTGGCGGGAATGTTTCAGGTTTAAAGAAATTAATTGCCTATGCTCGTCTCGCAAAAGATTCTGAAGCGGCTAATAAGGAACTCGTCCACAAACAATATGAGATTATAAAGAGGGAAAACCCTGACAGAATTGTCCATAATGCAAAAGTAATTTATCCCCTCATCTGGGAAACATCTAATCCTGGAAAAACTATTCTTGTAAGTCCTGTGCCTTATTTGCATTATGTAAAAGATCACGCGCATATAGGTTTAAACGGGAATTACGGTGCTTTCATGAACAAATTTACCTATTCACTGGCAAATTTCGGTATTTTGATGACAGTAATTATGAGTGCAAGATGGTTGAAAATTACAAACAAGATTAAATTAAGACAAATACGAAATTCCATCATATCGAATAAGGCGATTTATACAATTTCTCCCTCTCTTTTTCAAAGGCCAGATTACTGGGATGAAAATATTAAAGTGTTGGGTTATCATGAAAGAGACAAGACAGTGAACTGGAAACCAAACAAGACTCTGGAAGAGTTTATCGCAAAACACGATAAGATTTTATTCATTACATTTGGAAGTATGACTAATCCCGAACCAGAAGTAAAAACAAAGATAATGATTGATGTTCTTGAAAAACACAAGATTCCTGCAATAATCAATATATCCTCTGGGGGTTTGATTGAACCTGCGAAATATGATAAAGAGTTAATTCATTTTGTTCCAGGAATACCCTATGACTGGATATTCCCGAAAGTATATGCTGTAGTCCACCACGGTGGCTCTGGCACCACACATATGGCCATAAAGTACGGATGTGCATCAATGATTATACCTCACATAATCGACCAATTCTTATGGAACGACATAGTAAGTGATTTAGGAGTTGGGCCAAAAGGAATACCAATCAACAAGATAACAAAACAAAAGATTGAACCGAAAATCCTGGAATTACTACAAAATAACTCCTATAAAACAAAAGCATTAAAAATATCAGAAGAGATGAAAAGAGAAGACCTCAGAGAAGAACTATACGAAACAATTATGAAGTGATATGTGTTAGCGTGAGAGTTCAATAAAAGTCCTGAACTAAGTGTTCAAGTCTGTCCCTGGATCAATACAACATCAGAAATAATAAGGTTTAGGATATATCTACCTTAAGAAAAAGAAAGTTGTGCCGAAGGCGTGACTTGAACACGCGACTTCCAGATAACTCCGCGAGTTATTCTTGAAAGCTCCTAGCCACTTGGTGGATAGATGCCACAAGGTCATCGAGCCGTAAGGCGAAGATGGCCTGTTTGATGAAACTTTATATAAAGTTTCTGCTTATGAGTCTGGCGCTCTAGCCTACTGAGCTACTTCGGCGGATATCATATTGTGGTTGTGTTATTTTTAGTGATTTGTTGTTTTTATATTGTTTTGATTTTTATTTTTTGTTTTCCGTGATTGTTTGTTGCGAGCGTGATATGGTTATGGTTTCGGTTTCGTATTTTTTGGAAGGGTTTGCGTTTCACACTTCTGTGGCGTGGATTATTTTGGGTTTTAGTGTTGTTTACGCTGAGGTTTTCGGCGCGCACCCTCGGTTTAAATGGTTTACTTTAGGTGGTCTTTTAGGTTGTGTTATTCCTGATGTATTAACTCATGTTTTTCGGTTTCACTGGGAGTTTGCTCATGCTTGGGGTTTGTTTCTCGCGGTTTTAGTCGCTTTCGTTTTGTACGAGTCCTACCAGTTCTTTTATACCTCTTATAAGTGGAGTTACAGCCGGTTTCTAAGATTGTGTTTACTGTCGCACCAGAACCTTAAGTTTTGGTTGAAATTGGGAGTCTTGTTTTTCTGGATGGTGCACTTAGTATTGGATAAGGGTTTGCCGTTGAGTTCTGCCTGTATTCTTTGATTCTACTATTCGAGCTTCATTTGAAGTAGCACTATTATTGTGATTATTAGGCCGTATCCGATCAAGATTGTTTCCGTGCTTGCGAATTTTCTGGCGTATCCCAAACCCCCAAGTATTAAGGCGATTATCCCGCTTGAAAGGAGTACTAGCTCTATCAAGGCTCTTGTGAATCCCTTTTTGACTTCGTAGGCTGAGTGTATTGCATCCTCCTTTAGTTCCTCTGCTTTGGATTCAGCTTTTTCTTTTATGTCGTCTACTTTTTTCTCGAACTTGTATCTTTGGTCCAAGTAGTTTGATACGATGGACGTGCTGGTGTCTACAGCGTCTAGCACCTTGTTTAGACTTGACTTCTCTTTTTTCGTTTTTTTCGTCATTTTTTCTTTTTAACAAGGGATGCGAGAATTGCTCCTACCAGTATGCCTGCAACCGAGGCTGCTACTGCAGCGTGCTCTGGCTTTTCTTTTACGATTTTTCTGACATTCTTCTCTGCCTTGTCTAATTCGGTCTTGATTTTCTTCTTGTATTTTTCCGATTCCTTAGACCAGTCTTTCCCGGATTCCGCCACAATCTGTTTGTAGTGTTGTTCCAGTTTCTTCCTGGCGGAAGCCATCTCCGACCTTATCTTCTTCTCGTATTTCGCCGAGTCCTTTGAAACAGTCTTTTTGGTCTTAGCTACCTGTTTTTTCGCCTTCGATACGATCTTTTTCTTAGTCATGGAAACTTTTTTGGAAGCTTCGGCAATACTCTTCGATGATTTAGTTGCTTTTCTCACGGAAGTTTTTACGGTTTTCTTTTTCGGATTTGTTTTCTTCTTTTTCGCGGCCACGTTACTTATTCACCTCTAAGAATAATTGACGTCTTGCTTTAAAAATTCTCTATGAAATTTTTCAGGATTTTAAGACCCTGTTCCCCGCTCTTTTCAGGGTGGAATTGTGTTGCACTGATTTTTCCGGATGAAATTATTGATGGAAAAGTTTTTCGGCCGTAAGTAGTCTCACCCGCAACAATCTTATTCTCCGTTGGTTGAGGGTAGTATGAGTGGACGAAGTAGAAAAAGCTTTCATCATTAATCCCTTCTAAAAGCGGTGTCTCACCAACTTTTTTCACGGTATTCCAGCCCATGTGCGGGACTTTCTCTTCGTCTGGGAATCTCTTGCAAGTGCCTTTGAAGAGTCCGAGACCTTGTGCTCCAGAAGACTCCTCACTTTTGTCAAGTACGAGTTGGATGCCAAGGCACACTCCCAAAAAAGGCTTCCCAGAAGATATGTTCTCTTTAAGCGGGTTGATGAAATCCTTCAGGTTTTCAATGGCGTCCCCAAAAGCCCCGACTCCCGGTAATACGATGTGGCTTGCATCTGTTAACTGTTTCTCCGAGGATGCTAGCACGGTCTCAACATTAATTGTCTTAAAGGCGTTTTCAATGCTTCGAATATTCCCTGCACCATAATCGATTATTGCAACAGTCACTTTACTTAACAGTCTTGATAATTGAGGATAAAACACTCCTGTCTTCCTCTGCGATATTCCCCGTAACTATCACGTCTGCTCCAGCATCGACTTTTTGTTTTGCAGTTTGTGGATTGCAAATACCTCCACCTACAATCAACGGCACACTAATGGATTTCTTAACTGAGGTAATCATTGCGTCAGAAACCGGTTTTTCAGCCCCGGAACCCGCTTCCAGGTAAACACAGTGCATGCCGAGATACTGGGCAGTCAAAGCATATGATACGGCTTTCTGGCTGTCTGACTCGGAAATCCGATCAACCTTGCCAACCACTTCCACAGCCGTGGGAGAAGAACTTGTACTGATTACGATGTAGCCCATTGGAATAGTCTTCAAACCAATCTGAGGAATGTGTGGAGCGGCCTTAACTTGCTCTCCAATGATGAATTGAGGGTCCCTTGAGTTTAGAAGGCTCATGAAGAATAGGTAGTCTGCGTGTTTTGAAACTCCCTTGGCTGAAGACGGAAAAAGTATGATTGGGATTGAAACACCCTCTTTCAAGATTCTGCAGGTTTCATCCACAGCGACACCATCCACAGTGGACCCTCCCACCATGATCGCGTCGGAACCGTATTTTTCGGCAAACACGGCGCTCTCTAAGGCTTCCTCGGGTTTCTGTTTCTCAGGATCAATCAAGGTGAAATGGAGTTTCCCCCTTTCCTCAACCCAACTCTGGATTACGTTTTCCATTTTAGATTACGCCCGTTTTTTCCGCGACTTCTCGCGCTCTTTCCTCGCTTAATCCTTTCCGCAGTATTGTGTATCTGTCTCGCAGCGAGTGGGCTGTCGTCAAAGCTTGAATTACGTCCTCCTCAGTAATATTTAATCCCGCAGCATCTACTGGGGCATTCACTTTCTTCAGGGAGTCTTTCACTTTCATCCAGTCTGCGTCGTGCAGGTAAGCCATGATTATGGTTCCGACACCGCATTGTTCTCCGTGAAGGGCTGGCTGCTCGCAGATAAGATCTAGCGCGTGGCTGAAGGCGTGTTCCGAGCCGGAACACGGTCTGGATGAGCCTGCAATCCCGATTGCAACCCCCGAAGAGATTAAGGCTTCGACCACCATGCTAATGTCGTTTAACGCCTTGTCGGCGTTGTCCATGATGATGTTCGCTGAAAGCTCGGAGAGTGCGGCGGCGTAGTCTCCATAGTATTCGCCTTTCTCCTCTTTTGCAAGCTTCCAGTCTAAAACTGCAGTATAGTTTGAGATGGCGTCGGCGCACCCTGATGAGAGAAGTCTTTGAGGGGCTTTAGCGATGATTGTTGTGTCAGCGATTACTGCTATTGGCGATTGGGTTTTCATGGAAACAGGTTTGCCTTTTTTGATTGATGCTTGAGGCGAGACTATGCCGTCGTGGGAGGCAGATGTTGGAATGCTTATGAATGGGACTTGAAGTTTCTTTGAGGCGATTTTAACCGCGTCTATGATTGATCCTCCGCCCACCGCCAGTAAGAAATTTGCGCTACCACCCTTTGATATTATCTCATCGGGATCTGAGGATTCGATGATGTCTGAATTAAGTTGGTTTGCAACATCTTCCCCCGCGATCTTACGAGTGTTTTCGTCGCAAACAACATACGAGATTCCCTTTAAAGGCATCCAGAATACTATTTCACTGACTTTTCTTATGGCACCTTGCCCAACCAAAACCGTTCTCGGCAATTCAATGTTTTTCATATGTTAGATATTATTCTGTCAATTAACTTCGAGTCCTTGCCTAAATACTTCTTGGAAATATATGAATAGGTTATGAAGTGGTAGTGGTGAACCATAAAAAAAGCCCCGATTAAAACTCCCTGGAGGAATTCCCTCTCACCAACGAAAAAACAGGCCCCGATTACTGCGAGCAGGGTTATCGCGGCCGCAATTATTGTTCCGTTTCCGAATCCGAAGATGTGCCATGATGTTCGAACAAGGGGATTGTATTCTGCGTCAGACCAGTTTTTAGTGTGATTTCGAAGGATTCCTACATTGTGGAATGTGTAGAGTATGTCCATTACTGAGAGGACTACTGTTATTGTTAGAAAATATGTAAACTGCATGCTATTTTCCGTAAATATTATTAAGTACGAATTCCGCGTCTGCTGGTTTCATACCGTATCCGTCTGCAAGATTTGATATGTGACTTACATACAATTCATATTCCTTTTGACCGAAGTCTTTTCCAAGCTCTTTTTCCTCAGCATTAAATCCAAAGTCGGCTACGAGGGTGTTCCAAACTCTGTGGCTTATGGCAGCGTATTTATACGGATTTTGGAATGCCAGTATTTCAGTGGCCAAGATTATTCCAACACCCTTAATCCTCATTAGACTTCGAAGTTTAGTCGCCAAATCCTTGGCTGAAAACGCCTTGCGGGTTAGGCTTCGAACATCCAAGACTTTCGAGTCCTCGAGCGCGTCCACCCCCCGGTAACTTCGTATCTCGTTTAATTCAGCTACGTTGAATTCTTTTGCATTGATTAGTTTTTCAATCAAGCGTTCCCTACTTACCAGTTTGGGGTTGAGTTTGTTCACATACAATAATCTGTAAAGGTTCATTCACATCACCGTATTATCTAAGTCATTTAGTATTTAAATCCTTTTTGTAGACTAGAGTCCTGTAAGGGAAGGGTATTTCAATGCCTTCCTTGTCAAACCGCTTTTTAATGGCCTCAGTCAAATCGAATTTTATCTTGATTGCAGTAGTCTGGTCGGGAGCCCAGTAATACAAGCGCATGGTCTGGGCGAAGTCTGTAAGCTCTATCAAGCTTACTTTGAGCACTTCGTTAAATGGTAGGAATTCAGTTCGTATTCGAACGTCTTTAAGAATCTTAGGGTGTTTTTCAGCCTCCTCCAACATTATCGCACGTGACTTGTCGATGTCGGAGTCGTAGCTTATGCCGATTTCCAGCGTACCGAGTATTCTGGGGTCGCGGTGAGAGTAGTTTATTATGTATTCTTCCCCTATTTTCGAGTTGGGTATTATAACGCGTTTTTCCTGCCAAGTACGGATTACAGTGTGCCTGAGTGTAATATCCTCTATTGTTCCATACTCGTCTTTAATAGAAACCTTATCCCCTACTTTAAATGGCTCGAAAAGGGCTATGAAGACGCCTGCAATAACGTTTGAAAAAGTTTGTTGGGCTGCGAAACCGACTATAATCGCAATCACTCCCGCCGAAGCAAGAAGGGAAACCCCAAGTGTCGAGAAGCCTGGGACCATACTACCCGCAACAGCCAATCCGAGTAAATAGATTATGAAAACAACCAGTCTCCGTAAAACCATGAACTGGGTTTCATCAATCATACGGCTTTTAGAGATACCATTAAAAGTTTTTGTGAAAATTCTACCCGCAATCCTAGCAATTACGATAGTAGCGACCAGTATAAATGAAATCTGGGCTAAAAGCACCAGGACCCCATTTCCAAATCCAAGCAGCCCATCCAACCTTGAAACCATGAATAGGAATGAGAATTATAGATTTAAAAAACCAAGTTTAATGTTTAATATGAATGAGTTTAAGGTTGCTGTTTTTGTGGTGATGGTCTTTCTGGCAGCTTCCTCCTACTTTGTGTTGACTAATTCCAATTCAAGTGATGAAATTAATATTCGAGAGGGTTTGAATGAAACTGAGGAATTCAAATTCAAAATCCTCCGTAAAAGAATGGTAGAAGATATGTCAAAGAATGGAATTAATAACTCGCGGGTTTTAGACGTGATGCTGGCGGTACCACGGCAGGATTTCCTCCCGAAAAATATCGTCGACCGTTCCTACAATAACATTCCACTCCCATTAGGTTTCAACCGAACCACTCCCCCACCTTATCAGATAGCATTAATCTTGGAATCAATCTCAGGCCATGAGGTGGGGAGAGTGCTTGAAGTGGGGACGGGATGTGGTTACCAGACAGCCTTACTCTCTAATCTTGCTCGAGAAGTCATCTCTGTTGAGGAAAACTCAATCCTACTCGAAAGTGCTAGGGAATCAATAGCGAAATACGGTTCAGCTAATGTTCAATTAATCCACGGTGATCCACTGAGGGGTTGGATGGAAAAAGCCCCCTACGATACGATTATCGTAAATCACGCCGTCCTTAAGGTTCCAGGACACATAAGCGAACAGCTTTCCCCCAACGGGATTATGGTGTTGCCCGTACAAGATGATGGATTCCAGGTCTTAACCCTTTACCGGCGTGTCAACGGGTCCTACGAGGTGAATATTATTGGTAAAGTCGATTTCGACAAAATCTAAATTGAATTTTAACTTTAAGTTCCCATTTTTAATTGATGGAGAAAACTCAAAGACCTATCCCAAGAGACTCCTCATACGTAAGGTCAGGTAAATTATGGCTTCCGCCCGACGCAATAATTATTCCATCAAAACCCCGCGAAACTGACGACTTGTCGTGTCTCGAGCGGAAATTTGCGGGAGGCGAAGACTACACTAACAGACTGTTACAGGCTGGTGAAGTACAATTTGAACCGCCTTCCTACGAAGAGTCTGATAGGGTCGAGAGGGAGCTTGTCAAATACCGTTCCCAGCCCAGGCCGCCAATTATTGTTCCATTCGAATTGTACGAACGACTAATAGACGAGGAATACATTTGTCCCCGCGTGGCCAAGGCCGTTGAAGCGGTCGGAAAGCTCGGGTTCACTGAAACAGTATTAGATCCGAGTATAAGATACATCAGGAAAACCCATGATGTAGACGGTTCGCCGAATGAGGATGTTGGTTGCATCATATTATTCCATTTTCCCGTTGATGAGGGAGGGCGGATTATCTCAAACCCTTTATTGGATGGTGAAGACCAGTCTGTTTGCGCGGTTGCAGTGGATTTTGACGTTTCAGGGGAGATACAGTCCGTGAAAAAATACGACATCTCCGAAGGCGATAAATTCGATTCACCGTTCAACGCATACCTTGCGATTGTTCCGCCTCAACGAGCGGATGAATTAGACTACTATTATAGAATACAAGTGCTTTCTCCCTGGCGTGAATACGACGGAAGCGACGACAAATTACAGCGCCGGATGGTTTCCAAGGCAGAATACATCCAGGCTGTTAGCAAGTACGATGGCATCTCCTCAAGAACTGACGGATTAGAGGTGGGGTTGTTCAAGCTCACAGAACCGACTTTGCCCCAGCGGTTTGCGGTGGTGCGGGACAGTAAGCACGTTGTTTGGGGTATTTACAACGTTTCAGAGGAGCCTTGCCCTCAGACAGTTATTGGGGGGGTTCCAGTAGGTGTCTTTGTGGATCCGAGGATTACAGGCCTTCCTCTTAGTACGAGAATAGGGGACGTAGAAAAACAGATAGCCGTCGAGGGACGTTTTTGGCGGGGAACCCTCGGTAAGCTCGGTCATTTTGAACGGCTGTCGATGATCGATACCGCAGTCACAGAACTCGCACAAGCGGTCGGATCTCTCCGTGATGAACCTGAGGCTGAGCAGGAGGCTGATATCACCCGGTTCGTGAAAAGCTACGCCTCGACAATACCCTATCTTGTCGGACTTAAAGCCGAAATCGATGAAATGCCGGCGGATAACGGAGATTTTCCGAATGAGCTTAAGGAAGCCTCCTACTCGCAGCTTTTCGGGGCAGTAGTCGGCATGCAGCGTAGGAGGAGGATTTTAGATCCGAATTACTGTCTCAAGAATTTGGATAACTTTAGGAAAATAACTGGGGAATTGGCTGAAGAAGACGGAGTCTCGGAAGTGGAGGAACTTACAAGGCTTTTCGGAAGCGGTAAAGAAGTAATAACCACCTTAAGGGATACAGACATGATTATGGGTAGGCTAGACACACTCGAAAACCGAATGACTCGCCAGCACAGGGATATGGAGTCAAGGATAAAAAGCCATATGGACCTTGTCGTGGACATGGCCGAGGTTGGGATTAAGGCTTCGATGAGAAACGACATTAACCGGCTTTCCGAGGGCGCGGAGTCTTTGACCGGCAGACAGCAGGAGCAGTTTTCAAGGCAGCTTGCTGAAGGCATTTCCTCCTTGAAAGAGCTTTGGCCTGAGCAGGCTCAACTTATCGCGGGAACGCTTGCAAAGGCTTCGGAAGAGCCTGTCGCGAACGCGAAACTCAAGCTGACGATTCCGATAATCCCGTTCATCCTGCAGGCTCAGGTAGAGGGTAAGATCCCGGGAGCGGATGCGGCCATAACCGGAATCCGCAAGACCTTCAAAACAATGATGGATAAGATGCGCGGCGTAAAGCCAGAGGAAATGGAGCTTAAACAGGCTTACGAGTAAAAGTTATCTTAATTTATTAATTATCTCATCTGCCATCTCTTTCGTTCCTACAGCGGTTGGATCATCCCTGTCCGGTTTTAAGTCGTAGGTTACGGCTTTACCCTCTTTTATGACTGCTGCCACGGCATTTTCCAGCGTGTTTGCGGCATCCTTCTCATCCAAGTGCCGTAGCATAATCATTCCAGAGAGTATCTCGGCGGTTGGATTTACCTTGTTCAAGCCCTTGTATTGTGGGGCGCTACCGTGGGTTGGCTCGAATACTGCATAATCTTTGCCGATGTTTGCGCCGGGAGCCACTCCAAGACCCCCTACGAGTCCTGCGCACAGGTCGGAGACTATGTCTCCGTAAAGGTTGGGCAGCACCATCACGTCATAGAGTTCGGGTTTTTGGACGAGCTGCATGCACATGTTGTCGACGAGCTTGTGCTCGTACTCTATTTCAGGGTATTTTTTCGAGACGTCTTCCGCGACTTTCATGAATAATCCGTCAGAATGCTTCATAATATTTGCCTTAGTGACTGAAGTTACTTTATTTCGGTCGTTTACTTTAGCGTATTCAAAAGCGTATTCAACGATGCGTCTCGTACCGGAAACCGAGATGGGTTTGATACTAACCCCTGAATCCGGCTTGATTTTCACATCACCCTTAACTTCAATGTACCTGATAAGTTCTTTAGTCACCGGTTTACCTTCCGCGAATTCAATGCCCGCGTAAAGGTCTTCAGTGTTCTCACGAACCACGACCAAGTCTGTTTTAGGATACTTCGACTTCACACCCTCGTAAAACTTGCAAGGGCGAACACAAGCATACAAATCGAGCTGTTTTCTAAGGGAGACGTTAACGCTCCTAAAACCCGTTCCGACTGGAGTCGTAATCGGGCCTTTCAATGCGACCTTATTCTTTTTAATGGAATCAAGTACTTGATCGGGTAAGGGTGTCTCATATTTTTCCATTACCTCTGCACCCGCCTCGACGATTTCCCACTCAATTGATACTCCCGTAGCCTCTATACATCGGCGTGCAGCATCAATGATTTCAGGTCCAATACCGTCTCCGGGGATGAGAGTTACTTTATGCATGCCAATTATTTTAGATTAGGGAAATATAAAGTTGAAAACACAAAAAAATAGGTGGTAGAAAAAAACATGGTTTCTAAAGGCCCCCTCGCGCGTCAGGCGGAATACGGTTTGACGCTCGTAGACGTGGGGGGGACGAAACAGCTCGTTATGGTCGTCGGAGTCGACAGGGAAGGCAATCTCATGACTGATACGGTGCTTGCCAAACGGGAAGTATCAACACCAGTAAAAAACCTTCCTGAAGGAGACCCAGAAGTCTACTTTAAGGTAACCGCTGCCACAATCACCGAAGTTCAAGATGAGGTGACATCACAGTTGGGGGTTAAAACCCTCCCACTCGTCTACATGGGAAGCCCCGGCCGATTGGTAGGCGGGAAGATAGCTCCCGGAAGCGCTGGAAACCTTGGTTCCACCTTTGATGGTTTAAACCCCTCAAAAGAGCTTTCACGGGAGCTCGGACAAGATACTCATGTAGTCAATGACGCTATCGCGCAGATGGGCTCTGGCGTCTCAGAATTTTTGCAGTTCCCGTATATTGCGGAAAAATTGCGCGGGCAGAAAGTGTGTTACATCGGTCCTGGAACGGGTTTAGGTGGTGGATTCGGACGGGTTAGTGACGAGTTAACCCTTGCTTATTACACTGACGGACACATATACGACATACAGCTTGAAGGGGCTACTTTTGGACTCGACGATGATGCGATGTTGTCTCTCGCCATACCTGCTGTTGATGGTTATGTTAAAATTCAAAGCCGGTTTGCCGAAGACGTGCTCTCCGGCCGGGCTGTAGGCCAGATTGCCCGAACCATTGACAGGCACTTGATCGAGCAGGGTAAAGGTCCTTTGTTCATCACTTTAGTTGAAGGATACGAAGATATGTCTGAGCAGGAAGTTCGGAAAGCCCTCGAACACGACAATAATGAGTCGCCTGTGGATGCCAAGCTTATTGGAGTGGAATTATTTGAGAGGGAGGATGGATTGGATGACCGGCATTATAAAGCGATTCCAGCAGCCGTCTTTCTCAAGGAATTCGAAGGTGAGGTGCTTGCAAGTCTTATTGAGTGCGTGCATGAGGGGCGGATAGAAAAAGCCACTGAAGGCGCACAATGGACCCCTCAAGACAGAGACCTTGTAAAAGGCACTACTCATTTCTTCATCGGGGGGTCTGTAGGAACTAAGGGGGAGTTTGGAAAGGGTGTTAGGGAGCATGCAATAAGTCTTCTAACAGACCGTTACTCGGAGATGGAATTCAATTTATGGGTTATTAAGGGTAGTGAGGAGGCGGGGGCGTTGGGTGCTGCCGCCTTCCACAAGAAGGAAGATATTTTAAGTGCGATAAAACAGCTGGCTGAGTGATGGTTTCTGTAGACTGCTCGGGATGCGAGGGATTATGCTGTAGAAACCACGTCATATTCCTGTGTCCCTCTGATTTGAAGGATTTTGAGAAATTAGGGTTAAATCCTGTAGACTACCTGTTTTTAGGGCCGGTTGATGAGCTGACTTCAAGGTTTTCAGACGTTCTCATCGACGGAAAATACTTTTACCTCACTCTAAAGCGCAGGAAAAACGGCTACTGCGTATTCGCAAGGAAAGAAAACAAAAATATTGAATGCATTATTTATGATGACCGGCCGCTTACTTGCAGACTCTATCCCCTAAAGCTTACGAGCAAGAAAAGAATTGCTAAAAGAGGTGGCATTGTCTGCCCGTTAACTGTCGATAAAAATCAGTCGAAAGAAAAAGTAACGTACTTAAATGATAGGATTCAAAGGGAAATTAAAACCTATGGAGAAAAAGCCTTTGAATGGAATAAAAACGGGGGAGGAAGCCTCAAGGAATTAATAAACTACCTATTAAAATAGCAGTAAAACCCTGTATATGACATAAGGGATTAGATTGCCAAAAAGAAGATTTGGAAAGCCTGCTTGGCAAGGTCAGCCGACTCCCAGACCAGATCAAGAGGCGTTAAGGAAAGCGGACGAATTGATTGGTAAATATTCTTCAGCCGTAGAATTCATTCGCGGAGAGCCAATTATGATTACCGCAGGTAAAGAAATGCATTACCCCCTAGCTTGCAGGTTATCCGAAAAAATTGCTTCAAACGATTTGTTAAACGACAGACAAGCTCTTATACTCGGGTTCCCGGAACTTGTCTCCATAATTAATGGCGGCGACTTCGAAAGAAAGATGGCTCTTGGAAAATGCCACCTTCTTGTCACAGACTTCAGTGCGAAAGTCCAAGGATACGGTCAGGAAGACGTACTTCACGCAGTCCGTGGGATGAAAGGTTTCAGGGAAGGATCATTCGATAAAAGTATGGACGGAATGAACCGCCATTATTTATTTACGGAAAGGGATTTCAGACATGACATGTTCCTCCCTTACCTATACAATGACGAGGCTACTCCGCTCGACGGGCCGGCGATGACAGGGCTACCCTACCCTTTTATAAACTACATGCACTTCGGGCACATCGTGGAAGGCAGATTCAAATTGTATCACCCTCAAAGACTCCCACGCGGGAAAAAACTCAGCGACAATTAAGGAAAGAACTAACCCTGATCCACTCATAGTCCACTAGTTTTTTTAACATAATTGAGAAGACCTCCAGCAATCAAGATTTTAATCTGCCGTCCAGTCAGATCGTGTGATAGATTGATCTTCTTATCGCCAATAATAGCTGTTAAAACCATACTTTCTGAAAGCTTCTCTTTTACATCATCAATAGTTATCTCGTCTCCCTGCTCGATTTTATCGAAGTCTCCTTCATCAGAAAAAGTAAGTGGAAGTATCCCGAAATTTATGAGATTAGCTTTATGGATTCGCGCAAAGCTTTTAGCCAAAACCGCTTTAACCCCCAAATACATCGGCGCGAGAGCTGCGTGCTCGCGGCTCGAACCCTGACCGTAGTTCACACCCCCAACAATAAAACCACCCCCCGCCTTCCTGGCACGGACGGCAAACGATGAGTCAACCTGAGAATAAACGAATTCACTAATCTTTGGGATATTAGAGCGAAGGGGTAATATTTTCGCTCCCGCGGGCATGATGTCGTCGGTCGTTACGTTGTCGCCGACCTTAAGGAGTATTATGCTGTTTAGGTCATGGGGCAGTGGCTTATTCTCCGGGAGAGGCTTGATGTTAGGCCCGCGGATGACTGAAACTTTATCCGTATTCTTTGCTGGCGGGATTATCATTGAGTCGTCTATTGTGAATTTTTCCGAAACCTTTATTTTCAGGGGTTTGCCAAGCTCCCGCGGGTCCGAGATTTTCCCTGAAAGAGCCGATGCTACCGCAGTCTCAGGGCTAACCAAGTATATTCCCGCATCAGGAGTGCCGCTTCTACCTTTAAAATTCCGGTTGAAGGTTCTAAGAGAAACGGCACCAGATTTCGGGCTCTGACCCATCCCAATACATGGACCGCAGGCCGACTCGAGGATTCGTGCCCCAGCCTTGATAAGCTGAGTTAACGCACCAGTCTCTGAAAGCATTTCAAGGACTTGCCTGCTTCCAGGAGCAATTCCCAAAGACACGTTAGGGTGTATTTTCTTCCCCTTAAGTAATTCTGCAATAGTGAGCATGTCTTTTAAAGAGGAGTTTGTGCAGCTTCCTATCAAGACTTGGTCAACTTGAGTGCCGGAAATTTCAGATACTGGGACAACATTGTCTGGACTGTGGGGTTTCGCAACCAAAGGTTCAATCTCGCTTAAATTCACCTCAAGTATTTGAGAAAAGTCTGATTCACTATCGGCTGAAAGATGCGTCCAAGATTCAACCCTACCCTGAGATTTTAAAAATGATTTCGTGACTTCATCAGAGGGGAAAATTGATGTTGTAGTGCCAAGCTCGGCTCCCATGTTGGTTATGGTGGCACGCTCGGGAACTGTAAGGGAACTTACTCCGTCCCCAAAATATTCGATAATCTTCCCGACCCCACCCTCGACTGAAAGCTCGCTTAAAAGGTGTAGAATCACGTCTTTAGCGCTCGACCAGGCGGGAAGAGAGCCAGTCAACTCTACACCAATTATTTCCGACATAATCAAGTGAAAAGGATGTCCTGCCATGGCTACTGCCACATCCAAGCCTCCCGCACCAATAGCAAGCATTCCGAGACCGCCTTGCGTGGGCGTGTGGCTGTCTGAACCCAGAAGAGTCTGGCCTGGCACACCGAAGCGCTCCAAGTGTACTTGATGGCAGATGCCGTTGCCCGGCTTAGAATAGTAAATACCATATTTTGAGGCGAACGATCGAAGGAATGCGTGATCATCGGCGTTGTTTGGGCCTGACTGCAAGGTATTATGGTCGACATACGATACAGACAACTTTGTCTTAACCTGCTCTACCTGCAAGGCCTCGAACTGAAGGCATGCCATAGTCCCAGTCGCATCTTGAGTTAGGGTCTGGTCTATGAAAATCGCAATCTCACTTTTAGTAGTGCACTCACCCTCAACAATGTGGTCTCCAATAATTTTTTCTGAAACAGTAGTCATATGCCCTCACTATTTCGTAAAACATGATATTAAACTTACTCGTGAACCACTTTCAGAATATCTGACTTTGTTATAATACCCTTCACACTGCCTTTTTCAGATACTATGACTGCGGTATTGTGCTCGAGTAGAGCCGAGCAAACGCTTAACGGTGTTTCTGGATTTACCGTTGGGAACGCTTCTTCCATGATGTCTTTGACATATGTAGTTGAAAGTGTCTTTCCGTCAACGCCTTTTCCTATCTGGTCTAAGATCACTTCCTCCGAAATCGAGCCGACTATGGCATCCCCCTCATAAACCGGCATCTGTGATACTCCAAAATTATTCATCTTTTTAGTTGCGTCCCCCAACTTCATCGTGGTTTGAACTCCAACAACATCATTGGTCATGATTTTCTCTGAATAAACCACAGTTTCGGGGATTTCCTCAAGAGCCCTGAAAATCGCAAAAACCTTGCTGTAGCGGGGGTCGACGGAACCAGCCTCAATGCGCGCGATTAAGGATTGACTCACCCCTGCTGAACGAGCAAGCTCTGTTTGAGTTAAACCAAACTTTTTCCGACGCTTGGAAACATCGGAGAGATTAGGAAGCTCCATGGAAAAGAGAAAAGTCTCGCACCCTACTTTTCTTTAGGTACGAGCTTATCTAATTCTATCACAAGGCTTTTTGGAAGTGTTACAAGCCCTGCCATCGCAACGAAAAGGCCGATTATGATGACGATTAGAACACTCTCCTTAAATGGTTTGAATACTAGGAACAGTCCGCCCAAGACGAACATGAAGAAAACCATTAAAAACCCGTTCTTATAAAAATCATGCAGCAATTTAACTTTCTCCAATTCAATCATAAATCTCCTTCTTTCAATTTCCTCAGATTTCATTTAAAAATTACACCCCCATTATTGTTGGTTACTATTTAATTCAATCAATTTAAAAAGACGATTTAAATTTAATCTGGTAATCGGCAGTCGTTTTGACACCCCAGATAAGTCTCTCCAATAGACCGCTCGCATACACCGTTTTCATTACAACCTATTACAATGATTTCATTTACTATCCTGTTTTCATGCAATACAATGAATTTATCTATGTTCGGTTTATAGGGGATCCTGACGATGTACGGATTATTAGTTAATAAGGGAATGTTTTCACCACACAAAAGGATTCCGTGGGAATTAATTGTAGCTATGAAAAAACCTTCATATGAATTATTCAGGGGTGGAGTAGAGTCGTAAGTAACTTTAAACCAGTCTATAGAAACATTATCTATAGTCTCATTTTGAATGTAAGTCAACTGTGCTACAAGCGCTTTTTGGTGAATATCGTCTTCAAGGTTAGAGCAGTACTCAGCTTCTGGAATTACTTCACCTTCCGAATCATTGCATATCCTACAGGCTCCGCCACAGTCTATTCCTATTTCTCCTAAATCCCAGAATCCGTTAGTGCATGTGATTTGCGTACATTCCCCCATCCAGCAGACTTCCTCTTCGAAGTTGCATTCATTAAGTTTCACTCGCTCTGTTTTCTTGACACACCTAGCATTTTTACGTCCTGGATTCAGACAAGACACATTAAGAAAATCTCGGACGATCAAGTCTCCGCGACAGTAAAATTCCCCAAAATACTGGGAGACTCCGCAATCTGAATCGGAAAAACATTTTGGAACGATCTTTGATATGTTGACAGAGGGATCGTTCAAGTTTATGTGGATCTCGTAGTCTGAGTAATGGTTGAATATTTTAAATCCGAAAAAGGCAAGAACTGCGATCAACGCGATTACGAAAAAAACGTCAATAAAAAGAGGATTCTCCTTTTGTTGCTCAATCTCATTTAGGGGAATCATTTTAAATCTCGTTGGGCTTGAAAATACCTTCCTCGGTAATTATCCCCGTAATATATCTTGCGGGAGTAACGTCGAAGGCGGGATTTCTGGCAGGTGAATCTTTGGGAGTTACCCTGACCCTCGACCTCAAACCACCGTCATTAAAACCCCAAATAAAATGAATTTCATCTCCAGAACGCTCTTCAATCGGGATTTCATCCCCAGATTCAAGCTTTCTATCTATCGTTGTCGAAGGTGCAGCCACGTAAAAAGGGACCCCATTTTCCCTGGCGAGCACTGCCTTCTCATAAGTTCCTATCTTGTTTGCGACATCACCGTTTAAAGCGATCCTGTCGGCTCCGACAATCACAAGATCAACTTCACCGTTTCTCATAAAAAATCCCGCAGCATTATCAGCGATAACGGCGTGATCAATGCCCTCCTGACCCAACTCCCAAGCCGTAAGCCTGCCACCCTGACACCTTGGGCGCGTTTCATCAACCCAAACAAAAATATTCTTGCCCTCATTTTTCGCAACACGCATCGGAGCTAAAGCAGTGCCCCAATCAACGGTGGCGATGGCTCCCGCATTACAGTGTGTTAGCAGCTTCATCCCGTCTTTGATCAATTTCGCCCCGTGAATGCCGATGAGCTCGCAGCGGCGTGCTCCCTGGTTTGCATAGTCGTCGGCGATTTTCACGGGGTCACCGTCTTTAAAGTTTTTTTTAAAGTATTCTAGAGCGTCAAATAGGTCGTGGGCTGTGGGGCGGGTTTTCGCAAGTTTTTCTGAAGCACCATCAAGGTCTTCACCAGTTAATGCTGCGATGGCCATGCCATAGCACGCAGTCGCTCCTATGGCTGGCGCCCCCCGCACGACCATGGTCTTTATGGCGTTCGCAACCTCGTCCACTGTTTTGCATTCAAATATTTTGAATTCATGTGGGAGTTTAGGCTGGTCTATGAGTTTCAAGACTCCGTCTTCCATCCAGGTGGAACGATACTCGGAGATTCCGTCCGAGGTTTTGATTTTCATGATTACTTTTATCTCTATTTAATGTAAAAAAAGAATTCAAAGATTTTTATTAGGTTTTCTTCTAAGTATTACCCTCACCTTAAACATGGCTAAGAAGATACGTGTCTTAGACACCACTTTACGGGATGGGGAGCAGACTCCTGGTGTATCGCTTACAATTGATCAGAAGCTTGAGATTGCCCGTGCATTAGATGATCTCGGCGTTGACGTCATTGAGGCGGGCTCTGCCATAACCTCTAAGGGTGAGCGTGAGTCCATCAAAAAAGTCGCGTCTGAGGGTCTTCGAGCAGAAGTCTCAAGTTTTGCAAGGATTATGCGGTCGGACATTGATTTAGCTTTAGAGTGCGGAGTTGATTCAGTTTTTCTAGTGGCTCCGACTTCCGACCTGCACATTAAATACAAGTTGAAGAGTGACCAAGGCAAGGTTTTAGCGGCTATTTCCGATTGTATCCAGTATTCACGGGATCATGGCCTTAAAGTCGATCTTTGTACTGAAGACGGTTCTAGAACGGATTTAAAATTTTTGCTTAAGGTCTTGTCTGAGGGTGAAAAAGCAGGGGCAAACAGGTTTACTTTGGCGGATACTGTTGGAACGCTTCTTCCTGAAAACACGAGGAATGTTTTCGAGAAACTTTCGGCTAAGTCAAAGGTCCCTGTTGGAGTTCACTGTCACGATGATCTAGGTCTTGCAACCGCAAACACGGTTGCCGCTGTTTTAAGTGGAGCAACTTTCGTAGACGTAACAGTGAACGGGCTTGGAGAGCGAGCTGGCAATGCTTGTCTTGAGGAGGTTGTGATGGTATTGAAGTTGGGTTACGGCTTGAAAACTTCGATTAAGACTGAGAAGCTTCGCCAGGTTTCGGATCTTGTCGAAAGATTGTGCGGTATTCCAGTTGCCCCCAATAAGGCTATTGTGGGGGATAACGCTTTCACTCATGAGGCTGGAATCCATGTTGACGGGATCCTCAAAAAACCTGAGACTTATGAGCTAATTAAACCTGAGTTAGTTGGAGCTTCTAGACGTTTTGTCTTGGGAAAGCACGTTGGATTAAAGTCAGTTCAGGCGCTTTTAAATGATCTGAAAATTAAGGTTTCTGACGATCAATTGAAGAGTATTTTTGAGCAAGTAAAGTATACTGGAGATAAAGGGAAGAAGGTTACTTCAGTTGATCTTGACGCTATAGCCCAGACTGTTTTAGGCTCTGAAAAAGAGTGTAAAATTAGGCTTGAAGAGCTTGTAGCTGTTGCCGGGAACAAGTTCACTCCCACAGCTTCAGTCAAGTTGCGTGTGGGTGATGAAGAAGTCGTTGAGTCTTCAGTCGGGACGGGACCTGTCGATGCTGCGATTAATGCCATACGGCATGCTACACGGGATATACCGTTTGAACTTACAGATTATCACGTAGATGCCATTTCCGGTGGATCTGACGCAATAGTTCGCATTGAAGTTAGGCTTAAAAGCAAAGATCGGATTGTTACGGCACAGGGTACGGGTTCGGACATAATCCTTGCTTCAGTTGACGCAATGATAAACGGAATTAATTTAATTTCAACTTACTCGGAATAATTTTGAAAATGGCAAAGACAAAAATTGGGATTGTAGGACCTGGAACGATTGGACACAAATTAGTATGGGCTTTGGAAAAGCAAGACGACATGGAATTTATCGGCGGGGCGAAAACTTCACCAGACTGGGCTGCCAGATGGATAAACCGAAAAGGCCATAAGATGTATGCTGCATCAAAAGAGGGCAAACCCGGATTACCTGAAGCCGTTAAAAAATTCGAGGATGCTCTTGGGAAAGAGAATGTGGGAGGCACTATCGAAGATCTCATCGAGGAATCAGACGTAATAATCGATTGTTCAGGAAACAAGATCGGAGCTAAAAACAAATCCGATTATTACAGCCCATACAACAAGGAAAACAATGAGAAAGTAGGGGTGATATTTCAGGGCGGTGAGAAAACGGATGTTGGAAAATCCTTTAACACACGGACAAACTATGATGAATGCAAGAAAGTTGCCGGGACTGACAACCCTTATCTTAGGTGTGTATCCTGCAATACTACAACCCTTGCAAGGGTAAACGGTGCAATAGCTGAAGCAGGATTCGAAATCGACTTTCTAAACGTCTCTCTCATTCGAAGGGCGTTAGACCCGGGTATGAAAGGCAAGATAATATTAGACGACATTGAAGTTGGATTGAATCTTCCTTCACACCATGCCCCAGACCTTCAAACAGTCATGGAAGTAGAGGCGTATTCACGAGCTTACAAGGCTCCCGTATCCCTCATGCACGTCCACGATTTACAGATAACATTTAAAGATAAGGCTCCGACAAAAAAAGAGTTTGAAAAAATTTTTATAAATGATAATCGGGTAGCACTCCTTGAAACAGCCTCCAACACCGCCGAATTAAAGGAGAGGGCTAGACGGCTCAACAAACTTGATGCACGGCTTTTCCCCGGCGGCGACATAATCCTGGCCGTCATCTCATCAGGGTCATACATAACTCTTAGAGAAGGTAAACAAGCGTGGGTGACTCTCATGTGCCCGCAAGACTCCATAGTCCTCCCTGAAAACATCGATGCGGTAAGAGCGCTCACATATGATCGAAATCCTGTTGAACGTGATGAAACCCTTGGAAAAACTGATTCCACTATCTCACTGGATCTTATGAAAAAAGAACTTGAGGAAAGCTATAAATCATAGATTTCCACCAGTTTATAACTGGTGGCGTGTGGTGTTGGACTTACGGGAAATCTTCTGTCAAGAACCACCTTACCATGCCACCTGTTTTTAAGACCGGTGGTTCTTGACATAACTTATTTTCACACAATCTGGTATATTGTCACATTACCGTTAGAGTATGCTTCTTTTAGCCAATCGCATTCATCTAAATTAACATCCCCCATTTTTTTCTCACATATTCCACAGTAAACGTAGTCCACCCTGTATCTCCCGACTACGTCTGTAATGTTTAGCACGTAATCCCCGTATCTCTCATTCAATCTGTTTTGAGTCTCTTCCGAAAACATCGGCCTCCACCCACGTTTCCCCTTAACTTGCTTTAAATCGAATATTGCTGTAGGAGGCGTAATGTATGTAACATTCTCTAAATGATTGATGTAATAATATACCCTCGTTGTGTTCACGTAATTCCTAAAGTATTCCTGCGAAGCGTTGAATACCTTAAGAGCTATCATCATCCGCTCCTCCATCTCTCCAGTAGGCATTAAAGTAACAAGCGCATACGGAGTGAAAACATTATTGTGAGTGTAAACAGGAATCAAGGCTGCAGTCTCGTAGTCACTCAATACCACAGAATCCCTCTGAGTGTTATCATCCAACCAATTAAATGAATCCATCATGCTAGAATCGAGTGTATAATGCGGGTATCTTAAATCCGCAAATCCTTTCTGAGAAAAAAATCCAAAAGAAAGAATCAACACTATTAAGAGAACACACACTCCCCTGCTAAGCCCGACTAAACGCACCCCCTTAAATCTGTTTTGAATAATATCCGCCCACAAGACCGCCAGTGATATGAGAATCCATGGATCCAAGACATTATAAGACCAGTGTTCACTCTGAACAGTATATCCAGTAACTAGTTGAAGGTTCCTGCATAATATTCCGCCGATGATAAAAGACCATATGAAGTAAAAAGAAACATTTCTCTTTTTATATAAGAGATAGTAACAGAATGCAAACAGGAGGTAAGGAAAAGATAGTATCGTCAGGGTTCTCCCATATTCCACGCTGCTTTTAGCCAGAATATCCTGCGAGTAGGGTAACGCCCTGAACGCCATAAAGTTTAGCCAGAAAGGTATTGAAGTGACAAACCCTATTAACCCTGAAAGGATAATCTGTTTGACATAATCAACTTCATGCCTCAATAAGAATATTACCGTCAACACGAACATTCCTGCCAAAATAAACGTCCAAAAGTAGATGTAAGTGTAGAAACATAATCCCAATAAAACACCACTGATAATCGAATACAGTATCCGCTTCCTCACTAACCCAACATATAAGCTCAACACAATTAACATGACTAACACAAAAGATAATTGGGGGTTAGGCAGTCTTGAGAAAAGCAAAAGACTCGGTTCACCCTGAAGTAGTAGATACTTAATGCTCGCAACTATCTCAAATCTAACAAAATAATTAACAACCCTTGGAATAATGATTGTGGACACACCCCCTAAAACAGACAAACACTCATTTTTTGTTATCATATAAACCAAGCAGAATACTAGCAGGAATATTAGGGCAGGAAAAAGAAAGTCTGCCAGAATAAATGAATTACCGACAGACCCTGTGAGATAACTCATAAGCCCTACACACAATTCCGAGAAAAACGGCATGTAATACGGTCTCCGCTTGTACTCCAATGAGTGAGCGTCTGTTATAACAAAATGACCGTCCAACACCTCACGCACTCTGGGCGCATACAAATGTGTTTCATCATCAGTTAGTGCAGAGACTTGATTTGCTATCTCATAACTCGAAACAAGGGGGGTATAAACCTTATTTTCCGCAGTTAGTTTGTTTTTAATTAATATGTGCGGTAAACCAAAAATAAGGCTAACAATGATTGCAATAAAGAACACTCGGTAATAGTTAATTTTCCTATTCTCGCCCACCGTAACTCAGAAGTATATGAGAACTACGGTAGTTATAGTAAAAATGATCCCAAAAAAGACGAATTTACTATCATAAATTATCTTCTCGGGATGTCTTGCAACAACAGAGCCGCTCCTTATAAGCCAAGTATATCTAAACACCAGATAGACGAACAGAGGTAACGTATAAAAAACTCTTTGACTGTATTCAGAGAAGAAAGGGAATATTCCATAGCTGGCTATTAGTAGTGTTGTCGACGTATTCAACAAAGAATTTAATGTCTCTTCATCATACTGAGACAAAACTTTTCTGTGAACTGTAGCATCTTCACCCAAGTAAATCAGTTCACCATATCTCTTACCTATTGCCAGAAACAAAGCTAGAAAAAACGTGCAGAATACAAGCCAGGGACTAACATCCCTTTGGATGAAAGAGTATCCGCTTACCGCCCTTAAAATGAAATTAAGTGCAATACCCAGTATATCTAGAAATATTTCATGTTTAAGGTAGGTAGAGTACACTTGAGTGAAAAGAAAAAGCGATAAAACAATCAAGAAAAAAATATTGTTCAAGCTATACGCTACGGTTAAACCAACCACAAGCAGGATAATTGCAGTTAATGCTGCTTTCTTAACGCTTAATTTGCCTGAAGCAATCGGCCTGGTTTTTTTTTCAGGATTTAATCTATCCCTCTTCAAGTCGATTACGTCATTAATAATATAATTAGCAGACGAAACAAAACACAGGGATATGAAACCGAAGATTAATTGTGGCAGAAACCCAAAATTAAAAAGGTTTTTAGAGAATATTATCGGCAAAAAGATGAGCAGGTTCTTGTACCATTGGTTAAGTCTCGCGGATTTTATTATATAAGCAATAGTTTTCATGAGAAAAATCTCAACAATTTCAGCAGACCTTCTGGAGGGTGATCCGAGGAAATGCCTTTACCGAGATTATTACGTTCTTTCATATAGTAGTCATACGCTTGTATCATCATCTCAATTGCGCTGTAGTTCGGCTTCCAACCTAAAATACGTTCAGCTTTAGAGATGTCTAAAACAAACTCCTTGTCTGCTATCAAATAATGCTCGACATTTAATGGCGTAAGCTTGAAGTAGTCTAACGTTCGTAAGGCATTTCGTGCAATGAAATCATTTATTGGAGTTATCTTCGACTTCGAACCTGCGTGATCTATAACTGCTTGTATTAAGTCACACACTCTCGGAGGGTTAGCTTCTCCGATGTTAAAGATTTCACCCGATCCCTTCTCCATGCAGAGCATGCAGGCATCAACGAGATCGTAGACACTTACCATCTGGAATTTGTTTTCTCCCGACCCGATCAAGTATACCCGTTTGTTTCTTCTAATCCAGTCGAATAATATTGTTAAAAGTCCTAGCCGCCCAGGCCCCACAATCATCCTAGGCCTTATTATTGAGGCATCTAATCCTTCTTTCATGTACTCTAAAATAATTTTTTCTGCTTCAACTTTGCTTCTCCCGTACGGTCCAACAGGCCGTAAAGCACATGTTTCATCGCAAGGGATCTTTTCCGGAACCCCATAAACAATCGAGGTTGAGACTTCAACCAGTTTTTTAACATTATTTTCCGTGGCTACCTTACACAGATTTTCTGTGCCGCACACATTCACCTTAAGGAACATGTTTCCCGCGCGAGAACACGGTAGAAGAGATGCGAGATTAAATATCACGTCAACGTCATCACACGCATTGGAAACATCCGTGTAGTTGCTTACATCGCCCTGAATATAATCTACATCACAACCAAACGTTGGCTGCTCTCGCATGTCAAGGACTTTAACACTCCAACCTAACCCTTTTAGTTTTTCTGCGAGGTTTACTCCAAGAAAACCCGCACCCCCGGTTAACAGTACAACGCCACTCACTTTTTAAACTAAGTTATTCTCCTGTGTCCACTCAACTGACCTGCGTATCCCTTCCTTGAAACTTATTCTGGGTTTGTAACCTAACTCTCGTTTGGCTTTCTCTGTACTGCAGGCTATGTTTTTCACCATTTCCCCACCGACATGGAGGTTTATTTCATAGACTCCCAGTTTCCCCAAGATTATGTCCACTACTTCAAGTATCTGTGAAATAATCTTAGGCACGCGCCTGGGTCTTAACTCAGCCCCTAAGACTTCAGCTATCTCCTGATATATCTCAAGGGTGGTGTGAGGTTTCTCGTCACCAATCCAATAGGTTTGCCCGTTAGCCTTATCATCTGATTCAACCAAAAGAAGAGCATCCACGAGATTGTCGATGTAGGTCATACTCCTCAAATTCAATCCGTTCCCGAATAGAAGGGGTCTGCCGCTTTTTATCATGTTCATAAGCTTGGTCATCCGTGCGGGTTGTCTCGGACCATAATACCAGCAGGGGCGCAGGATAACGGTTTGTATTTTGCCCGAATCCTGGAATCCTCTTACCTTCTCCTCAGCCAAATACTTGCTTTTACCGTACTCACTGGTAGGCCTGCAAGGCCCGTCCTCAACCATTAATGTCTCCTTGTTTACATTGAACCCCTGAGCTGAGTTACTGCTCACGTAAATGAATTTCTTAACTCCCCCTTCAACACTTGCATCGAGCATATTCTGCGTTCCGGTAGTATTGATTTCATAGAAGTCGTTAACATGGATTTTTGGGTGGATTATTCCAGCGCAATGAAAGACTGACTCAACACCCTCAACGGCTTTTTTAAGGGAGGCTGCATCCCTGACGTCTCCTACAACCAATTCAACACCCATCTTTTGGAGGATTGATACATCAGCATCTTCCAGAATCAGGCACCTTACCTGTTCTCCTTGTTCACATAAAACTTCAATGAGACGAGTCCCCAACCATCCGGGTGCACCCGTCACTAACATTTTTTTTCTGGCCATTTTGAACTTATATATTTCATCAAATGCTTTAAATATCATACCTGATTAAAGCGTGGTTGAATCAAATTCTACGATTCTCACATTCTATTTAATTATGCGAGAATGAGAATAGTTAACTAGGATGAATAAACCTGATTTCGTCTTTGAAGTATCCTATGAAGCATGTAACAAGGTAGGTGGAATCTACACTGTTTTGAAGACTAAGGCCCCGTACATGATCGAGGAATACGGGGAAAACTATTTGACAATAGGCTTTTACGATGAGAGGAAGGCTGAGATTGAGTTCGAGTCTAAGGAGGCTCCCGATGAAATAATCAAGGTTTTCAATGAACTTGAGCCTCTGGGAATAAAATGTTTTTATGGTACTTGGATGATTCCTGGAAAACCCCGGATTATACTGGTGGATTCAAGGAACTTTATGGGAGAATCTAACAACATTAAAAAACTTTTGTGGGAGTGGGGCGAGGTTGATTCGCTTCACGCAGACAATACGTTTATTGAACCGATTGTCTGGTCTTACTCGTGCGGAAAACTAATCGAAGGCATAGTTAAATCTAAGTCTTTCAAGGGGAAGAAATGCGTTTGTCAATTCCACGAATGGCTTTCGGGGACTGGACTCCTGTATCTAAAGAATTCTGGCGTAAAAATTGCAACCGTTTTCACGACACACGCTTCAATGCTTGGGAGAACTCTTGCCGGAAACGGAGTCGACATTTACTCAATGACTAAGGGAAAAAGGGATGAAAACACAATCAATGAGTTAGCGCGAAAATACGGGGTCATCGACAAACACACGATGGAGGCAGCTTGCGCAAGACAAGCAGATATCTTAACCACCGTAAGCTCTGTCACAGCCGAAGAAGTGAATTTCTTCTGGGGTAGGAACCCTGAAATAATAACTTTAAACGGAATAGACTCTGAAAAATCTATTAGCTTCGAAGAGCTTACAGTCCGCCGCAGGAGAAACAGGGTTCAGACGAGGGATTTTCTAACATCCTATTTCATGAGGTATTATCCCCTTGATCTCATGAATATTCGGAGCATATTCATTTCCGGGAGGTATGAGTTCAGGAACAAGGGGCTTGACGTCTTTATTGCAGCTCTCGGAAAGCTTAATTCAATGCTTAAAGAGAATAAGGTCGAAAAGAATGTTGTGACATTCATATTCGTACCTGCTGGAATTAGGGGCGAAAACATTGATGTGTTAAAGAATAAGAGCCTTTATGAGGAAATTAAAGACCACGTTCAAGAGTCTTTAACTGATATTGGGGATTCAATCTTGAACAAGATAATTTTGGGTGAGCGAGTTGATCGTGTTGTTTCAGATGATTTCCGTCAGAAATGTAAGAAGCTTTCCTCCCACTTCCTTAAAAAACGTGGTGAGAGACCTCCGTTGTGTGCTTTCGAGCTTACGGTTCCTGAGGACCGGGATGCAATTTTGTCAACTTTAAAGTTTCACGGGCTTTTGAACAGGGAGGAGGACAAGGTTAAGGTGATCTATTATCCAGCTTACCTGTCTAGTGCCGACAGGTTAATGTCTTTGGATTACGCTGATGCGACCCTCACATTTGATGTGGGAGTATTCCCCTCCTACTATGAGCCGTGGGGTTACACTCCCGTTGAGACTGCAGCTCAAGGATCATTAAGTATTACAAGTGATCAGGCGGGTTTTGGGAAATTCATAAACGGTAAGGGCAACGGTATTTACGTCTTAAAGAGGATGGGCACTCCCTTAGAAGACACAGTAACTGATTTATCTGAAAAATTATTTGAAATAGTTACTCTACCAATCAGGGAACTAGCCCACCGTCGGATGAATGCCAAGGATTTAAGCATGATGTGCGATTGGAAGGAGTTGATAAAAAATTATTTAATAGCTCATGAACTGGCTGTAGAAAAAATCATGGAATAACCCCATCCCTAGACTATTTTTTCACCAAAACATCTTCAAAGTATGCTCTTAGTGGTTCTGCAACTGATGGAGCCCAGCAGGGGTGACCTAGCGGTTTGTAGGGCTTGTCGCCGCTGTAATATTCTGATATTGTACCCAAGCATCCTGTTGAAGTGGTTTCAGTCATGAATTCATGTAGAATATTGGGTATTTTCTCCATCCCGATGAATTTGGAGTATGCTTTTAGAAATGGTCCTAGAAGCCAAGGGTGAGCTGAACCTTGAAACGGGGTTTTACCGTCTCCGATGTATCCGGAATCATCTTGTGGTAGAGTTCTGATTCCGAGGGGTGTTAGTAGTTTTCTCTCGCAAGATTTCAATATTTTTATGGCGCACACTTTCCCAATTGGGCAGTAATCCATCGAAAGAACTATTAACTGATTGGGAGTTAATGACTCTGATCCTTCACAATCATTGAGGTAGCTTCCATTCCAATAGAGTTCATCAATCGCTTTTTTAGATTCCGAAATATCTGTTTTCAGGCTTAGATCATCTTCCATAAGCGTTGAAAGATGTTCCATAACGTTTAGGCAATTATACCATAAACCTTGGATTTCAATTGCATTAACTCGTTTTTCAGGGATCCAACCCCCCTCCTTCACCTTTAACACACCCTGCCGTTCATGATCGGAATAATATTTTAGGATTTCCTTTAGAGTCCACCAGTACGTGTGGATGAATGAATTCGCCTTTTCAGAGTCGATTAGCAGGGTATACTGGTAAAGCCTTGCAATCAACCATAATCCAGCATCAAATTCACTGAAAGACTTTTTTTCAGCTGGATTCGCCGGGACTTTACCACCCCAGACTTTGTTTAAAACCAGTTCAAAAATCTTTTCTGCGGAATTAAAATCCTTTGATATGAAACACACTCCCGGAAGAGATATCATAGTGCTCCGAGTAGATGGAGGTATGTCGTGGTAGCCTGGAAGAATTGTCTTCTTCCCATCAAAATCGACCAGCAATGACCTGGCACTTGATAGCAAACTCATGATTTCCGTCCCGAATTCATCACCAATGATTCCTGAAGGTGGATTCCGATCTTTCGAGTTTATTCTTTCAAAAGTTTTTTTTGTTTCATCGCGTGTTTCACAACCTACTGTGAGTATGGAGACCGTCTTTGTTTCTTTAGGCTTGAATTCATATTCAAGCAATGCATGGCTTGTGATTTCCTCGCTCTTTTTACCGTACAAATACTTTTCCGATTTAACCCCCGGTTTTTTCCTCGCTTTGACTGTGGAATCATATGAGTAGGTGAGCATACAACCACATTTGTCAGAGACCGTAAAAGCCTTGTCTTTTATTAAGGAAAAATTGTTTTCACTTTTTGATGGTTCCCCGGTTTTATGGGTGGGGTAGTAGGGGTGGACTTCAAATTTTATTTCTTGGTTACTTGGATTTTGAATTTCGTATGTTGTAAGAAGGGCGTTGTACCCCTTGATCAGTCTAAAAGTTTTTTTTACTGAGAATTTTTTGTGGGAGTAACTGTATCTTGCAAACTCCAAACCTAAATTGAATGTCATTGACATTTCATGCTCGTTAGAATCGAGTGAAATCGCAGATCCGTCAAGAATTGCATTTTCATAAAATCGTTTTAGAAAAATCGTTTTCTTAAGCTTCGGTGACGCTGAAACAAGAAGCCCGTGTTCTGGTCTTGTATTTTCTCCTGAAACGCTTTGGGAGCAGTAGCCTCCTAATCCATTTGTAAGAATCCACTCTTTTTTTCGCATTGAGTCAACGCCAACATCTGACAAATCGATCTTTAAGTGCGACTTGTCCCATCCGGAAGGCTTATAGATAGCCCTTACAATCTGGTTCTTTGGTTCAGGGGTCATAGTTTGGTGTAGTGTTCGTCGCCATCAGCAGCTACCCTTGTCTTCACGATTATCTGTTGGGTCGGTTTCATCACTTGGACGTTAAGTTATTCGAAGAAAAAGTTATTAATCCCACATACTATTGTTATTTCTGAATGAGGTGGTAAAAGTATCTCCAGTGCCATGAAATGTGGAATATTGAGATGACGGCCAGGACAATCCCAGTTTCAACGTGCCAGTAGAGCATGTTGAAGTGGAGGTTGGGATTCCAGTTGAAGTTTATTCTAATGACTAGAATGATTCCAAGTATTGTTGAGATAAGAAATGTTATGAGTAGGAAAACATTCCAGAGTTTAATGCAGTTTCTGTATTGAATAATCTTCTTTTTAGCAAGTGCGTATGTTGCAAGATAAAGTATGGTCAGAGCAATTGCTATTGGAATCAAGTGGTATCCTCTAGCCGCCACTTCGCTATCGATAGTAATCCTTTCAGAAGCGTTTACTGGCATGAAAACTAAAATAACCCCCAGTAGAAGAAGTTTTTTGTTCATTTTACTATCGGTGAAGCATCAGTGTCAAAAGGATTAGTCCGCATTGCAAGGGAAAACAGGTAAGGATAATTTTCTTTAAGATGCCTCATATAATCAAGCCACTCAACAACCAGAAGACTGTAAGCCCTAACAATATCGCCTTGAAGGTGCTCTACATCCGACTCCGGAAGATTCTTAAAGGACTTCCTATTCTCCAACTCCTCGGTAAGATGGAATACAGCCATTAAAAGCTTTGTGAAAGATTCATGCTCAAGAAGAGTGGGGTTTTCGAGAAGCCTTAACATGAAGTCTCTTTTAGCGACGAGATAGGATGCCAAATCCTTAAGGTTGATTTTTCCCATATCCACTGTGTAAGAGTAAATTTTCAAGAGTTTCTCAACCCTTAAAAACTCTTCTTCATTCCAATCATTTGAGACGATGAGGTTCTGCTTGATCTTACTCAAGGACGGGTCGAAATCCGAGAAGAATGCGAGAAGCCACATCCCAACTTCACTGAAGAATGCGCCTATAACCATGTTCAATTTTTCAAGCCTTATCTTCCTCTCCCGTGCAGACAATATCCTGTGGATGATCAATGAGACGATAAGAACCTCGATGGGTAGAAAACCAATGTCGCCAATAAGGTAAATGAGAATGTGATGTAAATCATCGAAGATTAAGAAGTGAAAACCATAAACTATGATTGAAGCTACAATTAGGGTCAACCCCAACCTCACCTGCCAGTCTATTTTAATCATCTAATACTCACTTTTATCCATGCAGGGGTATCCAAGAGACTTCTTTGTTATTGTTACGTTACAAAACGGTTTTTCGAAGGCGGGTTCTTCACAAACCACAAGTTGGTAGTCTCTAACCGTCTCATCGAAGGCAAAGTAACAATACCTCTCGCTTACGAACCCGCTACGACCGCAGTCACTGTCCGTAAGGCACTCGCACGGACTGCAAGGTCCGCCACAGTCTACGTAAACCTCACCTTGATTGCGTATTTTATCATCACAAGAAGGTTTAAATGACAAATCGAAAGACTCTGAAATTTTTTGAAGAGGTTGATCGGAAGAAACCGTTAGGTTACAGTGGATGGTGGGAAGATCCTTCGGAACCCTACCTTCCACTCCGAAATCATAAAAGAATTTCTCCTTAAAAAGAATGTAGAAATAGATTCTGGCTTGCGCACCCCTGTTAGCCGTTTTTATCCTAGTTCCTCTTTTTCCTTCCTTTGAGTAATCCGAATCAATGTCACACAATCCTTCCGCGCATTCTATGAATCCGTTAAAGGAAGCTTCTACTGTTTCTTTTACGAATCGACCCATACTAATACTTTCAGTGATGAATGGGAGGAAAACTTGAGTTGCTCCATCAGGAAGATTTTTTTCACATGATACTTGAAATGTAATGTTTTCCGTCTGGGTTTGAACTACCAGATTCATTTCATAAGGATATACCCAGTCAGCTTCAGAAGTCCCTTTAAACCGGGGGAGCGGGTTCAATTTATTCTCCCTCAAAGGACAATCCTCGACACAGGACAGCCGCTCAGTTGAGTCACAGATATGATTACCGCAGCAGGGAATGATGGCTGTGTGGGTGCAAGCAAATCCCGTGTTATTTGAACAATCATCTTTCGTGCAGTTTAATTCGTCATCGCATGTTAGGGGGCATGATGTACCGCAGTCAGGACTGAATATTTTTTCGTGAACGCAGCCGTATCCAGTTGAAATACCACAGTAATCTGCAGTGCACAAATCCCCGTCGTCGCAGGATTTCGGGCAGCTTCCACAATCCCTCAAGCATGTTTCCTCAGATTCCCCCCTCTCACAATAACCGTTCCCACAACACTCGGGCGTAGTATCGGTTATGCATAAACCGTTAGAGCAGAAGACCATTTTACAGTCTTCCGTTACTCCGCTACATTCTCCCCTCGGGCCGGACAGGGGGATGCTTTTACATTTAAAGGCTGTTTCTCGACCGCACAACTCCTGTGTGCAAGGATTTGAATCGTCACAAGCATCGCACGAAGTCTGAGGGATGAAAAGAAATGTTAGTAAGATGAAAAATATTGCTAATGCAGCGTAAACAAATGTTTTTTTACTCATGTCACAATTCCTTTGAAATCGTTACGATATCGGCGATTATCGAGCTTGAAGTCTCTCGTGATCCAGCCCCCCGACCCACAATCGTCACATCCCCTGCGACATCTGTGTTTAACATTAGTGCATTCAAGCTACCCGAAACATTAAGTGGATGGTCTACGGATACTAGTCGAGGAGAGACTTCAAGGCGTAATACATCACCCACAAGCTTCACCGTAAAACCGTGTTTTTTCGCAAGATCAATAGCTTCAGGCGTAATCTCCCGTATCCCCGTGACCTTCATATCCTCGTATGAGACGTCCATCCCAAGCAAGGCATTTGCCAGGATAACGACCTTTGCCGCCGAATCCACGCCATCAATGTCGTATGAAGGGTCAGGTTCCGCATAACCCAATTGTTGCGCCTCTTTAACGGCAGAATCTAACTCCACACCCTCATCGCTCATCTGGGATAAAACGTAATTTGTGGTTCCATTCAAAATGCCGTAAGCTGATTCAACTTTGTTCACGCTAAGACACTCGTCCATAAGATTCATTATGGGTATTGCCCCACCAACAGTTGCTTCAAATCTAACCGAAACCTTGTTTTTCCGGGCGGAATCCATAATCCTTTTGTAGGCTACGGCAAAAGGCGCCTTATTAGAGGTTGCAACGTGTTTTTTCGCCGAAATCGCAGTCAAAATATGTGACAGACCCGGCTCCCCAGTCTTAATGTTTCCGGGTGTGAGTTCGACTACGATATCTGACTGCGTATTTATTATCACGTCTCTTGTCTTCTTATCAGTCCAAAACTTGTTCTTATTTAAGGGTTTATCCAGAACCTTATCTAAGTCTAATCCTTCATTTGAGATAACACTTCCATCTATCTCACAGATTGCAGAAACCTTAATGTTGACTCCATGTTTTCCCCTTATAAAACCCTGTTTTTCCCTAAGCGTTTGTAAGACTCCCCGACCAATCACGCCAAACCCCACGATTACAACTCTTACTTCCTTCATTTTCACTCAATCGACTCCACGACAGTCAAATCCTTCTCCCTAGAAATTGAATTTATGACCGTCATAATCTTCTTATACTTTCTGTCATCAAACTCCACAAGCATAATCACGGCAGACTTAGCCTCTGGATCAGACATGTTTACTATAATATCAGAGACAAGGCCAACTTCATTAATCTTATCGATAGTGTCCCTAATATCAGTGTCAATCACATGGCCAATAAACAGGAACGAAAGAGTTCTCTTCGTATAATACTTGCGACCATCAACTTGAATTTTTTGAACGTGAATCTTCTTCTTGACAAGAGCATTCGAAATAACCTCCAGTGATTCAAGATCCATGATCTTGAAAACAACCTTGACACCGACAAGACCCCCAGCACCCCTTTGATGTACGACACTCTGAATATTCCCGCCTAAATCCGAAATCGGTGACAACGCCGAAATCAAACTACCGGGAACATCCCTCAAACCAAGCTCTAAATCAACTTTCATTTTAAACTTCAGTTATATAGATATGTTGCGTGAATTACTCATACAAATTAAAGAATAAAAAATGACTCGATTAATCGTGACTGAGAAACCTGACGTAGCCGATCGGATAGCTCGGGCTTTGGGTAAGCCTCGCATGCACAATGAGTTGGGGGTGCCTTATTTCGAGGTGGATGGTAATTTCATTGTTCCGGCTGTTGGCCACGTATTCGGGCTTTCAGAGAAAACTCGCGGTAACTGGACTTACCCCGTTTTCGACATTGGTTGGATTGAAAGCTATAAAGTCAATAAAGGGTCTGCTTTCACGAAAAGGTACTTGGACAACTTGAAACATGTTTCGAAAAAATGTGATGAATTCATAAATGCCTGCGACTACGACATTGAAGGGGAAGTCATAGGATATAACATCATAAAACATGCGTGTGGAAGCGACCCGCTAAGCTCATCCACAAAAAGAATGAAGTATAGCACACTCACAGCTGATTCGATCAGGAAATCCTATGCAAACCTGGTCGCCACGGACGCTGGCATGGCTCGCGCAGGACTTACAAGACATACTCTCGACTGGTATTGGGGCATTAATCTTTCACGCGCCCTAAGCCTTTCAATGCGCTCGGTCGGAAGATACACGACTCTAAGTATTGGACGGGTTCAGGGCCCGACATTAGAAATTCTTGCTAAAAGGGAGAATAGTATCAAATCGTTTAAGTCAAAGCCTTTCTGGCAGATTGAATTACATACGGAAAAAGACGAGATTTTAGTTAAAGCACTCCACGTTAAAGACAAGATTTTTGACGAAGGTGAGGCCAAACAAATAAAGGAGAATTGTGGGAAAACTGCGGTTGTTGAGTCCACAGACCAAAAGAAGTTCACTCAAAAACCCCCCACACCATTCGACTTAACCACCCTTCAAACTGAAGCATACCGATGTTTTAAAATCGACCCCAGACGAACTCTTGAAATCGCCCAGAAACTTTACACTCAAGCATACATCAGCTATCCCAGAACTTCAAGCCAGAAACTACCTTCAGACATAAACTATCGCGAGATAATAAGCAACCTTTCCAATCTCCCCCAATACAAGGAGTTAGCCGAAACCCTCGCATCCAAACAAAAGCTTATCCCAAACAACGGAAAAAAAGACGATCCCGCACACCCCGCAATCCACCCGACAGGAGAGAGAGTACTTGGATTAGACGGTCAGTCAGAAAAAATATTCGATCTTATTGTAAAGCGATTCTTCGCAACTTTCGGAGACAGTGCCCACAGAGAAACGGTGACAGTGAAATTCAACAACAATAAAGAATTCTTCATTGCGAAAGGCACAACAACAACAGAAGATGGGTGGCACAAATACTATAAACCCTACCTAAAACTTGAGGAAAACCTCCTCCCAACATACATTGAAAAAGAAATAATTGATGTATTAAAAACAGAGTTTCTCAAAAAAGAAACCCAACCCCCCCAAAGATACACTCCAGCATCCATTGTCCGGGAAATGGAGAAAAAAGAAATCGGGACGAAAGCAACCCGATCCCAGATTCTAGACATACTGTTTAAGCGAGGTTACGTTCTCGGAAAAAGCATCGAGGTAACTGAACTTGGTTTGTCAGTCATAAAAACTCTTCAAAAATTTTGTCCCGAAGTCGTAAGCGTCAATCTTACCCGGAAATTCGAGCATATGATGGAAGATATTAGGGGGGGTAAGAGGACTCAACAGGAGGTTGTGGCTGAAGGTCGCAAGACCATTGAAAAATTATCCAGAGAATTCAAGGTCAATGAGCGGATGATCGGTCAGAGTCTCATAGCTTCTCTCGACCGGTCAAGGCGGATGAAGGATTCTCTGGGAGATTGCTTGAAATGCGATGGACTGCTCGTTCTTAGAACTTCCCAACACGGCTCCTTTATTGGTTGCTCTAATTACCCTAACTGCAGGTTTACGATTTCCCTTCCAAACTACAAGTTGACGCGGGCTGGAACCTGCGGAACATGCGGTTACGGGATGCTTCAAGTCCAATCGAAAAAGGCTTGGAAGTTTTGTGTTAACCCAGAGTGTCCGAAAAAGAATAATAATTCTTAAGATGCGTCACTTTGAACTTTGGATGGAAAAATATGGTGAACGAAGAATTCAAATCGTTGAAGTATTGCGGAAACACCATGAAACTCTTACCGAATTAATCAAAAATATCCCTGAAAAAGAGGTTATAAAGCCTATTCCAAAGGTGAAAATACCTGATTCCCCGTCAATGTGTTTTATTGATGGGGGAGAAGGATTCAGAGAGCTTTCTGGCGCGGGCTTTTACATGGTGCGTGCGACAGGGCTTGTGATGACTGAGAATATGGGGGAAAAATTCTTAAGGGATCTTGATTTAGGGCTCATCTCCTACGACGATAATACGAAGGATCGGGTTGAGCTTTTAAGGGAGGCTATGGAACTTGAAGTTGCAATAAAATCAATAAAAGAATACAAGCCAGATTATATTTTCTTAGATGGTTCGCTCTACGTTAAGGCTTCCCGAAAACCCATTGAATGCGAGGAGTATTCAGCTTACGTGAGAAACTTTCAAAGACTTATCACTTTAGTTCAAAAAGAGGGTGTTAGGTTGGTGGGTGTGTCAGAAGACAGTAAATCCAGACTTTTGAAGCAATACCTTAATCAAAAGTATTCAGTAACATTCCCTGATTTTTTCACCGATCCGACTATTCTAAATATTATTTCTGAAAAAGACAAGTATTCAACCGTCAAACTAACCCCTAAGAAAGGGGGGGTGGGGTATACGACAGCTTATCTTAAGGTTCATAAACTCGCAAATCCACTGCGAATCGATTCATTAGACGGTGAGCAAGAGTTAGATAAAACCCTCTCTCTGATTGAAAAACTGTCTAAAGGATCAAAACACTATGGATACCCGGTCCCACTATTTCTCGCACACTTGGACGCGAAAATCAACGCCAAACATACTGAATGGAGCTCGAAACGGTTATCACATTATGCTTTACGGGAGTTTCCGGAATTAGCGCAGGCTATTTTGGGAAAAACAAGAAGGGATGATAGGCCAAAAGGGTGTTGATACTATTTTTTACCTTAAAAATATAATATTTGAAGACATGAAAAAGTTTATTCTAATTCTGCTTTTTTTAAACCTCACAGGCCTCTGTTCGGCAATAACCCTTGGTGCCGGTCCTTCAAGCCTTGAATTTCTAAATGTGAATAAAGGGGGTTATGCAGAACAAAACCTCGTAGTCTATACGGATAGTGAGGAGAATCTTACCATCCGAATTGAAGCTACTGGCCCGATATCGGAATGGTTAACATTCAATGAAACGACATTTATTTTGCCTGCAGGAGGACGCGTGGAAATCCATACAAAAGTTGAACCTCCAGTAGTCACACCAAATGGACTATACAATGGGAGGATACACTTTCAAGCCGCACTTCAAAAAGAGGCTGAAAACTCAACTACTTTTCCAACAAAAGCAGGCACATCAATTCTTGCAACCATTGGAGTTACAGGCGAAAAAAGATACAATTACAAAATCAACTCCATACTCGTCAAAGACATTGAAGTCGAATACCCCGTGAAAATAAATATTTCTGTAACCAACACAGGAAATATCGATGTAGTACCGCAATTATTCCTAACAATACGAGACGACAACAAAAAAATCATTTTACAGGAAAACTATTCAGACTCTGAGATAACACCAACAACAACCCGTGAAATACAAATCGAGTTAGAAAACATATCAATGAATCCAGGACTCTACTGGATTGAAATAACCTGGGATCTCGGTGGAAAACAAGAGATAAGCCTTGAAGTCTTGGAAAAAGGGGCTCTCGCAATATATGGGAAACTTACCTCTATTACAATCGACAAGCATATAGTCCAGGAGGATGATGTTGTAAGAATTGACGGGACTCTTGTTAATGCGGGAGAAGAATTCATTGATACAGCCGTCTTTAAGGTTGAAGTTTACTCTACTAGTGAAAAATCAAGCAAAAATAAACTAGAGGAATTGGTAGAAAGCGAACCTTATTCCATTCCAGTAGGCTCTGAGAGGCAAATTACCTCCTATTTTACACCTGAAAAGGCGGGTAAGTATCTTCTAAGAGGGTATGTCGTATACTCTGGTAAGAAGACTAGGGTTAAGGATGTTGAATTAGAAGTTTTAGAGAAAGCTAAAAACTATCTTTTACATTATATCCTCCTTGGGATTGTTTTTATTATCATATCCTATTATTTATTCAGAAAGAAACCTAAGGAGTTCGTAGATCCCAGAACAAAAACCTTTCAAGACAGGTGGGGGGGCTACTTAGGGGGTTAAAATGACAGAAGATGAAAGAGTGAAGACCGGAATTCCGGGTGTGGATGAGATGATTGGGGGGGGTTTACCCCGAAAAAACGTGACGATGATCTCTGGTCCTCCAGGAATGGGAAAAAGTAATTTTGCCCTTCAATTCATCTACCAGGGGGCTAAAGTTCATAATGAACCCGGAGTTTATCTTACTGTTGAGGATACGCCTGGAAACATTAGAAAGTATGGTGCGGGTTTCGGATGGGATTTGCCTAAATTGGAGGAGGAGGGTAAAATTGCCATTGTCACTCAAACAATTTATGGAGGCCTTAAGAAAGACAGGTCTAAGTCGGATTCCAATGAGACTTTAAATGACGCAATAGAACGTATTAACGCAAAGAGGATTGTCTTGGATTCTGTAACGTTGTTTAAGTATCTTTTTCCTAATGACGTGTCGAGGAGGATTAATCTTTTAAACTTCATTGACCAGGTTAAGGAGTGGGGTTGTACGACTCTTATGACTGCGGAACAACATGAATCCGGTAGTAATGTATCCTATCTTGACGAGCATTTTCTTGCGGACGGACTTTTCCAGATTTTTTGGAGCAGGCACAGGGATCGTCATGAGAGGTGTTTTAGGGTTGTTAAGCTTAGGGGTACTGACATTATGCCTGATATTCGGCCTTTTAAGATTGGTTCTCAGGGTGTAATCGTCTATCCGACTCAGATACCTTTGTCTCTAACTGAGGATTGAATTTTTTATGGATTCTACTAACGAGGATTTAGAAGGGAGTAAGGATGAGGGTCAGATCATTGTCTTATTAATACCTGATGAAGAATACTCTAGAAGGATTTTAAAAATAACAAAAGAGATTGCTAATGTCTGCGATAATTTATGTTATGTTAGTCTGAATCTTCCTTACGCGCCGTTAATAAATAATTTTAAAAAGGAGGGTATTGATATTAGCAAGTTTTATGTGATTGACGGGATTACTCAGACCGCGGAAATCGCAAAAAACAGGGATGGGGTGGAATATGTCTCTTCCCCTGGGGCGTTAACTGAGTTGAGTCTGGCTATCTCACATCTTTTGGAGACGAGGAAATTTGAATACATTATCTTCGACTCACTGTCTACTCTGCTTGTTTATGAGGCTTCTCCCACTGTTACAAAATTCGTTCACTCTCTTATGGCAAAAATCAGGGTTGTGGGCTGTAAGGCAATTTTCACTTGCCTTAAACAGGATTCAAGCTCGGTTTTACTCAAGGATGTTAACATGTTTTCAGACAGGATTCTCGATGCTGAATATTGGGGGAGAAAAAACTAGATGGTTGAAGGGCAATGTTTTGATGGAATTGATTTCGAAAAAATCGATGAGGAGCCTTCAACTTTGATTATTACACATGGTGGCAGGATTCAAAGCGTCATATCAGATATTGTGAAATATTATGTTGATAAAGGAGAGTTTGGAATTTACCTTTCTTTGAATAAGCCTCACAAGACCGTTGAATCGATTTTAAGGCATGGAGGAATATCTGAGAAAAATCTTTTTTTTATTGATTGTATTACAGCTTCAGTGAATACTATCGGGGTTTTAGATAGTGAATCAGTCGCTTACTTGAATGATTTCGATGATCTCTCTCAAAAAAAGAAGATTATGGATGCTGTTGATAAATTCGCTTTTTCAGTTCCGGGAAACAAGTTCATGATAGTGGATGCTTTAAGGACGATTTTATTGTATCATGAGCCGGATATTGTCTCTAAATTGGTTAAAGACCTCATATACGAGCTTCGTGACGCTAAAGTGCGCTTTATTGTGTTGACTAGGAGTGAAGATGATTCTGCAGTCATTAAAACTATTTCCTACCACTTCGACCAGGTTATTGACTTGTAGTCGATTATTTTATCTTCTCAGTCGTTTTTTTATATTTTTTAGTATGAACTCTCACATTTAATTCTAAAGATTAACAGTTTTTCAAAATATCTATTATTACAATATTATTATTATACTAATTTAGAATTATTATTATTTATAAATTTTATCACATATATTTTAATATAATCATTGTATACTCAATATCGTATGCGAAAAATATTTATTCGCAAATGTTTTGATATCAGCGAAAAAATTTTTTACATGATTAGGTTCATCTTATGACCCACCTTAAAGAAAAACTACCCAACCCCATTTTGATATTTTTCTATTAAAGTTAGATATTACTGAGGGGTAGTATTGTATATCAAAACAATATTGATTAATATATTTTGATTGTGTAAGGGGGGGTAAACAGTTAAACAACCCTTTAAAAACCCTTACCCAAATATTTGTTTATCAAAACAATATAAACGAAAATTATTATTTCATGTTTAGACCTCGAAAACGGGTGTTTTTTGCTTGTTTAGGGTATACTATTTAACTTAAAAACACATATTTAAAAGATAATGGAAATCCAAAATTTGACAGAAAAGGACGTGAAAAAGCTTGAATATATCTTAAAATCGATAAAAGAAGGTAATGCTTGTACTTTAGATAAAAATAACTGTATTTTAGCCTTAGAAAGTATTATAGAGCCTAAATGCTGTGTTTGTCGGAAAATAATCGATGAGGGATTAATTGTTGTGAACGAAAGGAAGATGCATGAACGCTGCAGATCCAGGTACAAAGGATAGCGTAAAAAATTTATTCGTAAATCTACGATAAAGCTGAGAAAATAATAATTTCATTATTATTATTGTATAATTATTATAATTTTATATATTAATTTTTAATACTATAATTTAATTAAAATATTTTAATGTATTAATAATTTTAGTTTAATTAATTTTTTTTAAAAAATATTGTTAAATTTTTTGTGAGAGTTTATTTATTAACGCAAATAAGAGATTATTAAACAAAAATGAGGCAACTGAAATTCATTGCGTTAATCATTCTAATTGTTGCGGCTTCAGGATGCACTAATATAACAGACGGTGACGTTGAAGCAGGGAAAAAAGCCTTTGAAACAGGAGACCCAGCTTATTGCGAGAAACTATCCGACGAAATGGGGCGAGACATTTGTTTCTCAACTCTTGCTAGTAAAAACAGGGATGAAACACTCTGTGAGAGAGTAAAAGACATTAAATTCAAAGACGGGTGCTACGTAAGCCTATCCATGATAATGCAAGAACCAATTTTATGCGAGAAAATCAGCGACAAAACAATGATTGCTGAATGTAAGGATTCGGTCGAAAGATTAGGAAAAGAAATCGTGTTAAAAGCAATTGAATAAAAATTAAAGCTCTATCCCACCATCAACGTCCTTACCCTTCAAGATTTCCGCTGTTTTAGCGAAATGATCTTCCACAGGTTGACCGTCAGGAGTGCCAAGATACTCCGTCAAGTCTAAAAGCCTTGCCTCAATCTGCTTGGCATTTCTAGTGGCACTCAATAAAGCATCGTAATCCAAACTTTGTCCAACAGCTGAACCACCCATAAGCCCGCTAGTCAACGCCGCAGCCAAAACATCAAGAGCACCAACATCGAAACCCTCGCCACTTAACGTTGCTCCAACACGCAAGACCCTGGAAGAACCACTTAAAACCTGTTTAGAGAATCCTTCACCCTCCTTGCTTAATGTATCTTGCTCAATATCTCTAATTAAAGTCGCCGATGTTAGTGCTTCAACTTTATTCTCCTCGTTTAAACCCAATCCAGCACCCTCAACAATCCTCTCTACGTCAACTTTAACTTCAGGATCCAACCCCCTGGAAGAGATCCTTCCCTTAAGTGCTGTAAGTCTTTCATTCAGATCGGCCTTGGTTTTTGCAAACTGTAAATTCTTTTCCTCCAACTCTTTAACCTGAGCCTCTATTTGCGGTTCATAACCTTCAACACCTGATCGAGCTTGCTCAGCTAAATGGTCTTTTATAGCTCTTGGTTGATTTTCATCCTCTTCAGCTTCTATTTTTTCACTTCTAGGTTCTGCAATTTCTGGGCTTTGTGTTAGATCAACTGAATCTGACTGTTCATCAGATGATGTGGGTGTTACCCCTGTTTCTTCTATTACTTTCGCCAAGGTTAACTCACTTGCCCCCCCTAAATCCGTTAAAGCATCACTGGTTTGTCCTGAAGTTAGTTTAGCACCTATCTCAGCTGCATTAGCCCTTAATTCCTCGCTTACCTGACCCTCCAAACCATCAGCTCCAATATCCTCTTTCATTACGGGGTCATGCGAACTTTCCGGTCTTGCATTTGAAAGCGTTTTAGGTCCGGTAATGTTGGCAGTGAAATCATTACTTTCAGGTGACTTTTTAAGTCCATCTTGAATTTGCCCATCCATTACGTCTTGGGCTAAATTCAATCCATCCTGCCACCCGGGAGATCCCTTAACGGCAGCATCCAAGGCTTTTTCTTGGGGTTGAGCATATTCACGTAAGTCTGTTTCAGCTTGATGTAGAATGTCGGGTGGATGTCTTAATATACCTCTCTCTCTTTCAACGGGACTTAGTTGTTCAGTTGGGATCTGACTAAATATTATCTCTGGTTTTCGCCCAGCCGATGGAGTTGTTGAAGCTGCCATCTAAACATCACTCCCCCCTTTAACGTGTTTTAACGCTCGTTTAATCAATTCTTCCCTATGACCGGGTTGCAATGCTTCAAGGTGGAATTCAGCTTCATGGAATTCATCCCCCACAAGCTCCTTCGCAGCCAAGGTTATTTCACGCTCAGTTAATCCTAAATCCTTGGTTTCATCGGCGATATCCAGAATCCTTTGAATGATATCTATTTCAGTTTTAATGATTTTTTCGGGAACCCTATCCTCCCATTCCGACAACAAGATTGCAACCTCAACCACCCTGGGATCTTGAATGCCGCTTTTATTTGAATCCATTCTTTCCGCCACATAATCCAGGAATTTCCCCTTAAAATTGGTTTGATAATACTCTTTTACAGATTGAGATTTATCTGAATTCAAATACTTAGAGACGATTTCACGTAGGATTTTTTCACCCTCAGGGCTTTCACCCGAAAGAATTTTCTTTAAAAAACCTGAACCACCCACCCCAACATCCTCACTCATCTCTTCCAGGAACTCTAATGCAATCTTAATCTCCTTAACCTTCCTAAAGGACCTAGACCTCTCAACCACGAAATCCTGGGATTCAACGCTCAAACCCTCGAATTCCTTTGGGGAAAGACCCTGCCAGATAATCTCAGATTCAGGCAAACTCAATTTAATCAACCTCCAAAGTCAACTTCCCAACCCCAACTAGTACCTCTTCCACAGTCAAACCCGTATCATCTGCGATTTTACCCGCAGAATCTAAAATACGCGTCAACGTCGATTCAACATCCCTCGAATGCGCAGATAAAACATCTGGAGGAATCTTCACTGAAGTAAGTTCAGGAGGCATGCCAACAGTTTCATCACCGATTAAATACTTTTCGGAAGCGGTGATATTTGGAGTTAAACCCCTTTCGATATTTGGAGTCACCCCCCTTTCTTTTCCACCTGATAACTCACTCAGTCTCATGATGTAAATTAATAAGGTTGGGATAATAAATATCGGTTTTACGGGAAAATGAAATTCGAAAAATTACGTGCTGGATTAGAGGGTAATTATTGCTTCAAAAAGAAATTGCCCCCACCTAAAAAGATTTCAACTCTCTCAGGGTTTGAACTTGGATATCAAACGCATATTAATACCCTACCTCCCAAGCTTGCTGCCAGGTCCTACCGCAACGGAAAAAGATGTATTTAAACATCCAAGATTAATTTTTATTTGATGCGCAAGATAATCCTACTGCTTCTGGGATTCATGCTGGTTCTACAGCAAGCTAATTCCCAGTCCACATCCAATGCCTTGAGTATTCGATGGAAGGTGGATATTGGAAGCCCCAGTGAAAGGATTAAATCAAACATCATTTTTATTGGGTCTTCCGACATAAACAATGACGGATTCGAGGAGGTTATTGCCGTTTCCGGAGGTAGTATTACCTCGATTTTACAACCGTCAAACAACATCGTCTATGTTTATTCAAAGGATGGAGAGCTTTTATGGGAGAAAAAGATTGACGATGAAATAACTTCCGTCTACGTCAAGGATATAGACCGGGATGACTTCCAAGAAATAATCGTGTCTGCCGGCCAGATGCGAGAAGAGATTTCCAGGGGTAGAATCTACATTATCATGGAGAATGGTGAAATCATTAGAACACTACACTCTACTTCCATTGTAAACTCAATTCACATAACGGATATTGACGGCGATAAGTTACAGGATATTATCGGAGGGTCACCTGCAAGAGTCAGATTGTTTGATTCCTTTGGTATGAACAAATGGAACCTCCCGACATACAAGAATATTAACGTCGTTAATGCAGGGAATGTATTAGGAGACAGTGTAAAAGAAGTTTTAGCAGGATCAGATGAATTAATCGTAATAGACAATCTCGGATCAAAAGTCACCTCAATCACAGCAAACAGCCTAAGCAATGAAGTAAATGACGAGATTAATTCAATACACACCATAAACACACCAAAAGAAGCATACCCCTACATCGTCGTAACTACGAAAAAAAGCCCTAAAATACACGTTCTAAAGGCCATTTACAATCAAACAATAAAAAAATACCAATTAATAAGGAAATGGGATTATGATGTGGGCGACTCCATTTCATACTTGGGGGTTTCAGACCTTGAACCGGACGGTTACAATGAAATACTCGTCGGAACAAACGACGGCTACTTTTTTGTGTTAAATGGTGTTGGAGACTTAGCTTGGAGTTTCAAGGCGAATGGCGGCATCATGGATGCAGACGTATCCGATGTTAACACAGACGGGGAAGAGGATGTGATATTAGGCTCTATTTCCGGGACAATTTACGTATTATCCTCTGAAGAAGGGGGTTTCATGTGGCGATACGATCTTGCCGAGCCAATAAGTAATGTTGAGGTAGCAGACTTGGAAGGTGATCCATACAAGGAAATTATTGTGGGAACTCTAACAAGAGCCATGTATGTATTCGAAGTAAACCGGACTTTTACAGACCTTCATATGGCAAACACTCTCTACCTGAAAGCACAGGAATTATACGTCATCTCCCAATACACTCTCTCCTTAAGCTACCTTCAGAGGGCAAGAGAACTCTACGTGAAAGTGGATGACAGAGTTGGAATTAGAAAATCGGATGGATTAATAGAAGACGTAAATGATAAACTTTCCGGCCTTGAAGTTGTGCAAGCCAACGTTTATTATGAGAAGGCTAAAGAGTTTTTCATAGAAGGAGAATATCTTCAAGCAAAGAGGTATGCTGAAATGTCCAAGTTAATCTACGATAAGATACGGGATACTCAAAATTCAATTAAGGTTGAACTTCTTTTATTAAGAATCGACAAAATGATAATGCAAATAGAGGTTATTTCAACCACGACATTAACTCCGATAATTGAGGCGGATGAAGGTGAGTTCACCATGAAAAGTGCTTATTTCACATTAATAATCGCCGCAATAGTATTGGCTGCAGGATTATACTTGAAAAGACGAAAATCATCTGGAACAATGGAAACTATTATGACCGAATATGAAAAAGACCTCGAAAAGGTCATCGAAGAAGACCTTTCAGAATTAAAAGACATGAATTTAGGGGGTGGAGAATCTGAACTATAAAATCCGGCTTTCAATCTTAATAACAATTTATTTAATTAGCATTGTGTGGGCGCAGCAGATTTCTGAAGCAGACATGCATTATGTTTCGGCTCAAAACTACCTGAACAACGATGATTATAAAAACGCGCTTCGAAGCATACATCTCGCAAGGATGATTTATTTAAATCAAAGCAATACCGGCGCAGTCTCACACTGCGACAATTTTATTAAAACGGTTACAACAAAAACCACCCCCCCCCTTAAGGCGCGGTATTACTATGAAATCTCAGAAGACTATTATTTCGAAGCAGAAGAATCAAAATCAATTGAATTATACTCCTACAGCGTCTACTATGCAAAACAGGCAAAAGAAGATTATGATAGGTTAGGGGACAGTCGGAACATAGAACGATGCCAGGATTTAATATCCAGTGCGCAAGGGGAGATAAACAGGTATTTCAGTGAAGAAAAAATTAAGGCAGGACAATATTACACTATTGCACGAGACTACTTCATTGAAGACCAATATTTGATTGCATTATCCTATGCTGAAAACGCCTCAACCATTTACGCCCTGATTCCAGATGCGGAAGGGATCGAACGATCACGCATTCTAATTGAGAAAATTGAGGAGGAAATAGAGGGTGTTATTAGAAATGCGCAATCCGCTTGTGACACTTCAATGAATCTTTATAATGAAGGTAATATTTCAGGGGCGGAATTTTATGCAACAAAATGCAAAATCCTCTACCAGACTGTAGATTTTAGCCCGGGATTAACAAGAGCTAATGATCTTCTACAATTGATCAACGATTATGTTTACAAGACGGTTCAAACAAGGAAGAATAACGCTGACAGGCTTTACAAACAAGCTAAAGACTCTTTCATAAGGGAGTTGTATTCAAATGCAACTTTCACCATATGGGAGGCGCGGAAACTATATGAAGAATTATATTACGAGACCCCCGACTCCGACAAAACCATGAAACAATATTATTATAATTTTCTTGGTGACTGCGACAGACTATATCTAGAAATACGAGATGCTTGGAGGGACGACAGGATGAAAACTCAAGCAGACCAATTTTTCGCTCAAGCAATAGAATATTACCGTGACCAATTTTTTGACGAAGCCCTCACTTACGCCCAAAAATCTAAGGCACTTTGTGAGGACCTTCAGGATTACGTTTGTGTTTCAACAAGCGACGCGTTAATAAAAAACATCATTGATAGGACTTTGAGAGAGTTTACTGGTGATGGAAACCTGACAAAAGCTTCGGAATTCTTATCTAAGGCTGATTTCGACAATGCATTAATCCACGCAACAAGAGCTAAAACGATTTATTCGACTTTAATTGGGTCTAACAAGTCCCTCTCTGCCGACGAACTGTTAGGCCAGATTAATGCAAACCTTGTTTTAAAGGAGGAGGCTTCAAAACAATTTAACTTAGCCTACGAACAGTTTAATGCAGGTAACTTTGAGGTTTCTATGAACGCTGCCCAGGAAGCTAATAGGATTTATAATGAGATAGGTTATTCAATTGGAATTGAAGAGTCGAAGGAGATATTAGAAAAGGCTACAAGCGAATTTAACAAGGAGAAATCAAAGCAGAGGACAATAATGCTTTCAATTTTAGTAGTCGTGGTAGTGGTTGTGATATTATTCTTGAATTATCGGAAGAAGGAGAAGGCGGTTGAAACAGCAGCCAGAGTCGCAGAGGATGAGCGGAAAAAGCGGGATGATATGGAGAAGAAGAAGTGGGAGGTTAAAAAAGAGGTGGAGGCTGAGAAGCTTGCAGAGGAAAAGTTCAAGGGTATTATCACTGAGGAAAGAGATTTAGTGGGCAAGGAACCGACTACTGAAGGCAGTATCAGCCCTCCTGTAAGCGAGGACATTGAGGAGGATGTGCTTTAGAAGATGCTGGATACAATTTTAGACATCTCTAAGAGGAGGGGTATCATTTACCCTTCCTTTGAATTGTATGGGGGTGTTGCGGGATTCTATGATTACGGGCCGGTAGGGTCAAGGATTAAGAAAAACATTGAGGACGCTTTAAGAAGGCATTACGTAATCGGCGAGGATTGTCTTGAAGTCGAGTGTCCGACTTTGTCGCCTGAGGATGTTTGGGTTGCTTCAGGCCATGTTACATCATTTACCGACGTTATGGCAGAATGCGAAAAATGCGGCGAACCATACAAAATCGAGCAGCTTTTTATCGATGCTGGAGAGCAAGCTTATGGGGCTAAGATTTCTGATTTAAAGGATATTGTTGAGGAAAAGGGAATTGTCTGTCCTAAATGCAAGGGTTCTTTGGGAAAGCTTTACGACTACAACATGATGTTTCAGACGTTCATCGGACCGGGAAAATACAAGACAACTGCGTATCTTAGGCCTGAAACGGCCCAGACCACTTACATAGCCTTTAGAAGGCTTTGGGAGGTTGCTAGGAAGAAACTCCCTTTCGGAGTATTGCAGATTGGCCATTCCTTTAGAAACGAGATTTCCCCGAGGCAAGGCTTAGTAAGGCTTCGGGAATTCAATCAGGCTGAAATACAGTTTTTCATGGATCCAGAGGATAAAACCGCCCCGAAATTCAGTGAAGTCGAGAGAATCAAAATTCAAATAACGGATAAAAAGGACAGGGAACACGACCTCACTTTGAAGGAAGCCCATAAAAAAGGCGTGATAAAAGACAAGGTCATCGCATATCATTCGGGTCGGGCAGTCCAGTTTTTCAAAAAAATTGGACTAAATCCTGGCAAACTTAGGCTTAGACAACACCATGATGACGAACGATCCTTCTACTCAAGCGACACGTGGGATGTTGAGTTTGAAAGTGAAAGCTACGGTACGATAGAGCTTGTGGGTATTGCTGATAGGACTGATTACGACCTTTCCGCCCACTCGAAGATTTCGGGCGAGGACTTGTCAGTTAACATTGAAGGCAGGAAGTTCATCCCCCACGTAATCGAAGTCGCATACGGAATAGACCGCCCCTTCTACTGCATGCTAGAATCCTGCCTTAAAGTAGAGGATAAAAGGACATACTTCACATTCCCCCGGCAAGTAGCACCATACATTTGCTCTGTCTTCCCGCTTGTTTCAAAGGATGGTTTACTGGATAAAGCAAGGGAGATTCAATTAAAGCTTAAGAGTCAGGGTTTATTCGTCCTATTCGACTCTTCTGGAAGTATCGGGAGAAGGTATGCGAGGGCTGACGAGATTGGAGTGCCTTATTGTGTTACAATAGATTATGACAGCCTTAAAGACGAAACAGTTACAATCAGGGAACGTGACTCGAAAAACCAGGTGAGGGTTAGTTTCGATGAGCTTTCACTCAAATTAAGTAGTCCTTTTTCCAGTCTTTAAGTGGTTGATTCTTTTAAATGTTTCTGTGTGAAGCCCCTTTCGAATGTCTTCTGTGAAATTTGCTTGATTACATATTTTAATCCGATCAAATGATTGTGAAAGCACTGGATCGCAGATTATTCTCCTCGCCCACTCACTGAAGTCGTTTTTATCCTCCCGGAAATGGTATAGGATTGAATTCAAATCCACTTTAGTCACTATTTCATTGAATTCGAACAAGTTTTTTGCATAATAACCTGTGTGACTTATCCTGTTTTCCTCACGCTTGTTAAAGTAGAAGGCTTCATCACGAGATAAATCTCGGAGACTCCACTTAGGATTGTATTTCGCCTCGCTAGTCTGCCAGAAAGTCCTAATGTCTCCGGAAACATTAGAGCCCCTGCACACATCCATATTCGGCCAAATTCGGGATCCCGCCTCAACCTGAACGCTCAAACCGAGGATACAATTCGCTCCCAAGATAGAGTTTTCCCGTATGTGGGAGTTGGACCCTATATGACAGTTTTCACTAATCCATGCGTTTTCCACAGTATTCCCCCTGCCAATGCGAGTATCACTGAATAATTCAGAACCAATAATTCTTGCCCCCTCTTTTACGACTAGATTCGATCCAATACACGTTTTCGGGCCGATCAAGCAGTTATCCTCAATAATTGAGTTATCGTTTATGACACTAGGCCCCTGAATTACAGCACCTTTTCCGACATAAACGTTTTCCCCGATAAAAACTTGTTCTCCTAATTCCCCCAAAACCGTGGCTGAATCAGATATCTTCGGACTAACATTTCCAATCAAGTATTCCTTAGCCTGGTTCAACCCTGAAAGCTGGCCGACATCAGTCCAAAATCCTTGCGCAGGCCAAGCATACAACTGCCCCCTACCGCATAAAATCGGGAACAAGTCCCTGGAGAAATCGAATTTAGTTTTATCAGGAATAATATCTAAAACCTCAGGTTCAAGAACGTAAACTCCAGTGTTGATTAAATTACTCTTGCATTCACTCGGACCTGGTTTTTCCTGGAAACTATTTACTCCAAAATCCGGGTCTACTACTACTACGCCATAGTGTTCAGGGTCAGGGACGGGACATACTGCAATAGTGGCAAGCCCTCCGCTTTCTTTATGAAACTTTATGAGCTTGGTCAGGTCATAGTCTGTGATGTTGTCGCCTTGAATGACGAGGAAAGTCTCATCCAGGATTTGTTCAACGTTTTTAACGGATCCGGCAGTACCAAGGGGGTTCTCTTCTTCAGGATAGATGATATTTACGCCAAATTGTTCCCCGTATCCTAAATGGTTTATAATATGGTTTTTCAAATAATTTGAAGTTAAAATTATTTCTGACAGACCATATGAATGCAGATACTCTACGATGTATTCTATAACTGGCTTCCCAACCACCTGTATCATGGGTTTAGGACGCGTATAGGTTATGGGCTTAAGCCTTGTTCCGAATCCTCCCGCAAGTATTACAGCCTTCATTTTATTTTCCACCCAGAAAAAGCATGGCTTCTGTTCCCAACCACCCTGGCACTGGGTAATAATATGGGTTATTTTCGTATAAAAAGAAAATGCAACCGAACATTGTTTAACAAATGAATGACCGCCGCCTGAAGGCGGCGGTATCTTTGCATTCAAGCAAGCCAGTGTTTTAGACTGGTTTGTTGTGGAGGTTGAACTTCCTCTGCGCAGCGGAGGATGCGACTCCAATCGCCTTGCG
>Ga0268279_1000156_pt1 | contig 51664 bp, 54 predicted proteins | sample saktaG_6_FD_190142 | JGI IMG/M metagenome (GOLD analysis project Ga0268279, IMG submission 190142) | Saline water microbial communities from Sakinaw Lake, British Columbia, Canada - sak_2010_1_5_80m | ecosystem: Environmental > Aquatic > Non-marine Saline and Alkaline > Saline ...
TTTTGATTACCGGAGCCACTACCGGTGTTCCTTATTATGCTGCCCAGGGCGCAAACAGGGTAGGTGGAATCAGTATTGGTTTTTCTCCGGCTGCTACGGCATTGGAGCACAAGAAAGTTTACAAGCTCCCCACAGATGAGTTTGACGTAATGGTTTTCACTGGGTTTGATTATTCTGGTAGAAATCTTTTAATGACCAGAGCAGCCGATGGAGTAATTATTGCTTGTGGCCGTATGGGAACCTTGAATGAGTTCACCATTGCTTACGAGGACAGAAAGCCAATTGGTGTTTTATTGGGTTCGGGCGGTACAGCTGACTTGGTTAATTATCTTCTCAAGCGCCCTCATAAAAAAAGAGGACCGATTTTCTACGATACCGATCCCAAAAAATTGGTTCAGAAACTAGTTAGACATTTAAAAAAGAAAAAAAGGTCGAGGTAAATAATAATTAATTATCTATTTTATGGCGGAAGAAGGGAAACCAATCGGTAAAATTTCTCATTATTTTGGCAACATTGGCGTTGCTGTTATTGAACTGTCTGGAACTCTTAAAGCGGGTGAAACTATTAGGATTGTTGGTGGTGAAACTGACTTTGAGCAAACAGTTGATTCCATGGAGGTTGATCACAAGAAGGTTGAAAAAGCTAAGAAAGGTGATGGTATTGGGGTAAAAGTTAGCCAGAAAGTCAGAGAGGGCTATAAAGTCTACAAAATCTAAAAAGTTTTAGATTAAATATGGTTTCTATCATCCTGGCCGCTTTCGGCGGTGGAATTTTAAGAGGTTTGGTTGGTTTTGTTAAACATCAGTTTTCCTATAAAGAGGTAAAATTTAGACCCTATTACTTTTTGGCAATGATGTTTGTTTCTGGAGCTATTGGGACTGTCTCCACTTTTGCCATCAAAGAAGTAGGGTTTACTCTTTTGGATTCTTTTACGCCAGCTTTAGCTTTTATCATCGGCTATGCCGGTGGTGATTTTATTGAGAACATCTACAAAATAATAATTAAAAAGTCCTCTTTCAATGATCTTCATTAAAAAGATATTAGGTTTTATTTTGCTTTTTGCTGGATTAATACTTATTGCTTATACTGTTTATTCTTCTTTTAATATTTTTACCGCCAAAGCTGCCCCTCCCGAGGTGTTTAAGACAGAAGAACAAACCTCTCAAGCAATAGGAGGGCAAGGCATTGAAGGTCAAATACAGGAAATAATCGGAGAGCAGTTAAAAGGTATATTGTCAGTTGATTCTTTACCAATTCTTTTGAACTTGATATCTTGGTCAGTTTTTGCTGGTATTTTAATTTTTGCTGGAGCCCAAGTCTCCAGCTTAGGAATTAAATTAATAAAGTAATTAAAATAACATGATTAAAAAATATTCACTTGTTAGGACAATTTATCTTTATCTTTTTGCTTTAGTTGGCTTAGCTCTTTTAATCTCAGGAACTGTTCGCTTTTTAGACATGGGGTTGAAAATGTTTATTTTTACCAAAGCTGAAGATCCAGAGAAAATTCAGAGAATGTATTATTCTAGTCCACCAATTTCTGTTGCTCGTCTTGAAAAATATGAAGAGAGCCAGGAATTGACTGAAGAAGAGGTTGTCACGATTAAAAGTTGGCTGGCGGATTATGAAGAATGGCAAGGAGAGGAAGCAAAAATAGATTACCTGGCCTCAAAAAGACAGAGAGAAGCTTCAGGTAATTTAGCTATGATTTTGGTTGGTTTGCCTTTATATCTTTACCACTGGGGAATCATTCGCAAAGAAACAAAAAATGCTTAAATTTTTAAAGGCTCTTGCAGTTTTTGCTGGCACGATTATTGGAGTAGGAATATTTGGTTTGCCCTATGTTGCTTCTAGGGCTGGTTTTTTTGTTGTGCTTTTATATTTTTTATTTCTGGCAGGAATTGCCATTACTATTCACCTAATGTATGGCAAAGTTGCTTTAGGTGTAAAGGGCCTGCATCGTCTGCCAGGTTATGCTGAACAATACTTAGGTTTTCCTTGGAAAAAAGTTGCCTTTTTAGTTCTTGGCTTAGGGTTGACCGGCGCTCTGCTTGCTTACTTGATTGTTGGCGGAGAATTTCTTCATTCATTTTTTTCTCCTTATTTTGGCGGCCACAGCTTAATTTACACCCTTTTATTTTTCAGCTTTGGAGCTTTTTTAATTTTCCGAGGTATTAAAAGCATATCTCAAATCGAACTTGTTCTTTTAGTTGTTTTTTTCAGCATTTTGATTAGCTTTTTTGTCAAAGCTTTTCCCTTTATTGATACTAATTATCTGACAAACATAGATTTGAAATTTATTGCTTTTCCCTATGGAGTAGTTCTTTTCTCTTTATGGGGTTCGGCCCTGGTTCCTGAGATAAAGGAAATAGTGGGGGAAGACAGCAAACTTTTGAAAAGAGTGCTTATTTCAGGTATTCTGCTGGCAGCTGTTACTTATTTGTTTTTTATTTTTACTGTTTTTGGCACTTCAGGTATTAATACTTCAAAAGAAGCAATCTCTGGCCTGTCTTCTGCCTTAGGGAATAATATTATTAAGCTTGGTTTCATTTTCGGGATTATTACCTGTTTTACCTCTTTTATCGCTTTGGGGCTGACTTTGAAGAAAGTTTTCTGGTACGATTTCAATTTGTCTAAAAATCTTTCTTGGTTTATCACTTGTTTTTTGCCGCTCGGCTTATTTTTGATAGGCCTTCGGGAATTTATTGACATTATTGGACTGACCGGAGCCGTAGCTATCGGCTGTGAAGGAATACTAATTGTTTTTTTGTATAAAGAATTTTTGAAGAAAAAGCTTTCTAAGAAGATGAACCCATTTTTATATCTTCTGCCAGTATTTTTTATTTTAGGTGTTTTCTTCGAGATTTATTATTTCATTTTCGCAAAATAAGATATTATGAAGTTTATTGCTGATTTCCATATTCATAGTAAATATTCCAGAGCTACCTCCAAAAACATGGATTTGGAGAATTTAGATAAGTGGGCCAAAATAAAAGGCATTAAGGTTTTGGGCACTGGAGATTTTACCCACCCCGAATGGTTGAAATCTTTAAAAGAAAACTTAAGGCTGGCTGAGCCCGGACTTTTTAAGTTTAAGAAAAATGATAGTGGCACTCGTTTCGTCTTAACTTCCGAGATTAGCTGCATTTATTCTAAGAAAAACAGGGTGAGAAAGGTTCATATTGTTATTATTGCTCCCTCTTTTGATGTGGTTGAAAAAATTAACACTCACCTTGGCTGGATCGGCAATTTAAAATCAGACGGCAGGCCGATATTAGGACTGGATGCCAAAGAATTGGCTAAGATTGTTTTAGACGCTTCAAAAGATTGTTTGGTCGTGCCAGCCCACATCTGGACTCCTTGGTTTGCTATGTTCGGTTCCAAATCAGGATTTGACTCGATAGAAGAGTGTTTCGAAGAGTATTCAAAACATATTTACTCTGTGGAAACTGGTCTGAGCTCTGATCCTTCCATGAACTGGAGACTGTCAGCTTTAGATAAAATTACCTTAATCAGCAACTCAGATGCTCATAGTCCTCAGAAGATAGGCAGGGAGGCAAATGTTTTTGATACTGAATTAAGCTATGAAGCTATTTCTAGAGCTATCAAAGAGAAGAACCCAAAAGAATTTTTATACACTATTGAATTCTTTCCCCAAGAAGGAAAATATCATTATGACGGCCACAGAAACTGTGACATTCGCTTGTCTCCCCAAGAATCAAAGAAATACAACAATGTTTGCCCAACCTGCGGCAAACCATTGACTATCGGGGTTATGAACCGGGTGGAGGCATTAGCTGACAGAAAAGAAGGATTTAAGCCAGAAGGCGCTATTCCTTTCAAAAGCCTGATTCCCTTAACAGAGATAATTGCCGAGAGCCTGGGAGTGACGGTGGCAAGCAAAAAAGTTGACCTTGAATACAAGAACTTAATTAAGAAGCTTAGCAATGAATTCAATATTTTACTTGATGTTTCTAAAGAAGGCCTTGTATCAGCCACTTTGCCTGAAATTGCCGAAGGCATTATAAGGGTAAGGGAAGGGAAGGTTTTTATTACTCCTGGTTACGATGGAGTGTTCGGAAAAATTAGCATCTTTTCTAAAGGCGAACAGAAAAGCCTGTCTAAACAAGGAACATTAGTATGATAGAAGAATACAAATTCGGCTCCATCAAGATTGATGGTAGAACGTATAACGATGACGTTGAGGTTCGTTGGACAGGCGAAGTTTTAGAATGGCCCAGAAAAAAATCCCACGTCATAGACGTGGAAGATGTTCAGAGAGTGATTGAAGAGAGCCCCGAAACCATTGTTATCGGCACGGGTGAATTAGGCATAGCTCAAGTGACTGAAAACGCACAAAAAGAAATCCAGTCAAAAGGTATTAAGTTGGTCATTGACCGAACCGAGCAAGCTAGCAAAACCTTCAACATTATTAATGAAGATTCAATAGAGGAGGAAGGCAGGCAAGAAAAGATAATTGGACTTTTCCATTTAACTTGTTAGGTGAAATAATATTAGATTGTCTTTTATTTTAAACTTACCTTCAATGAATTTTTCAATTACCCAAATGTTAGTTTTGCAGTGATTGGTGGTTTCAGAAACAGTTATTTGAGATTTGCCTGAAGCTAAAGCCAGATAAGGTAAAATTTGATCAGCCAAGTGTTTGTCTAAACAGCCTTGGCTTTTTTGTTCTTTTAACAGTTCTAAAGCTGCTTCTTTGCCAATACCTTCGGCTCTTTTACCCAATTTTCCTAGGTTATCAACGCCAATAACTGTATTTTCGAATTCAGCTATTAAACAAACATGGCTACCTGGACACTGGCTATTATAGTATTCTATTTTTTCTTCAATTGGTAGCTTTAATTTTCCTAAGACTTCTCTAACGCCAGCCAATTGCCTTTCAGCAACTTTCTTGTCTTTTAAAAATTCTGAAGCTCCAGAGATTGCTTTAACTTGCTTAAGTTGTCCTCTTTCGGTCAAATTGAGGTTTTTTAATTTAGATGGATGAATAATAACTTCTACTTGGGCTCCACCTTCAGGATAATAGCCTCTTTTTAAAATATTTATTTTTAGCTTCGCGTCCATCTTTTCCAGCGTTTTCAGAAAAACATATTGAAAGTGGTCAATGGTTGGCGAGAAGAAAGTGTCGGTTGCTCCGCCATCAAATGTTATCTTAATAGGAGATGGTGCAAAAAGGGATGGGAGAATTAAGGTTTGCAAAGTAAGAGTTATGCTTCCGGCTGTAGCAATTTTCACTTTGATTGAGGTCGAACCTTGATTAATATCACCAGGATAAAATTTCACTTCTTGAGAACCCAACGTATCACCTTCTAACCTGCCTTGGCAGAGCTGAGCCAACGCCTGAATACCTAAAAGATGCTGGGGCATTAATCCTGGTTTTTCTCTTCCTTTCCTAATATTAAAAACATGACAGGGTTTTTTAGTTACTGCTGAAAGCGAAAGGGCTGTTCTCAAGATTTGCCCTCCTCCTTCCAAAGATGAACCATCAATGTCAATCATAAACACCTTATTCATTTTAGATTTTCTTGAGAGACTTGACAATGTTTTTTTAGGCGTCTAAAATGGAATAAGATAAGATGTCAACAAAAACCAAAGAAACAATTAGTTATTCTAAAGACACTTGGTTGTCGGTTTTAGTTTTTAGGAAACTAATTTGCTGAGGAGACAAGAAATAATATTTAAGGTTCAGTCCCCTCAGCTACGGGGATTTTTTAGAATTATGCCCGAGGAAAAGATTTTTTACCTAACTGAAGAAGGGTTACAAAGAATCAAAAAGGAATATCAAAATCTTGAGGAGCTAAAACTTGCTAAGACTAAAGGGGAATCTCCCAAGATTATCTATTCTGATGAATTAAATCCTGAATACACTGCTTTTCAGGAAGATTTAGGTTTCCTTGAATCAAGATTAAGCGAACTTGAATATATTTTGAAAAATAGTCAGCTAATCAAAGCTCCTTCAAAAGAAAAACAAAAGACCGTTCAGTTAGGAGCAACAGTTCTGGTTTCGGTTGATGGCCAGAACGACGAATTTATCATTGTTGGCCACTTGGAAGCCAATCCTTCTATTGGCAGAATTTCCAATGAGTCGCCAGTTGGCCAGGCTCTTTTAGGGCACCGCATGGGAGACAAGGTTGTTATTTCTTCACCAGTCAAGAGTACTTACAAAATCAAGAAAATAAAGTATGAAAGATCTTCTTAACTTTTTAATTGAAGTAGGTAAACTAAAAAGAATGAAAAGGAAAGGATGGGTATTAAGGGGTGTTAAAGATCCAGAGACAATCGCTGCTCACACTTTTCGTATGACAATAATGGCTTGGCTCCTTTGTTCTAAAAAGAGACTTAATCTAGATAAGATTCTTAAAATGTGTCTCATTCACGATCTTTGCGAAGTCTGTGCTGGAGATGCCACGCCTTATGATAAAATTCTTCCGAAAGATAAAAAACAATGGAAGAAAATAATTAATAAATGGCCTAGGCTTTCAAAAATAGAAAAAGAAAAAACCTTTCTTGAGAAATATCGAAAAGAAGACAAAGCTTTAAAGAAACTTATTTCAAATCTTCCTACTTCTCTGAAAAAAGAAATTACAAATTTATGGAATGATTATGAGAAGGGTCTAACGCGAGAAGGAAGATTTGTTCGTCAATTAGACCGAATAGAGAATTTGTTACAAGCTCTAGAGTATTGGAAAAGAGATAAGCAATTTTCAATGGAGCCTTGGTGGATTCAAATAGAGGAATTGGTAGATGAACCTATTTTACTTGAATTTATGGAGGTTTTAGGAAAGAAATATCATCGGGAATGAAGAAAAAACAAGGAAAACTCTATATTGGAACAAGCGGCTGGGTATATTCTCATTGGCAAGGTATATTCTATCCTAAAAGCTTATCCTCAAAAGATAAATTAAAGTATTTTTCAAAACATTTTAAAACTACTGAAATAAATTATTCTTTTTATCGCTTACCTCGGTCTAGTACTTACCAAAATTGGTATTCTCAAACCCCCGAGGATTTTTTATTTTCTGTCAAAGTTAGTAGATTTATTACTCATATTAAAAGGCTAAAAGGAGTAAAAACAGCCTGGAAAACCTTTTTAGAAAATACTTTACATCTTAAAGAAAAATTAGGTCCTATTCTTTTCCAATTTCCTCCAAGCTTTAAGGCTACAAAAGAAAATATTAAAAGATTGGAAGATTTTTTAAGGTTAATTACTAAAAATAAACTACATTGTGCCTTTGAATTCCGTCATAAGACTTGGTACGAGAAAAAAGTCTATAAGTTATTAAAGAAACATAAGGTAGCTTTGGTGGTTGCCGACTCTCCTCGTTATCCTCGAGCTGATGTAGTAACTGCTAACTTTGTATATATTAGAATGCACGGTTCAAAAGTAATGTTTTCTTCAAGTTACACCAAGAAAGAATTAAAAGATTTATCTCAGGCAATAAGGAAATGGCTGAAGCAAAGAAAAGATGTTTTTGTCTATTTTAATAACGATGCCTATGGCTATGCGATAAAAAATGCCAAAGAACTTTTAAAATTCTACAAGGATTGACAGAAATTTCTTTATTCGGTATAATCTCATAGTTAGGAGGATTAAAAATATTATAGGAAGAAGAAAGTGAACAAAGTAAAGGAGGTGCTTGCGGTGAGGATGGAATTAAAAACAAGAGTTTTTAAGTTAGTCGAGGAAGATGAAAGGTATGCGAGTTTGCCTATTTTAGCTCAAGTCATGGGCATATCAACAAGTCAGATTTACCGAGTACAAAATGGCGATCGTGGAATTAATGGGAAATTTATTGTTGGAGCAGTAAAGGCTTTTCCTGATAAAACGCTTGATGAACTTTTTTATATTGAAGAGGAAGGAGGATAATTATGGTTCAAGAGCAGAAAGACATAATAGGCATAATTATCAAAGAGCAGAGAATTTTAATACCACTGACCTTGCGCGAGTTGAGAGATAAGTCAGGTGTTTCAACATCTCATTTAGGTCGTATTGAAAGAGGAGAGCGTTTTCCTTCAGCACTTGTTCTCCGGAAGATTGCTCAACCCTTAGGATTTAATGAGGATGACCTGCTTACCTTAGCTGGGCACCGATCTCCTGGGAAAAGCGGTAGTGGTTTTGATCTCCGTCTTGCACAGACAATGATACGAGAACTTACTATAATACGACGCTCTATCAATGTGATGCTTAGGGCTTTGAGAAAGAGGGTTGCAGGCCCAGGAAAACCCTAATCTATAGATTGAGCAAAGGATAAGCAAAGGACCGCAAATATCTTAGTGGTCCTTTTTTCTTTTTGTAAGACTTGACGTTTTTTTAAAAAAGAGTAAACTAAATTTATTGGAGAATAAACAAGCTCCATTTTTAGTACCTTAATTTAGAAGTAGTAGAAGCTTAGAGAGCGAATGACGTTCCGGAAAGACGGAAAATAAAAAGAACTGAGGTAATAGATGAAGAAAAGACTTTCCAAGATTTTGGGAGTAGGACTAACAATAGCTCTGATTGTTGCTTTGATTGTGCCGGTCTCCGCGGCCCTCGCTGCCAAAGGTGATAACCCGGCCAACGACAAAGCGGGCAAGTTGTATCTCTACGAGAAGGATGCCGACTGGAATATTGTCTGGGATGGCGCCTGGGGGAAAATGAATTACAAGCTCGAAAGTACCACTATCGATGCTGTCTTCAACGGGCACGGACTTGTCCCTGGTACAGGTTATACCCTGGTTAAATACAATGGCTGGCCGGACGTGACCGTGATTGGCAATAGCGTGGCAGATACCGAGGGAAATGTCCACATACAGGGTACAGACGTTGACATCGGTCCCAGCGGAGAAGAAGGAGAAGAAGGGTACAAGATTTGGCTCATTCTGTCCAGCGATGTCACTGGAATGAAAATGACCGGTTGGCACCAAAGCTCATACCTGTTCGAGCACAACCTAATCCCTTACTAACCGGTGCCCGGAGCGCGCACTCCAAAACTGCTCTCTAAGTTTCTCGACCACAAGGGGTTGCTAAATGTTAGCAACCCTTTTTATTTTTTAGGATTTAACAAAGATGAGTTTTTTGATATAATAAAATACATGAAAGAAGAAGTCACTAAAGAAATGACTATTGCCGAAGTTATTGAGAAATATCCTAAGGCTGCTTCTATTTTTATGATTTACGGCCTGCATTGTGCTGGTTGTCCTGCGGCTCAATCAGAAACCTTAGAACAACTAGCCCTTGCTAATCAGATGGATTTAAAGAAGCTATTAAAGGATTTAAATAAGGCAGCAAAATGATTAAAAAAATCCTGTTTTCCTTTCTTTTTTTAGTTATTGGAGTTGGGCTTTTGGTTTGGGTTATTCAGATGGTTGGCTGGCAAGAAATTCAGTCAGCCTTTTTATTTTTTACTGGTTGGCAGGCAGTAATCATTCTTTTTCTAACTTTTTTAATTCTTTTTGTTGCCTCTTGGAAATGGAAAGTAATTTTGAAAAGCCAGGGCTACAATCTATCTCACCGACAACTATTTGCTCCCTATCTGACAGGCTATATGATGAGCTATCTTTTACAAATGATAGTTGTTGGAGGTGAAATCTTCAGAATATATGTTTTAAAGGAGAAATATTCAGTTCCTTGGAAAAAAGCAGCTGTTTCAGTGGTTGTTGATAAAATTCTAGATGCAACCTCCTTTATTATTGCTATTTTAGTCGGTGTCACATTTTTTCTTTTTAAAATAGGTTTGCCTCCAAAAAACCTGGCCATAATCTTAGGGAGCGTTACCTTTATATTAATTGGTGGAATAGGTTTTTTCTATTTAAGATGTTTTAGGAAGAAAAGCATTGTCAGGCCCCTTATTAAGTTTTTTTATCATAAAGGATTGTTTAGTGGAGATATTTTAGAAATTGAAAAAGACATTTTCAGTTATTTTAAGCTAAGAAAATTAGCTTTTTGGCAGGGTTTTGGCCTGGCTCTTTTAAGAACTGTGATAACTTGGGCAAGATGTTGGGTGCTGATATTGTTTTTAGGCAAATTTATTGCTTTCTTGCCCTCAATATCTGTTTTAGCCTTTTCTTATATTGCTATGTTGATTCCCATCCCAGCTGATTTAGGCGCTCACGAAGCAATTCAGGTTTTTACTTTTACTTCTTTAGGATTGGGGGCAGGTACAGCCACAGCTTTTGCTATGATTATTAGAGCTACTGAATTAGTCATGGCTTTCATTGGCGTATTCTTTTTCTTTAAAATAGGTATAAACGTCCTTCAAAACGTTTTATTCAGAAAATTTGAAAACTTGATAAACAATAGAAATAATAAGATAGAATAATATGTTAAAGAATATTAATAAAGTTGTAAAACTTCTAGTTTTCTCTGATTTTGCTCTACTTTTTGGTTGGGGGTTAGTTTCTCCTATTTTAGCAATTTTTATTACGGGACAGATTCGGGGCGGAGACATTAGGGTCGCAGGGATTGCCGTAGGGATATACTGGCTTTTAAAATCTTTATTTCAAATACCCATTGGGAATTATTTAGATAAAAACCACGGAGAGAAAGATGATTTTTATTTTCTAGTTGCAGGCACATTGCTTTCTAGCCTGGTGCCTATAGGATTTATTTTTTCTACTCTACCTTGGCACATATTCGTTCTTCAGGCAGTTCATGCACTCGGAGCAGCCATAGCTCTTCCTGCCTGGTGCGGAATTTTTACTCGCCATATTAAAAAAGGAAAGGAAGCTCAAAGTTGGGCCTTGGACAGTTCGGCTCTTGGAATTGGTGCTGGAATTTCTGGTATTGTTGGAGGTATTGTGGCCAAGACATTCGGATTTCTCCCGCTTTTTATTGCGGTAAGTATTTTAGGAATAGTTGCTACACTGTTGTGCGTTTTGATTAAAAAAGATTTAACACTTCCTAAGAAAAAGATTATTTTAATTCCTAAGCCCGAATGAGAAATCAGGAAATTGCCAATATTTTTTATGAGATAGCTGACTACTTAGAAATGGAAGGAGTAGCTTTTAAACCTTATGCTTATCGAAAAGTAGCTGTTACTTTAGAAACTCTAGAGGAAGACATCGAAGAGATTTATAGGAAAGGAGGCAAGAAAGCGTTAGAAGAGATTCCCAGTGTTGGCAAGGGCATTGCTAAAGCGATTGAAGAATACTTAAAAATAGGGAAAATTAAACTACACGAGCAGTTTAAAAAGAGAATACCGATTAATCTAAAAGAGATGACGTCAGTTGAAGGCATTGGAACCAAGAAAGCTAAAGTACTTTATCAGAAACTGGGCATTAGAAACTTAAAGGAGTTAGAAAAAGCAGCTAAGGCCCACAAAATTGCTCCTTTGTTCGGATTTGACGAGAAAACTGAGAAGAATATTTTAGAAGCGATTAAATTTCTCAAAAGAGACAAAGGAAGGTTTCTTTTAGGAGAGATTTTGCCCAGAGCAAAGGAAGTCGAAGAGAAATTAAAGAAGCTAAAAGAAGTAGAAAAGGTCAACGCAGCAGGCTCTGTCAGGCGCATGAAAGAGACCATTGGTGATGTTGATTTTTTAGTTATTTCAAAGAAGCCATCTAAAGTGATGGATTTTTTTGTTTCTCAGCCTGGTGTTGTTAAAGTTTGGGGAAAGGGGACTACAAAATCTTCAGTCAGAATGGAACAAGGTTTTGATATGGATATTAGGGTAGTGCCCAAGAAATCTTATGGCTCAGCTTTGCAGTATTTTACCGGGTCAAAAGAGCACAATATTATGACAAGACGTATTGCTATAAATAAAGGATTGAAACTTAATGAATATGGTTTGCTCCGAGGCAAAAGAATGGTGGCCGGAAAAACCGAAGAGGAGGTCTACAAAACATTGGGCATGCAATGGGTTCCTCCAGAAATGAGGGAAAACCAAGGAGAAATAGAATTAGCTCTTAAGAAGAAATTGCCAAAAATCATCGGCTACCACGACGTTAAAGGAGATTTACATTGTCATTCTAATTGGGACGGTGGAGAAAATTCGATAGAAGAGATGGTTAGAGCTGCTAAAAAAATGGGTTATCAGTACTTGGGAATTTCTGATCATACTAAGTTTTTAAGAATTGAATATGGGTTGAACGAAAGACAACTGGCCCAGCAAAGAAAAGAGATAGATAAATTAAATCAAAAACTAAAAGGATTTAGGGTTTTACAAGGAGCAGAAACTAATATATTGAATGACGGCTCAATAGATATTAAAGACGAGGCCTTAAAGAAGCTAGACTATGCTATGGCAGGCATTCACTCCAGCTTTAAGATAGGAAAAGAAAGAATGACAGAAAGAATCATTAGGGCTATGAAAAATCCTTACGTTAAAATCCTAACCCATCCGACCGGAAGATTATTAAAGGCAAGAGAGCCTTATCAGGTTGATTTTGATAAGATTTTAAGAGGGGCCCGACAGTTTGGAGTTATTCTTGAAATAAACTCTGCCCCTCAGAGACTGGACTTAAACGATCAAAATATTAAAAGAGCAAAGGAGGCAGGAGTTAAGATGGCAATTAACACTGATTCTCACCAGAGAAACCAATTAAGATTTATTGAGCTTGGCATTGCTCAAGCCAGACGTGGCTGGGCTGAGAAAAAAGATATTATTAATACTCAGCCTGTAGAAAAATTACTAAAGTTTTTTAAATAAATGTCTTTAGAAAAATCAGCTGGAGCTGTAATATTTAGAAGAGAGGAGGGTAAAACATATTACCTTCTTTTGCATTATCCTACTAATTCTAGGGCCTCAAAAGATTATTGGGACTTTCCTAAAGGGCATATAATCAAAGGAGAAAAACCCATAGACACTGCCAGAAGGGAAACAGAGGAAGAGACCGGTCTGTCTGATATAGAGTTTTTAGAAGGTTTTAAAACTTGGATTAAATATTTCTTCAAAGATCAGGACAAAACAGTTATGAAAATAGTTACTTTTTATTTAGCTGAAACTAAGACAAAAGATGTTAAAATTTCTTTTGAGCATATTGGCTACAAGTGGCTGCCCTACAAAGAAGCTTTAAAACAGGTAGCCTTTAAAAATGCTAAAGAAATCCTTAAAAAAGCCAATGACTTCCTTTCAGAAAAAGGTGTATGAGGTTGTTAAAAAGATTCCTCGAGGCAAAGTTTTAACGTATAAGGAAATGGCTAAGTTAGCCGGATGCCCTAAGGCTTTTCGTGCTGTCGGTAATATCTTAAACAAAAACAGAAACTTCAAAATCCCTTGCCACCGGGTCATAAGATCAGACGGTCAGATTGGTGGTTATCGAAAAGGACAAAAAAGAAAAGTTTCTTTACTAAAAAAGGAAGGCGTGCTAATAAACAATAGGAGGATTTGTACTTTATCAAAAAAATAAAGGGAAAGAAGGAGAAAAGATATGTCTGGATTTTTTGCTTTAAGCATTAACCCTGAAACTTATAAAGGTAATTTTTTGGATGACATATTCTGGGAGACATTCTATCAGCAACATCTGGGCCAAGATTATGCGGGATTGGTAACTTATAATACAGCAAGAGAGCCAAGGATAAAAATCCGCACTCACCGAGGGCTCTTTAGGCCTACTTTTAGTGACGACATGACAAACATGGAAGGAACCGAAGGAATTGGTTATTGCGGCGATACTAGAGAACCAATTTTAGTAGATTCAAAACTAGGCGAATTTGCTGCTTGTTTTACCGGCAATCTTATTAACCGAGACGAGTTAGTAGAGAGATTTAAGACCTTTGGCCATAATTTTGCTTGGGGAGGAGTGGATATTGAGGTCATTCTCAAATTAATATCCCAGGGAGATGGATATGTTGACGGCATTAAGAGAATGAATAGCGAGATCAAGGGAGCTTATTCTTGTCCCATTCTTACTTCCGAAGGGATTTATGCTGTTTGCGACCCAAGTGGTCGCTGGCCATTGGTTATTGGTGAAAAAACAGGAGCAAAAGCAATAACTACTGATCCATGCGGTTTTGAAAACTGGGGCTTTACGTACCAACGAGACCTGGAGCCGGGAGAAATAGTTCTAATCAAAAATGGTTGTTTGATAACCAAAGACAGAATGCTAAGTGACAGAATCCAAATTTGTACTTTTGTCTGGGTTTATGCTAATTACCCTAACGCTGTATTTAAGGGTATTCCTGTTTCAGCAGTGCGCGAAAGACTAGGAGCTATTTTAGCTCGGCGAGATATTGCAAGAGGGTTTATTCCAGATATAGTTACCCCAGTACCTGACTCTGGTAGGCACTGCGCCATAGGATATCATAATGAGTTTTGTCGGCAAAGAGACGCTGAAAAGATAAAAAGGACACCTCTTTATAATGAAGTTCTGATAAAATATGCATATGCTGGCAGAAGTTACGGCGGAAATACCCAAGAAAAAAGAAATTTAGAAGCTCATATCAAACAGTTGAAGAGCGGTGAAAGTTATGTAGGTAAAGTAGTAGCGGTGTGCGATGACTCCATTAGAAGAGGTACCCAGACCGAGAGGAATTTGGTACCCAAACTCAATGCCTTAGGAATTAAAGAGATCCATTTCAGAATTTCTAATCCAGATTCAATTTCTTATTGCCGTTGGGGAAAAACCATCCGAAAAGGAGAACTTTTGGCTTCTCGGATTCCTTCAATTAAAAAGAGGATCGAGTTTCTAGGAATCAAAAGTTTAGAACATTCTACGGTTGAGGAATTAGCTGAAGCTATTGGGCTTCCTCTTGAAACACTCTGCGTTGATTGTGATTTACCAGCTACTGACTAAAGGCTACAAAAGCTTTGTGAATTAAAAAAGCCACCTCAAAGAGGTGGTTTTTTCTATTTTTGAGAATATTTTAGTTTTTTGCTTTCTCTAGTATTTTTTTGAAGATATCAGGGTGGGTTTGAGCCAAGCCTGATAAGATTTTTCTATCTAAGCTAATTTTGTTTTTCTTAAGACCTGAGATAAATCTACTGTAAGAGATGCCTTGCTGGCGGCAAGCAGCGTTAATCTGGATTTGCCAGAGCCTTCTTCTTTCTCTTTTTTTTGTTCTTCTGTCCCGGTAAGCATATCTCCAGGCATGTCTTAAAGCATCTTTAGCCAGTTTGTATTTTGATTTTCTGCCCCAACGAAAACCTTTAGCATGTTTTAGTAAATGCTTTCTTCTTTTGTGAGCAGCTTTTCCTGTTTTAACTCTAACCATAAAGTAGCTTTTTAATCTTTTTAGCTTCGGGCTTTGACATTTTAATCAATTTTCTACCAGCTCTTTTTCTGTTGCCGGATTTCTTCGCCCGAGAGTGATCTTGTCCAGTAATTCTTCGTAAGACTTTTCCGGTTCTGGTAATCTTAAAACGTTTTGCTATTGATTTGCGTGTTTTCATTGTTTTGCAATTATCATAGAGAAACCTCTTGGTTCTCTTTTTAATTCTCTTTCCACTTTGTAGAAACAAAGGGTTTGCAAGGTATCAAGAAATTTATTCATCTTCTCTCTGGCAAAATTGCCTAAAGCTTTTTCCCTGCCCCGTAAAATCATCTCTATCCTTACCTTATTTCCTTGCTTGAGGAATTTCTCTGTCTGACGAGCTCTGGTGTCTAAATCATGCTGAGAGATATTAAATCTTAATCTAATTCCTTTTAATTCTCCACCTTTTTGCTTTTTGGCAGTTTGCTTTTCTTTCTTTTTCTCCCGATAAAGGTATTTGCCATAGTCCATTATCTTGCAAACCGGAGGATCTACTTTTTCAGTCACCTGAATTAAATCTAAATGGCGCTCCTCTGCTTTTTGGAGCGCTGTTTCCAAGCTGACAACTCCCAGCTGTTTGCCGGTTTCATCAATCAGTCTAACTTCTTTTGTCCTTATTTGTCTATTGGCTAATGGTTTTTTATTCAAAGGTGGAGATGGTGGGGGCGAACCCACGTCTGAAGAGTTTCTTCAAGATAATTCTACAAGCTTAGCCCAGTTTAGATGAAGCATAGAATTTAAATTGGGCAAAATTTCTATACCTTTGATCCTTACCACTCTCAATAGTTTTTCTGGATCTAGAAAGAAACTATCTATCTCGCTGAATATAACACCTGAGTTTGCCTAGCGAGAATGAGCAAATCAGATGGCTTTAAGCGTATGCTAAAGCGGGTTGTTTGAATAAGTTGGCACTTATTCTTTTTGTTTGCTTGCATATCTCGGTCCACTCCTCATCGAATCTATTCATCCCCGTGTTTTTAATTCTCTCTTGATTTCTTTTTCTGCTTCCCTCTTTTTTATCAATTCTTTTTTGTCAATCTTCTTTCTTCCTCTGCCTATAGCGAACTCTAACTTTATCTTACCTTTCTTAGTATATACCCTTAAAGGTATTAAGGTCAAGCCTTTCTGCTCCGATTTGCCGATTAAATACTTGATTTCTGATTTTTTAAGAAGGAGTTTCCTTGATTGAGTAGGATTGTATTCTTGAGAGACGTTCTTTGGCTGGTAAGGAGGAACAGCGGCATTGATCAAATACGCTTCTTCATTTTTTAAGGCAACATAAGATCCAGCCAGATTTATTCTACCTGATTTAATTGATTTTACCTCTTGGCCAGTCAAAACTATGCCTGCTTCAAACTTCTCCAGGATTTCATAGTTAAAATATGCCTTTTTGTTCTTAGCTAAGACAGCCATCACTTTCATTTTAGCAGAATTTAGGTTAAACTGAAATAAAATGAGGTGGATTTTAAGATCAAAAATCCATAAAGCAACTGTGACTGATGCTAATTTAGATTACATTGGTAGCATTACTATTGACAAAGAACTGGTAGAGAAAGTAGGCTTTTTACCCGGTGAAAAAGTTTTGGTTGTAAGTAATACTTCTGGGGCCAGGCTGGAGACTTATGTTATTGCTGGGGAAAGAGGTTCTGGGAGAATTTGCATGAATGGTGCAGCCTCTCATCTAATCAAACCTGGTGAAGAGATTATTATTATGGGTTTTGAACTAGTTGACAAACTGATCGAATGTAAAAATATTCTCGTAGATAAAAATAATAAATTTGTAAAATTCCTATGATTAGGCAGGAAATCATCAAATTGATTCAAAAAGTAACTGGCCGGCCACAAGCAGAAATTCATCTTGAATATCCCGAAGAGGCAGGCTTTGGGGATTATGCAACCAATATTGCCTTACAGATTAAAAAACCAGCCCCTGAAATAGTTAAAAAGCTCAAATCTAATCTGTTTGAGAAAGTAGAAATAGCTGGACCAGGCTTTATTAATTTCTTCCTGTCTAAAGAATATCTGCAAAAGCAGGTTCTAGAGATATTAAAACAAAAGGAAAAGTTTGGTGAATTAAAAATTGGCAAGAACAAGAAAGTTCAAGTTGAGTTTATTTCAGCTAATCCTACAGGACCTTTAACGGTTGGTAATGCCCGGGGTGGGCCTTTTGGAGATGTCTTGGCTAACGTTCTTAAGAAAGCTGGCTTCAAAACAGAAAAAGCCTACTATATTAATAACCATGGCATGCAGATTTTAGCTTTGGGTCATTCTGTTTTAAAAGATAAAGAAGCAAAATATAAAGGAGATTACATTGATGATTTGAATAAAAAGATCAAAGAGAAAGACCCATATAAGGCAGGAGAGAAAGCAGCCAAGATGATTATTGAGATGATTGAAAAAACAACTGACAAAATGGGCATTAAATATAATGAGTGGTTTTTAGAGGATACTTTGTACAAATCCGGGCAAGTTGAAGATGTTTTAAAAATCTTAAAGAAAAAAGAATTAATTTATAAGAAAGAAGGAGCCCAGTGGTTTAAATCTTCAAAATACGGCGATGAAAGAGACAGGGTGGTTGTTAAAGCCGATGGTTCCAAAACCTATTTGATCGGTGATATCGCCTATCATCGATACAAGTTTGAGAAGAAGAAACTTGATAAGGTAATAAATGTCTGGGGAGCTGATCATTATGGCGACGTGCCCGGACTTCAGGCCGGCGTTCAGGCTTTGGGCCATAAAGATAAATTAGACGTTATTCTATTACAATTCGTAACCATTATTGAGAAAGGTCAAGGGCTAAAGATGTCAAAAAGGAAAGGTATTTATGTAACCATGGATGAATTATTAAAAGCAGTAGGTATTGATGTTACTCGCTTCTTTTTCCTCCAAAAATCAGCCAGTACTCATTTAAACTTTGATTTGTCTTTAGCTAAAAAACAGTCTGAGAAGAACCCTGTTTATTATGTCCAATATGCTTATGCCAGGATCTGTAGTATCTTGCGCAAAGCAAAACTGACCGAGACTAAGCCTCAATCAAACTTGTTAAAACATCCTTCTGAATTAAAACTCATTAAACAGTTAATTAGGTTCCCAGAGATTGTTGAGGATATTACTAAAGATTACCAAGTTCAAAGATTGCCACAGTATGCTATGGATTTAGCTACTGTTTTCCATCAGTTCTATAGAGACTGTCGGGTGATCTCTGGCGATAAGAATTTAACTCAAGCTCGTTTAGCTTTAATTTCAGCAACTAAAACTGTCTTACAAAACACCCTTTTTCTAATGGGTATTTCCGCCCCTGAAAAAATGTAATATAATATAATTTATGGAAGTTAGCTTTCCGAAATTAGAGAAAAAGATACTCAAGCGTTGGCAAGAAGGTAAGATTTTTGAGAAAAGTATAAAACAACGACCAAAAGGTCGCCGCTTTGTGTTTTATGAAGGACCGCCAACTGCTAATGCTAAAGCTGGCGTTCATCATGTTTTAGCCAGAGTCTTCAAAGATATTATTCTTCGTTATAAAACCATGCAAGGATTTCAAGTTTTGAGAAAAGCTGGTTGGGACACTCATGGCCTGCCTGTGGAATTAGAAGTTGAGAAGAAATTAGGACTGAAGAACAAAAAAGACATTGAAAAGTATGGCATAGCTCGTTTTAATAAGAAATGTAAAGAATCTGTTTGGCAATACAAGCAGGATTGGGAAAAATTAACAGAAAGAATTGCTTATTGGTTAGACATGGAACATCCCTATATTACCTATGAGAACGATTACATTGAAACCTTATGGTGGATTATCAAGCAGATTCATCAAAAAGGGCTTTTGTACAAAGACTATAAAGTTGTTCCTTATTGCCCGAGATGTGGTACACCTCTTTCTTCTCATGAGGTAGCCCAGGGTTATAAAAAAATTAAAGAATCTTCAGTCTATATAAAACTTAAAGTTAAACCAAATACCTTTTTATTGATTTGGACAACTACGCCCTGGACTTTGCCAGGCAATGTGGCAGTGGCAATTAATCCTAGATTTACTTATGTCAAAGCAAAAATTGGCAAAGATACCTTCATTCTAGCCAAAAAGAGAATAGATGTTTTAGGGAGAGACTATAAGATTGTTGAAGAATTCAAAGGAAAGAAGTTATTAGGCTTAAAATACGAACCATTATTCAAATTTGTCAGACCTGAAAAGAAATCTTATTTTGTTGTTCCAGGTGACTTTGTTTCTCTGGAAGAAGGAACTGGTTTGGTTCATATGGCACCAGCTTTTGGCGAAGATGATATGCAGGTTGCCAAAAAGAACAATTTGCCCCTTATATTAAACGTTGATGAAGAAGGTAAATTCAAAAAGGAAGTTAAAAAATGGCCAGGCATGTGGGTAAAAGATGCTGATCCTTTGATTATTGAAGACCTTAAGAAGAGGAACCTCCTTTACAGGGAACAATTGTATGAGCATGATTATCCTTTTTGCTGGCGCTGTCATTCACCTTTACTTTATTATGCCAGAGAGAGTTGGTTTATAAATATGCAGAAAGTTAAGAAGAAATTAATTGAGAATAACCAAAAGATTAATTGGATACCAGCTTATTTAAAAGAAGGTAGGTTTGGTGAATGGTTAAGAGAGTTAAAAGATTGGGCCTTTTCTCGTGAACGTTATTGGGGAACACCTTTGCCTATCTGGCAGTGTAAGAAATGCAAGCACAAGGAGGTTATTGGCAGTAAAAAAGATTTACTCAGCCAAAAATTTACAACCAATCAATATTATATCTTACGGCATGGTCAAACAATCTATCAAACAGAAAAGAAAAAAATGATATATCCCTGGCCGGAACAAAAACCAATTTTATTAACTAAGCGTGGGCAGAATCAAATTAAAAAAGCGGCTAAAAAGCTTAAGAAGAAAAAAATTGATTTAATTTATAGTTCTGACATTTCTCGAACTCGCCAGACAGCAAAAATCGTTGCCGAAGAATTAGGAATAAAGATAGTCTTTGACAAGCGACTCAGAGATGTGAACTTGGGAATTTATCACGGAGGAACAAAAGAAAGATTTTATCAAGATTTTCCAAAAAGCCTTGAAAGATTTTATGATAAAAAACCTTCCAAAGGAGAAAGTTGGGGAGACTGTAGAAAAAGAATGATTGAGTGTCTAGATGATATTGATAAAAAGCATCGAGATAAAACTATTTTAATTGTTAGTCATGGTGATCCATTATGGCTTTTAGAAGACACAATGAAAGGACTAAACACTGAGCAGTTCTTAGAGAGCAAGATCAAAGAAAGCTATATTAAAACAGGCGAGCACCGCAAGATAGAATATAAGAAATTTCCCTTAGATAGAGATGGAAGATTAGATTTCCATCGGCCGTATATTGATGAAGTAAAATTTAAATGTTCAAAATGCCGGGATGGTTTGATGGAAAGGGTTCCTGAAGTGATTGATTCCTGGTTTGATTCAGGAGCCATGCCTTTTGCTCAACATCATTATCCTTTTGAGAAGAGACTTCAACTTCCGGCAGATTACATTTCTGAAGCCATCGATCAGACTCGAGGCTGGTTCTATACGCTTTTAGCAATCCCTACTTTGCTTGGCTTTGGTCCTTCCTACAAAAACGTTATTTCTTTAGGCCATGTTTTAGATAAAAAAGGAGAGAAAATGTCTAAATCAAAAGGTAATACAGTTGACCCTTGGTATATTATTGAAAAATACGGTGCTGACGCTACTCGTTGGTACTTTTACACGATTAACCAACCAGGTGATGTTAAGTTTTTTGCTGAAAAAGAGCTGGCTGAAGCTTTGAGGAAGTTTATCATGACGTACTGGAACAGCTATATCTTTTTTGACATCTATGGCCAAAAGAAAGCAAGGGGAATCTCCAAGCATGTTTTAGACAAGTGGATTATTTCAAAAATGAATGAGTTAATTCAAGAAGTTACTCAAAAACTCGATAAATATGATATTACTTCAGGAGCTCGGCTGATTGAGAGTTTTGTTATAGATGACCTTTCTTTATGGTATATTAGGAGATCACGTCGCAGATTTCAGAAACCCCAGACGAAGAAAGAATTAAAAGAAGCTTCAGCTACCTTAAACTATGTTTTGTTAACTTTGTCTAAGCTGACTGCTCCCTTTGTTCCTTTCTTGAGTGAAGAGCTTTACCAGAATCTGTTTAGGGTTCGACCCCGAATAAGTGTGCATTTAGATGATTGGCCAAAGGCAGACAAAAAGCTAATTAATAGGTCATTAGATCAGAAAATGGAAAAAGCAAGGAAAATAGTTAATATGGTGTTGGCTGAAAGAGCTAAGGCGGGCATTAAAGTGCGTCAGCCTTTATCAGAATTAAAGATCAAAGAAAAAATTGACAGACCATTACTGGGCTTGATTAAAGAGGAGGTTAATGTTAAGAAAGTTACTTTTGCTAAAAGCTTTAAATTGGAAACTAAAATTACCCAAGAATTGAAAGAAGAAGGGACAGTTCGGGAAATCATTCGTCAGATTCAAGAAATGAGAAAAAAAGCTGGTTACAAGCCTCATCATAGAATTTCAGTTCAATATTTTGGCGCTAAGGAATTAAATAGAATTTTAAGTAAAAACCAAGCTTTTATTCTTAAAGAAACAAAAGCTAAAGATTTCCGTTTAAAAGAGAAATTAAAAAAGGTTTTTGACATCGAGAAAGAGACAAAGGTCGATCAACAAAACTTATGGTTAGCCATAAAGAAACTTTAATATGCCTTTATTTGGAAAATTATTTAGCAAAAGAATATCGCCGCGGTCCGGCCAAGTCCAAAAACCTATATTAAAGAGACCAATAGCCAAACCTGCGCCAAAGCCGGCGCCTAAACCCGGACTCTTCGGACAGAAGAAGTATCGTTCTTTTTTAGAATTAAGAGATTTTGCCAGAAAAGCTCCTTATAAAGCTATTCCCAAAACTAGCAGAAAACTTACACGAAAACAACGAGTAGAGCTTATGAGAACGCTTCAAAAGTATAGTGGTCAGTCTTTCGGTCTTTCCGACAGTAAATTTAACTCGGCCTTACAAAGAATGAAAAAAGAAAAAATGGCAGCAGGATACAAAAGGGATTATAAGAAAATAGTAGATCTGGATTTAAAAATTAAACAGCTTGAAGCGTGGAAAAAAGGCTAAATCTTTAGGTTAATGGCTGTTCACTATCGCACCCAGGGTTTTATTATTAAACAGACTGATCGGGGAGAGGCCAATCAGTTATTTACGATTTATACTGAAAACTTTGGCAAATTGGAGATTTTTGGCAAGGCCGTCAGAAAAATTAAATCAAAATTAAGAGGCGGGGCGCAACTTTTTTATTTAAGTGAGACTGAGTTTATCCAAGGTAAGGCCCATAAAACCTTGACCGACACAATAGTTATCAATAACTTTAAAAACCTAAGGAAAGATTTAAGCAAATTAGCCGTTGCTTACCAAATTATCGGAGTTCTGGACAGTTTAGTCAAAGGCCAGGAGCCAGACGAAGAGATTTGGAATTTACTCAACGAAACTTTCGAAAAATTAAATAAGCAAAATTTAGAGATTATCTATTATTACTTTCTTTGGAATCTTTTTTCCATTCTTGGCTATCAACCAGAGCTTTATCGTTGTTCAGTCTGTCAAAAGAAAATAGTACCCGGCATTCTTTATTTTGGCTTGAAACAAGGAGGAGTAGTTTGCGGCGAATGTTTTAAAAATCCCGAAAAGGATAAGGAAATAAATGAGGATATAATTAAAATTATCAGGCTTTTCCTAACCAGAGACTGGCCAATATTGGAAAAGTTAAAAGTCAGCGTTGAATCTCAAAAATTGTTAAAGAATGTTTCCGAAACTTATCTTAATGAAATTTTAGGCAAAAACTGATATAATATAAGAACCTTGTTAAAACAAGAACCTTGATTTTTCACTTTACTCAAAATTAAAAACATGAGAAATAAAATTATTCTTATTGCTACAGGTATTGCTGTCGTTGCTGGCATAGTTGGTTTTTGGTATTACCAAAAGAATATTTATTCTAAAGACATTTTAAAGTTGGAGATCTTAGGTCCTGATCAAGCTGAATTAGGTCAGGAGATAGAATACACCGTTAAATATAAAAACAACGGCAACATTAGGCTAGAAGAGCCTAGTCTTGTTTTTGAATTTCCTAAATATTCTTTACTTCAAGAGGGAGAGATTTTGAGAAAGGAAATCATTTTAGAAGATATTTATCCTGGACAGGAACAAACCTTTACTTTCCGAACCAGACTTTTGGGTAAAGAAGGAGAGATTAAGAAAGCTCGCGTTTGGTTAAGTTATCGGCCTAAAAACCTTAAAGCTCGCTATGAATCAGAAACCTCTCACAGCACTCAAATTACCTCTGTCCCTTTAACCTTAGAGTTTGATCTTTCTTCAAAGATTGAATCTGGCAAGGAGGTTGGTTTTAGGTTGAATTACTTTTCTAATGCTAATTATCCTCTTTCTGACTTAGGCATTAAAATTGAATATCCTTCTGATTTTAAGTTCGTAAGTTCTAAACCCCAGGCCCTAGAAGAGTCTGATTGGGAGATAGGTCTTTTGAACAAAGCCGAAGGAGGCAGAATTGAAATAACTGGTAATGTCAAAGGAGAGGTCGGTGAACAGAAACAATTTAGAGCGCAACTTGGCAGTTGGCAGGAAGGAGAATTTATTTTGTTAAAGGAAACTATAAGAGCTGTGCAAATTGTTAGTCCTTCTTTATATATTTCTCAAGAGATCAACAATAATCCTTATTATGTAGCAAGTGCTGGAGACGCCTTGCACTATGAGATTTTCTTCAAAAATATTGGCGATGAATCTTTTAACAACCTATTTTTGGTTGCCAGATTAGAAGGAGAAATCTTTGATTTAGATACCCTAAAAGCGCCTTTGGGCGATTTTGAATCAGGCGACAACTCAATTATTTTTGATTGGCGTAGAGTTTCCAAGTTGCAGTTTTTAGGATCGCAGGAAGAAGGCAGAGTTGAATTCTGGGTTGAATTGAAAGATGACTGGCAACCAACGAAAAGCGATAAAGACCTGGTTATAAAAAATAAAGTCTATCTTTCCCAAGCTCAAGAGGAATTTGTGACAAAAGTTAATTCCAAACTAGAAATTATTCAAAAAGGCTATTATGAAGATGAGGTTTTTGGCAATACAGGTCATATTCCTCCAGAGATTAGCAGACAAACAACATATACTATTATCTGGCAGGCTAAAAACTATTATAATGATGTCAAAAACATGAGAGTCAAAGCAACTTTGGGGAGCAATGTTCGTTTGACTGGTGAGATATTCCCCGAAGGAGCCAGACTTACTTTTGATTCGGGTTCTCGAGAAGTTGTTTGGGATATGGAAAACTTAGACGCTGGCAAAGGTGTTTCAGGGTCTGGTCCTTCAGTTGCTTTTCAGATCGGCTTTACCCCTAAAGTTTCCCAGCAAGGCAAAACACCAACTTTAATTGGTCAGGCCGAAATTACTGGAGAAGACCAATTTACCAACCTAACTGTGTCTGGGGAAGGTTCTTCAATTAATACTACTTTACCAGACGATGATACAGTTTCCTCGTCCGAGGGAGTTGTCAAATAACATGACTGATTTAATGCAGAAAATTGCATCTTTAGCTAAAAGAAGAGGATTTATTTTTCCTTCTTCTGAGATTTATGGTGGCTTCGGGTCTTGTTATGATTTCGGGCCTTTGGGAGTGGAAATGAAAAATAATATTAAAAAAGCCTGGTGGGACGAAATGACTAAAACCCAAAAAGATATTGTTGGTTTAGATGCAGCAATTTTAATGTCACCTAAAGTTTGGCAGGCTTCCGGTCACTTATCAGCTGGCTTTGCCGATGAATTGGTTGAGTGTAAGAAATGCCACAAGCGATTTAAAAAAGATGAAATTAAAGGCAGTAAGTGTCCAGAATGTGGCGGAGTATTAACTAAGCCGAGAAAGTTTAACTTGATGATGAAAACTTTTATTGGCTCAGTTGAAAATGAAACTTCAACAAGTTATTTGAGACCTGAAACATGCCAGGGAATTTATGTTAACTTTGAGAATGTATTAAATTCAACGAGATTGAAGATTCCTTTTGGCGTGGCTCAGATTGGCAAAGCTTTTCGTAATGAGATTACTCCCGGCAACTTCATTTATAGAACAAGAGAATTTGAACAAATGGAAATGCAGTGGTTTTGTCAGCCTAAAACAGCTGATAAGTTCTTTGACTTTTGGAAGAAGCAGAGAATGAAATGGTATTTGAATTTAGGGATTAAAAAAGAAAATTTAAGAGCTAGAGAAGTCCCAGTTAAAGAAAGAGCCCATTATGCTCGAAGACAGATAGATATTGAATATAAGTTTCCCTTTGGTTGGCAGGAGATTGAGGGAGTTCACAATCGGGGAGATTACGACCTGTCTAACCATGCCAAATATTCCGGCCAGGATTTTAAATACGAAGGATATTTTCCATACATTATTGAAACTTCAGCTGGAGCTGATAGAAGTTTTTTAACCTTTTTAGTCAACGCTTATTCAGAAGTAAAGGGCGGCAGAACAAAAACAACTGAAGCAACAAAAGAAGCTGAAGTTTTATTAAAACTTCACAAGACTTTAGCGCCAGTCAAAATTGCTGTTCTGCCCTTAGTCAAAAACAAGCCTCAATTAGTTAAAAAAGCTAAAGAAGTTTATCAATTACTAAAGACTCATTTTTCAACTCAGTATGATGAAGTTGGCTCAATCGGCAGAAGATATCGCCGCCAAGACGAGATTGGCACGATGTATGCTGTGACGATTGACTTCGATACTTTGAAGAAAAAAGATGTGACTTTAAGGAATAGAGACACTATGAAACAGGAAAGAATTAAAATAGATAAATTGGTTGAATGTTTAAAAAAACAACTTTAAAAAACGGCTTAAGAATTATTACTGTGTCTCAGAAAGGGACCCAGGCAGTGACGGTTTTGGCATTGGTGAGCACCGGCTCTAAGTATGAGACAAAGGACATTTCAGGTATTTCTCATTTTTTAGAGCACATGTTTTTTAAAGGAACAAAGAAAAGGCCTAATAAGCTAGAAATAGCTGAGACATTAGATAAGATAGGGGGTATCTACAATGCTTTTACCGGAGAAGATTACACCGGTTATTTTGCTAAAGTTGCCGCTTCTCAGTTTGATTTGGCTTTAGACTGGGTCTCAGACATTTATTTGCACAGCATTTTACCAGAAAAAGAAGCCCAAAGAGAGAAAGGAGTAATTATTGAAGAGATCAACATGATTAATGATAATCCAATGACCCACGTTGAGATTTTATGGGCTAAGCTTTTGTACGGTGATCAGCCAGCTGGCTGGGACATTGCCGGTACCAAAGAGAGTGTTAGCAAGATTAATCGTCAGAAACTGCTCAATTATATGAAGAGCCAGTATGTGGCTTCAAATACTATTGTTTGCGTGGCTGGCAACATTAAACCTTCTCAAGCTGTAGCAAAAGTTAAAAGAAGCTTCTCTTCTATTGGCATGAGTCAAGGCTTGAAAAAAGCAAAAGTCATTGAGAGACAAACTCAGCCCGAATGCCTTTTATATACAAAAAAAACAGATCAAACCCATCTTTGTTTAGGTGGTAGAGCCTATAATCTTAACAATCCTCAAAAATATACTCAAGATATTTTAGGAATAATCTTAGGAGGAATGATGAGCTCTCGACTTTTTATGGAAGTAAGAGAAAGATTGGGTCTTGCCTATTATATTAAAACTGAGGCAAGTGCTAATCCCGACACTGGTTTTTTAATGACTCGGGCTGGTATTGATAACAAGAATGTTGAAAAAGCTATTTCTGCTATTTTGAAGCAGTATAGAAAGATCTCTCAGCAAAAGTTGGCTCCAGCTGAACTTAAGAAAGCCAAGGATTACATTAAAGGTAAGATGGCTTTGGTTTTGGAACCTTCCGATGCTTTAGCTTCTTTTTACGGAGAACAAGAACTTCTCAAGGGAGAGATTTTAACGCCGAAAGAAATATATGCTAAAATTGACAAGATTAGTTCTCTAGACATCTTGAAGGTAGCTCGAGACATTTTTCAGCCCAAAAAGCTAAATCTGGCTTTAATCGGGCCGTTTAAAGATAAAAATAAGTTCGAAAAAATATTAAGAAAATGAATCAATCAAGGTTATTAGATATTTCTTGGGGAACGATTTTGAAATTCACTGTTACTCTCTTTGCTCTTTACGTTCTATATCTTGTTAGAGATATTTTAATTTGGATTGTTTTTGCCTTAATCATTTCACTTTTGTTTAATCCAGCCATTACTTTTTTAAGAAGAAAATACTTTCCCAGGATTTTAGCCACTATTTTAGTTTATGTCTTGCTTTTCGGCATTTTAGGATTTTTAATTTATTCAGTTGCTCCTCTCTTTGTTTCTGAGATTCAGCAATTTTCTCAAGTGTTCCCTGAGTATTTTGAGAAGATTTCTCCACTTTTGAAGGGCTTGGGCATAGAGGCTTTTGAGAATTTTGATGATTTCAGTCAAATGTTTCAAGAAGGATTAATAAAGGCTTCATCTAATATCTTCAGCGCCTTAGGAGCTATTTTTGGTGGTATTTTTTCTGCCATTACTATTTTTTCTATTGCCCTTTTCCTTTCTTTAGAAGAAAAAGCAATAGATAGAGTAATCGGCGTTTTGGCTCCCAAAAAATATGAAGCTTTTGTTTTAAGCCTTTGGGCAAGATCACAAAAAAAAGTTAGTGGCTGGTTCGGAGCAAGAATTCTCTGTTGTATTTTTGTCGGACTGATGACTTTTGTGACTTGTTATGCTTTGAACATAAAATATGCAGTTTCTTTCGGCTTGTTAGCTGGTATTTTAGACATTATCCCAATTATTGGTCCAGTCGTTGTCGGAGCCAGTATTATTGTTTTAGTTGCCTTAACTTCTTGGACAAAAGCTTTGTTTTTCTTAATAGCTTTTATAATTATTCAGCAAATAGAAGGAAATATTTTATCGCCAGTTTTAAGTAAGAAATTTATTGGCTTGCCGCCAGTTTTAGTCTTAGTGGCGGTTATGGTTGGAGCAAAATTGTGGGGGATTATGGGCGCTCTTTTAGCTATCCCCATTAGTGGTATTTTGTTTGAATTTCTAAGGGACTTCTTAAAGAAGAGAAAAGAAGAAAAAGAAAAAGCTGAAGTTCTATGACTAGACTCTATATTGTTGCTACTCCCATTGGTAATCTAGAAGATGTTTCGAAAAGAGCCCTCCGAATATTGTCGGAGGTTGATTTAATTTTGTGTGAGGATACCAGGGTGACTAAAAAATTACTGAATCATTATGGAATTAGAACTCCAACCTTGAGCTACCATCAGCATTCAAGATTAAAGAGAATTGAACATATTATCCAGCTTTTAAAAAGAGGAAAGAATTTAGCTTTAGTGTCTGATGCTGGCACTCCAGGCATCTCTGATCCTGGCAATCAACTTATTGCTAGATTAAGCCAATTAGACATTCAAATTATTCCAATTCCTGGACCTTCAGCGGTGACAGCAGCAGCTTCTATCGCTGGTTTAGCAATGGACAAGTTTTTATTTATGGGATTTCCGCCAGTCAAAAAGAAAAGAAAGAGGTTTTTTGAGGAAGTGGTTAATTCAAGGTATCCAATAATTTTCTATGAATCACCCTACCGCATAATAAAATCCTTAACTGAGTTAAGGATCATTGATAATAGATTATTGGTGGTAGTTTGTCGGGAGTTAACCAAGAAGTTTGAGACAATCTATCGAGGAACAGTTGAAGAAGCGTTAGAAAAGTTGGAGAAAAGTGAAGTTAAGGGTGAGTTCGTAGTTATAGTAGAAAGAAAATAGCAATTAAAACCACCAGGATCTGGACGGAAATCTTCCAAAAGAGGGAGATTTTTTTATTTTCACCAATACTATTGATTTTTTGATGGAATTGCTGATGTTTATTTAAGAGTTTGTTTTTCTGGAAAATTATATTCAATAGGGTAAAGCCGTCAGGCAAGATAGCTATAAAGGCAGCAGCAAAGATTAAGGGAGTATTTTTGGAAAAAAGTAAAATTAGCAAAATTCCGAAAGCAATGTCTAAAAACACCTTAAAGAAATCAAAAAAAGATTTATGCCAGTGCCCTCCTTGAATATTCCTAATAGAATATTCAAGTTGCGGTAAAACATCTAGAAAATAATGGCTTAGAAGAGCCAAAGAGAGAGCAAGAACAGGATTTGATATATTAGCGCCAATAGCTGCACCAGCTAAGAGATGGCAGATTAAAATCATGGAAAGTTAAAATAAATGTGGTAAGATAAACTAATGATATTATAGCATATGGCAAAGAAAAAGTTTTACATTACAACTAGCATTGCCTATACTAATGCGCCTGCCCATGTGGGATTTGCTCAAGAGCTAATCCAGGCTGATGTAGTCGCTAGATATCGCCGGCTTTTAGGTGAGGAAGTTTTCTTTTTGACCGGGACTGATGAACACGGGCAAAAAAATGCAAAGGCGGCTGAAGAGGTCGGGAAGAGTCCTAAAGAATTTGTTGATGAAATTTCGACAAATTTCAAAAAATTAACAAAAATTATTAATATTTCTAATAATGATTTTATCCGGACGACCGATCAAAAAAGGCACTGGCCAGCCGTTAGAAAAGTGTGGCTTAAGTTAAAAGAAAGCGGCGATATTTATAAAAAGAAATACAAAGGGCTTTATTGCGTGGGGTGTGAAGCTTTCGTCAAAGAAAAAAATTTGGTTAATGGAAAATGCCCAAATCATCAGAAGGAACCAGAGGTCGTTGAGGAAGAGAATTATTTTTTCAAACTTTCAAAATATGCAAAGCAAGTTAAAAAATTGATCAAGAGCGATAAGATAAAAATTATTCCTCAGTCTAGAAAGAACGAAATCTTAAGTTTTATCAGTCAGGGGGTTGAGGATATCAGCTGCTCAAGGTTAAGAAAAAATCTAAAATGGGGCATACCAGTTCCCGAAGATAATGCTCAAACCGTCTACATATGGTTGGAAGCTTTGGTAAACTATATTTCAGCTTTAGACTACGCTGAAGATGGAGCCAAGTTTAAAAAATATTGGCCGGCAGACGTTCACTGTTTAGGTAAAGACATATTTCGTTTCCACAGTTTACTCTGGCCCGCCTTACTTTTTTCATTAAAATTACCTTTGCCGAAAACTATTTTGGTTCATGGTTTTATTACTGTTGACGGACAAAAAATGTCAAAGAGCTTGGGCAATATTGTTGACCCGTTTGAGCTAGTTAAGAAATATGGGGCTGACCCAGTCAGATACTTCCTTTTGCGGGAAATTCCACCAACAGAGGATGGTGATTTTACATATGAGAAGTTTGAAGGACGGTACAATGCTGATTTAGCAAGCGGTCTCGGGAATCTGGCAGCCAGAGTTATAACCTTGGCTAAAAATGCCAAGCCCGAAATATCAGACAACAAGCTCAAGACAGAAATTAATAAAACTCACAAGAATTACAAAAAGTTCTTAGAGGAATTTAAGTTTAATGAGGCCCTGATTGCTGTTTGGGAATTAATTAGTTGGTGCGATAGATATATCGAGAAAGAACGACCGTGGGAAAAAATAAAAGAAAAAAAAGAAGTGCTCGGTAATTTATTGTTTGCCTTAAAAGAGATAGCTAGGTTTTTAGAACCGTTTTTGCCTGAAACCTCTGAAAAGATACTGCAACAAATAAAAACCAAGAAAACAAAACCATTATTTCCAAGAATCTAATGCTTATTGATACTCACGCGCATTTAAATTTCAATGCCTACAAAGAAGATGCTCACAAGGTAATTAAAGAAACTTTGGCTAATGATGTTTGGATGATTAATGTTGGTTCACAGTACTCAACGAGTAAAAGAGCAGTTGAAATGGCTGCAAAATATCCTCAGGGGATTTATGCTGCAGTTGGCTTGCACCCGATTTATGCTAAAGATAAATTTCAATACGAAAAATACAAAGAGCTGGCAGATTCAAAAAAAGTAGTAGCTATTGGCGAAATTGGTTTAGACTATAAATCAGAATATGCCTCATTCAAAGAAAAACAAAAGGAAGTATTTTTGCAGCAATTAGAGTTAGTTAAGGAATTAGATTTACCGGTAATTTTCCATTGTCGCATGGCTCATAACGACCTTATAGAAATTATTAATTCTAAATTAAGAGGAGTTGTCCATTGCTTTACCGGGAATTTGCAACAAGCTCAGAAATACTTGGAAATGGGATTTTATTTGGGATTTAATGGAATAATTTTCAAAATGAATCTTGATGAAATCATTAAGAAAATTCCTTTGGACAGAGTTTTAATTGAGACTGACTGTCCATATTTAACACCTCCTCAAGAAGAGGGACGCAACGAACCATTATATGTTAAGCATGTAGCTGAAAAGGTTGCCAAAATAAAAGAATTGAGTTATAAAGAAATATCTCAGATAACTACTGAGAATGCTAAAAAACTCTTCAAAATTTAAAAGGAGGAAAAATCATGAGAATCGCAATTGCTGCCACACACGGCGCAGGGAAAACTGAATTTGCCAAGGCTTTAGCTAAAGCAATAAATGGCAACTATATTCATGATATAGTTAGAGAAGAGGCAATACCTAAAGGATTTAAGTTTAACGAAGATACTCCGCCCGAAACTCAGCTTTGGTTGACTATGCGACAATGGGAATTAGAAAAACTTACTCCTGAACCATGGATAGCAGACAAGTGTTTGTTTGATTATCTGGTTTATGGAGAGATAATTTTAAGAGAAGAAGAGTTTAAAAAAATAATCAGAAGAGTGGTTGAAAGTAACGCTCATTACGATTTCGTTTTCTATTTCCCGGCTGAATTCCCAATGGAGGAAGACGGGTTTAGGAGTAAAGAGTTACAGCCAATTGTCGATAAATACTACAAAGAATATCTAGAGAAGCGGGGGATAAAATATATTACTCTTACAGGCTCGGTTGAAGAAAGAGTTAATCAAGCTTTAAGTTATATAAAAAAGTAAAATATTTTTTGTATCAAGGCCAAAAATCAGCTTGAAAAAGCTGATTTTTTATGATAAGCTAAAGAATATGGAAACATATAATCCTCAGGGAATTGAGCCAAAATGGCAGAAGTATTGGCAAAAAAAGGGCTTTTATCAAGCAGAGGATTTTTCTCGTAAGCCCAAGAAATACATACTCATTGAGTTTCCTTATCCTTCGGGAGACGGTCTTCATGTTGGTCATGCCCGAAGTTACGTTGCTTTAGACGTTGTCTCTCGCAAGAAAAGAATGGAAGGGTATAATGTTTTGTTCCCAATTGGTTTTGACGCTTTTGGCCTGCCAACAGAAAATTATGCCTTAAAGACTGGCGTTCATCCTCGAGTAGCTACTGAGAAAAACATCAAGGTTTTTAAAAGACAGCTTCAAAGTTTAGGTTTGTCTTTTGATTGGTCAAGGGAAATAAATACCACTGATCCCCAATATTACAAGTGGACTCAGTGGATTTTTTTGAAACTTTTTGAAAAAGGTTTAGCCTATCAGGCGGAAATGCCGATTAACTGGTGTCCTTCTTGCAAGATTGGTTTAGCGAACGAAGAAGTAATTGGAGGCAATTGCGAGCGCTGTGGAACTCCAGTTGAGAGAAAAATACTGAAACAGTGGATGCTGAAAATTACTAATTACGCTGACCGATTGATTGACGACTTAAAAGAAGTTAATTATTTAGAAAAGGTTAAATCTCAACAAATTAACTGGATTGGCAAAAGTCATGGCACAGAAATTGATTTTAAGGTAGTTGATTCAAATGAGGTCATTAAAGTTTTTACCACAAGAACAGATACTCTTTTTGGCACAACAGCTGTTGTCCTATCACCAGAGCACCCTTTAGCTGAAAAATTAATTACCAAGGAGAATAAAGAAAAAGTACAAAACTATATTAAGCAAGCCAAAAACAAAGGCGATTTTGAAAGAGAGAATTTAGAAAAAGAGAAAACAGGAATTTTTACAGGCTCCTATTGTATTAATCCGGTAAACAATGAGAAAGTGCCAATTTGGATCGGCGATTACGTGGTAGCCGCTTACGGCGGGGGAGCTGTTATGATGGTGCCAGCTCATGATTTTCGTGATTATGATTTTGCTAAGAAACATGGTTTAGAAATAAAAGAAGTTGTTTCAGGTGGCGATATCTCCAAAGATGCTTTTGTTGAATATGGCACTTTAGTTGATTCTGGCAAATTCAATGGCTTGTCTTCTGAAAAAGCTATTGAAGAAATTACCAAAACCTTGGAGAAAAAGAAATTAGGCAGAAAGATGGTTCAGTATAAGTTAAGAGATTGGGTTTTTTCTCGTCAACACTACTGGGGAGAACCAATTCCTATTATTCACTGTTCCAAATGCGGAGTAGTACCTGTTCCAGAAAAGGATTTGCCAGTTGAACTTCCCTACGTTGAGAAATATAAGCCAACTGGTACGAGCCAGTCTCCCTTGGCAGCTGTTTCTGATTGGGTTAATGTTACCTGTCCTAAGTGTAAGGGCCAAGCCAAGAGAGAAACTGATACCATGCCTAATTGGGCAGGTTCCAATTGGTATTATATGAGATATACTGATCCTCATAATGATAAAACTTTAGCTGATAAGAAGAAATTAAAATACTGGATGCCAGTTGATTGGTACAACGGTGGCATGGAGCACACAACATTGCATCTTTTGTATTCTCGTTTCATATATAAGTTTCTTTATGACATTAAGGTTGCTTCTCAAAAAGAGCCTTACCAGAGGAGAACTTCTCATGGCATTGTTTTAGCAGAAGATGGTAGAAAGATGTCAAAATCCTTTGGCAACGTTATAAACCCTGACGATATTGTTAAAGAATACGGTGCTGACACTTTAAGGATTTATGAGATGTTCATGGGGCCTTTTGATCAGACTATTAACTGGAGTGCTCAGGGAGTCAAAGGAGTTCGCAGATTCTTAGAAAGAGTTTGGAAATTAGCCTTAGAATGTTCTGAGAATAAAAAAACTAGCCCACAAATTCTCAGAGCGCTTCATAAGCTTAATAAAAAAATAGATGAGGACTTAGAGGTGATGAAATTTAACACCATCATTGCCAGCTTCATGGAGTTTATCAATTTAGTTCAAGACGACAAAGAAGAAACAAACAAAGACACTATTGAAAGAATGCTGATTTTACTTTCTCCATTTGCTCCTCATCTGGCAGAGGAGCTTTGGCAGAGATTGGGCCATAAAGAAAGCCTTTTCTTTGAGAAATGGCCTAAATATGACAAGAAATTGATCAAGGAAGAAATAATAACTTTGATTGTTCAGGTTAATGGCAAAGTCAGGGATAAAATAGAGGTTCAAGCCAACATCTCTGAGAAGGAGGCCCGGGAATTGACAATAACCAAAGAAAAAGTTAAAAGATGGATATTGGGCAAAAAGGTCAAAAAGGTAATTTTTGTCCCAGGTAGATTAATTAATATCGTCATATAACTATGTGTGGCATTGTCGGCTATATCGGTAAACAAAAAGATATTAAAATGGGCTTGGCTGCCCTCAAGAGATTAGAATACCGAGGCTATGATTCAGCAGGTCTGGCCGTTTTTAATTCAAAAAAGAACCAGGTGCTCCATCTTAAAAAAGCTGGTAGAATCGATGTTCTAGAACAGGAGATTTTAAATAATAATTCTACTTTAGACCTGCAAGGCACTCCTTCAATATTCCATACCAGATGGGCAACTCATGGAGGCGTGACTGACGAAAATGCTCATCCTCATTCTGATTGCCAGGGTAACATTTGGCTGGTTCATAATGGTATCATTGAAAACTATAAAGAGTTAAAAGAGAACCTTATTAAAGAAGGCCACAAGTTTACCTCAGAAACAGATACCGAAGTTCTAGCTCACCTAATTGAGAAGCATTTTGAGGGAAATTTGGAAACAGCCGTTAGAAAGGCTTTAAAATTAGTTAAAGGGACTTATGGTTTGGCAATTATTGCTCGTGACGATCCAGGAAAAATTGTGGCTGCTCGTTTATCCAGCCCTCTTTTAATTGGTGTCAACGGAGAAGAATATGTAGTTGCTTCTGATCCTAATGCTATTGCTCCTTATGCTAAAAAAGTAGTTTATTTAGATGACAATGAGATTGCTGTTATTACTCCAAAAGATCTTTTAATTATGAAAGAAAAACAGCCAGAAATATTGGAGCTGGATTCCGAAGAAGCTCAGAAAAAAGGTTATGCCCATTTTATGCTAAAAGAAATAATGGAGCAACCAGAAAGCCTTGAGAATGCTTTAAAGGGAAGATTGTTGACAGAAGAAGGTTTGGCCAAATTAGGAGGATTAGATCCAATAAAAGATAAATTAAGAAAAATAGAAAGATTAAACATTATTGCTTGCGGCACAGCTTACTATGCCGGTCTAATCGGCGAATACATGTTTGAAGAATATGCCGGCATTCCAACTGATGTTGATTTTGCCTCGGAATTTCGCTATCGAAAACCAGTTTTAGATAAAAAAACAGCTACCCTTTATGTCTCTCAATCTGGAGAAACAGCTGATACTTTAGCCGCTTTAAAAGAAGCCAAGCAGAAAGAGATAATGACATTAGGAGTGATTAATGTGGTTGGCTCTACTTTATCCAGAGAGACTGATGCTGGTATTTATACGCATGCCGGACCAGAAATTGGCGTAGCTTCCACTAAAGCTTTTACTTCTCAATTAGCTGTTTTAGCTTTGATAAGTTTGTTTTTAGGCAGACAGAGGGAAATGTCCTTGGTTATTGGACAGAGAATTGCCAAAGAGCTTTCAAAGATTCCAGAACTGGTTAGGCGGACTTTAGAATTAAACGCTCAAATTAAATCTCTGGCAGAGAAATACAAAGATTTCAATAATTTCTTATATCTTGGCAGAAAATATAATTATCCCGTTGCTTTGGAGGGAGCCTTAAAATTGAAAGAGATATCTTATGTTCATGCTGAGGGTTACGGGGCTGGCGAAATGAAACACGGGCCAATTGCCTTGGTAGATGAGAACTTTCCAACTCTTGTTATTTGTCCTTCTGATTCAGTTTATGAAAAGGTGGTTTCTAATATTGAAGAGATTAAAGCAAGAAAAGGAAAAGTTATTGCTCTAGCTACCGAAGGGAACGAAGCCATTAAGAGCTTGGTTGACGATGTTATTTATATACCAAAAACCCTAGAAATGTTAACTCCTATCTTAGCAGTAATTCCTTTGCAGCTTTTTGCTTATCATATGGGCGTATTAAGAGGTTGCGACGTAGATAAACCAAGAAATTTAGCAAAATCAGTCACCGTAGAATAATATGGAGATTTTATCAAACAAACCCGGCCAAAAGCTAATTCTACTTGGCAACGAAGCTATTGTCAGGGGAGCCTTGGAAGCAGGCGTGCAGTTTGTTTCTACTTATCCTGGCACACCAGCTTCTGAAATCGGCAATACTTTCTTTAAGATTGCTAAAAAGGCAGGCGTTTACTTTGAATTTTCAACAAATGAAAAAGTTGCCATGGAAGCTGGCGTTGGTGCTTCTTTTTCTGGATTAAAGACTTTGATAGCCATGAAGAACTTTGGTTTAAACGTTGCTTCAGATGCTCTCTTACCTTTTGTCTATACCGGCACCAAAGGACCAACGGTTATAGTGGTAGCTGATGACCCTTCCTGCCATAGTTCGGCTCAATCAGAAGAGAATTCAAGAGCCTTTGCCTCTTTAGCTCATATACCTATTTTAGAGCCTTCTGACCCTCAGGAATGCAAGGATTTTGTTAAATTAGCTTTTCTGATTTCTCAAAAGTACAATATTCCGGTTCTTGTCAGGACTACCACTAGAGTTTCTCATCAAAAAATGCCAGTTCAATTAGGTCCCTTAACGAAGCAAGCAAGGTTCGGCAAGTTTGTTAAAAATGTTCACCAATTTGTTACTATGCCACCGAGAGTTCTTGAGATGAAGAGGGAACTCCTTGGAAAGATAGAACAGATTAGAGGTCTCTCTGAAAAGCGCTCAACTGTTCGAGGTTCGGCTTCAACTATTGGAATTATTACTTCAGGCATTTCCTATTTATATGTAATGGAAGCTTCAAAAGAACTTAAGCTGGACTTGTCAGTTTTAAAACTAAATTTCTTTTATCCTTTGCCAGATAAGAAAATCAAAAGCTTTATTAAGAATCTTAAAAAAGTTCTCATTGTTGAAGAATTAGAGCCTTATTTAGAAAAAGAAGTTAAGTCTTTGGCCAAAGAGGTTAATTGTAAGTTGCAGATTTTTGGTAAAGATTTAATTCCTGAAATTGGTGAGTTAAAACCTGAAATTGTTATTTCAGCTTTAGCTAAAGTTGCCAATAGAAAATATAAGGAAGTTAAAGTCAAGCAAGTGCCAATTATTAAACGCTGGCCTCAACTCTGCCCGGGTTGTCCTTACTGGTTGGTTTTCGGAGGCGTTAAAAAAGCAGTTAATGAAAAAGAAGTGGTTTTTGGCGGAGATATCGGTTGCTACATGTTGGCTGGCTTGCCCCCTCATTTAATTCAGGATTACCTTTTTTGCATGGGTTCTTCAATCGGTATTGCCCACGGTATTAAAAAAGCAACTAAACAGAAATTAATTACTTTTATCGGTGATTCTACTTTTTTCCATTCTGGCATTCCAGCTTTAGTTAACACTGTCTTTAACAAATCCAATCCTTTAATTATTATTATGGATAACCAAACAACAGCCATGACTGGTCATCAGCCTAATCCAGGAGTTTGCGGGGTTAAAATAGAGAATATTGTTCGTGCTTGCGGAGTGAAGCATCTAAAAGTGATTGATCCGGTCAAACAAGCTGAATTTATTAAAACAGTTAAAGAATTTATTAAAAAACCAGAAGTGTCAGTAATAATTGCTCGACATCCTTGCGTTTTTGTTAAAAAGTAATATGAAGAAAGATTTCAACATTGTTATTGTTGGTACAGGCGGTCAAGGGCTAATAACCCTTTTACAGATTATTGCTGAAGCTGCTTTAGCTTCAAACTTTGACGTGAAGACTTCAGAGCTTCACGGTTTAAGCCAAAGAGGAGGTTCAGTAGAAGTTCATATTAGGTTTGGCCAGAAAATATATTCTCCTATAGTAGCCCAAAGTAAAGCAGATTTGATTATTGCTTTAGAGATGCAAGAATCCTTAAAAGCAACATATTTTGCCAACAATAAAACAACTTTTTTAATCAACAAACATATAGTTCCTATTCCTTTACAAAAATCTCTTTCCGAAGGTCAGATTTTAACAACGCTTAAAAAGATAAGTAAAAAAATAAAGGTAGTTGAAGCAAGCGGAGTTACGACCGGCGTTTATCTTTTAAGTTTAGCTAGCTTTAAAGGTTTGATTCCTCTTAGTCCTAATTTAATCTTCAGAGCAATCAAAAAAGTTATCCCTCAGCAATATTTAGAAGTGAATAAAAAAACATTTGAGTTAGCTAAAAAACATGCCAAAACCTAAAAAAATTGTTTGTATCGGAGGAGGAACTGGCACCTCGATTGTTTTAACTGGACTTAAAGAATATCCTGTAGATTTGAGTGCTATTGTGACAATGTTTGACAGCGGGGGATCAAGTGGAAAATTAAGAGAAGAGGATGGTATATTGCCACCAGGAGACATAAGGCAGTGTTTGGTTGCTTTAGCAAGAAATAAAGATCGAGCCAATGAATTTAACTCTCGTTATGTTAAAGGACCACTAAGGGGTCATGCTAAAGGCAATATTAAGATAAGAGATACAGCAAGTATTACAGGCTTTCAAGGCTCAATAGCTGTTCATAGTGAAGAATTAAATGTCAAAGGAAAGGTTATTCCAGTAACTTTAGATAATTCTAATCTTAAAGTAATGCTTAAAGATGGAAAAAAACTAGAAGACGAAGAAAGCATAGTAAATTGCCAATATTTATCTAAAAAAGGTATTAAAAAAATATTTTTAGCTCCTCAAGTTGGAACAAATCCAGAGGCTATTTCAGTAATTAAAAACGCAGATTTAATTGTGATTGGCCCAGGAAAGTTTTATACCAGTATTATTCCTAATTTTTTAACAAAAGGGATTATAGAAGCAATCCGAAAATCCCACGCTAAAAAAGTTTTTATCTGTAATTTAATGACTCAAGTAGGCAATACAGACGGTTTTAGCGTTGAAGATTTTATAACAATTCTCGAAAGATACTTAGGCAAAGACATTATTGACTATGTTGTTTTCAATACCGGAAAGTTATCATCAACTTTAGAAAGAGAAGTGAAAAAGGTTTTTCCCAAAGCAAGCTTTATTAAATATGATAAAAGCTTGTTAAAAAAGAAAAACTTTATTGGAGAGGATATTTTAGACCGACAAATTCGTAGATTAGACTCTGCTGATATCCTTGTCCAAGGAGCAAATCTAAGAACGATGGTTCTCCACAATCCAGATAAATTAGCAAAAATAATTCTAAAATTATGCAAGCAGTAATTTTAGCGGCCGGAGAGAGTTCTCGTTTCTGGCCATTGAACTATCAACAGAAAGATCTTTTTAAAATGATGGGCAAGCCTTTGATTTGCCACACTATTGAAGGCTTGAAGAAAGCCGGGATCAAAGACATTATTGTTATTCAAGGTCCTCAAAAAAATATTGAAGCAGAGTTTAAAAATTACGATTTGGGAATTAGTATAAAATACATTGTCCAGCCAGAACCCAAGGGAATGGGCGATGCGATAATGAAAGCTCAAGAATTGGTATCTGGGCCTTTTTTTGTCATGGCCGGCCATAAAGTGAATGCTGGAGACTATATCAAAAAGATGAAGGAAAAAAAAGAAGAAGTTGTCTTGCTTGGCAGCAAAACGAATCAACCTTGGCTTTACGGGATTTTGGAGATCGAAGGAGATAAAGTGAGGGGCTTAATAGAGAAGCCAGAAAAAGGTAAAGAGCCTTCAGATATTAGATTATCCAGTCTTTATTTGTTACCGCCTAGTTTTTTTGAATATCATAAAAAAGCTCCCGAAGATCATTATTCTTTTGAGAAGACCTTATCTTTTTACATAAAAGAAGAAAAAGCCATGGTCTTTTTGGCTGAGGAAGATTCTATTTCGTTGAAATATCCTTGGCACCTTTTTTCAATCGCTAAATATTTGCTTGAGAAAAATTTAGGCAGAGAAAAGGTTTACATAGGTAAGAATGTTAAGATTTTTAAAGGAGCTGTGATAAACGGACCTTGCTATATCGGCGACAATTGTGTTGTTGGTAATAATACTTTAATCAGAGGCTACACTAACCTAGAGGAAGGCAGCATGGCTGGCGCTCTCTCAGAAGTAGCCAGATGTATTTTTCAGAAGAACGTTCACGTTCATTCTGGTTATTTCGGTGATTCAATTTTTGGAGAAAACTGCCGAGTTGGCGCTGGTACCGTTACTGGAAATATCAGATTGGATAGGGAAGAGATAAAAGAGACTGGCCTTAACTCTTTGGGGGCAATTGTCGGCAAGGAAACAAAGATAGGTATCAATTGTTCTTTGATGCCCGGTATATTAATCGGATCTCATTGCGTGGTTGGACCGGGCTCAGTAGTTTTTGAAAATATTGAAAGCAACAAAACTTTTTGTACTAAGTTTAACAATGAGACAAAATAAAACATTGCTTTTATTGTCTGGCGGTTTGGATTCCATTTTAGCCGTCAAGGTTTTAAAGAATCAAGGAATCAAAGTAACAGCCCTTTCTTTTAAGAGCTATTTTTTTAATGTTGGAGCTGCTCAAAAAGCAGCTAAAAACTTTAAAATTCCTTTAAAGATAGTTGATTTTTCTAAAGAGCATTTAAAGATGGTCAAATCTCCAAAGCACGGCTACGGCAAATCAATGAATCCCTGTATTGATTGCCACAGCTTAATGCTGAAAAAAGCAAAAGAGATTATGAAAAAAGAAAAGTTTGACTTTGTAGCTACCGGTGAAGTTTTAGGAGAACGACCAATGTCTCAGAATCCTAAGGCGTTAAAAATAGTTGAGAACCAATCTTCTTTAAAAGGATATCTGTTAAGACCTCTTTCAGCGAAATTGTTAGAGCCAACTATTCCTGAGAAAAAAGGTTTAGTTGACAGAGACAAGCTTCTTGATATTTCCGGCCGTTCAAGGAGAAAACAGATAAGTTTAGCTAAAGAATGGAAAATCAAACATTACCCAACACCGGCTGGCGGCTGTCTTTTAACTGATCCTGGATTTAGCAAGAGATTAAAAGAATTGTTTGATAAATATTTAAATTGTGACGGTAATGATATCGGCCTTTTAAAATTGGGCCGTCATTTTTGGGAAAGGAAAGTTAAGATTATAGTTGGTAGAAACAAAAAAGAGAACAAAACAATCAAGAAATTAGCTAAAAAAGGTGATATTTTAATTGAAATGAAAAATTATCCAGGACCTTTAACTTTAATTAGAACTTATTCAAAAAAGAAAATTCCTAAAAAAATTATTAAAAAATCTAAGAACCTTACTCAGTATTATTCTACTAAAGCTAGGAACAAAAAAGATATAAAGTTTTAGTTTTTTAAAATACAGTAAAAAAATGAGGATTTCGAAAATCAATAAGCAAAATTTGGATAAAGTGCTAAAAGAAGCAGCTAAATTAATCAAAAATGGCCAAGTTTTAGTTTGTCCAACAGATACAGTTTATGGATTGATTTGTGACGGTACGAATAAAAAAGCAGTAAGAAGGCTTATTAAAATTAAAAAAAGACAGAATAAAAAGCCAATTCCTATATTTGTTAAAGATATCAAAATGGCAAAGAAGTTAGCTTCAATTGATAAAGTTCAGGAAGATTTTTTAAAAAAGGTCTGGCCAGGCAAAGTTACAGTAGTTTTAAAAAAGAAAAACAGAACCATTGGCTTAAGGATCCCCAATTACAAGTTAATTAATCGATTATTATCAATAATTAAAACTCCTTTAACTGGCACTTCAGCCAATATTTCTAATAAGCCTGCTTCAACTAAAATTAAAGAAGTTTTAAAACAGTTTAAAAGCCAGAAATATCAACCTGATTTGATTTTAGACGCTGGAGATCTCTCCAAATCAAAACCTTCAACAGTCATTGATTTAACGGTTTCACCACCTAAAGTTTTAAGAACATGAAAATTCTAGGCATTGACACATCGTGCGATGATACTTGTATTGCTTTGTTAGAAGTAAAAGATTCTCATTTTAAGATATTATCAAACATTGTTTCTTCCCAGGCAAAACTCCACGCTAAATATGGTGGAGTTTACCCTTTTTTAGCCAAAAGAGAACATCAAAAGAATCTGCCCCTTGTTTTTAAAAAAGCAGTAAAAGGACAGGATGTTTCAGAGATAGATTTAATTAGTATAACTTCAGGTCCTGGTCTTGAACCTTGTTTGTGGCAGGGAATAAATTTTGCTAAGGATTTAGCTAAGAAATTGAGAAAACCTTTAATTCCGGTTAATCATTTAGAAGCTCATATTCTTGTCAACTTTATTAATCAAGATCGGACCTCGATCAAATTGCCAGTGCTTTGTTTGGTGGTTTCTGGCGGTCACACCCAATTGATTTTAATGAAAGCAATTGGCAAATATCAATTAATTGGCGAAACCAGGGACGATGCAGCTGGTGAGTGTTTTGACAAGGTAGCTCGAATTTTAGGACTTGGTTATCCTGGCGGCCCGATAATTTCTAAACTAGCGGCTAAGGGGAAGAAATCAAAGATAGTTTTGCCCAGGCCCATGATCAATCAAAAGAATTATGATTTCAGTTTCTCTGGGTTAAAAACTGCGGTATTATATAATTATAGGAGCCAATCTCCAAGAATCAGGAAGTCTAAGAAATATATTCAAGAAATGTCTTTTGGGGTTCAGCAGGCCATTATTGATGTTCTAATTAATAAGACTCTAAAAGCAGCCAGAGATTACAGAGTAAAGTCAGTCATTCTTGGAGGCGGGGTAACTGCTAACAATGAATTAAGAAAACAGTTTAACAAGAAGTTCAAAGTTTTAGTTCCTTCTAAGATTTTTTGTACTGATAATGCTGTTATGATTGGTATTGCTGCTTTTTTTCATCGAACAAACATAAAACCTTTAAAAGACATCAAAGCTGAAGCTAATCTTAGAATCTAAACACATTGTCTTTGGAATTCATGTTTTTAGGCGTTTACCTAAATTAGTTTAAAAATTTAAACGATAAAAATGGATTATTTTATTTTTCAACAAATCAATAGTTTAGTCGGCAGATTTGTTTGTTTAGATAGTCTGGCTATTTTCTTTGCTGAATATTGTATCTATATTTTAGTTGGTTTGGTTTTTTTAGTTCTCTGGAGAAGGTGGGAAGCAATTCTGCGGGTATTTATCGCAACAATTTTAGTTCGCCTTGGCATTGTTGAGTTAATCCGGTTTTTCTGGCAGAGGCCCCGGCCCTTTCCCGAAAATACTGAATCATCTTTTCCTTCTGGCCACGCTGCTTTTTCCTTTGCCTTATCATTTGTTGTCTATCAGTATAATAAAAAAGCTGGCATTTTCTTTTTTACTGCCAGTTTTTTAATTGTCATATCTCGAGTTTTCTTGGGGATCCATTGGCTTTCAGATATAGTTGCTGGAGCTTTGATAGGAATTTTTGTTGGCTGGTTAGTTTTAAAGATCTTTAGGAAAAAGGTGGCCTCCAAAATTATTCCATAATTTTGGAGAGAAGCGACAAATTGTGGAATGACTTTCTTGAATTACTTAAAAGTAATTTAAGTGAAATGGAGCAATATTGGCGTGTGTGCCGCGGGTGGGAGTCGAACCCACACAGGATTTCTCCTACACGATTTTGAATCGTGCGCGTAAACCAGTTCCGCCACCGCGGCTTATTTTTGATTTTAGCAAATTTTTTTCCTCTTGTAAATGTAAAAAAATGTGATAAAATAATTTAATGACACGGATTATTTGTATAATAAACAACAAGGGGGGAACTGGCAAGACTACTACAGCGGTAAATCTGCCAGTTTTTCTGGCTGCTCTTGGTAAAAGGGTTTTGTTAGTAGATTTCGACCATCAAGCTAATGCTACTTATTCTCTAGGCCTTAATCCTCGTAGTCTGCCCCTTTCTATTTACCATGCTTTAGCGGGTCAGGTTAGCCCTTCGGCTATTATAAGACAGAGTCCTTTTTTTGGTTATGAGATTATGCCAGCTTCACCTGATTTGGCCGGCTCAACTGTTGAGCTAGTCAGCGTTGAGAATCGGGAGTTTAAATTGAAACAACTCTTAGAGAAAGTAAAAGAACCTTATGATTTTATCATTATTGATTCACCGCCCAGTTTAGGACTCTTAACGATTAATGCTCTTTGCGCTTCAAAAGAAGTTTTGATTCCGGTTCAGTGTGAATATTTAGCTTTGGAAGGATTAGAACAGCTCTTAAATACCATTGATTTAGTTAAAAACAATCTTGAGCAGGACTTGAAGATTACTGGTGCTCTCTTAACAATGTATAATCGAAATAATAAGCTATCCCGGGAAGTGGCCAAAGAAGTTAGAAGAAATTTCCCCGGTTATGTTTTTGATACTGTTATCCCAAGACAAATAGCTTTAGCTGAAGCGCCGAGGTTCGGCAAAACTATTTTACAATATGCGCCAACCTCCTTAGCTGCCAAAGCCTATCGAGAACTGGCTGAAGAATTAATCAACTCAAATACAAAATTATGAAACAAACTTTTGGTAAAGGCTTAGAGTCTTTAATCCCTAAAAAATCAGCTAAACCATCAAAAACCTCTGAGGTTAAGAAGGAGCCGATTTTTTACATTGAAATTGAAAAGGTAAAATCTAATCCTTATCAGCCTAGAAAAAACTTTGACCAAGACGGCTTAAAAAGTTTAGCTGAGTCAATTAGAGAATATGGTATTTTACAGCCTTTATTGGTGAGTAGGGTTGAGAAAGGCTCAGAAACTGAATATCAGTTGGTGGCCGGCGAAAGAAGGCTTTTGGCATCGAAAATAGTGGGCCTAAATCATGTGCCGGTCATTGTTAGAGAACCAACTGAAAAAGAAAAACTAGAGGTTTCTTTAGTTGAGAATGTTCAGCGATTAAACTTAAACTCAATGGAAAAAGCCGAAGCCTATCAGAGACTGCAAGAAGAGTTCAACTTTCTACAAAAAGACATTGCTAAAATGGTTGGCAAGAGCAGGGAAGCGGTAGCCAATACCTTAAGGCTTCTTGATTTGCCAAGCGAGATTAAGGGCGCTTTAAGAGACGAGAGAATTACCGAAGGTCATGCTAGAGCTATGCTGGCTGTTAGTGACGCTCAAAAACAAAAAGCCCTTTTTGTCAGGACTATCAAAGATGGGTTGAACGTTAGAGAGGTAGAAAGCTTTGCTCAAAAGTTGAATATTTGGCAGCCGGTTAAGAAACAAATTTCTAGAGCTTCCCAGGAGATTAAAGATCTAGAAGAAAAAGTCAGGAAAGCTTTGGGCATAAGAAACGTTAGATTGAGCATGCAGGCTGGCAAGCCCAAGCTTACTATTTTCTTTAATTCCAAAAAAGAAATAGAAAGCTTGTTTAAAAAGTTCAAACTTTAAAACTTTACTTTCGTTTTCCAGGAGGCCTCAATGATTTTTTGGGGCCATTTTTTTTGTATTTTAAGCATGTTTTTACAATCAGTTTTATGGATAGCAGCTCCTCTGTCTTTGGTAATATAGGCTTTGATTTGATCATTTGGTTGAGGTGAACAACATTTAGCCAAGTAAATTTTCATACCAGTTTGTCCCGCTAAAGAAACAACAGTTTTAGCTTCTGGAACTTTCTTTAACCGAGATTTGGGACGTAATTTGGGTAAAAGAATACTGCTTACTTTCTCTTTTAAGAAAGTTCTTAAGTTTCCAGAACGGGAACCTTGTTTTAAGGAAGCTTTTATTCGAGAACGGGCCACTCTAGTTTTAACGAATTTGAGCCAGTCCCTGGAAGGTTTTTTATTCTTATCAACAATAATCTTAACTACCTCCCAATTTTTTAGAGGCTGAGAAAGTTGGGTCAATTTCCCATTTATTTTAGCTCCAGCACATCTGTTGCCAATGTCACCGTGAACAGCATAGGCAAAATCAACGGGCGTGGCGCCTTCGGGCAAATCAATAACATCTCCTTTAGGTGTGAAAACAAAAATGCGGTTTTTCAAGAAATCAACTTTTAATCCTTCTAGGAATTCTTCAGACTTTAAAACCTTGCTTTGCCAGTCTCTTAATTGTTGTACCCAGGTAAATTTTTTCCCTTGAGTTTTAAGGTTAATTCCCTCTTTGATTGCCCAGTGTGCGGCAATGCCGTGTTCAGCTTCTTGATGCATTTTTTTAGTTTTTACTTGGATCTCAAGAATCTTTCCCTCGAAGCAAAAACAAGTTGTATGGAGAGCCTGATAGCCATTGGGTTTGGGAGCAGCAATGTAGTCTTTAATTCTGCCGGGCAAAGGCTTCCAAAACTTATGGATAGCTCCTAAAGCCTCGTAGCAGGTTTTAACATCGTCAACAATCACCCTTAAAGCAATCAAATCATAAATTCTATCAAAATCCATTTCATGTTTGAGAAGTTTTTGGTAAAGACTCCAATAATGTTTTGGTCGAGAATGAATATTGATCGGTTTGATACTTGCTTCCTCTAAAATTTTAACTAAAAGTGGTTTAACTTTTTTAATATGTTTTTCTCTTTCTTCGTATCTTTCTTTGACGTTATTTATCAACCATTCATATTCTTTAGGATAGAGAAAAGGAAAGGCCAAATCTTGCAATCGGCCTTTCATCTCTCCCATGCCCAACCTATTAGCTAAAGGAGCAAAGATCTCCAAGGTTTCTAAAGCAATTCTTTTTTGTTTTTCTGGAGGGAGAGAACCTAGAGTTTCCATGTTGTGCAGTCTGTCGGCCAACTTGATTAATAGCACTCTTAAGTCTTCGCCCATGGCAAAGAACATCTTTCTTAAGTTTTCTGCCCTAAGGTCAATGGGCACTTTCTTCCTTAATTTTGGAGATTCAATTTCTTCTTTTGGATAGCGTAGTTTTCCTAATTTGCTTACTCCGTTGACTAAAAAGGCAATTTCTTTACCAAACTCTTTTTCAATATCTTCAATGGTCTTTTTGGTATCGTCAGGCACGTCATGTAAAAGACCGGCCGCTACTGTTCGAGCATCAAGGTGCATTTCGCTTAAAACCTGGGCAACCCTTAAAGGATGCAAGATATATTCTTCTCCAGAAAATCTTTTTTGGCCTTGATGGGCGCTTTGAGCAAACTGAAAAGCTCTCTCAATCAATTTAGGGTCTGAGCTGTTCTCAGTTATTTTTTGGAGTTGCTTTTGCATTCTTTATTTGAACACCTTATCTTTTTATTCTTCTCAACCAGCAAAGAACCGCATACTTCGCAGGTTTCGCCAGTTGGTTTATCCCACAGGGCAAAGTCGCATTCCGGGAACTTGTTGCAGCCATAGAATATTTTATTCTTTTTAGTTCTTTTTTCAACTAGTTCTCCTTTTTTGCATTTTGGGCATTTGATGTTCAAAGTATTTTCAGGTAGAGATTCAGTATATTTGCACTTTGGGAATTTACTGCAGGCGTAGAATTTACCGAACTTGCCCAATCTAATTAAAAGGGGAGCGCCGCATTTCGGGCATTTTTTTTCTGTTGGAGTTTCGGTAAATTCCTTTTTGGAGACCTCTTTGTATTTCTTTTCTAAGTTCTGGCTGAAAGGACTATAGAATTCTTCTATTAGTTTTTTCCATTTCTTTTGGCCTTGAGCTACTTTATCAAGGTCTTGCTCCATGTTGGCGGTAAATTTAATGTCAACGATTTTTGGAAAGTGCTCCACTAACAAATCATTCACCACTAAACCAATTTCTGTTGGTTGGAAATATCTTTTTTCATTTTTCTCAATATAGTTTCTTTCCTGAATAGTTGAGATAATCGGTGCATAAGTTGAAGGCCGGCCAATACCTTCAGATTCTAAGGCCTTAATTAAACTTGCTTCAGTATAGCGGGCCGGCGGTTGAGTAAAGTGTTGCTGAGGGTTTAACTTGATAAGTTCCAGTATTTCTTCTTTTTTTAAGTCAGGAATTATTGCCTCTTCAAACTTAATTGGATAGATTTTTAAAAATCCATCAAACTTCATTGTCTGGCCAGTAGCTCGGAAGATATAGTTTTTTGCTTGAATATCAATGCTAGTTGAGTCAAAGACAGCTTGAGCCATTTGACAGGCAATAAACCTTCGCCAGATTAAGTCATATAGCTTAAATTGATTGTCGTCTAATTTAGCTTGGATTTTCAGCTTGTCCGGAGTTTTATTAGGATAACTAGGCCTGATTGCTTCGTGAGCTTCTTGAGCTCTTCCTTTTGCTTTGTATTTTCTGAATTGGTAATAGTTCTGGCCATAATTCTGGCTTATGAATTTCTTAGCTGTTCCTAAAGCTAAGCTAGAAAGATTTAAAGAATCAGTACGGTGATAGGTAATAAAGCCTCTTTCATAAAGATTTTGAGCGATCCTCATTGTTTGTTTGGCTGATAGGCGAAACCTTCTGAAAGCTGTTTGTTGGAGGGTTGAAGTAGTAAATGGCGGTAAAGGATTTTTCTTTGTTTCCTTTTTTTCAATATTCTGGACTTTATATTTAGCACCTTTTAGGTCCTTTACAATTTTATCTGCTTCATCTTTTGCTTTAATGCCAAGTTTCGGGATAACTTTATTGTCTTCCTTTATTAAAGTTGCTTCAAATTCACCATCCTTTATTTTTTGCAGCAAAGCAATAATGCTCCAGTATTCTTGGGGTTGGAACTTTTCAATTTCTCTTTCTCTTTCAACAACTAATTTAACCGTTACTGACTGAACCCTGCCAGCTGATAATCCTCTGGCTATCTTTTTCCAGAGAAAAGGAGAGAGTTTATAGCCAACAATTCTATCTAGTACTCTTCTCGCTTGTTGAGCATCAACAAGTTTCATATCAATCTTTCTTGGGTTCTTTAGGGCTTGTTCTATAGCTGATTTAGTAATTTCATGGAAAGCAATTCTTTGGTAAGGGTTTTTATTATTAAGGCTTAAAGCTTGTGCTAAATGCCAGGCGATTGCTTCTCCCTCTCTATCTTCATCCGTTGCCAGGATGGTTAAATCAGCTTTTTTTACTTCATCTTTCAGAAGATTGATTGTTTTTTTTGATTTAGTTGGAATAACATACTTTGGCTTAAAGTTATTTTCAATATCAACTCCGAGATCGCCCTTTGGCAAATCTCGAATATGACCATAGGAAGAAAGGACCCGATATTTTGAGCCTAAAAATTCTTGAAGTGTTTTTGATTTAGTTGGTGATTCAACAATGATTAATTGCATAGACGTTTTTAAACTTTACTATTCTTTTTTTATTTTGTCGATGGCTTCAGAAAGCATCTGACAGTAAAGGTTTAAGCCAACCTGGTTGATGTTGCCAGATTGCTCCTTACCCAAGATATTGCCCGCGCCCCTGATTTCCAAGTCCTTCAAAGCAATCTTATAACCAGAACCTAGTTTTTCTGTTTCTTTTAAAGCTTTCAATCTTTGGCGAGCTAAATCTGTCAGATGGCCCCCATATAAGAAGTAGGCAAAAGCCTGAATGTGTGACCTGCCGATTCTGCCTCTGATTTGATAGGCTTGGGCTAGGCCGAGCCGAGTTGCATCAGCCACGATTAAACTATTAACATTAGGAATGTCTAAGCCGTTTTCAATAATAGTTGTGGCCACTAAAACATCAATCTTTTTATTTTGAAAATCATTCATTACCTTAACTAATTCTTTCTCGTTCAACCTGCCATGGACAATGCCGATTTCTGCTTTAGGAGCTAAGTTTTCCAATAATTTCTTGGTTGTTTCAATAGTTTCTACTCGGTTATGTAAATAATAGACTTGACCTTTTCTTGTCATCTCATCCTTAATCGCTTTTTTAATGATTTTTTCATTCCAGGGATGAATCACTGTTTTAATTGGCAATCTATAAGCTGGCGGAGTTTGGATAATGCTGATATTTTTTAAAGAAGATAAAGCTAGATAAAGAGTTCTGGGAATGGGAGTAGCTGAAAGCGATAAGACATCTAAAGAAGCTCTCAACTTCTTTAGTTTTTCTTTCTGACGGACGCCAAATCTTTGTTCGTCGTCAATAACTAAAAGTCCTAAGTTCTTAAAGTCAATGTCATTTGATAGAACTCGGTGAGTACCGATAATAATATCAACATTATTTTCTTTTATTTTTTTAATTATCTCTTTTTGCTCTTTTTTAGATTGCAGCCTGCTTAATAACCCAACTTTGATTGGTAAGTTTTTTAATCTCTTTTTGAAGGTTTGATAATGCTGAGAAGCCAAGATAGTCGTTGGACAAATCATGGCTGCCTGATAACCAGAATTAATTACTTTAACCATGGTTCTCAAAGCAACCTCAGTTTTGCCAAAACCAACATCGCCGCAGACGATCCTATCCAAAGGAGTTTGAGATTTTTCTAGGTCTTTTTTAATATCTTCTATAGCTTGAGTTTGGTCAGGCGTTTCTTCGTAAGGGAAGGTAGCAGCGATTTGGGAATCTATTTCAGTGTCAGGCAAATAAGTGGGCCTGGTGGCAATTTCTCTTTTACTGTAGATTTCTAAGAGTTCTCTGGCTAGTTTCTCTGCTTCTTCCTTCATTTTCCTTTTAGTTTTTTGCCAAATTGGAGAACTTAATCTGGAGATTCTGGGTTTTGTAAAGCCAATGTACCTTGATAATTTCCTTTCCAGACCCAGAGGCACATATAACTTATCATTTTGGGCATATGCTAATTGGTAATATTTTCGATTATCAATTACTAATTTCTGATTATAAATGCCGATGCCGTGGTCAAGATGAACTAAATAGTCTCCTGGTTTTAAAGTACCTAACTGGGAATAGATTTTCTGGCGTTTTAGTTTTCTTTTCAATCTTTGCTTGGCTTCTTTTTCGTTTTCAATTTCAATGGGCAGCTTTTCAATGTTTTCAATTAGGTTGCCGTAAAAATCAATTCTTAAAGCATAGTTTGAATTTACTGGGAAAATATCAATAATGCCTCCTCGTCTTGAAAATTCACCGGGTTCTGATATCTTTTGCACTTTTTCATACCCCATTTCATCAAGTTTCCTTAGGAACTGAGAAAACTTAAAATCCTTATTTTTTTCTAAATAGAGCGTATTGTCTTCAAAAAAGGATTGAGTTTTTTTAGCTTGAAGGATTTTTTTTAGGTTTTTCTCAAACCACAAATTCCCCCTTTCTAAAAAATAGGGGGTGACACCAACAATTAGAACCCTACTTATTGATATTGTGTTCAATTGCTTGGATCGTTTCTTCAACAACTCCTTTTATAATCTTTTCCTCCTCTTTTGTAAAGTTTTGCAGGACGAATTTATCAACAGCTTTTGGTTTGCCGGTTTTTGGCTGGATACCGATCCTTAAGCGGTTAAAGTCTTTTGTTTTCAGCTCCTTGATAATTGACTCTACTCCTTTATGGCCAGCCGAGCCCCGGCTCTTGGCAATCCTTATTTTACCCATTGGCAAATCAATGTCATCA